>Ga0105239_10003022_pt1 | contig 20967 bp, 28 predicted proteins | sample KBSC44metaG_FD_92761 | JGI IMG/M metagenome (GOLD analysis project Ga0105239, IMG submission 92761) | Corn rhizosphere microbial communities from Kellogg Biological Station, Michigan, USA - KBS C4-4 metaG | ecosystem: Host-associated > Plants > Roots > Rhizosphere > Soil | place: Michigan, USA... | reverse complement strand
TGACGCATTTCGTGCCGACGATGTGTAGCCGCGAGCTGTGACGAGATGTAAAGAGTTCTTGCCATACCGCTGGAGACGGTGCCGGAGTGCGGTAAACTCGCCGCACCCATGACGTTGCGTGCTGCGTGCCACGCGCCCAGTTCACCAGGAATCGATGTCAGTCGAACGTATTCAGCAACATTTTCGCGACAGCGCCGCGCTTCACGCCGAAGCGGCCGATGCGCTGTCGCTGCCGATCGCAGCCGCGGTCGACGCGATGTTCGCCGCGCTGGCGAACGGCAACAAGATCGTTGCATGCGGTGACGGCCTGTCGGCCGCTGCCGCGCACTACCTCGCGGTGTCGCTCGTCGGCGGCTTCGAGCGCGAGCGTCCGGGCCTGCCGGCGATCGCGCTGGCCACCGATGCGTCGCAGGGCGGCCTCACCGGGGCAGCCGCTGCCGATCAGCTGTTCGCGCAGCAGGTGCGCGTGCTCGGGCAGACCGGCGACATCCTGCTGGTGCTCGACGCGAGCGGCGCGTCGCCGCGCGTGCTGGCCGCGATCGACGAGGCGCACGAGCGTGAGATGACCGTCGTCGCGCTGACGGGCGGCGACGGCCACGCCGTCGCGGCTGCGCTGTCCGATACCGATATTCCAATCAGCGTGCCCGCCTCGCGTGCGGCGCACGTCCACGAAGTCCATCTGCTGACCATCCACTGCCTGTGCGACGGCATCGACGCGATGCTGCTGGGTGAGGATTGAACGAAGGAGAGCCGTCGATGAATCAAAGCCGCGTCAAACAGACGCTCGTCAGAACCACGTTGCTCGCCGCGTTGACGGCGGGCCTCGCGATGTCGCTGCAGGGCTGCGTGCTCGGCGTGCTGGGTGCGGCGGCCGGCGGCGGCGCGCTGATCGCGACCGATCGCCGTACGCTCGGCGCGCAGACCGAGGATCGCGAGATCCAGGTCAAGTCGCTCACGCAGATCAACAACGGGCTGCCGGACCAGTCGCACGTAAACGTCACGGTGTTCAACCGCCGCGTGCTGCTGACGGGTGAAGTGCCGAACGACGCATCGAAGCAGCGCGCCGAGGAAATCGTGCGCGGCATCAACAACGTGAGCGCGATCGTCAACGAGCTGTCGGTCGAGCCGGCATCGTCGCTGTCGTCGCGCGCGAACGACTCGTACCTCGAAGGGCGCGTGAAGTCCGAGCTGATCGCGACGAAGGGGCTGTCGGCGAACTATTACAAGGTCGTCAGCGAGCGCGGCAACATCTACCTGCTGGGTCTCGTGACGGTCGACGAAGGCAATCGCGGCGCGGATGCGGCGAGCCAGGTGCCGGGCGTCGAGAAGGTCGTGAAGGTGTTCCAGTACATCAAGCCGCAAGACGCGCAGGCGTTGCAGGCTGCGTCGCCGAGCACTGCGTCCGGCGCGCAGGCCGCCGCCGCGCCCGCGGATGCAGCGACGGTCGGTGCGGTGCCCGATGCATCGGTGCAGTCCGCTCCGCTGCAACCGCCCGCGCCGATCTCGAATTCGTCCAGCGTGCATCCGGGCAACCCGAAGGCAACGCCGCAATGAAGTCGACGCAAATCAGAATCAGGCAATGGTTCGTGCAGGGCGCCGCAGCCGCGGCGCTTGCGGCCGGTGCGCTCGGCACTGCGCACGCGGACGTCGGCGACGGCCTGAAGGTCGCGCGCAGCAATGCGTGCATGGGCTGCCACGCGGTGGACCGCAAGCTCGTCGGCCCGTCGTTCAAGGATATCGCCGCCCGCTACAAGTCCGATCCGCAGGCCGTTGTGAAGCTGTCGAAGAAGGTGAAGGACGGCGGCTCCGGCGTCTGGGGCGCGATTCCGATGCCGGCGCACCCGCGCCTGAGCGACGCGGATCTGCGCTCCGTGGTCGAATGGGTGCTGGCCGGCGCGCCGTCGAAGTGACGCGTCGGCGGTGACGCAAGCCCTATTGCCAAGCGCGGAAATGCATGTGTATGATGGTTGTCTGTTGGGGCGGTAGCTCAGCTGGGAGAGCGTCGCGTTCGCAATGCGAAGGTCGGGAGTTCGATCCTCCTCCGCTCCACCATAAATTCCAGTAAAAACAACGCACTACGTCTCGCGATGTAGCGCGTTGTTTTGCATTTGGACGCAGGTTTTTGCATACTAGGTGTGGCGGATTTGTGGCAGCGGGCAGCCAGGGCCACGCGTGCGTATCGCATGACACTGCATGAATCTGCTGATAGACTCCTTTTCGTCCGAGTAATTCGGATTTGCCGCGCGCTGAAGACGTACAGAACGGCTACGAGACAAAAGCAAAGGGTGGATGCGGGTAGCGCCGCTCAAATCCCAAGAAGCGTGGAGCCACGGACTGTTCAGCAGCACCTGCCATAAGCGGAATTGGTAGGAGAGCAAGAAAGGATGCCCTTTGGGCCATCGCCCGGCACGTGTCCCGCCTATTCCGGATGAGAAGGTTGGCAAAGAGTGACGCGTGCTAGGAAAGCGGGCAAGGAAGCGAGGGGGAAACCCCGCCGAAGTTTTGAGACCGATGCGATGTCGGCCCTCTGCTGCTCAGTAGAGCAACGCAAGGCTGTCTAGGCCAAGACTCGGTTCCGCGAACCTCATCCAACTTGACTGATTGCAAATCAGTCGGGATTGGAGGCGTTCGCCCGTGAAATCGCTCCTGACAGTAGAACAACTTTCTCAGTATCTGCATAAATCCGTCGCAAGCATCCGTAGCGACGCGACGCGCAATCCGCAATCTCTTCCACCGATTTGCCGCCTGCCGAACACCAAGCGGCTGCTTTGGCGCCTCGAAGACGTAGAACGCTGGTTGGCTGCTCATGTTGAAGGCATGCCTCGCCCGGCAGCCTTGGCCTGTTCCGACGACCTTCGACCACGCCGAGGCCGTCCTACCAAAGCCGAGCAGGTTGCGCGGCAGCGGAGCTTGCGTCGCAAACAGGGCGGCGCACATCCCACTGAAGCTGCGGCCGAGGCGTGAGCCATGCAGGCCTTCATCGTCGAGGCGACGCCGCCGGCGTCGCCAGGCGAGGTTTGTGATGCGTCCGCATCGACGCATTCGCGCCTTGCACCGTTCAGACACCAGCAGCATGATTTCTTCGTCGCCGACATTCTCGACGCGTCACCGAAAGACGACGTAGCGAGCATGGAGCACCCGCTGTTTGCCTTGCGTGCCGGCGACCGACGTATACGTGTATACGAGCGCAAAGGAACCAAGGTAACCGTAAAGCCTGGAGCCGATGGCTGTGCGACGATTCACGACAAAGACCTATGGATCTATTGCATTAGCCAGTTGGTTGAAGCGAAGAACCGAGGCCGTGAGATCACGCGTACGATCCGCTTCACAGCCTACGATTTCCTGCACTCGACCAACCGTGACACCAGTGGCCGCGCTTACATCCGCATGGGAGAGATGCTGGCTCGGCTCACCGGCACACGCATCGAAACCAACATCGAGACGGCGGGTAAACGCGAGCGCGGATTCTTCGGATTGGTCGATTCAGCCAAGGTCATCGAGCGCGACGGCGACAACCGCATGGTGGCCGTGGAGGTGACCTTGCCTGATTGGCTGTTTCGCAACATTGATGCCATGCAGGTACTTACTCTTTCACCCGACTACTTCCGTTTGCGCAGGCCGCTGGATCGGCGCATCTACGAGCTGGCCCGCAAGCACTGCGGCAAGCAACCAACCTGGAAGCTGGGTATCGCGACATTACACGAGAAGAGTGGCAGCGCTGACAAGCTATTCAAGTTTCGGGCAGCCATCAAGGCGCTGGTGGCGTCAGGCGAGCTACCGGACTACCGCATGGCCTATGATCCCAGCGCCGACGTTGTAACGTTTTATGCCAACGGCCCGAAAGGCTACCAGGCTGAGATCACGGCCATGATCAAGGGCTTGCCTCATACCTCGGCCAAGGCTCGCGAGAAGGTATATGCCCGCAGACTCGGGAGGCTCAGATGATGCTGGAATCGCGCGCCTGACACTGTGGATAACCTGGCCCCGCTTGTGAATTGGCACGTGCTTTTAGGGATGCAGAACTGTGGATTACCACGTGCTTTTACGGATGAGCTACTTCGTGCTTTTAGGGATCGGAACATCCCGAGAAGCCTTGCGTAGCAAGGGTTTCAAGAACCGTAACGCGCGCGCGATTTAACTCTATGTAAACCTTAACGTCTGAGTTGTGTGCCGCGGTAGCTAGAGCGCGGTTCGAACTTGTCGAACACGCGCAGTTCGTTCACCGGGGCGGCCGGCACTGATCGTTGGGTCCATGACTCACGGAACCGTGCGCAGCGTGGTCAGCTTGGCCGACTTGATCGCCTCGAAAAAACCACCGCTCTTAAAGCGTGCGGTCTCGCCAGGGCCAAGGTGATCGAAGATCACGGTGGCCCCGCCCTGGCTCACGTGGTCGTCTGCCGCATAGCCCTTGAAGGCTGCCGAGACGTAAACGGTGCGATCCGCATTGTTGGTGATTTGCCCGACAACGGAGTTGTTCTCGCCAACCTGATATGTGATGTCGATGTTCCGAGCGTATTGCCCGTCGTAGTCAGCTTCGGCGTGCGCCGTCAGACTGTATATCGCGGCGATCGCGAGCAATCCGTACATGAGTTTGGGACAGTTGAGTTTCATAGCTTCCTCTCAGGTTGATAGCGTTGTTGTGGGAAGTCGCGACCGTGGCGGGTTCAGCATGTCCGCCATCTGTCAAGAAGCGCCGACTTGGCGGACAAAATTAGACGGCCATGTGGTCCGCTGTTGCATCGAAGCGTTGCCGTCTAATGCATGTCGTTGACACTTGAGGGACGCGAGCAGTCGAATTTTAGCCGCTAAAATTTCTGCGCCCGTCAGTTGACCCAATCCAGCCGTGCCGTGAGTGCACTCCATCGTTTATCGGCTGGCGCCCATGCGATCTCCATGTCGGTTCGAGACACAATCCAACTTGTCAGTTCGGCATCGACAGCTTGTTGAACGCCAAGGAGAGCGAGTTCCTGCTGTATCGGGTCGTTATCCAAACAGAGCCGTAAGCACCTGCATATTCCTCCGCCATCAAGACCGAGTGGGACGACAGCCTCGACCTCGTGCTGCAGTCGATACAAGGCAACGGCCTTTGCCAAATGCGCAAGAGCAAGGGGAGCATGCTCCAATTCGGCCAACAGCAGATCGGCCTCAAATTCAGCCAGCACCGCATCGAGCGTCCCCCACTTCCCCAGCTCAGCGGAAACTATCGACTGCAACTCGCTCAGCCGTCCCCACATCGCCTTCCATAGCGATGCCGGGCCGTCCTCGTGCAAGGTAACTGCGTCAGCATCGAGACGTGTCAGTAGCTTTCTTTGCTGCTGAGACAGCGGCTTCTCGCCGTTGAAGTTAAGTCGCCACTTTCCGGATCTACTCGTAAGCATTCCGAATTTCTCGTCAAAGCGCGCTGCAAATTGATGCGGATTCCCTGCCCCTATGCGGGCTGCGAGTACATGCAGCAACGCCGCCGCGCGCATCCCGCCTCGTCGTTTTTCAGAGTCGCTTCGTGCAGGTCGTGCCATAGGTCTTTAAGTCCTAGTAAGAAAACCCCTCAGTTATTGGCACTTTGATTCTATACCGACTTGCCCAAGAATTCGCGTAACGACATCAATCAACCTCAATCAACCGGAATCAAGCCAAGTGTGTGAGTTCAATGTTCGACATCCTGAAAGATCGGTATGGTGCAGTCATGACGCTCGAGCAACTAGCCGCAACGTTGAGACGGAGACCGGAGGGCTTGCGAATGGCGCTGCTTAAGCCGAAGAGCGAATGGGCGCACCGCCTCAACAGTCACAAGTTCTATATCGGACGGCGAATGTACTTTCCTACCGAAGCGGTTGCACATCTGCTCGATTCGGGCTTGGAGCTGCAAGGAGGCAGAGATGACAAAGCAAATTTCAATTGAGGTAAGCGACGTTACTGCAGCGAATCTTCGCGAGCTCGCGATCAGATGCACACAAGAAAACGAGCGTCGGGAAGGCTCTACGAGTCACGGAGCCCTCACGCCTGCCACGTTATTGGCGATGCTAGCCGAAGATGCTGGCCTGGTAATTAGCCGGCCTGGAAGCTGGGAAGGCGCAAACATGGCGCAAGTTCTTAGCTCGCACGGCTACGAGCTGTAAAGCAAGGACGAAGGACCTGGAGGTCAGGGGATGACGAAGAGTTTTTCGGATGAGTTGGCCGCGTGGGTGATACAGCGGCGCCATACGACGAAGCATAAGCGCAACGAGTATCTGGTTGCGTTCCTTGCCGTACGTAATGACGTGATCGATGCTACGACTGCCGGGTACGCGCTCAAGACCATTTGGGAACACATGCGGGCGACGGGGCGTGTGCCATTTCGCTATGAGACGTTCCTCAAGTACGTGCGACGGCATATCACGGATTCGTCAGTCCCTGGAGTCACACCCGCTCGATCGGGGATCGAAAGGGGGCGCAGCGACAAGCCAAAAACCAACGAAATTGGTTCGCCAAAGAAGGGGGAAATTCCAGCGATTGGCGGCTTCAGCTTTAAGGCGACCCCAAACGAGGATGAACTGCTTTGAAGGTCGTGTTTCATCGCTGTTGATGTGTGATCGATGCACGACTGAAACGCAATCGAAACGCTGTAATCGCACTAGTTTCATTGTTTTCCGTACGCGGATTCGCTGCTGCTGCGCTGTTGCGTTTCGATAGCGCCTCAACAACGAGATAGATCGCGTTTTAGGCATATGAAAGTTGTGCGCACATCTCGGGGCAAGATAGGTGAAGTTAGCTAACCGGCGAAGCCGGATATCTATCTTCACTTCCCTTATTCGCGCCTACGGCGCTCAACGGGAATCCTGCTCTGCGAGGCAGCGGCTACCGCCGCGAACTGCCGGAACAGCCGGCTCGAACTCGGATAAACGATGGGAAACGGTAAGAACTCGACGACGCGCAAACGTGGCCTTCACCTTCGCGTGCCCGTGCTGCCTGACGAGGAGGCGGCCATTCGTAGCAATGCGGCTAAAGCCGGTCTGAGTGTGGCGGCCTATCTGCGCAACGTTGCGCTTGGCTACGAGATACGCAGCATCCTCGATTACACGTACATCGCCGATCTCGCGAAAGTGAATGCTGACCTCGGCCGCCTTGGCGGACTGCTGAAACTCTGGCTGACGAACGACAAGCGGGTTGCCGGGTTCAGCCAGTCCACGATTCTCGCCTTGCTCGCAAAGATTGAGGGCACCCAAAACGAGATACGCCAGATCATGGCGCTGGTTGTAGCGCGATGATTTTCAGGTGGCTGAACGCCAAGAAGATGTGTCGAACAGCCGGTGGTAGATGAGTGGGGGTGCGTCTGCGGCCGACCTGACGTTCCAACAGATTCCTCCGCCACAATTAGGAGATCATTTGTGAAAGTGAAAATTTTAGCGGCTAAAACAATCGTACTCGCGTTGGCGATCGGCAGTGTGGTATCGCATTCCGCTCAGGCTGGCGGTATTCCAGTGATCGACGTCACGAACGTCATGCAGACAACGATCAGCGCGATCAACAACGTGCAATCGGTTCAGAAGCAAATCGAGCAATACACAACGCAGTTGCAGCAGTACCAGAACATGCTCCAGAACACGCTGGCGCCGGCCGCTTACGTGTGGGATCAGGTGAACGGCACGATCAACAAGCTGCTGCAAGCGCAGGACATGCTGAATTACTACAAGAATCAGGCTGGCAACATCGACGCCTACCTGTCTCGATACCAGGACGTGGCGTACTACCGATCGTCACCGTGTTTCACCGCGACCGGTTGCACGGACGCCCAGCGGCAAGCTCTGGCCGATGCGCAAATGAACGGATCGGAAGCTCAAAAGCGCGCAAACGATGCGGTGCTGAAGGGTGTCGATCAGCAGCAACAAACGCTGGTCACGGACGCGGCAAACCTGCGTTCGTTACAGGCGCAAGCCTCGAGCGCACAGGGGCAAATGCAGGCCATCCAGGCGGCCAATCAGCTCGCCAGCGCTCAAACGAATCAACTTCTCCAACTTCGTGGACTGCTCGTCGCACAACAGGCTGCCGCCGCAACGCGTGCGCAGATCGTTGCAGATCGCGAGGCTCAACAGGCCGCCGCTGGTGCTCAATTGCGCGATGGCAGCAACATCACGCGCTCCGTTCCCAAGAGCTGGACTTTCGAATAAGGAGGCGGAAATGAAAGTAGCTATTTTTGCGCTCGTGTCCCTTGCAACGCTCGCCGGGTGTGATGACAAGGTGGCTTCGGTCAACGCGAAACACGCGGCCTCCGCCGCGCAATTGCGTGACGGCAGCAATGTCGTCAGCTCGCCGCCAAAGAACTGGACGTGGGGCGATGCACCTTCTCAACATTCGAAGAAGAATCAATGAGGGCCATGCCATGAGAACCATGTATTTCAAAAGCGGCAAGCTGATTGCGCTCGGTTCAATGATCTTCCTTCATGTTGCAACTGCCCTTGCCGCACCGATGAATGCGAACGTCGTTGATTCGGTGATGGGAAAGTACCGATCCGCGGCCGGCGCGTGGGGCAACGTCATGGTGAGCTACGGATCGTGGCTCTTCTGGGGGTTGGCGCTCGTCAGCATGGTGTGGACGTACGGAATGATGGCGATGCGCCGCGCTGACATTCAAGAGTTCTTTGCCGAGTCAATTCGGTTTTTCGGTACGCTCGGCTTCTTCTGGTGGATTCTGTACAACGGCCCGGCGATCGGAGATGCCATCGTCAAATCGATGTGGATGATCGGGGCAAAGGCCATCGGCCAAGCGACCGACTTTACACCTGGCGGCATCGTACAAATCGGCTACGACATTTTTGCCAAGGCGCTCGACCAGTCTTCTGCCTGGTCACCCATCGACAGTGTCGTCGGGCTTCTCATGGCGTTGGTCGTGATGGTTGTCCTGACGATCGTCGGTGTCAATTTGCTCCTGGTCTTCGTATCGGCCTGGATCGTGATCTACGGTGGGGTGTTCTTCCTCGGCTTCGGGGGATCGCGCTGGACCTCGGATATCGCTATCAGCTTTTACAAGCACGTCTTGGCGATAGGTGCGGAGCTCATGGTAATGCTCTTGCTCATCGGCATCGGCAAGACTTTCATCAACGAGTACTACTCCAGTATGTCCGCCGGCATTGCCCTCAAGGAAATGGCGGTCATGCTCATCGCTGCTTTTGTACTGATGTATCTCACAAACAAGATACCGCCGAGGATCGCAGGCATCGTTGGCGTTGGCGGTGTTGGCTCGATCGGTGGTGTTGGCGTTGGTTCGTTAATGGCTGCGGCTTCTATGACGGCTGGCGCTGCAGCATCGGCAGGTTCGGCAGTAATTGCCGGTGCCACGAGCGCCGGCGGCGGCGCATCTGCACTCATGGCGGCATTCCAGAGTGCGCAGCAGCACATGGCCGAGGGGACGGGTATGTTCAGTGGTAGTGGCGGTGGTGGTTCTGGTGCCCTCGGTGCCGGTAGCGATAGCGGTGGCGCCAGCAGCTCGTCGGGCGGCAGCGGTGGCTTCGGCTCGTTCATGGGCAACGCCGGCCGTTTCGCGGCCGACATGGGCAACAACCTCGCGAAAGGCGCCGGTCAGGTCGCGAAAGACAAGGCCGCGTCGATGGTGGACTCCGCGAAAGAGCGCGTCGGCCAAACCACGGGCGGCCGGGTTGCGTCGGCAATCCGTGGAGGCTCGGATTTCCGGGGCTCAGCCGGTATGGATACTGCGAGCTTTACGGGTGACAGTCTCGGCGCCGGCAGTGGTCGTAGCCGGCAGAACCCGATGAATAATGAAGTCGCCGCGTTCGTGAACAAGGATAGTTCCTCGCACGAGGAAGCCTAGAAAGCGCACCGGCCGGCGGCAACCGGCCGGCACTTCCACAACAACACCTGCTTGAGAGGTGAAGTATGGCAACCATGCATGATACCGAAGCTCGCGAAGTTATCCATCAAACGGCAAGGCAACTTGTGGCCCTAGAATTCATAGATCAGCGCACCGCCAAGGATCTATCTAAAATGGCCGAGGCTGTTGCGAACCTGTTCGTCGTTGTTTTCTACCAGGCCGAAACGGGCCGGGCGACGCGCTCGGATTTCATTGAGGCAATGACTGACGTACGCCAAGCGCTGCAGCAGTATGCAGAACCGTCGAAGTGCCACGGCGTCATTTCGGGGAAGGGGGCCAACGCGGGATGGTCATGAAAAATCATCCGCACCCCGGCGAGCTGCTGCGCGAGGATATTTGTGGTCGGCTCGGCCCCGATGTAGCCGGTGCGGCCAAACGGCTCAGGGTGTCGCGCTCGATGCTTACGCGTGTGCTCGACGGCCGCGCCAGCATCAGCTCAGATCTCGCGATGCGTCTCGAGCACGCGGGGTTCCGCTCTACGCGCTTCTGGATGACCCTGCAACGCAACTATGACCAACGGCACGCGGAGCAGGAACTGGCGCGTATGTCAGACGGCGTTACCCCTGTTAATCTGCATGAGGAGGTCGATTTCGGACTGCCGGTTGGCCGCGAGATTCTCGACCAGGACAATTAGGACGCCCATGACCGCAGACAGTAACGAGACGCATGGCCCCAAGCCGTGTAACGGAGAGGTCAGCGCAACCCGCGTGAGTACCCAAGACGCTATTGCAAACCGCAACATGATCACCGGTCGGAGTGACGCGCCGGTGCCAACTTTCATAGACGAGATCGGTCCTCTCGACGTCATTCCGCCGTTCATCACGAGGACCAATGCACGCGAACTGCTCGGCCGGCGTCCAGGTGAAACGGTAGCCCAAGCACTAGCGCGGATGGCTAAGGGCAGTTTGAGTTAGTCTGGGCTGGATCCATTATGAAGCTCGGGATACTGCTGTCCGTCTCCGATGTAGATCAGGCCAAGGAGGCCCGGCAACGGCAACTGACGATCACGACACTTGCAAGATTGGCACACGGTTCGCTTGCCGGGGTGTCGCGATTGCGGTCGACAAGGTAACAAAGCTAACGGACCTGACCGCTTCAACTATGCGCATCCTGCTTGATACAAATATCTGGCGATACATCGTCGATCATGGTGCACTGGGTGCTGTCCAGCAGGCTGCACGCAGATCTCGCCACAAGATCATCATTGCTCCCGCCGTTGTCTACGAAGCACTGCGTACCGGAAATCCGCGCTTACGTGACTCCATGGTTGCGGCGATGACACTGCCGTTATGGAAAAGGCTGATGCCGGAGGCATTTTCTGAAGCAGAGGAAATCAAGGCCGAAGTGGAGCGTCTCCAGCCTGCGTGGCTACGAAGGCCCAAAGACCAAGTGATGTATCGAAGATTACGACATGACTGGGCTCGCTCGCGTGGCGGGTTCTGGGATCGAGTTCGACACGATACTACGCGAGAGTTTCAGCGGATCGATGATTCACGGATGCTACAGGTAGCGCGCACGTCTGCTAGAAAAGCACGGGAAGCAGCACTGTCAATGCCGGCCCATTGGAGAGACGCCGCGCTCGGCGCTATGCTGGCAAGTCCAGTCGATCCCACCCCAGGCTGGGATGGAAGTCCGGTCGAGCTATGGCGTGTCGAAGCCCACTCATATTTTGAGCAAGCGCTTACCATGCCCCAGCACCCTTATATTGACTGGCTTGAGGGCGAAGTTAACCTGCCCATGATGATGCTGCAGAAGCAAGAGCGAACGCGTTTCTGGTTTCATGACGTCGACCCGATGAGGATGCCGCGGCACTGGCTCAGATCGGCATTCGAATTTCAGCAGCAATTCCACAAAATCACTGATGGAACGCCCGGCGACTGCCAGCTAGGCACGTACCTCGTTGATGTGGATGTGATGCTTTCGGCCGACAAGAATTTTGTGAGATTTGCTGAGCGTTGTAGGCTTGAAGCGCCGTTTTTCGTCGGTAGTTCAGTCGTGGTGCCCGGTGACCCGTCGGCGATTGAGGCATTGCTGACCGAGCTGGCGAAACCAGCATAGATCATTGACCGCTCTTATGTGGGTAGCTCCCAGGCGTCATCCGAACTTGGCTGAATGACGACTGTGACAAGAATTTCGGAAAAAGTGCTTTAGTACCCGTGTAAGCCTTGCTGGCAAAGGCTTCGCCAAAGGCGAAACGCACGCGCACAGCACCCATGGTTTGTAGTATTAATAGCGCAGTGTGACACCATAAAAAAGACATGGCTGATATTCTTGAACGGCTACTTCAGGATCACGGTCCGATCCTAAGTACCGAGCTCACCCGGCTGCTGGTCGACAAGCACAAACTGACACCCGCTGCGGCTCGCAAACGCGTTTCGAGGCTCGGTCCAGACATTGCCCGCCTGTATCTTGCGTTTCCACGCAATGCTCGTTTCGTTTACCTGAAAAAGGACTTTGGTTCCCCCGAATACTGGCAGAGCCTGATAAAGGCCCTGCTGGATACCAGGTCCGCGTACGGTCTGGCATTGGTGGCACTCCAGCAGCGGGGTGGGATCATGCCGGCGGATCACTTTCCCATTGCATGCGGCGCTCCCCTGCGGCAGGCGAAGCACTTGTCCCCTGAAACGATCGTTGCAAGGTTGAAGCAAGCTAACTTGGTTGGCGAGTATGTCATTCCCGGCGTAGGTAACTGCATTGGGCTGGTACAGGGCCCCGACCGTTATGACTTTGCCAGCGCGGAGATCAAGGCTCGGGTGCTCACGGAAGAAATCCTGCTCAACGCTATCAAGATGTGGATGCGGAACCTCGGGTTAGTCAGTTACGATAAGGTCGCCATGCGTGGGGACAGCGAATCTCTCCCGAAAGTAAGCACCTTTGCTTGGGATCTTACGGCGCCATCCTATCTTGGTCCAATGCTCGACTGGTCAGGATCAGGCACACCCAAGCAAGGATTTGTCGCCTGCGATGTCCTGTTGGGTCTCGAGATTGATGAGCCAGGTTTGCGGCCATTTATTTATAAGAGCACGACGCTCAGAAGCTTGAAGAACGTTGGCCGCTGTCTGCAGATATTTGTGGCAAGCCGGTACACCAAGCAGGCCTTTGATTTGGCGAAACGGAACGGCATTGTGCCTGCAACGCCGGACAGCCTGTTTGGTTCCGAAGTAGCAGAAGGGCTGGCACAGTTGACCACCGTTTTGCGGGAGGCCGCGATGGCTGCGGCGAATCCGGAAGTCCTGAATGAGGTTTTCTCTCGACTTAGCAAGATCGAAGGCGCTGCGAACAACCTGCGGGGCGCACTGTTTGAATTCGTTGTGGCAGAAATTGTACGGCAGCTGTTTGCTGGTACCTCGGTCACGATGAACGAGCACTTCCAAGACGACGCTGGAGCGAAAGCTGAGGTTGATGTTGTCGCGACAAACCACCGGCGTAGCGTGCACTTTATCGAGTGCAAGGGTTATCAACCCTATGGCACGGTTCCGGACAAGTATGTGATGGCTTGGCTCGAGCAGCGTCTTCCGCTTGTGTATCAGGCTGCTCGAAAGCATTCCGGATGGAAAGATCTCGATATTCATTTCGAGTTCTGGACGACCGGGAAGCTTTCTCCTGCCGCAATTGCAGCAGTGGAAGAGGCAAGTGGGCGGATCCGTAAATACACCGTTGCTTTTCGTGACGCGTCTGCTGTTCGAGATCTTGCGAAACAGACCCGCGATACCAGCCTGATCAAGACGCTTGAGCAGCACTTCTTGGCACATCCCATGGCAACCGTCGAGGCGGGAGCGGTGAAGAGGGTAGCGCGGGAAGCCCGAAGTCTCGCTAGCAAGGAATCGCCCTATCCGGCCATCGGCGATTTTCCCCTTTAATCAATCCGCGGGTTGCCATAAAAGACAAACGCCCGCTTAAGCGGGCGTTTGTCGGGGGATGGGGCTTTCAATAGAACACCTCGTACTCTATTAACTGCCCCTGCGGGTCTTTCAGATAGAGACGTTTCCCGTCCTCATACTGCTTGACCATGCTCTCGTACAGCCGAAGTGCGTTCTTCATCACTTCGGCGTACGATGCCGCCTCGGTTTTGTCCCGCAAGGACAGGAGGCGCTCCATCGATTTCTCGGGAAGCTCCAGCTGCACCCTAGTGGTTTTGGCCTTGGCACTCCGTTTTTCCAGCATCGCTTTTACCCGTTCCTTCCGCCGAAGCCTTGGCGATTTCCACCACGGCCTGGAGGAGTTTGTTGAAAAGCGTGAAGTCATGAGTCGCAACGGCATAACCGCCGGACCCCACTACCGCGATAAAGACTGCAATCACGGTCAACGACTTCCAGCTCCTCAAAGACTCTGGCTTCGAGTCATCGTCACTGCTGACCTCAAGGTCAAACTCTTCACCTACTTTTACTTTCCACTTCACGCCCAGCTCCCATAAAAGGGACACTGAGTAGCTACTACGTGGCTCCTGCGTACTACGTCCGACTCAGCATTTGCTACTCGGTGTCAACACATCGAGGGAAAGCAGGAGCCTGCTGGTCGTGTCGGACTTCGATCAAAAAAAGCTATCTCGGTTAATTCATGCATAGACATCTCCAAGTTTCGATAGATAAGACGTGACAGGATTGCCACGCCGATCTCAGGTTACTGCGACGATGATGTCGGAGTCAAGGGCAATTTTGATTTTATTTTCATCATACAATCATCAATATTTGATGATCGATGGGGTGCGGGTGAGGGGGGATTCCGTCCGCTGGATCGAGCAGCAATCTCCTATGTGTGATAATGTCCTTTATCACATATATAAGGAGACCTCATGGCTTCCCGGAAACCTGCCGCGCAGCGCACCCCAGCACCCAGGTTGGACCTTACACCTGCTCAGATAGAGCGCGGCATTCAGCGGCTAGACGATCGCATCAAAGACTTACGAGCATTCGACCTTGCCACCGTCCCCGAAGGTGATTCTCCGGAGTTGCAAGCGCTTTCTGCTGCTATCAAGGACACCTTGGTACGTTGCTTTGGCGAAGACACCTCGACGTTTGCGCGATTTGCGGACGCTACGTCGCTGTCGTGGTGGCCAATGGTCATCTCGATGGGATATGGCCCATCGACTTCGCCGCGGGAGTATCAAGAGGGGGTGAGAAAAAAAATCGAGCATTCAGTCGCGCTGTTACAGGAGGCTCAACGCGTACTGAGAGAAGACTTGGCAGACGTACAGCACGACGCAAAGCCGGCAAAGGAACCAACGCTGGCGGAGTTCTTGGCATCTGAGGAGCCGCTGTCTCGGCGTGTATTTGTCGTCCACGGCCACGACGGCGAGGCTCGCGAGATGGTTGCCCGTTTTCTAACGGCAATGGGTTTCGAGCCTGTCATCCTGCACGAGCAGGCGAACCAGGGAGGCACCGTCATTGAGAAGTTCGAAGCCAACAGCGATGTGGGTTTTGCCGTGGTGCTGCTGACCCCTGATGATCTGGGCCGCAGCCTTAAAGAGGAAGAGTTGAAGCCGCGTGCGCGGCAGAACGTGCTGCTCGAACTCGGGTATTTCATCGGCCGTCTCGGTCGTAACAAGGTGTGTGCACTTAAACGCGGTGATGTCGAACTCCCCAGCGACTATGTCGGCGTCGTCTGGGAAAAGATGGACGACGGTGGGGGCTGGAAGCTGGCCTTGGCTCGTGAACTCAAGGCCGCGGGCCATGAGGTTGATTTGAACAAGGCGTTCTCGCTGTGAATCCGCTTGTCGAGCCCGATGGCATTTCCACGCCGACGCTCGTCGCGTCGGCCGGCGAACGCGCTAGCGTGCGCTTTGTCGAGTTCTTCGCCTCGGCGATCCGCAACCCGCACACCCGGCGCGCGTATGCGCGTGCAGCCGGCGATTTCCTCGCCTGGTGCGCTGGCGCCGGCGTGCCGTCGATCGTGGCCGTGCAGCCGCTACACGTCGCGAGCTGGGTCGAACTGCAGACCCGCACGCACGCGGCGCCGACCGTCAAGCAGCGCCTGGCGGCGATCCGCCATCTGTTCGACTGGCTAGTCACCGGCCAGGTCGTGCCGGTGAATCCCGCCGCGTCGGTGCGCGGACCCAGTCACACGGTCCGCACCGGCAAGACGCCGGTGCTCGACGCGAGTGAGGCGCGGCAGCTGCTCGACAGCATCGACGTATCGACCCCCGCGGGGCTGCGCGACCGCGCGCTGATTGCGCTGATGGTGTTTTCGTTCGCACGGATCGGCGCGGCGCTGGCGATGCGCGTGGAAGACGTTTATGTGCAGAACCGGCGCCTGTGGGTGCGCCTGCGCGAGAAAGGTGGCAAGGCGCACGGCATGCCCTGTCATCACACGCTGGAGGCGTACCTGCACGCCTACCTTGATAAGACGGGGATCGCGGCTGAGCCGAAGGGAGCGTTGTTCCGCACGATTGCGCGTGGCACCGGGGGGCTGAGCGCCACGCCCCTTCCGCAGGCGAACGCGTACGCGATGGTGAGGCGACGTGCGCTCGCGGCCGGCATCGCCACGAAGATCGGCAATCACACGTTCCGCGCGACGGGCATCACCGCCTATCTACAAAACGGCGGCACGCTCGAGAACGCCGCGGCGATGGCCAATCACGCATCGACGCGCACCACGCAGCTGTATGACCGTCGTCGCGACGATGTTAGTCTCGACGAGGTGGAGCGAATTCGCTTATAGCTCTTACGAGCGAGCGTCCTCACCAGTCGCCACGTCACCGGAAGTAGCATGCGCAAGTCTTTTCATGCGGGCTTCGAGGCGGGTAGCGGCCTGCGGGTCAACTGCGCGAGCTGCTGCAATCCGGCCACGCAGTTGGTGAGAAGATTCAGTTTCGCCAGCCGCAATCTGATCCTGGATAGCGACTATCGCGCCATGATGCTTGTTTCGCAACCGAAGTTGCTCGCCCGCGCGCATAACGCCGGTGATGATGGCCGACTTGCCGGGCCGCACCACGGCGTCCTTTGTCGCCTTCGTCTGCAGGCCGTGGCGAACGATCAGATTCTTAATTTGATAGAGCATCGACTTTGTCGCGTGCATCCCGGACAGCGTCAGGTCATCAACGTATAGCGTCATGACGACGCCCTTCCCGACGCAAAGTCTTTCGATCTGGGTGAACATCAGTCGGTGCGTAAAGTACGACAGTAAAGGGCTGATGCAGCTACCCGTGGGCAGATGCCCGTCCGCCGTGCAGACGTTGGCCAACAGCCGCGCGACATCATGCGAGCACCCAAGATCCCTGTGAAAAAATGCTTTCACGTGGTGGTACGTCGTGCTCTCAAAAAACTTCCTGATATCCATTGCAACCACGGCCCCCCCACTAGGGAGATGAGCCCTGGCATTCGTCACATGCGAGCGTTTTTTTGTCGCCGAATGCAAAAACTCCGGGCGTTCGATGCTGTCGAGGTATCTTGCGATGCGATAGTGGATCTTCAGGGTCCTATCTGTTGGTTCCTGAATGTGTCGCGCTTCTTTCCCTGGTTTCGGATGATCGTCGAAGCGGTTATACGACGGCTCCATGCAAGTAGCTTTGATCTCCTGGACCGGGACATCGAGCAGCATGGCCAACCGGTGGATGCTCGACAGACGCCAGAATGGAGAGCGTTCGATTGGATAGCGGGCCGACTGATTCCTGCGAAGACGAGCCCGCCCCAAAGCCTTTTCACGTTTGTGTAACGGATTTTTCATCGGCATCGATCCAGTCCATGACCTTCAACACCTTCGACGCTATTGCGACACGAATCTTGTCGCTGCGGCGATTTGAGTCGAGTTGCTCTGAAAACAGCATCAAGCTTGAAACAGGGACGTCGAATACCTTCGCATAGCGTTCGAGCAGGTCGACAGTGAGCGCATGCGCCTTCTTTCCGGACTCGATCTCGGACAGGTAGTTGTTGGAGATCTCTAGACGGCTTGCCAACTGCTCTTGAGTCATCCGGTGATATCGGCGAAGGTGGCGCAGAGCCTTGTGCAACATTTGGGCACCTCCATGTGAGACAAGGACTAGGCAGGGGTGCCAGATATCAACCTTGCCACTTGTCGAACAATCTGGCGATCGATACTGCAACGCGCAGAAAGCTCAACAAGAGCAACCACGTGTCACGACACATAAAGGCTTGCCGAAGCTTGCCCGACTTATGCTCGTTCGACGTTCCGTCTGGCTGCCGCCCCTGGTTGGGTATGGTCTTTTTCACCATGTTGCACCTCTCGTTACCCCGAAGCGGAATTGCTTCGGTACCAGTACGTAACGAAAGCGAAGGGGGGCGGCGTTTCCCCTGCCTATCCGTTTTCCGGCCGCCGTACCAGGCGGCGGCCGGGAGCGCCCGAGACACGCGTCCCGGGGCAAAGGTTGGAGAGTTTCCTCTCCGCAGGCCCATCGCAGCGGCCCAGGCAATACGCTGGCTTTGTCTTCGACACCAACCAAGCTCAACAATAGCACAGACTTCGCTGAGGACGAAGTTTTTTTCGCTCTCAGCGAAGTTTTGTTTCGAGGCGATCCAATGGAGCTAGCCAATGTTGTCGCCTGCACAGAAGCAAGCTGCTGTTGAGGTTACGATAGTTTCTTTGCTAGATCTTCGGCTCGCGGGTGGTAGTAGCGCATCAACATGCGTGGGTCTTTGTGGCCCGTTATCTTTGTCAGTTCGTGCATGGGGAAGATCGACGCCAAGCGGGAGGTCGCCTCGTGCCGCAAGTCGTGAAAGCGAAGGTCGGTCAAAAACTTTCCATCTGGTTTCTGTTTGGCCGCCCGGCACTCATCGACGTAAATCTTGCGTGCGCGTGCCACAGCGCGCTCGAAGGCTCTGGTAACGGCGTCGCTGCGAATCTCAAACACGCGGTCGGCGTCGCTTTCGCCGTCTTCGGTCGGATTGCCCTTGGCGTCGTTCGAGTCTTTTAACGTCTGGAGTACTGCAACGGCACGCGAAGACAGAGGCACGTCGCGGGCGTTCCCGTTCTTCGTCGACGGTAAATGCACGACGCAGCGATTGAGGTCCACGTGCATCCACAACAGGGACACAATCTCGCCCCGGCGCATCGCAGTTTCGACGGCTAGCCAAATTATGGGCGGCAGTAGTGTCGAGCAACTAGCCCTCGCCACGCGTTCAAGCTCACCGTCTTGCGCGCCGCGTTCTGACTCGGACTCTTCCCCGCCAGGAGCAACGGTAGGTGCGTCCCCGGCAGCAATGCGACGAGTGCGTGCGTTGTTAGGCTGTGGCTTTCGCACGAGCTCGACCGGGTTCGAGAGGCTTTCCATGCCCCATTCTTTTCGGGCGATGTTGAACACGTGGGACAGGACCGCTAAGCGGCGCAGCACTGTCGCGGGCTTGTAGTTCTTCAGCCATTCGTCGCGGAGCTTCGCTATGTCTGCGCTGCGGATCGTCGCTAGCGGCCGCCTCGCTAGGTCGACTGCCTGACAGGTCTTGATGACGGAAAATTCCTGCGCAGCGCCCTTCTTTAACAGCGAGACTTCTTCCTCATAGCGTTTCAGTGCCTCGAAGAGCGTCGTCGCCTCGGCCTCGCTGCGGCTGACCCATACACCGCGCGACATTTCCGATTCGATCATGTTGGCCCAGGCTTCCGCCTCGGCCTTGGTAGTGAAGGTCTTGCTTTGCGCCGGGTAGCCGCGTCGGCGTACTTGCGCCTCCCATTGGTACTGCCCACGCTTTCGGATGGTCGGCATTTCTCGATGCTTGTTCGAACGAAGTGTGGCAACATTGTGGCAAATAATCAATGTAAGCGCTAGAAGCCATGTATTTACTGGTAAGGTTTTTACATTCGCAATGCGAAGGTCGGGAGTTCGATCCTCCTCCGCTCCACCAACGAAAATCCGAAGGGCTCGGTCGCAAGACCGAGCCCTTTTTGTTTTCCAGCATGCCGCGCGTAACCCCCGCGCCTCGCGTATCACTTTCGACGCGGCCCGTTCCTATTCGGCCGCGTCGCGATCGTGCGCCGGCCCCGCCAGCCCCTGCCTCGTCGCGTGGTAGTGCCGTCGCGCCTTCGCGACGTTTCCACAGGTTGCCATGTCGCACCACTTGCGACGCCCCGTCTTCGACCCATCGATGAACAACCACGCGCAATTCGGCCCCGCGCACATCCGGAGCCGGCCGTCCGGCATCGCTTCGAGAAGCTTCACGGCGTCGAGCGCAATCCGCTCGGCGGGCAGGTGCAGGTCCACGTCGACGCGCGTATCCGGCGCGTAGCCGAATGCCACTCGTCCGGCCGTCGCGACCAGCCGCTGCTTGCTCACCGCCCGCCGCCACGCGTGCTCCAGCGTGGCGAGATCCGCTGCGGCCGGCGATGCGCGGTGTGCCAGCGCATCGAAGATCCCGAACAACGCTTCACGAAGGCGCTTGGCATCGCGCAGCGCGCGGTCGGCCGCCGCCGGGGCGGCGGCCGCGCAGGCCGCGAGCCGCTTCAGGTCGAGCGCGGAGAGAAAGTTCGCCGACGCCAGCCACGCCAGATACGCGTCGTAATCGGGCAGCCAGTCACGCGGCGTGTCGTCGCGGCCGGTCACCGTATTGACGAAGTCGAGGACGGCGTGACCGCCGATGAAATCGCGCGCCACGAACGTATGCGCTTCCATAACCGGTGAAGTCTTTGACATGGGTTAAATCGATGCTAACCTTTGATGGCATTTTTACAGGTTATCACGCACGACGACCGCGATTGCGCGAGGAGAAGTCATGACGGAGCCGACCGCTTCATCCGACCTGCAGGCCGAACACTCGTCAACCGGCGTCGTTCGGCCGATCGAACTCATCGCCGCGCCGAGCAGCCTCGGCCTGAAGCCGAACGGCGCCGGCCGCGAGCCCGACACGTGGCGCGGCCCAGGCGCGCTGCTCGCCACCGGGCTCGCCGCCCGTCTGGGCGCGCGCGTTGCGTGGCTCGCGCATCCTGCCTATGTGTTCGAGCCGCAACCCGGCACCCGCATCCGTAACGGCGTGTCGATCCGCGCGTTCTCGCTCGAACTTGCCGCGCACGTCGCCGGTGCGCTCGCGCGGGGCGCCTTTCCAATCGTGCTCGGCGGCGACTGCAGCATCCTGCTCGGGTGCCTGCTGGGCAACCGGCACGCAGGGGGCCGCGGGCTCGTCCACGTCGACGGGCACAGCGACTTCTTCCATCCGGGCAATTACGAC
>Ga0105239_10003021_pt1 | contig 20969 bp, 11 predicted proteins | sample KBSC44metaG_FD_92761 | JGI IMG/M metagenome (GOLD analysis project Ga0105239, IMG submission 92761) | Corn rhizosphere microbial communities from Kellogg Biological Station, Michigan, USA - KBS C4-4 metaG | ecosystem: Host-associated > Plants > Roots > Rhizosphere > Soil | place: Michigan, USA... | reverse complement strand
GACCGGTCATCTTCGCAAAAGGACAGGATGAAGTCGTTCACATCCTCCGTCCTGCCTTTATGATACGATATCGTCCTGAACAGATTGACATTCTTTTCCAGGATATTCACTCCTCCTCTTAGCGTCCCGATCCACTGGCGGCCTTCGACATCGATATAATCGGAATAGACGGCATTGCTGTTGATGACCGTCCCCATCGAAGACAGCGACAGACACGTGCTGCCTCCCCGCGGTAAATGCCACAGCCCGTTGCCGTCCGTAGCGATCCATAACCCACCAGTCGCGTCTTCGGTGATATCCCTTATGATCATGTCCGGCACCGGATCGAATCGCTTGAACCCGCTGCCGCAGACCTTGAAAACCCCGGCATCATTTCCAACGAAAAGATCTCCGTTAGAGCGGGAAAAAATTACAGAGCATTGCGTCAACCCCGTAGCAGCCAGGGTCAGCTTCCCCGACCCGATATCATATTTATACAGGCCGACATCGGTAACAAAGATCCACGCCACACGCCGCAGCGAATCATACTCGATAGCCGGAACGTTGTACGTCGCGTCCGTCGCTCCCGGGAGCACGACCTGACGCCCCGTCTCCCTGCTGCCGGCAAACACAACAAGCCCGCTGTGCGCCGTACCAACCAGCAGGACACCTCCGGCATTCTTTATCGACAATATCGCATCAGTCAGGGGGACCGCTTCAGCAGTATTGAATTTCCTGAACCCCGGCGTAAAAAAGGCAGACCGGCATGGGTCATAAATGCTCATGCCCTTGCCCCCTCCTACCCAGACCTTGTTTTCATTGTCCGAGCCGATACAAAAGATATGATTGTCCAGAAGAGAGGTCGGGTCGCCGATCGTATTTCGGAATACGTGAAAGGAATACCCGTCATACCTGTTCAGCCCGTCATAGGTCCCGAACCACATGAACCCATTATGGTCCCTGTAGATACAGGTAACGGCATTATTCGAAAGGCCCTGGTCGATCCCCAGATTTCTTACAGATAATGTGTCGGAAGCAAAACAATCCCCTGTCCAAAAAAGGAAAATTAAGCAAATGGCAAACCTCATACGCAGTAGTGTAACTACTCTAAATATACACTAATTTTTGAATTCCATTGACCTGGATTTACCCCCGGCATTTTGGATCGTTACCGACCGGACACTGCTGTCAAGTAAAATAAACCTCGAAGACTGGGACAAAAAAGAATTCCCGTAATAAAACTCTTCCTTCCGGCTCTTGCTATTGTTAAAGATCACCACGGCACTGACATCATCCGGCTCGATCCGCACATTTTTTACCCTCCTCTTCAACCGAAAAAGTTTCAGAACATCCTGATGCTGGCTTGCAGCAACCAGGTAATCACCCGACGAGCTCATTAACTTTACCAGCGCTTTACCATCATGGGGGATATAAACACCGCTTTCCTTAATCGATTGAGGAAGGAAATTCCCCTGCCCGTCGCCCTTTAGCAACAATCCGTTCAACGCATCATATCGACCAGTGGCGACCTCCGTTCCATAGTCATTGCCATTTATCAGCACGTCCAGTTCACCATCCCCGTCAAAATCGTCGACTACCATCGCGTTCAATACAGATACCTGCGCCGCCCGCGGCAGGGGGATCAAAGCGAACTTCCCCGAACCATCGTTTCGCAAATAGCAGGACTGAAGCATATCCGCCTTCAGCCGAACCGCCCCTTTTCGCCGCTCCGGCGTAAGTATATCGTCCATCGTCGCCAGGGCAAAAGGCTTGTAAGTCGCATACCTTTTCTTAATGCCCGGCATCTGTCTGGCGATATCGTCCCTCCCAAAAGCCGGAAATTCCTTCTTCTGCCCCTGCTGATCTGGAAGGAACAGCGAAGTCACCGCAACAAAAGCCCCATTATTCTCAAAATCCTTTGCCGTTATATACACCGGCTCCCGCTCGTCACCCCGATAGTAGCTGTTCAAGCCTAGATTCCCGACAATATAATCCATCCTCCCCGTATGCCTGAAGTCCCCCGCAACGATGCTGTTCCACCATCCCGTCCGCCCAGCCACACCGGAAAAAGCGGTCACATTGACGAACTGGGCTCCGACATTCTTCAAAAATGTCACCGGCATCCACTCCCCGACAACAATAAGATCAGTCCGCCCGTCATCATCAAAATCGGTAAACAGCGCATCGCAAACCATTCCAATATCCTTCAGACCAGGCGCGACCTCGGCAGTAACATCCGTAAACTTCACACGCCCCTTCTCTGAGTCATTGCGAAAAATACAACTACTCACAGCCTTCGGATACTGACCAGGCGCAACCCGCCCCGACACGAACAGGTCCAGCTTACCGTCATTGTTGATATCGAACGCCCTCACACATAGTTTGCTGGTATGATTGACCGGCAAAGCGGAAAGATCCTCCTTAAAATTTCCTTTGCCATCATTAATATACAGTCTATCCTGGTAGTTGATGCTATCAGGGGCGCTTGAATACCCGCCTCGAGCCATATACAGATCGGGCTTCCCATCCCCGTTTGCATCGAAAAGCAAAATACCTTCATCTTTTGCTGGACCGCTCGGCGGGAGTTCCTTCTGGCCGAACCTCCCATTTTTCTGCTGAAAAAAGATCTTTGCCGGATTCATCGCATTGCCCCCGACAACAAGATCATCGAGTCCATCCCCGTTGACATCGCCTGCCGCCAGGGCAGGATTATACTCCGACAGCTTGTGCGGCAGCAGGGCCTGAACGCCGAAATCATTAAAGGGCATATCACTATGCGTATAGCTGATGCCCGCATCGGCGCTCACTTCCCTGAACAGCGACTGCTGAGCGATCAGCGGCTGCTCGCAGGAATAGGCATCCTGACCATCCTTAATGTCCACAACGATCGACCGGTCCGATCGAACATCTTTTATTGTCTGCGCCTTCCCGTTATTCCATCTTATTACAACCGAATCGACCCGTCCCACCTTCCCCAGTCCAAAATGCGCCATACATTGTACGGACGATAGATACCCGCGGTACGGCGAATTGTCATATACCTGCCGCTTGCCATGGTCATAAAAGATGCTCGCCATGGCCCCGATGCCATTTACATTTTGCTCTCCACCTTTGAAGCCTATGTTCAGATAGTGCGTGGAAAGGGTGTCGCCGTCCCTCGAAGTATTCCTGTATACCAATGCTTCATCGTCTATATTATTGATCACCATATCCATGGCTCCGTCGTTGTCAAGATCGGCATAGGCGGCGCCATTGGAGAACGTTGGCAGGCCCAGTCCCCATCTGCCGGTCACGTCATCAAATCCCGCCGCGCCATTATTCCTGAAAGCATAGTTGTGCAATTTTACCTGTGGGGCCAGCCCAAGCAGCTGCATATTCGTCAGGAGCCCGCCCGACTGCTGCCGGTATGCAATAAAATCGTGATCCGACCAATCCCTCGGAAAACCATTGGTAATGACCAGGTCACGGTATCCATCGTTGTCGAAGTCCACCACCAACGGGGTCCAGCTCCAGTCCGTCTGCGACATCCCGCTCATCAATCCGATCTCGCTAAACACCGGAAGACCGATCGAGTCATCGCGTCCCACTGCCCGCCCCTGGTTCAGCTGCAGGGTATTTCGAACGTATTGGTACTGGTATCCGTAATTGTCGAAATTCTGATAGGTGTTGGTGTTGTTGGCATTCGACATCATTTTCTTTCGGTAGTTGTCTTCTGCGCTCATGTCAAGCTCTACTACATCGAGAAGTCCGTCGTTGTTGATATCCACCACATCCTGGCCCATGCTGTTGTAGGAAGTGTGCTTGAAATATTCCCTGGTCCTGTTGGTGAAACTGCCGTCATGGTTATTGATATAGAGAATATTATTTGAGATGAAATCGTCGGAAACATAAATATCCTTCCACCCGTCATCATTGATATCGCAGATGCTTGCGGCATGCCCGTAACCTTCAAATTGGATCCCCGCCTGCTCCGAAACATCGTGAAAGACAGGATGACCAACGCGAGCATCCATATCATTTCGATAAAGCCTCCCGCGATTTGGCCCCCCTGTTGGCCTGTCCTGTCCTATAAAGACGGATGATTCATAACCGCTCGAGGCTTCATTCACCGTCAGATACATGTCCAGATCGCCGTCGTTGTCGTAATCAAAAAAGCTGGCCATCGTCGACTGGACATGAATATCCAGGCCATATTCGGCAGCCATATCCTTGAAATGAGGTATGCCTTCCTTATCCGTTCCCTGGTTAACGTACAGGATATTCCTTCTTCGGAGAGAGTCCTTATAAAGGGTATTGCAGACATAAATATCCATCAACCCGTCGTTATTGATATCAACGACCGACACCCCCCTTGCCCACCTGCCCATTCCTTCCACTCCGGCGCTTGCGGTAACGTCTTCAAATCGGAAACCGCCCTTATTGATATACAGCTTGCATGGCGCCATCCCACCAGTCAAAAAAATATCCTGCAGCCCATCCTTATTAAAATCACCGATCCCAACCCCACCCCCGCTATAGATATTGACCACAGAGAGGGGGTTTATCGAGTCATTCTCGACGATCGTATTGTTAAATGTAATCCCGCTGTGCGAGGACGATATCCGCTCGAACAGCTCGTGTCTGCGGCTGCAGGACAGGCAGAGGACGACCAGCCAGCTGCAAGCGATCGCCTTCAGCGCAAGCCGGACATTCCTATTTCCCATGATATCCGATTTCCTCGATTTGGGTCAGCATTGGTCTGTCGACCCCCCTTAATACATCCTGTTGCGGCTTCGTCAGCTCAAGCACAACAATTTCATTATTCCCCGGCTTCAACCATTCCCCCGGGACATATATCGTCTGCTGCGGACCGACATTCCAGTAACGCCCCAGATTATATCCATTCACCCAGACAACACCCTTTCCCCACTTGCTCATGTCGAGGTAAGCATCGCCCGCTTCCCTTAAATAGAATATGCCTCTGCGGATCATGGGAGCTTCTGTATACTTGCTGGCGCCCGCAGTTTTCCTGATCGCATTGATATCGCTGAATGGCAAGGAGTAAATTTGCCAGTTGCTTAGTGCCTGATCGCCAAACAGCACTTCCTGCGTAATGCCTTTTTTGTTTTCCAAAAGAAAAGGGCCAAAATTTATCCGGCCAAGGTTCTCGACCAGGATGTCCAGGGTCACCTTTCCCCTGGGCATTTCGACATTGACGCTGCTGTCGCCATGCCGCCTGTCCAGAATGCCTGCCCGTTTGCCATTGACAAACACCAAGGCATAATCCCGCAGGCCTTTGACCACCAGCTCCCCCTTTTTGCCCCCGGTCAGCGTTGTCCTGTATAGCACAAAGCCATAAGCCTGGTAAAGCTCTTCGAATGTCAGTAGCCGCGGGCTTAGCTTCGGAGGGGGAAGGATGCTGAATATGCTCGTCGACCGGGTGAATTGAATTTCATCGATCGGCACCACAGGCTTGATAGCCGGTACGTCGGGCAAGGTTTCCCCGGGAGGCAGATGCTTTTGAATGACCGACCGGAAGGCCATGAATTTTGAGGTCGGGTTGCCTGCCTCATCCAGAGGCGCATCGTAGTCATAGCTACTGATCTGCGGCTCATAGGGGCTCTTGCTATTGTAGTTGGCTCCATTCATAAAGGCCCTGGTAGTACCGCCATGGAACATATACATATTCACGGAAATGCCGGCCGACAGCAGGCTATCCAACGACGCAGCATATTTTTCAGGCGGAATAACATGATGGGGTGCCCCCCACCAGTCGAACCACGCAGGATACCATTCAGCAACATAAAAAGGCCCTTTCCCATTGTTGTATTTCCTGACCAGCTGTTTTATTTTTTGAGGGTTGTCAACGCCGTTTACCGCGGGCAGGAGTCCCGGCAAACACCCTTTCGCCAGATCATTGGCCGGATCGCAGGTGTAGAGCAGGCCGTCAAAACCAGCCTCCCGGAATATTTTCCGGTTTATGGCAAGATATTCCTTATTGTCGCCGTAAGAGCCATACTCATTCTCCACCTGGATCATCAGAATATTGCCTCCGTGGTTGACCTGCAGAGGCGCGAGCTGCCTGCCCAAAGCCATCAGGTAGTGCCTGTATTCGTCCAGGTATCTTTTTTCCTTGCTGCGGACAACAAGTCCTTTTTCATTTTGCAGCCAGTAAGGATACCCGCCAAATTCCCATTCCGCACAGACATATGGCGAAGGCCTCAGCACAACCCATAAGCCTTCCTGCTGGGCAGTCCTCACAAATGCCGCAATGTCGTTATTCCCCGAGAAATCGAATTTTCCTTTCTCCGGTTCCTGTACATTCCAGAAAACATAGGTGCCGATCGTATTCAGGCCCATCGCCTTGGCCATTCTCATCCGCTGCCGCCACGCCTCCCGGGGAACACGCGAATAGTGCATTTCCCCGCTGATCATCTGGAAAGGCTTGCTGTCGAGCAGAAAGACCGAATCACCCAGGGAAAACCGATGCCGCTGCTGGGCATAGCCGTTGACATGATGGGTGATCAGGAGAACCAACAGGATGGCAAAACATCTTTTCATAATTAAGTCATTTATACAATGTGCGGAAAATGTCCTTGAAAAAAATAGGCCATTTTCCCGCAAACCGCTTATGTCCGTCCTTTGGACAAGCGGGCTCCGCCCGCTTATAGTGCCGCCCGGTCACGAAAATAAAGGCCCCTGTAGAAACAGTGAGCCTTAATAACGAATGCTTATGTAGTTAATAGAACGGGTTTTGAATTAGCTTTAGATTCTTGTTCATCTCGTCGTACGCGATCGGCAGGAAATAAGACTTGGGGTTCCAGGCCCTGGCGCCGGCGTAATCCAGGTTGGCATAGTTACCCGCCCCGCTGACATCGGCGACTGGCGTATAGAGAGGCGTGCCCGAGCCATAGCTGGTAGAACCATTGTAAGGATAGAACACGTGAATGCTCCACACATTGCTGAAGCCGGCTTTCTGCCCATACACGGCCGGGTCGCAGATCATCCAGCGACGAATGTCGAAATAGCGCAACTCTTCAAACGCCAGCTCTATCTTCCGCTCATGCTGCAGGCTCGCCATCGTAGCAGAGGCGAGCGCGGGCATAGCTGCCCTGGTCCTTATCATATTGATATAGGTCGTAGCCGTCGTTGCGTCACCCAGCCCCAGACAGGCCTCGGCATAGTTAAGCAGAACCTCGGTATAACGCATATAGCGCCATGGCGTCGACTGCAATGTTTTTAATGGGTCGATAGTGGCGTCGCTCCATTTCCTCAGATAATAACCCGTCGGAGACCAGTTCCAGATATTAGCTCCGGTAGGAGGATTGTGCGTATCGAAACCGCCCACTTCATACTGGATATCGTCGGTAGTCGGATTGGCAGACGAAATGTTCTGATACCCCGTCTGGACCTTACCCGTAGCCTCATGCGGCAGAATATCGGAGGTCCGCTGACGCCAGGGAGCCCCGTCGTACAGCACCGTCGCGTAAAAACGCGGGTCGCGGTTCTTATAAGGCGCCGCCTTCTCGGCCGGATTGCTCCAGCTGAACGTAGTGCCGTCATTCATCTCATACTCATCGACGAATTGTTGCGTAGGCGCGTCCACACCCCAGCCCCAGAAGCCATTGGGATTATGGAACAGCCCGGGACCATAGGTCTTCCCATAGTCATTCCAGTTCGCAACCGTATTCGTCGAGACGTATTTTACAAAAATATCCTCCGAAGTGCTGGTCTGAATGAACAGGTTGCCGTAATTCGTAGCCGCCTCGGTCTGTGACGCCGGAGCAGGCATATACAGCGAATACGTCCCCAGGTTGATCACCGCCAGCGCCGCATCCTTTGCTTTCTGCCAGCGGGCTTGCCTGTCCGCTCCCGTAAAGGTGGTGTACCTAACCAGTTCAGGATGCGTATAGCCCGCAAAAGGATCCGGCACCGTACCATTGCCGCCATTGTACAGATCGCTGGCCGCGTATAACAGTACTCTCGATTTTAAGCCAAGCGCCGCGCCTTTGGTGGCCCTGCCTGCCTGCGCCTGTACTAAAGGAAGGAGTTGGGCCGCGCTGTCGCACTGCTGTGAAATGAACTGGATACAATCCGCATAGGTATTCCTCGCCACACTGAAACTATCCGTTAGCGCATAGGCTTTTGTGATAAGGGGCACACCGCCATAAAAAGAGACCAGGTTATGGTACAGATAAGCCCGCAGGAAATAGACTTCCCCCATCAGCTCGTGCTTCGTAGCCGTATCTACCGGCGATGAATTTATTTTCGACATGAACAGGTTGGTTGCCCTGACGAACGCATATTCATTTGTCCAGGCAAAATGCTGCAATTCGGGGCAATTGCCATTGCCGAACGGTCCTGAACTAAAATTACTGGGGGTCGTCTGGCTTAACATCGCCGTTTGCTGACCCGCCCACGTACAGGCCTGTGTCAGCGCCTCATCGGTCAGTGAAGCCAGCATCGACCAGTCGAAACCGTGCGGCAGGCCCTGGTAAATATTGTTGACAAAGGCCGTTAATAGTCCGGGGTCCGTCGAATTGAAAACGGCGTCATCGGAAACCGCGGCGACGGGCGTCAGGTCCAGTGTTTTTTTATTGCATGATATTTCCGGGCCCAGGAAAACAGCCGTTAAAAGAACTATGCAAATAATATTTTTTTTCATGATGAGTAAATTATCTTTAAAGGAATCATTAGTCAGACCTTCATCAAAGCTTCGTTCCTCGCTTTGCCTCGGTCGTTCCCTTCGCTTCGCTCGGGAACACCTCGTGTCATTTGTGTTTGTTTAATCTGTTCAGCAATCACTATCTGCGGGATTAAAATGTCACGGTCAATCCCATCGTCACCACGCGCGTCAAGGGATAGTTACCACCGGAAATGCTCGGGATCCCGCTTTTCAGATCTTTTGGAGTGGCATCTGCCCCTAATTCGGGATCAAAGTCTTTCAGACCGGGACACCAGGTAAGAAGATTCTGTCCGCTCACATAAACCCGCATAAATCTGACACCCGAGTTCTTAAGGCCTTTTGAATCAAAAGTATAGCCGAACTGCAATGTCTTCAGGCGGACATAATCCGTCTTATGAAGGAAAAAGGTATTGCCGGTATTGTCCCAATAATAGTTGCCGCGGTTGGGTGTTCTCGGAAGATTGCCATCAGGATTGCTGGGAGACCAGCGGCCGTCCAGCAGGCTCTTACGGAAATTAGTGAACGTACCGCCGTCGGAGTTGACATACATAACAGCCCCCGTTGCACCCTGGAACAGCATCGACAGATCGAAATTATTATAGCTCAGATTGATATACGATCCAAAAGTAAAAGTGGGGATGCTGCTCTTGTAGATCCTGGTTTGCTGACGGTTGTCCATCGTATCGTTCTTCCCGATATCCGCATATTTAATATCGCCGGGCGCCGGATTGGTGCTAAGCCCCCAGGATTTGAAGCTGCTCGCGTAGTCTGCCGAGTCCTTGGAATTATGAATAAGTCCGGTAGCGACATAATACAACCCCGAACCCATGGGATGCCCCGTGGTCTGCTGCCAGGTCGGAGCGCCAGGCGCCTCACCCCACTGTACCACTTTATTCTGGGCGTAGCCTCCATTGAAGGAGATGGTATAGTTGAATTTACTCTTGGTCACATTGCCGTAGGTAATATTAAAATCGAAGCCATGATTTTGCACCTTACCATAGTTGACGCTCGGCAGGGTCAAACCCGCCGACGAAGGGACGGAGGCAAACTGAGGCCACAGGATATTGCTCCTCTTATAATAGAAATAGTCGCCCTCAACCGTCAACCTGTTGTCCAGGAAACTGGCATTAAATCCGACGTCGCTTTGGTTGGCAACCTCCCAGGTGATATTCGGGTTGGCAACCACGCTTTCGTACACCGTCTGGAGCTCGCTATTCGCGCCTGCCGAGTTGACCACGAACGGATAATACTGTCCGGTGGAATTATAATAGCTGCTGCCAAATAAATAAGACGTCAGGTATTGAAAGCTGGGCACCCGGTCATTACCCGTTTTTCCCCAGGACGCTCGCAGCTTGAAATAATCGATGCCTTTGACCTTCTCCTTCCAGAAGTTTTCTTCCGAAGCTACCCAGCCCGCCGTAACGCCCGGGAAAAAGCCAAATCTATGGCTGGGGGCGAAAATATACGACCCGTCATACCTGCCTACGAACTCTATCAGGTATTTATTGGCATACGCATAATTGACCCTGCCAAAATAGCTCAACCTGGAATTGACGTTACCCGTACCTCCGGTGGCCTGATTGGCCGTTGCGCCCGCGAACATTTCCTGGACAGCAGTGGAGGCGAACAGGTCTCTGTAAGCAGTAAAGCTTTCCGTATCGGCCTTCGAGACCTGGGATCCAAGCATGATCTTCAGGGTCTGGTCATCGGCGATATTCGTCGAATAGTTCAGCAGGCCATACGCCAGCTTGGAGTAGTCGCTTCTGAAGGACTCATATAAGGTGGGCGAATTGTTCGCACCCGCGCCAAACACGTTGGAAGTAAGCACCGGCTGGCCCTTGGGATCGACCGTAGTTCCGTCCCAGGAATACAATTGCCAGGGCTTAAAGAATCTCTTGGTGAAATCGAAGCCCTGATCATAAGATATATTCCCGTTGAACGTCAGGCCCTTTATCCAGGGAATTTCGATATCGATCCTGGCATTCGAGTTCAGAACGTAGTATTTGTCGTTATCAAAACCCGTCGCGCCGGTCGAAATGACTACCGGGTTTTCGCCGTGCTCACGCGCGGGGCCGGGATCGCCGTTGGGCCACCAGGCAACCGAGGTCGGATAGGCCGATACCAGGTCGCCGAAGATCGTTCCTGCAGACTTTTGGGGATAATGCTTATCCTGTAAACGCCCGGTCAGATCTACAGCCACATGGATGTATTTGCTGATCTTGCCGTCGACGTTGGACGTAAACCCATACTGATTGTAGTAAGTGGCGCTGTTTCGGTACAGCCCGTCCTGGTGTTTGTAATCCAGGGAAACAAAATATCTCATGTTCTCTGTTCCCCCCGAGACGGCCACGTTTGCATTGCTCTGGGCCGACCTGGGTTTCAGGACCGTTTTGAACCAGTCGGTATTGGGGTAACGCAACGGGTCCGAACCATCCTTGAACTTCTGGATCTGCGCCGCAGTGTAGGTCTGGTTCATTCCACCGGACGGGTTGTTGTAATAGGCGATCTCATTCAGCGCGGTAGCATACAGCGGAGCATCCGCCATTTTCGGCACTTTTGTAGGCTGGTTGTAGCCATAGCTGCCGTTCACCGTAATTTCGGGCTTCCCCGTCTTCCCCCGTTTGGTCGTAACCAGGATAACGCCATTGGCCGCCCTGCTACCATAAATGGCCGTAGAAGCGTCCTTCAATACCGTTATGCTTTCGATGCTGTAGGGATCGATCCTCTCCAGGCTTCTATCCGGCACCCCATCGATCACCACCAGGACGCTGTTATCGTTGAACGTATTGCTGCCGCGGACGCGCAGGTTACTGCCATCCGTCCCCGGCTCGCTGCTGCTGGTGACGGCAACCAGGCCGGGCAACCTTCCCGCCAGACCATTGGTCACATTGGTAACGGGAGACTCCGTCACTTCCTTGGCCTTGATCGTAGCGACAGACCCCGTCAAAGTCGCTTTTTTAGCCGTCCCATAACCAACGACGACTACGTCATTCAGCTGTTTGTTCTCCGTGTTAAGGCGGATGACCAGATTGTCGTCCTGTGGAGTGATGTCAACCGAAGTGTAGCCAACCCCGCTGACGGATAATACTGGTTTTGAAAGGCTTGCGGGGATCCCGACCTTGAACACCCCCTTTTCATCGGCTGAGACCCCGATCTTCGTTTTAAGGACCTTAATGGTAGCCCCGGGAATGGGCTCCCCTGTTTTGGAGTCCGTTACCTTGCCCGTAATTGTCTTGGTCTGGGCAGACACGGCAATGTTTAATAGTACTAGCGAACATACTAAAAGCAGTAGTTTGATTCTTTTCATACAGCATGTTATAAATGGTTAAGAAACAGTAACTTGGAACTTTCGGAAGGGAAATAACGCAAGATGGGCTTCATTACATATGGCAACTATTTATGTTAAATAATTGCAAATATGCAGACAAACACCCCCTGAATGGGGGGACAAATCGGTAAAATAGGGGGGTAATCTTGAAAAAAGGAGGTTTTTTTGCCGCCGGAGCCCACCGGTCCCCCATTACTCGGCCATTGACAACGCCTTCTCCATCTGCGGGTCATCGCCTGAACCGGTCGCCGCCAGGCTAAAAGGCACCGCTTCATCGGGAGGAAACCCTTTGCCCTCATAACATTTTCCATCCAGGTAACGAAACTCGGCCGAAGAGGTGTGCACAGAAAGCAATCCCGGGATATCGAAAGGGCCGTCATTATACAATCCATTTTCTACAAAAGGCCCGGTCGCCCCGTACGTCGCCTCGCCAATCACCCGACACTGCGACATCTGTCGTAGCGCCATAATGACGAGCTCAGCTACAGACGCCGAATACCGGTCCGCCAGAACATATACGGGCAGCGAAAGACCTTGCGCTCCTCCCGCAGGAGAAACGCTGGCTTCGATCCAGGGGGTATGATCAAGACGCCCATTCCCGCTCTTGTACCGTGTATGACCGAAAACCATGCGCTGGCCGATAAACCTGCCAACCAGAAAATTCAGATCGGCGACGGCTCCGCCGGGGTTATCCCGAAGATCCAGCAAGATCGCCTTTAGCCCGGACGGATGCTGCAGCCGGTCGAAGAAGTAATTCAATACGGGCTGGACGTTATTTGGAATGGAAGACTGAAAAGACGCCGCCAGGTTGAACTGGTTACAGGTAAAAAAAAGAATATTGCCATGAATGGTTCCTGCCAGAACCTTTAGAGGACTGCCGGGCTCCGTTGTAATATCATTTCCATAAAGAAAACCCGGGTCCAGGTACCGCCTGTCAAGGCTGATATAGGACAGCGGATACCGAAAGTCGGGAAGTTCCCGCAGCTGATCTATCGCGGGATTGACAGCGCTGTCTTTGAGGACAGTATCTTTGAACGAAATAGAGAAATGATGATCGATCAGCCCATCGGTCATCTGGCGGAAATATGCGACGGATCGTTGCATATCCGCAGGATCCCCCCACTGCAGGCGGCCGAACAGGGTCTTGTACCGGCTATGCACGGCATCCCAGTTGGTGGTGTCGATATCCCAATAGACATAGTTGACATCGAGCTCGTTCCAGAACTGCTCGAACGCCTGGTCCCAGGTGGTTACTGCCTGAGCGCTGGCCGGACCGGCGATCTCCTTATGACAGGCCGCCAGGGAAAAGAAAAAGAGCATAACAAGATAATGGTACAGCTTCATAGGTCGCTTTATAATTTGTCCAACGTCCACATTCCGCCAATGGAAAACACCCAGGTCTGGTTATAGGCAGGGATCGCACTCACGGCCTTCTTCTCCTGGCTGGTCATCGCCTGGTACCACCTGGCCGCGCCTGTAAGCCAATAATGGCCTGAGAGGTGGTAGCATGAGCCAAGGCCGAGACTCCAGCCGAATTCCCAGCGGTTATCCCGCCGGCTGAGAAAAGAATAGTTGCCGGAATAGTCGCTGAGATGAAAGGACTCCGATTGCTGACCATTGGTTCCCGGATTTTCGGTGAAATCGAAGATATTCGCCGTTCTGCCTTTAACCCTGCCCGATAGCCAATAACCCGCATATATGCTGGGGTCCAGGCTGACACGCAGACGACGCCAGCTGTATACCAGGCTAACCCCGACCGGCAGTTGCAGATAGGTGTTGACATGACGGTCAAACTCGCCATAAAATGGATCCGTACGATCCATCGAATAGCCTTTTTGCACCAGGCCGGGTGCGGTTGTCAGATATAGCCAGCGGCGGACGGCATAGCGAAAAGGAAGGCCGACGTAGACACCGTTACTGCGGGTCAGGACGGTCGACGCACGGTTGGTAATATTGGTCTGATAACGATTGCTGCTAAGACCACCCTCCACACCCAGGCTGGTTTGGGCGAAGAGAGTGGTCTGCAACAAAAGAAAAATGCAGCAGCAAAATAGCTTTCTATTCATATTCGGAACCACCGGATCAATAGACCTCCGTGTAGGTCTCCTGGTCAAAGGTGCTGTTGAACCAAAAAATATCCGCCACGTTATAGCCGGGCGCATAACAAAGCAACGAGCTCAGTCCCAGGCCATTTCCATTATAGCCAAGTATATGGTCCCCCGCATACGTAGCAGTACCGCCATAGGGCGGGTTCACATACGGATCAGCCGTCATGGGATAGAGCTTGAATTGTCCCCCGTCACCAAGCGTCCTGGACGTCAGGCTTACCGAGCCATTAGCGTTATGAATGAACTTGAAGAGGCCATTATTCCCGTTCCAGCCCGGGGTATAGCAAAGCATCCAATTTTGCGTACCCACACCGTCTGCGTCATAAGGTATTATCCGGTCTTTCCGGTACAATAGACCAAAGCCAGGAAATCCACTGCCCGAAGAATACCGGGCGGTCCAGAGAGTCGTATTGGCCTGGTGGGACAAATACCATAGATTACCATAGTAGGGGCGATAACAAAGCAGGTCCATATTTCCCGGAGTGTTGTCGACGGCGATGATCTGGTCGTCGAATCCCTTCAGGTCGTATCCTCCGATCCCACTGGATCCTTTGACCACGGCGACCCAATTCGGATTTACAAGTACAGGACCCACATAATAAGGCTGGTTCTGAATGAGCCAGCAGTTACCATTGCCGGGACGGTAGCAAAGCAGCGAGTTTTTATAGCCACTCCCAAGGTCATAGGCGATGATCTTATCATATGCGCTTTTCAGATCATATCCCCCGATCCCCGTGGTAGAGGACATCAAAGAATGCCAAAGGCCGCCTCCCATAGGCTTTAACAGCTTGACAATGCCGGTTGTGGGAATGTAAAGCAGCAGATAATTGGCATGCCCCGAACCCTCAAAATCGAAAGCGATAATATGGGTTCCGCCTATCTCGGCAAATTCGTCGACACACCTGTAAACGCTCTCCCCAAAATGGAAGGGAGTCCCGTCAATGTTCAAACCGCCGAGAGTTGTCCATAAAGTAGTCAGTCCACCCTGGGCCTGATACAGGGTTACCTGCTCGGAAACGAGATCATACGCCAGAAGGCAGGTCATCCCGTTGCCGTTATCATACGGAATGATGCGCTGGCTGGGAATGCTTGGCTTGATGCCCACCGGCTCCGGTGTAGGAGACCCCAGGGAAAATCCCGGCAATCCGACGCCGCCTTTGGGCTGGCTGTTCACGGTAATAGAGGAGGGAAGTTTCTTCTGGCAACCCGCGGCCAGGACAAGGATAAATAAGGACCATACAAGGTAACGTGTATCTTTCATAATAATAGGTTTCACAGAGGCTGCAAACTAACTACAGCCACTGCGACCTCACGGCGGTAATAAAATATTCATATTGGTCGCCTTCCCGCCCCCTTTCCGGCTGATCAAAACGTCTTTTTCTGAATAATAGCCATCAGTTCGTCCTTGAACTTATCGCTGACGGGTATTTGCTTTTCTCCGAAATACACCAAGCCGGCCTGTATCCTGGTCAGCTGCCTGATATTGACGATAAAAGAATTGTGTACCCTGACAAAAGGAGGCTTCAGCTGGGCCTCGATATCCTTCAGCCTCCGATAGGTCAGTACCTCAAATTTGCTGGTCGCGATCTTCACATATTCCTTCTGACTCTCAAAATAGAGTATCTCAGCAAGCAGTATCCTGCGCAACGCCGTACCCGTTTTCACAAAAAAATACTCGCCTTCCGTGCTCTCCGCCGGCACCGGCGCCGCGGCGACCCGGTTCAGAAAATAGCTTTCGATCTTCTTTGTAGAGGCAATAAAACGTCTTAGCGTAATAGGTTTCAGCAAATAATCGATCGTATTAAAGGAGTAGCTCTCCGCCGCGTGCTCCCTATAGGCCGTAGTAAAGACGATAGCCGTATCGGCCGGCAGCAAACCCGCCAGCTCCATCCCGCTCAGCAGCGGCATTTCGACATCCAGAAAGACAAGGTCGACCTGGTTATTTTTTAAGAACGAAATAGCATCCAGCGCATTCAGGCATTTTGCCATCAGCTGCCACCCCGTCGTCTGGCCGACCAGCACTTCCAGCAGGTTCACCGCGCTGGGCTCATCGTCTACTATCATACACCGTAGATTCATGACAGGGGTATTTTGAGGAATGCCGTAAAATATCGACCGTCGTCCCGGGTGTCCAGCTCAAAGTCGGCTCCATACAGCAGCGACAATCGCTGCCTGAGATTCTTTAGCCCCAGCCCATTGGGCCTCGTCTTTCCCGGGTTTTGGTTCATGCTGTTCCTGGTCTCGAATACAAGATAGCCCTCTTGGTCGGCAATCCTGATCCATATCTGGTTGCAGCCGCTGATTTTATCGATGCCGTGCTTGAAGATGTTCTCCACGAACGTCATCAGCAGCATGGGCGCCACCTCGATGCCCGCCCGGAAACCCTTCAAAAATTCGATCTCCGGCTCCGGCATGATCCGGATCTTTTCCAGGGCGATATAGTTATCCAGGAACTGCACTTCTGTCTCCAGGGGAACCCTGTCCCGGACATCCTGCTCGATAAAATAACGCATGATGTCGGAAAGGCGCTCGATCAGAATCGCCGTACGGGGCGCCTCCATATAGGCTTCATAGTACATGTTGTTGAGCGTATTGAAGAGAAAATGCGGCTGCACCTGCGCCTTCAGCAGCTTTAGCTCGAACTGGCTCCGCTGCAACAAGGCTACCTCCGACTTCTGCTTCTCGGCGAAATAAGCAATGGCGAGTCGGATCACCAGACTCATCACAAAGACCGTCAGACCGGAGAGAAAAAAGGAAAGATGCGTGCTCGCATCCTGTATTCGGAGCGCCTTGGAAAAGAACCGGCTGCTGATATAAAGGGATACATAACCTTTTACAAAACCCGCAATCCATACCAGCAGGACCAACCCCACCACATAGAGGACATATCGCTTCTTTTGAAAATAGCGGGGGTATAGCAACTGGATATTCCCATAGATGATCAATGCATAAAACGTGACGCTGTTCAACGCAAACAGCGCCGAAGGCACGACCCCATCCGACGAGATCATCGAGATAAAGCTGATCAATAGAATGGCCGCCCATACCAGGTATTGCAGTTGGGTCAGCGCGATCTTCTTTCTTGTGGGATATCTCATACGATGCTGCAAAATAGGTGAAATGGAAGACGAACAGGGTAATATTCAACAAATTTCCCTTTTCACTCAATACATCCCCGACAGCCTGTTTATTTAGTCTGTGGGGACACGGGTTGAATAGTCGCAAAAATCCCGTTAATAACCACCATTTTTCCGTCATGAAGCCATTTGCCTGTATCAGCATCCTTCTTTTAACTACGATCCACGTGTGGGCGCAAAGCCAGGATTCAACTTTCCTGAAACAGGTCCTTAAAGAAGTGGAGGTAGTAAGCAAGGCCCCTACCCTTCGCAGCCGCCTGGATAAAAAGGTCTTTTCTGTCAACCAAAGCCTGATCAGCGTAGGCGGCTCCGCGGCCGACCTGTTACAGAATATTCCGGGTCTGCAGGTCGACCCTAATAACAATATCAGCCTGCGCGGTGCTACAAACGTAAAAGTCCTGGTAGACGGCAGGCCATCGCTTATCGGCGGCGGCTCCGTCGCACAGATACTGCAATCCATACCCGCGGCCTCCATCGAAAAGATCGAGGTCATCACCAGCCCTACCGCAAAATATGACGCAGAAGGGCAAGGGATCATCAATATTATTTTGAAAAAAGGCGCCAGGTCCGGCTACAATGGCGCGGCAACAGCTTCGGCCGGTACGCGCAATAATTATAACGCCGGCGCCAGCATCGACTACCGCGCGGGCAAAGCCGATATCTACGGCAACTATTCCTTCCAGCGCAAGAACACCTACAGCAATGGCTTCCAGTACATGACCTATCTGAATTCGAAAGACTCTACCTATTATTCCAATGAGCTGTTCCCTTCGACGACCATCAGCAATATACACCTGGCCCAGGCCGGGGTCGACTACCGTCTGTCCTCCCGGGACCTGCTCAGCATTACCGGGCAGTACAGCGCAACCACGACCAACCGTCACGAATACCTGACCATCGACAATCTGACCCAACAACACACACCGGTACAACTCAGCAACAGGACCAATACCACCAACGGCTGGAACGACACCTGGGGCGCCACCCTGGACCTGGCGCATAAATTCCGCCGGCCATCCGGGCAATTGGACCTTGACTTCGCTTGGTCTACCAACTCCGGCGACAAATTCCAGCTATATAAGACCGAGCCGACATCCGCCATACTGCAGGACATAAGAAAGACGAAGGGCGCCAACTACAATATCCGGGTAGACTACACCCTGCCCCTCGGCAAGGGAGGCCGGCTGCAGACCGGCGCCCGCACCCAGCTCGCAACTACCGATAACCGCCAATGGGATTCCTCAGCGATCAATTTCTTCAAAACCAACGACCAGGTACACGCGGTTTATATCAACTACCAGCAACAGCTTGAACAATATACCATCCAGGCAGGACTAAGGGCAGAAATAGGCCGGATGGCGGCCCTGTTCACCACACCCATCAACGTCAACACGACCGGCCTCTATCCCTCCCTGTTCCTGACCCGGCAGCTCCCCCACGCCCAACAGGTACAGCTCAGTTATACCCGCCGCATCAACAGACCGACCCCGCGGGATATCAACCCGCTGCCGGACGTATCCGATCCCGTCAACTATGACATGGGAAACCCGGCCATAAGACCCGAGGATATCCATTCTATCGAGCTGACCTACAAAAAGACCTGGCCAGGCGCATATCTTACCTCGGCGGTTTATTATAACCAGACCAACAACCCCATCAAGCATATCCAGACCGACCCCGTCAACGACGTCACCATTACTATTTCCGAGAACCTCAGGCGGGCCATCAATACCGGCCTCGAGCTCATCGGCAACCTGCGGGTCTCCAGGCTCTGGAGCTTCACCGCCAATGTCAACGTCCACGACCGGATAAATTCTGCCGCTCCCCAATACGGGATCCGGGCCAACAGCGGCCTCAGCTGGAATGCCAATATCACCAGCGACCTTTCCCTCGCCAAAGGGCTAAGCGCCCAGCTACGGGCAGACTACAAGTCTACCGAACTGGTCCTCCAGGACCGGTACCGCCAGGCCTACGGCTTTGACGCGGCGGCGAAGTACGATTTCGCGCACAACCGCGCCACCCTCTCCCTCAGCGCCAGGGACATCTTCAATTCCCGCCGCCCCGCCTTCCTCCGCGTCAGCGAAGCCCTCCTCCTGGACTGGCAACGGATCACCTACAGCGCAAGGGCCTCCCTCTCCTTCACCTGGCGCTTCGGCAACAACAGCACCGATACCAAAGGTTCATCGCGTCATTTTGACACAGAGGCCCAATAAGACCACACCTCGCAATTAGAATAGCTGTAAATTAATTGCTCCATTCAAAACTAAAGCTTCGCCATGAACGACAGAAGAGACTTTTTACGATCCGCAGCATCGCTGCTCGCCGGAGGCACATTGCTCTCAAATAGATCACTGGCTTCCTTCCTTACCCACAGATCCTATCCCCCACCCGGACTGCAGCTCTTCACTCTTTTCAACGTAATAGACGATGACGTCCGGGGTTCCTTAAAAAAAGTAGCCGCCATCGGCTACAAAGAAATCGAATCAGCTTTCTCAAAAAAAGGAGAGTACTATGGCATGAGCGCAAAGGAGTTCTCAACAGTCCTCGGCGATCTTGGCCTTTCCTGGAAATCGCATCACGTATTGGGCGGCCCGATCAAGATCCCACCCGATCAGATGCCCAAGGGGCCGGACGGAAAACCGATCGTAATCCCGCCCATGCAACAGCTGAGAGACAACATGCAGGAGATCGTAGACAAAGCCGCTGCCTCAGGCGTGCCCTATCTCGTATGCGCCACCACACCCATAGACTCGATGGATGAAATAAAAAAGTCCATTGCAACGCTCAATAAGACCGGTGAAGCATGCAAAAAGGCCGGCATCACCTTTTGTTACCACAATCACGATGCAGAGTTCACAGCAGTAGAGGGAGAGATCCCCTACCACCTGTTCCTTTCCCAGCTGAGTCCAGATATAAAAATGGAACTCGATCTTTGCTGGGCGACCAAGGCAGGCGTCGATATCGTCGGATTGTTCAAAAAACATCCCGGACGCTTCCCGCTATGGCACGTAAAAGACCTGGATAAGAACAAACAAGGCCCCGCACCTGTAGGCTCAGGCGTCGTTGATTTTGCAACCATTTTTTCCAATGCGGAAACAGCAGGACTGAAACATTTCTTTGTCGAACACGACATGCCGCAGGACCCCTACGCAAGCATTACCGAGAGTTATAATTACATCACCTCAACACTAAAAGTCTGATATGGCTGACAATACCTACGATGCCATCGTCATCGGCTCCGGCATCAGCGGCGGATGGGCCGCAAAAGAATTGACCGAAAAAGGATTGAAAGTGATCATGCTCGAAAGAGGCAAGAACATTGAACACGTAAAGGACTATGTGAACGCCACAAAAGGCACCTGGGAGTTTGCTCACAGAGGGACCAAGACCCGGCAAATGATGAAAGACTATCCGGTGCTCAACCGGGACTATCCTTTAAACGAGATCAACCTCGACTGGTGGGTCAACGAAAAAGAATCGCCCTACACCGAAGTCAAACGGTTCGACTGGTTCAGGGGCTATCACGTAGGCGGCCGCTCGCTGATGTGGGGCAGGCAAAGCTGGCGGTGGGCAGACCAGGACTTTGAAGCCAATGCAAAAGAAGGCATTGGGATCGACTGGCCTGTGCGTTACAAGGAGATCGCGCCCTGGTACGACTATGTGGAGAAGTTTGCAGGCATCAGCGGCAACCGGGACGGCATCCCGCACCTGCCCGACGGACAGTTTATGCCTCCCATGGAAATGACGGTTGT
>Ga0105239_10003020_pt1 | contig 20969 bp, 20 predicted proteins | sample KBSC44metaG_FD_92761 | JGI IMG/M metagenome (GOLD analysis project Ga0105239, IMG submission 92761) | Corn rhizosphere microbial communities from Kellogg Biological Station, Michigan, USA - KBS C4-4 metaG | ecosystem: Host-associated > Plants > Roots > Rhizosphere > Soil | place: Michigan, USA... | reverse complement strand
GCGTCGCGATGCTCGTTGCGGCCCGCCATCGACACGAACCGCTCGTCCTCGAGCAGGTCAGGCCTGCCGACCACCTCGCAGAGGCGCTCCCAGAACACCTGCTTTGCGGCGCCGACGACGAACCAGCCGTCCGCGGCCTCGAAGTTCTGGAAGGGCACGATCGTCGGGTGGGCGGAGTTGTGCCTGCGGGGCGGCACGAATCCGTGCGTCGCCGCCCAGGGGCCGATGTACATCAGCTCGTGCAGCGCCGTCTCGAACAGCGAGACGTCGCAGTCGCAGCCGACGCCGTCGCGCCGCGCGCGCCAGACGCCCGCGAGCAGCGCGATCACCGAGGCGTAGCCGCCGGAGAGGTCGACGAGCGAGAGCCCGCTCTTCGTCGGGGGGCCACCGGGCTCCCCGGTGAGGCTCTGCCAGCCCGCAAGCCCCTGCATCATGTAGTCGTAGCCGCCCTCGGTGGCGCGGGGCCCCGTCATCCCGAAGCCCGAGAGCGAGCAGCACACGATCCGCGGGTTCACATGCTTCAGCTGGTCGTACGTGAGTCCGAGCTTGCGCGGCTGGTCTCCACGGAGGTTCGAGTACACGGCATCGCAGGCGCGCACCAGGTCGTGCAGCACCGCGCGGGCATCGGGATGGCGGAGGTCGAGCGAGATGCTCCGCTTGCCGCGGTTGAACGTCTCGAAGAAGAGCGAGTCCTCGTCCTCCTGAAACGGCGGCACGTAGCGCCCGACGTCCCCGTTCGACGCGGGGTCCTCGAGCTTCACGACGTCCGCACCGAGGTCGGCCAACTGCAGGGTGCCCCACGGCCCGGCCCCGAACTGCTCCACGGCAAGGATCCGGACGTCCGCGAGGGGGAGACTCATGCGCCCGCGGCCAGCGGCAGCCGCGCCGCCTTCCACGCCTTCTCGTAGTAGGGGACGAGGAACGAGAGATGCGCGTGCATCTCCGCGGCGGCACCGGCCTCGTCGCCCGCCTCGACCGCCTCGACGATGCGGGCGTGATGCGCGTGGATCGAGCGGTGGAACACGCGCGGCAGGCCCGAGCGGGACAGGCTCGTCTGCAGCGCGGAGAAGACCGGCTGCGCTGCGATCTGCAGCAGCCGGTTGTCGCAGCACTCGATCAGCGTCGCGTGGAAGTCGCGGTTGTGGACGAACTCGACCTGCGTGTCGAGCACGGGCCGGTCGGGCGGGATCGTCGCCCGGAGCCGTTCGAGGTCGCCCTCGGCCCGCCGCCTCGCGGCAAGCCGTGCCGCCGGCACCTCGAGCAGCATCCGGACCTCGATCAGCTCCTCCAGCGTCAGGTCGCGGGCGTCCGCGAGCAGCGCGATGTTCGAGCTGAGCGACTCCGAGATGTGGTCGACGGTCGGCAGCGTCACGTAGCTCCCGCCGGTCTAGCCCTTCGCGGTCCGCACGAGCCCCTGGGCGGCGAGGAGGCGAAGCGCCTCGCGGACGGTCGCCCGGCTGACCCCGAGCGAGCGCGCGAGCTCGGTCTCGGTCGGCAGCCGGCCGCCCTGCGGGAGCTCACCGGTGACGATCAGCTCGCGCAGCTGGTCGGCGACCTGCTCGTAGCTCTTGCGGACGCGGCGGAGAGGTAGCCGTGGCTCCTCCCTCCGCTCTCGGCGGGCCTCTGTCACGTCATCCCGAACTCGGCATTCCCGGCGATCGACACCGGCTTCGTCGAAGGCGGCAGCTCGGCGGCGAAGTAGTCGGTGAGCGACGTCACCGAGCGGCTGTTCCGCAGCTCGCCGCGCAGCGCCTCCGTCGCGGCCGCGTCGATCTCGAGCGTCCGCTCGTCGGCGAAGACGACACCGTAGGCGTCGCGCGCGAGCGCGATCGTCGTGAAGTCGTCGAGCACGTCCTCCCGCACGTCGCCCGGCGGCCGGTCGAGCGGGTCGCCGTACCCCGCGGCGTTCGGCTCGCGGAACTCGATGAACTCGCCGGCCGCGAACGGGACGCCCGTCACCTTCGCCGGCAGGATCTCCTGCTGCGCCGTGTCGGGATTCTTCCGGCACGAGGCGACGAGCCCGTCCCAGCCCCCGAAGATGCCGCGGGGCGGGTCGGTCTGCCGGTCGCCCTCGCACGAGTAGACCCCGTCGACGAGGAACCGGTTTCGCCGGATGATCCCGATCCCGCCGCGCCAGCGCCCCGGAGCCGCGGGCTCCGGCCGGAGCTCGTACTGGTCGCAGCGGATCGGGAAGCGGAGGTCGAGCTCCTCGATCGGGTTGTTGCGCGTGTTCGCCATCAGGTTGTCGACCGAGTCCATCGCGTCCTTGCCGTGGCGCCCGCCGTACGCGCCCTCGTTCACCTCCAGGTAGAGCCAGTACTCGCCCATCTCCTCGGAGAAGCCCGAGTAGGCACAGAAGTGGATCCCGGCCGAGTTCCCGGCCGTGACGCCCTCCGGAAGCGCGTCCGCGAGCGCGAGGATCGTGTTGTCGACCACCCGCTGCACCTGGCAGAAGCGCGAGAAGCACGCCCGCGGGAACGTCGGGTTGTAGATCGTCCCCTTCGGGGCGATCACCTTCACGGGCCGGAAGACGCCGTCGTTCTGCGGCACATGCTCGGGAAACGTCACCTCGTCGAGGAGGATCGTGCGCACCGCGTAGTACGCGCCGACGAGGAGCGAGCCCTCGTACGGGACGTTGTAGCCGGTCGGCACCTCGGCGTTCGAGCCGGTGAGATCGATCGTGATCTCGTCGCCGTCGACGATCACCTTCGTCTCGATCCGGAGGCGGACGTCACGGTTCCGGGCGTCGTCGTCGAGCCAGCCCGTCGGGGCCGTGTACTCGCCGTCGGGGAGCGCGCGGATCTGCTCGCGGAGCATCGCCTCGCTGTAGTCCATCCAGTCGTACGCGGCGCTCATCACCGTGTCGACGCCGTAGCGCTCGTAGAGCCGCAGCATGCGGTCGCGCCCGAGCTGGCACGCGGCCATCATCGCGTTCATGTCGCCGCGGTTCATCGTCGCGGTGCGGACGTTGTCGAAGACCATCCGGTCGAGGTCCTCGTTGAGCTCGCCCGCCTGATACCAGCGGAGGCCGTCGTAGATCTTCGCCTCCGCGTACATGTCGAACGCGTCGGCGTTGATCCCCGGGAACGACCCGCCCACGTCGAGGACGTGCGCCGTCACCGCCGCGAACCCCTGGAGCTCGCCCTCCCAGAAGATCGGCACCGCGACCGCGATGTCCGGGCTGTGCGAGGCCCCGTAGTACGGGTGGTTGTGGATGATCACGTCCCCCTCGACGATCTTCCCCTCGAGGTGGCGCATGAAGCCGCGGATGTACCACGGGAGCGAGCCGATGTGCATCGGCGTCGAGTCGGACTCGCAGAGCTCACGGCCCAGGGCGTCGAAGATCCCGGCGCCGAGGTCCTCCGACTCGCGGATGATCGACGAGTAGGACATCCGGAACAGGACCCCCGACATCTCCTTCGCGATGGCGTGGAACGCGCCGCCGAGGACGCGCATCGTGATCGGATCGACCTCGACCCGCTCGAGCTCCGGCGGCCCCGGGTGCTTGCCCAGCTCGTATTCGACGGTCGACACGGTCACACCCCCTCGCTCGCGGTGACGGTTGCGGCGGAGCCTGCCCTGACCCCGGCCGAGACGCCGACCTCGATCACGATGTTCCCGAAGCGGTCGACGTGCGCCTCGACGCCCGGTGGGATCACCGTGGTCGAGTCGTACTGGTTCACGATCGCGGGGCCGACCAGGCGGTTGCCCGCCTCGAGCGCCTCCCGGTCGTAGTAGCGCGTCGGCACCTGCTCGAGCGAGCCCTCGACGAGGAACCATGCCTCGCCCTCGTGGCGGAGCGCGTGGTCGGCCGAGGCATCTCCCGACTGCACCTCCGGCGTCGACAGCTCGGGCATGAGGCCGATCCCGCGGACGCGGATGTTCGGCACCTCGATGTCCGACTCCTCGAAGCGCCGCGAGTACTCGCGCTCGTGGATGTCGTGGAAGTCCGCCCGCAGCCGCTCGACCCACGCCTCGTCGATCGCGCCGGAGCCGACGTCGACCCGCAGCTCGTACCCCTGACCGAGGTACCGGGCCTCCGCGATGCGCTGGATCACGATGCGGTCGGCCTCGATGCCGTCGTCCGCGAACTGGGCGGCGGCCAGCGCCTCGAGCTCCTCGAAGCGGGATTGCAGGCTCGCCGCGTCGAGCTTCGAGAGCCGCTGGTAGGTCGTCGCCCCGTACTCGTACACCATGTCCGTCGCGACGAGCCCCATGGCGGCTGCGATGCCGGGGTGCGGCGGCACGACGACGTTCGGGGTGCCGACCTCGAGCGCGATCGGGACGGCGAAGACCGGGCCGGCGCCGCCCTCGGCGACGAGCGCGAAGTCGCGCGGGTCGAATCCCTTTCGCACCGAGTTCTCCTCGATCGACTGCACCATCGAGTGCGTGAGGATCTGCACCGCACCCATCGAGGCCTCCTCGACGCTCATGCCGAGCGCGGCGGCCGGGCCGTCGGCGAACGCCGCGCGCGCCTTCTCGGCGTCGAGCGACATCCCGCCGCCGAGGAATGCCTCGGGAAGCAGCCAGCCGAGATTGACGAGCGCGTCCGTGGCGGTCGCCTGGGTGCCGCCACGCCCGTACGCGGCGGGGCCGGGCACCGCGCCCGCCGAGCGGGGGCCGACGCGGTAGATCCCACCCGCGTCGACGTAGGCGATCGAGCCCCCGCCGGCGCCGATCGTGTCGACGTCGACCATCGGGATCATCGCCTGGTACGGGCCGACCTTCGTGTCGAGCAGGTGCTTCATCCGCAGCCGGCCCTCCTGGGCCAGTCCGATGTCGGCCGACGTGCCGCCGACGTCGAGCGTGATGACGTTGTCGTAACCCGCCTGCTTCCCCGCCCAGATCCCACCGACGACGCCCGCCACCGGGCCCGACATCAGGAGGTTGACGGGCCGGCGGATCGCCGCCTCGGACGTCGCCACGCCGGACGCCGACGTCATCAGGTGCAGCCCCGAACGGACGCCGAGCGCCTCGAGCTCCTCGCCGAGGCGGGCGACGTACGACGCGACCTTCGGGCCGACGTAGGCGTTGAGGCCGACGGTCGAGAAACGCTCGTACTCCCGGTACTGAGGCAGCACCTCGGACGACACCGAGAGGAACGCCTCGGGGAACTCCTCGCGCACGATCTCCGCGACGCGCCGCTCGTGGTCCGGGTTCAAGAACGAGAACAGGAAGCAGACGCAGACGGCCTCGACACCAGCCTCCTTCAACGCGCGAACCTGCTCTCGCGCCCGCTCCTCGTCGAGCGGCACCAGCACGGCGCCGTCGCCCGTGACCCGCTCCGGAACGGTCAGCCGGTCGCGGCGCCGCACGACCGGATACGCCTGCCACGGGAGATCCTGGTAGTTCGAGAAGTTGAGCGGCTTCTTGTGCCGCGCGATGTGGAGGATGTCCCGGTAGCCCTCGGTCGTCAGCATCCCGACCCGCGCGCCGGTGTGCTCGATCACGATGTTGGTGGCGATCGTCGTTCCGTGGAAGACCTGATCCAAGGACGACGGCTCCGCACCCGCCGCGGCGGCGAGCTCCTTCAGGCCCTGGATCGTCCCCTGCGAGGGATCGTCGGGCGTCGTCGGAAGCTTGTGGACCCGGATCACGCCCGCTTCGTCGTCGACGTAGATGAGGTCGGTGAACGTGCCGCCGACGTCGACGCCGATCCGCTTCATGCGCCACCTCCCGCAGTGAGGACGATCTTTCCGAAGAACTCGCGGCTCTCCATAAGCTCCATCGCCTTCGCAGCCTCCTCGAGTGGAAAGGTCGCGGCGACCTGGGGCTTCAGCGCGCCGCGCGCGATCAGCTCGAAGACGGTCGCCAGCTCGTTGCGGTCGAAGACGAACGAGCCGATCACCTAGAGCTGCCGGCGGAAGAACGGGATGATGTCGAAGTCGACGACTTCGCCGCTGTGGGCCCCGCACACGACGAGCCGGCCGTCCTTCTTCAACGAGTCGAGGCCGTGCTGGAACAGCTCGCCGCCGCAGTGCTCGTAGACGACGTCCACACCCTCCCCGTCGGTGTGACGGAGCACCTCCTCGACGACGTCCTGCGTCGTGTAGTCGATCCCGACGTCGAGCCCGAGATCCGTCGCCTTCTCGAGCTTGTCGGCGCGGCTGGACGTGCCGATCACGAACGCCCCCGCGTGCTTCGCGACCTGGACGGCGGCGGAGCCGATCCCGCTGCCCACGGAGCTCACGAGCACGGTCTCGCCTGCCCGCAGCCTCGCCCTCGTGATCAGCATGTGCCACGCCGTGCCGAACGCGATGTTGCTGGCCGCCGCCTCGACGTCGGTGACGCCGTCCGGGATCCGGATCAGCTGCGCCGCCTTGCAGATCACGCGCTCCGCGTACGCGCCCGGCGAGCCCATGCCCACGAACCAGTCCGGTGCAGTGCAGAGCGACTCGCGGCCCGTCCGGCAGTAGACGCACCGGCCGCAGGTCGCGATCAGGTACACGGCGACGCGGTCTCCGACCGACCATCCCTCGACGCCCTCGCCGAGCGTGGCGATGCGTCCGACCGGCTCGACACCGGGCGTGTGGGGAAGCTCGATGGGAAAGCGCGAGACGCCCTCCCTGACGTCGACGTCGAGGTGGTTGAGCGCCGAGGCGGTGACATCGACGGTCACCTCGCCCGGCCCCGGAGAAGGGTCGGGGTGCTCCTCGACACGGAGCACGCCGGCGTTGCCGAACTCGTGGAAGACGACGGCCTTCACGCTTCGCTCCTCCCTCCGGAACCCGTTAGTGTTTAAGTCAGACATTCGCAATTCTTCCAAAGCGATGGCCTCTCTTCAAACCGCACGCTCGTTCCTCTTCGCGCCGGGGAGCGAGGAGCGGAAGCTCGTGAGGGCGCTCGCGTCGGGCGCAGACGCGGTGGTCGCCGACCTCGAGGACGCCGTCGCGTGCGAGGAGAAGGATGCGGCGCGCGACGTCGCGACGCGACTGCTCGGCGATGTCGCAACCGACTCTCTGCGCCTTCTGCGGGTCAACGGGATCGACACCGAGTGGCACGACGCGGACGTCGCCGCATTGGGAGCCATGGGCCTCGACGGGATCGTCGTGCCGAAGGCCACCGCGCCCGCGATCCGGGCCGTCGGCGACCGCGTCGACACGCCGATCGTCGCGATCGTCGAGACGGCGCGGGGACTACGGGACGCGTTCGAGATCGCGTCACACGAGCGGGTGGCGGTACTGCTCCTTGGCGCGGTCGACCTCGGGCTCGACCTCGGCCTCGAGGAGCGCGAGGACGGGCAGGAGATCCTCTTCGCGCGCTCGTCGCTCGTCGTCGACTCCGCGGCGGCCGGACTGCGCGGCCCCGTGGACCGGGTCTGGGTCGACGTCCGCGACCTGGAGGGGCTCGCGCGCGACTGCGCCGTCGCACGGTCGCTCGGCCTCCGCGGCAAGGCGCTCGTCCATCCCGACCAGATCGCGCCGACGCACGAAGCCTTCGCTCCGACGGCGGGCGAGCTTCGGCGTGCGCGCGAGATCGTCGCCGCCTACGACCGCGCGGTCGGCGAAGGGCGCGGCGTCGTCGCCCTCGACGGCGACATGATCGACGCGCCCGTCGCCGAGCGTGCGCGGGAGTTGTTGAACGACGAGAAGAGGAGCGTCCTGCATGCCGAGTGAGACCCAGGCCGCGCCGAAGGAGTGGCGCGGACGCTTCTACGAGGACTTCGCCGTCGGCGACGTCTATCGGAGCCGGTTCGGCCGCACGGTCACCCGGACGGACAACATCTGGTTCACCTGCCTCACGATGAACACGAACCCGATGCACTTCGACGAGCGGTACGCCGCCGGCACCCGGTTCGAGCGGCCGCTCGTCAACAGCGCCTTCACGCTCGCTGTCGTGACCGGCCTGACCGTCCCGGACACGAGCGAGAACGCGGCCGCCAACCTCGAGTGGACCGACATCAAGCTGCCGAAGCCCGTCTTCGAGGGCGACACGCTGCACGCCGAGAGCGAGATCCTCGCCGTCCGGGAGTCCGCGTCCAACCCGAGCGTCGGCATCGTCTCCATGCGCTGCCGCGGCGTCAACCAGCGCGGCGAGGTCGTGATCGAGTTCCGGCGGACGTTCATGGCGTACCGCCGCGGCGCCCCCGAGGTGGCCGACCGGTTCCCGCACACCGACGCGGAGTGGACGGTCTGATGACCGCCGCGCAGAGAATCGCCGCGTGGGCGACACGGCTCGAGGCCGACGACGTCCCCGAGGCCGTCCGCGCCGACGCCAAGCTGCACGTCCTCGACGTGATCGGCTGCGGGCTCGCGGCGCATGCAACCGGAGTCGCGCACGAGGGTCGTGCGACGATGGGCGAGCTCGGCGGCCAAGCGGAGGCGACGGTGATCGGCACCCAGACGCGCCTGCCGGCCGCGAACGCAGCCTTCGCGAACGCGATGCTCTGTCACGGGCTCGACTACGACGACACGCACTCCGACTCGGTCAGTCACGTCTCGACGGTGGTCGCGCCGGCCGCGCTCGCCGCGGCGGAGCAGCTCGGCGCGAGCGGCCGTGACGCGCTCGCGGCGATCGTCGCCGGCAACGAGGTCGTCTGCCGCATCGGCATGGCCGCATCGGGCGCGTTCCACGCGCGCGGGTTCCACCCCACCGCGATCTGCGGGATCTTCGGCGGCGTCGCGGCGGTGGGGAGACTGGGCCGCGCCGACCAGACAGTCGTCGCCAGCGCGCTCGGGATCGCCGGTTCGTTCGCGGGCGGCCTGTTCGCGTACCTCGCCGACGGGACGCCGACGAAGCCCATGCATCCCGCCTGGGCGGCGCACGGCGCGCACATTGCAGCGCGACTCGCGGCCCACGGCGCGGCGGGGCCGCCCTCGGTGCTCGAGGGGAAGTTCGGCCTGTACCACGCGTTCGTCGGCGCGGAGGAGGGAGAGATCGACATCGAGCGTCAGCTGGCCGACCTCGGGACGCGCTGGGAGACGCCGCGCATCGCCTACAAGCCGTTCCCCGTTTGCCATTTCATGCACGGCGCCCTCGGCGCCGCGGCGGAGGGCGCCGGCGCGAGGACGTTCGCCCCGGAAGAGATCGAAGACGTGCTCGTCAGCGTGCCCGAAGCCGGCGTCTCGCTCGTCCTCGAGCCGGTCGCGGAGAAGATGGCGCCTCGCTCGGAATACGAGGGCAAGTTCTCGCTCCAGTACTCGCTCGCGTCGCTGCTCGTCCGCGGCCACGTCTCGGTCGCGGACTTCACGGACGAGGCGATCGCCGACCCGGCCGTGCTCGAGGTCGCCCGCAAGGTGCGCTACGAGACGAAGGAGTACCCCACGTATCCCCAGGCGTTCCCGGGCGGCGCCGTCGTACGACTGGCCGACGGGTCGTCGCTCGAGGCGGACTTCCCGTACCAGAGGGGCGGGCCGGAGAGCCCGCTCACGCCCGACGAGGTACGCGAGAAGTTCCGCGAGAACGCCTCCCTCGCGCTGCCGGACGCTGCCGTCGAGGCGCTCGAGGAGGCGCTCCTCTCACTCGACGAGCTGGACGACGTGGCCGCCGCGCTCGCTCCGCTCACCGTCCCCGACCCCGTCACGGCGTGACCGTCACCGCCGAGCAGACGGAGATCGTCGCCGCCGTCCGCGACTTCGTCGACCGCGACGTCGTGCCGGTCGCCTCGCGGCTGGAGCACGACGACGAGTACCCGGAGACGATGGTCGAGACGATGCGGACGATGGGGCTCTTCGGGACGACGATCCCCGAGGAGTACGGCGGCCTCGGCCTCGGGCTCGACACCTACGCGCTGATCGTGATGGAGCTCTCGCGCGGATGGGTGACGCTCTCGGGGATCCTCAACGGCTCGTTCATCGCGGCGACCATGATCCGCCTCCACGGGACCGAGGAGCAGCGTCGCCGCTACCTACCCCGGCTCGCGTCGGGGGAGCTCCGCTCGTCGTTCTCGATGACCGAGCCGCACGCCGGCTCCGACGTGCAGGCGATCCGCACGACGGCCGTCCGCGACGGCGACGAGTACGTCCTCACCGGCCAGAAGCTGTGGGTGACGAACGGCTGGCGTTCCGGGATCGTGATGCTGCTCGCGAAGACCGATCCGCAGGCCGAGCCGGCGCACGCGGGGATGACCGGCTTCATCGTCGAGAAGGAGCCCGAGACGAGCCCGCCCGGGCTCACGATCCCCATGCCCGGGCTGCCGAAGCTCGGCTACAAGGGCGTCGAGTCGACCGAGCTCGTGTTCGACGGTTTCCGCACGCCTGCCTCCAGCGTCCTCGGCGGCGACGACGGCGTCGGGCAGGGGTTCAAGTACTTCATGAGCGGCATCGAGGTCGGTCGGGTGAACGTCGCCGCCCGCGGCGTGGGCATCGCCAGGGCGGCGCTCGACGACGCCCTCGCGTATGCGCGCGAACGGGAGGCGTTCGGCAAGCCGATCGCGGGTCACCAGGCGGTTCAGCTGATGCTCGCGAAGATGGCGACGCGGACCGAGGCGGCCCGCCTGCTCACGGTCGAGGCGGCGCGGAAGAAGGCGTCCGGCGACCGGGCCGACCTCGAGGCCGGCATGGCCAAGTTCTTCGCGACCGAGGCGGCCCAGGAGAACGCCCTCGACTGCATGCGGATCCACGGGGGCTACGGGTACTCGACGGAGTACCGCCCCGAGCGCTACTACCGCGACGCGCCGCTGCTCCTGATCGGCGAGGGCTCGAACGAGATCCAGCAGCTGATCATCGCCCGGCGGCTCCTCGAGCGCTCGGCGTGAACTTCCAGCAGGCTCCCGACCTGGCGGAGATCCGCTCCGCGGTCCGCGAGCTCTGCGCCGACTTCCCGGGCGAGTACTGGCGCGCGCTCGAGCCCGACCGCTACCCCGAGGAGTTCGTCGCCGCCCTGACGGAGGCCGGTTGGCTGGCGGCTCTGATCCCCGAGGAGTACGGCGGCGCGGGGCTCTCGCTCACGGCTGCGAGCGTGATCCTCGAGGAGATCAACGCGTCCGGCTGCAACTCCGGCGCCTGCCACGCGCAGATGTACACGATGGGGACGATCCTCCGCCACGGCTCCGGCGCCCAGAAGGAGCGCTACCTCCCCCGCATCGCCTCCGGCGAGCTGCGACTGCAGGCGTTCGGGGTGACCGAGCCGGGCGTCGGCTCCGACACGACGGCGCTTCAGACGACCGCGACGCGTGTCGAGGGCGGCTGGTCGATCAGCGGACAGAAGCTCTGGACGTCACGGGCGGAGCACTCCGACCTGATGCTCCTCCTCGCCCGCTCGACACCGGCCGACAGGGTCGAGAAGCGCACGGAGGGGCTGTCGACCTTCCTCGTCGACATGAAGCGGGCCGTCGCGGACGGGACGATGACGATCCGTCCGATCAGGACGCTGATGAACCACGCGACGACCGAGATCTTCCTCGACAGGGTCGTCGTCCCGGACGAAGACCTCGTCGGCGAGGAGGGCCGGGGCTTCCGCTACATCCTCGACGGGATGAACGCCGAGCGCGTGCTCATTGCGGCCGAGTGCATCGGCGACGGGCGGTGGTTCGTGGAGAGGGCGACCGCGTACGCGGGCGAGCGGGTCGTGTTCGGCAAGCCGATCGGCGCGAACCAGGGCGTCCAGTTCCCGATCGCCCGTGCGCACGCGCAGATCGAGGCGGCCGATCTCGTGCGGTACAAGGCGGCCTGGCTCTACGAGGAGGGGCTCCCGTGCGGGCCCGAGGCGAACATGGCGAAGCTGCTCGCGGCCGACGCCTCCTGGGCCGCGGCGAACGCCTGCCTCGACACGCACGGCGGCTTCGGCTTCGCGGAGGAGTACGACATCGAGCGGAAGTTCCGCGAGACGCGGCTGTACCAGGTCGCGCCGGTCTCGACGAACCTGATCCTCGCGTACATCGGCCAGCACGTGCTCGGCATGCCGCGCTCGTACTAGCCTGCGAGATCGGAATCCGCTCGCGCGGATCCCGATCCGCAACTATCCCCGCCCCACGGGCGGGGCACACCCCTGAAGCCGCCTGCTGCCGGAGGCAGCGGCGAGGGGGCATCCGTGACGAACGCGCGGAGCGAGCGCTCGAGGGCGTCGCGGTCGACGTCCTGTCCGATCACGACGAGGCGGGAGCGGCGGTCGTCGTCCGGCCACCCGTCGAGATGCACCGGCGGATGGACGGCGTGCCGCACGCAGTTGACGAGCAACGGGCCCTCGCCGCCGGTGTCGAGCAGGCCCTTGACCCGCAGGATCGACGTCCCGCGCGCGTGCAGCAGCATCGTCAGCCAGATGCCGAACGCGGTCCAGTCGACGGTGCGATCGAGAATCAGCACGACCGCCTCGACGCCGTCGGGATGCGCGTGACCGTTCGTCGGCGGGAGCTCGCGCACGTCGCGGGCGGAGGCGGTGAGCAGGAACTCGGGCTCGACCTCGCCGAACGAGGCGCGCACGGCGCGGGCCGTCGGATTGAGCCGTTCGAGCTCGTCCTCCAGCGCCTCCAGGTCGTGCGGGCCGACCACGTCGGCCTTCGTGAGGACGAGGGTGTCCGCCGCGGCGACCTGGTGGAGCGCCTCGTCGCCGTGGAGGCCGTGCTCCCCGTCGACCGTGACGACGATCGCTCCCACCGCGTAGTGGTGCGGCAGCAGAGGATCCGCGAGCAGCGTCTGGACGATCGGCGCCGGCTCTGCGACTCCGGTCGTCTCGATCACGACCCGCCGGAACGGCGGGATCGCTCCGGCGTCGCGCAGGTCGAGCAGGCTGCGGAGCTCGTCGGACAGGTCGCCGCGGAGGACGCAGCACACGCAGCCGCTGGAGAGCAGCACCGTCCGCTCGTCGACGCGGCGCAGGAGATGGTGGTCGATCCCGACCTCGCCGAGCTCGTTCACGATCACCGCCGTCTCGCCGAGCTCGGGGCGCTGGAGCAGTCTCGAGATGAGCGTCGTCTTGCCGCTGCCGAGCTGCCCCGTCACGAGGAAGACAGGCGTCGTCATGCCGAGAGCGCGGCCACCAGCCCCGGATCCAGCGGGTCGAGCGGAGCGCCGTGCAACCGCTCGGCCTCGATCCACACGGCGCCCAGGTCGGAGACGACCGCCGTCCCGCCCTTGCGGTCGCGGAGCACGTACGCCCCACCCGACCATGCCGCGACCTCGAGGCCGTAGTGGCCGAGCACGCGGTTCAGAGCCGTTGCGCGAAGGACACGGCCCCGGGCGCCCTCACCGCTCTCCGCCCAGTGCTCCTTCGCCATCACTCCGCAGAGCGAACACACTAGAGTCGTCTTGTAGCAGTCAGCGCGTCCAGCTCGATACGAACGGGAGGCAACGATGGCCAAGGAGATCTTCGTCGCCTATGGCGTCGACGTCGACGCCGTCGCCGGGTGGCTCGGGTCGTACGGAGGCGAGAACTCGCCCGACGACATCTCGCGCGGCCTCTTCGCGGGCGAGATCGGGACGCCGCGCCTGCTGGAGCTGTTCCGCCGCCACGAGCTCAAGACGACGTGGTTCATTCCGGGCCACTCGATCGAGACGTTCCCGGGGGAGACCGAGCAGGTCGTCGCTGCAGGGCACGAGGTCGGGATCCACGGGTACTCGCACGAGAACCCGATCGCGATGACGCGCGAGCAGGAGACTGCGGTGCTCGACAAGTGCATCGACCTCGTGGAACGCGTCTCCGGCGGGCGCCCGACGGGCTACGTCGCCCCGTGGTGGGAGTTCTCCAACGTCACGAACGAGCTCCTGCTCGAGCGCGGGATCAAGTACGACCACTCGCTCATGCACAAGGACTTCGAGCCGTACTACGTCCGCGTGGGCGACTCGTGGACGAAGATCGACTACTCGAAACGGGCCGACGAGTGGATGCACCCGCTCGAGCGCGGCGAGGAGACGGACCTGATCGAGATCCCGGCGAGCTGGTACCTCGACGACCTGCCGCCGATGATGTTCATCAAGACCTCGCCGAACAGCCACGGGTTCGTCAACCCGCGGGACATCGAGCAGCTCTGGCTCGACCAGTTCGACTGGGTCTACCGCGAGTACGACTACGCGGTCTACACGATGACGATCCACCCCGACGTGAGCGGACGCCCCGCGGTCCTGGCGATGCACGAGCGCATCATCGAGCACATCAACCGCCACGACGGCGTCCGCTGGGCGACGTTCGACGAGATCGCGGACGACTTCGCGAAGCGCTCGCCGCGCACGGCGTCGTAGGCCGAGCGGCCGCGAACTACCGGCTCGCCGGGTCGGCGGCCTCGACGCGGATGCCGCCGCCGGGCTCCACGCCGAACTCCTCCTCCACGCTGTGGATCGGCGCGCCGCGTTTGCGGAGTCGGACGGTACCCGCGATGAGGACGACAGCGATGATCGCGAGCGTGACCGCGGTCGTCCCCGCGCCCAGGGCGTAGAGGTTCGGCAGGATCGGCCGGCTCTGCGGCCAGGTGCCGATCAGGATCGGCAGCGGCTGGGCCTCGTACCCGCTCTGCAGCAGGATCGTGCGGTCGAAGTCGTTCCAGGTGAGGGTGAAGCCGAAGAGGAAGCTGCCGAAGATCCCTGTCCAGACGAGCGGGAGCGTGACCTCGCGGAACGTCGTCGGCCCGTTCGCACCGAGGTCTCTCGCCGCCTCCTCGACGTGACGGTCGTACCGGTTCCAGACCGCCAGCATGACGAGGAACGAGAAGGGTATGCCCCAGATCACGTTCGCGCCGAGCGCCGTGTACCAGAGGTTCGGCGTGAACCCCATGAACTTCCAGAGCAGCTGGTTGCCGAGGCCGACGAGGAACGCCGGCGTCATCAGCGCGAGCATGAGGATGAAGAACGCGACGACGTCGCCCTTGAGGCGCCAGCGGCGGCGGAAGGCCATCGAGAGCGAGAAGCCGAACACGGCGACGAGCACTCCCGCGACGAGCGAGAGCCAGAGGGACTGGCGGCCCGATGCGCTCACATCCTCGGCGATCGTGTTGAAGAGGTCCGTGTCCCAGAGGGTCCTCCACCAGTCGAGGCTGATCGGCCCGCGGAACGGGAACGTGAGCTGCCCCGTGTCCCCCTGGAACGAGAGGATCGCCATCAGGATCATCGGGATGTAGAGGAAGAACAGGAAGAGCATGAAGTACGCGCCGAGCACCCACTTCGACCAGTCGCGGCGCTGCTTCACGTCGCGCCGGACGACGACGTCCTGCGGGCGGGCGACGTCCTCCGCCGCCGTTGCCATCGTCTCGATCACAGCTCCTCCCGCAGGTTCGAGAGGCGTGTGATCACCCAGACGCCGACCATCAGCACCACGACGAGGAGCACCGCGGAGGCGGCGCCCTGCGGATACTGGACGGCTCCGATCTTCGAGTAGATCAGGGTGCCGACGGACGTGATGTTGCCGCCGCCGACGGTGGCGACCGTTCCGTAGTCGCCCATCGTGAGGACGAAGATGAAGATCGACCCGATCACGATGCCCGGCATCGTCTGCGGGAGGATCACCTCGCGGAATGCCCCCCACCAGTTCGCGCCCAGGTCGCGCGCCGCCTCGAGCGCCGAGCGGTCGACCTGCGCGAGCGTGAAGAACAGCGGCGTGATCATGAAGAGGATGTAGAGCTGGATCATCGCCAGTCGCACCGAGAGGGTCGAGAACCCGAACTCGGAGATCGGCTCCGAGATGACGTGCAGCTTGACGAGAAGCTGGTTGAGCGCGCCCTCGCGTCCCATCAACGGGAACGTCCACGCGATCGCACGCGTGAGGAAGCTCGTCCAGAACGGCGCGAGCGCGATGATGAAGAGGGCGATCTGCACGCGCAAGCTCTGCACCTTGAGCGCGAGGAAGTACGCGACGGGGAACCCGAGGACGAGGCACGCGACCACCGCGATCGCCGAGGTGATGACGGTGGACAGCATGTTGTCCCAGTAGGTGCTGTCGTGGAACAGCTCGCTGTAGTTCGCGGTCGTGAACGTCTTGTCGAACCCGGCGTCGGTCCAGGTCCAGAAGCTGACGAGGACGATGATCACGAGCGGCGCGAGGAGGTAGAAGCCGATCCAGATGAGGCCCGGCGCCGCCAGCGCCGCGGTCACCCATCCGCTGCCGCGTCCGCCGTCGCCGCCTTCCCCGAGCGCCTCCTCGGAACCGGGGCGGCGCTGCCGGGAGAGCTCCTCGGCCTCCTCGACCTCGTCGAGCGCGAGCCGGTTGGCGTCCTCGCGAAGCGAATCAGGCGTCGAGGAGCTGGACATCGTCTTCCTTCCAGGAGATGCGGATCCGCTCTCCTTCCCGGCCGCGCAGGGATGGATAGTGCTCCGCGCCGACCTTGGCGAGCATCCGCTCGTCGCCGGCCAGCAGGTGGAGCTTCACGAGATCACCGAGGAACTCGACGAACACGATCTCGCACTCCGCCGAGTTGAGCCCGTCCCCCGAGCCGTTCGCCTCGACCGTCACCGCCGCCGCGCGAACGGAGATCATCGCCGGGCTGCCGATCGCACGCCCGTCGCCGGGGGCGTGGACGCTGACGCGGAGGTGCTGCTCGTCGCCCTCGATGATCAGCCGGTCGCCCTCGTGCGCCTTGACGACGCCGCGGAGGATGTTGTTGTCGCCCATGAAGCGCGCGACGACCTCGGTGGCCGGCTTCGTGGCGATGGTCAGTGGATCGGCCACTTGCTGGATCCGGGCGTCGTTCATGACGACGATCCGGTCGGCCATCGAGAGCGCCTCTTCCTGGTTGTGCGTGACGTGGATGAACATCAGCCCGAGCTGGCGCTGCAGGTTCCGGAGCTCGACGCGCATGCGCAGCTGCAGCAGCCGGTCGAGGTCGCCCAGCGGCTCGTCGAGGAGCAGCGCCTTCGGCTTCGTGACGAGCACGCGGGCGAGGGCGACGCGCTGCTGCTGACCGCCCGACAGCGCGTTCGGCTTGCGGTCTGCGAGCGGGACGAGCCCGACCATGTCCAGCGCCCTCATCGCCGCCTCGCGCCGCTCGTCCTTCTTGACGCCGTGCATCTTGAGCCCGAACTCGACGTTCTGCAGCGTCGTCCGGTGCGGGAAGAGCGCGAAGTGCTGGAAGACGGTCGTCGTCGGGCGCTTGTGCGGCGGCAGGTCGACGAGCGACTGGCCGTCGAGGAGGATCTCGCCCTGCGTGGGAAACTCGTGCCCGCCGATCATCCGGAGCGTCGTCGTCTTGCCGCACCCCGAGGGACCGAGCAGCACGACGTACTCCCCGTGGTCGACGTGCAGGTTGACGTCGTCGACGGCGACCGTTCCGCCGGGGAAGACCTTCGTCAATCCGATGAGGTCGAGCCCTGACTGATTGGTCGGGGGGGCGGCGCCCGCCGCCCCCCCGGTTTCGACCCCTTGTTCCTCCATGCGTCGCGCTAGGCGGTGAGGAAGTCGTTCACGGTCTTGACGAGGTAGACGCTCTCACGCGGATAGGAGTTCCAGGACGCGTACTTGCAGATGCGCTGCTGGAACGACCCGCCCTCGCGCCGCTCGCCCTTCTTGATGTCGCCGACCTTCCCGGTGATACCGGGCAGGTCCCGCGACGCCGGCTTGCCACCCCACCAGTAGTCGTACTCGGGAGCGCTGAAGCCGGCCTGCCGACCCGCGGCCGACTTGATCCAGGGCAGCAGCCGCTGCCCGTTCGCGATGTAGTACCCCTGGCGCATGATCGTCGCGCCGAGGTAGCCGTTGTAGTTCCAGTTGAGGTAGTCGTAACAGGCCTGCAGCTTCGCCGGGTCGGTGACCTTCGACGAGATGCCCTCTGCGCTGCACCAGCCGCGGAACCCCTCCTTCGGAGCCGCGTACAGGATGTTGACGCCTGCCGCCTTGACGAGCGCCACGGCGGGCGACCACATCGACTCGAGCACGACCTCCTTGGAGACCATGAGGTTCACCGAGTCGGTGAAAGCAGACCAGAACGCGCGGAACTGACCCTGCTTCTTGTATCGCGTCATGATCTTGTACAGGCGGTCGATCTCGGCCCGCGTGGGGTTGCCGAAGTCCCTGAACTTCATCAGCCCGAGCGCCTGTGCGGCGAACGCGGCGTCCTGCGCCATGATCCCCGGGTCTCTGAGCAGGGAGACACGACCCTTCCACTTCGTGTTGAGGAGCTCGGCCCACGACATCTGCTCGGGCCGCTTGTTGATCACGTCGGCGTTGTAGCCCATCGAGTCGGCGTTGAAGTGGGCCGCGGGGCCGACGATGAAGCGGGGTTGCGGCTTGCCGCCGATCGCCTTCCCGTTCTCGCCGATCCAGCGGACGATCTGCTTGTTGTTCGCCGGGCCGCCCGTGAACGGCGGCAGGCCGGTCGAGCCGTCCGGGTCGACGAACGTCGTGCGGAACGGTGCATTCCCGTCGCCGAACGTGCAGCGCCCCGACGCCGGGTTCAGCTTGCCGTAGGCGAACAGCTTGTAGAACTGGTTCCAGCCCCTGATCTTCCGGGTGTCGACCGGCTGGAGAGACCCGGAGGGCCAGACGAGCAGCGACTGGTAGTTGTAGCCGCCGAACACGTCGAACGTGTCGGGCGACGTGATCGCGATCTGCGGCTGCTTCTCGGAGGGAGCGAGGATCGGCTTGACGGTGAAGCCGAGGTCCTTCGAGGCCTGCTTGGCGATGTCCGGCGTCGGGAACTCGACTCCGAGCGTGAGCACGCGCAGCGTCCCGGTGAACTTGCCGCTTGCCGACGGCTTGGCCGTCGCTGTACCCGCGAGCGCACCGGCAGCGGTCGCGGCGGCGACGCCGACCGCTCCTCGCTTGAGGAGGTCTCCGCGCGTCAGGCCCCTTCGCCCCTCGAGATCGCCGTGGCCCAGGTCAGCCCCGGCCTCGAGCTCCTTCGCGTACTCGAAGGGATCGTACTCAACCTCGTTGCTCATCTGCTCTCCTTTCCCCCCCGCGACGGGGAAGGAAGTACCAGCACCGGGTGCCGGGGCCGGGATCTCGTGACACGACAGATGGGACGCCCGATGTATACAACCTGCGACCACACGGAGTCAACGCCCCCGTCGGGTCGACCGGAGGGCCGCTCGGGTCAGCAGGGCGGATGCGGAATCCCGATCGCCTTCCCGAGACCCCCGGTTTCGCGGCCCGCGAGCAGGAAGTCGACGTAGGCGACGCTCATGGTGCGGAAGTCCTGACGGCGCCCGGCCGCCTGTGTCTTCTCGAGGATCGCGAGCCGGCGCTGCTGGAGCGCGAGCCACCGGTTCACCTGCGGGCGCAGTGCGTCCGGCGGCTCGAGCGCACCGACGCGTCGCAGCTGCGCCTCGAGGAGCGGGAGTACGCGGTCGACGGCGACGATCACGTTGGCCGGCTCGGCGACGTCGGGCGGGTCGATCCGGTCGAGCCTCGGGCCGTAGACGCGGCAGACGGCGGCGACGTCGGCCAGGTACTCGGCACGCGTCGTCTCGGCGTGCGAGCTCGCCGACGTGACGACGATCACCGCCGCGACGACCCCGGCCGTCACCGCGGCTGCCGCGATTGCGACGATCGTCCGTCGGCGCCGCAATCCTCCCACGACCCGTCATCCCCCTCGCGGGGGCGAGGCGAAACGCACCCACGTCCGGTCGCCCGGGCTCACGCGGGCTCCTTCGCGGGTCGCGCGGCGCCGGGCCGGAGCACGCTCGCGAGCGCCAGGTACGCCCCCGCGGCCGCTCCCGCGCCCCAGGCGACCTTCAGCCACGCGTCGGGAACCGCGTAGTACACGGCGATGCCGACGGCGACCGCGAGGACCGCCTCGACGTCGACACCGCGCACGTAGCGGTACCTGCCACCGGGGTCGTAGAGCGCCTCGACGTCGAGACGTCCGCCCTGCCGGACGAGGTAGTCCGCGAGGACGACCCCCGTCAGCGGCGCCGCGACGTTGCCGAGGTGCGTGATCCACGACTGGGCCTCCTCGATCAGCGAGGGAAAGCCGGAGAGGACGATCGCCGTCAGGCCGACGACGACGGTGGCGACGATCCGGCCGAGTGAGGGAAGGCTCGAGACGAGCGAGAGCCCGCCCGTGTAGATGTTCGTGACGTTCGCGGCGAACGTCTGGACGACGATCGCGGCGAGCAGCACGACGAGAACGGCGTCGTTCGACGTCAGGGTGCTCGCAGCGACGAAGGGGTTCGTCTCGCCGCTGCCGACCGCGTAGACGCCGCCGATCAGCGTCGTGGTCGCGGTCGCGCCGAGCGTCGACGCGATCAGGCCGATTCGCATGTCCCGGCGAGACCGCGTGTAGCGCGTCAGGTCCGCGATGTTCGTCACGAGGGTGAGCGACGATCCGCACATCACCGTCACGACCGTCGCGAAGCCGACCCACGTGAGCTGCTGCTCGGGGGACTCGACCACCCGGCCGGCGGCGTAGGCAGGGTCGTCCGAGGCCAGCCACACCCCGAGCAGAACGCCTGCGGTGGCCAGCGAGAGCGGGAGCACGATCCGCAGCAGCCAGCGCATGACGTCGAAGCCGAGGGCTGCGACCGCCGCCTGCACGACCGCGATCGCGAGGGCGGTCGGTACGACCGAGGGGCGGACGTCGGCGAGCGCGACGGCGATCGCCTGCACCCCGAACGCCGCCGTCAGCGCCTGTGCGGCGAACCAGTAGACCGACGCGACCACGCGGTAGGGCGAGGTCAACGCCCGGGCGCCGAGACCGCCGAACGTCCCGCGCATCGCGACCTGACCCGGGAGGCCGTCGTCGACGCCCGGCTGCGCGGCGATCGTCAGCGCGGCGTACGCGAGCGCCTGCCCCACCAGCGTGGCGATCAGGGCCCAGACGAGTGGCAGCCCGCTCTCGACGACGGCGAGTGCGCCGAGCACCATCATCACGGGGTTCAAGAAGAACGTGAAGTTGATCGCGAAGAGGTCGTGCCAGCCGACCGTGCGCTCGCCGGCGGGAACCGGCTCGATCCCGTATCTCTCGACGTCCGGCACGACCCCGCCGCCCCGACAGGCCCTAGAGGCTCGATGCGGGTTGGAGGTGCATGCGGCGAGGGCATGCGCCAAGCAGCGGCGCCGGCTCGGGCGACGTGCAGGCTGGACGCCTGGATGCCGACCGAGACGACGCCCATGCGCCGCGCGCAGGCCCATCCGTGCGTGCCTGCAACCCGCATCAGCGCTCTAGCTCT
>Ga0105239_10003014_pt1 | contig 20985 bp, 21 predicted proteins | sample KBSC44metaG_FD_92761 | JGI IMG/M metagenome (GOLD analysis project Ga0105239, IMG submission 92761) | Corn rhizosphere microbial communities from Kellogg Biological Station, Michigan, USA - KBS C4-4 metaG | ecosystem: Host-associated > Plants > Roots > Rhizosphere > Soil | place: Michigan, USA... | reverse complement strand
GATTGCTTCGCCGGGTAATCGTTACCACCGGGAAAAATAGCATCGCCGATAAAAATCATCTCACTTATTTTAATATCAAGCACCTGGTGCAGCTTATGCATGCCATATTTTTTGTCGATGCCCTTTTTTGTCACGTCGATAGACGTAGCGCCGCCCAGGTTAACCGCAAATTCAGGTATCAGCTTATCAAGTTGTTTTTTTATTGTCCCGCGTTTTTTAAAGTCGGGGTCGTATTTTTTCTTTTCATCCAGCGGCGCCGCCTGCCCCAAAGCCGAGTAAGTTACCTGACTGCCCCTATCTTCAATAGTTGCTCCCCAGGTCTTTGCAGCTTTGTAGCCTGATGCAGCAACCGCTTCTTTTAGCGATGCAGTAATTTTTTGCTTCTGTGCATCGGTAAAATTTTCGGCATAAAGCAGTTTCCAACCGGTTTTATATTGATAAAACTTGGTACCGCATGTTGGTAATATCGACAGGTTTTTAAGTTTTGTTCCTTTTGGCAAATGAGCAAGCACCTGTTTCTGAAATTGGGGCCAATCGCCGCCTGATATTACGGCCACCTTAGCAACCGTCAACAGCGCGGCAAGCCGCACAGCCATATCCTTATCAATAGCTGCCTTGCTTTCGGCAAGGGTACCGTCAAGGTCGAAAACGATTAGTTTCTTCATTTAAAGGCGTTCATTGGTTCACTGGTTCATTAGTTCATTAGGCAGCCCAATGTTTTATTTTCTTGATTCTTGGCTCTTGACTCTTGGTTCTCATTAAGATTCCATTTCCGGTGTATACTCACCCCTGCGGGCGGCATTGTCAAGACTGGCCCGGGTATAAAGCAGTTTTTGCGCGGCCTTTACATTTTTATCCAGTCCTTTCCAGGTATCCATTGCAGGCTGCTGTATAGCGCGGGCGAACGAAAAGGTTAGCGGCCATGGCAGTTTACCTTTATATTTTACGTGCATGGCATTTAGATGGGCAGTAGCCAATTGCGGCGATTGTCCGCCTGACAAAAATGCAATCCCTGCAATGGTTGGCGGAACATTCTTCATCAGGCACTCCACCGTTGCTTTCGCCACTTTATCAATACCCGCCTGTTTTACGCTTTTGGCACCGGGTAAAACCATGTTGGGTTTAAGTATCACCGCGCGTAAGTCGACCTTTTGTTTGGCAAGTTGTTTAAATAATTCTTTTAAAGCTTTGCCGGTTACTTTGGCGCATTTTTTAAGGCTGTGATCGCCATCCATCAGCACCTCGGGCTCCACGATGGGTACAATAGCATTTTCCTGGCACAAGGCGGCATATCGCGCAAGCAAGTGCATATTTGCTTCGATATTCCCTTTTGTGGGAGTGTCTTCGCCTATAGTTATTACAGCCCGCCATTTGGCAAAGCGTGCGCCGAGATCGTAGTATTTTTCAAGCCGTTGCCTCAGGCCGTCAATTCCCTCGGTAATCTTTTCGCCGGGGAAATTGGCCATATTAACCGTGCCTTCATCAACTTTAATACCGGGGATGATACCTTCTTTCTTCAAAATATCAATAAACAGCACCCCTTTTTTGGTTGATTGATAAATTGTTTCATCAAACAGGATAGCACCGCTTAAGCATTTACCCAGGTTGGGCGTGGTTACAATCATTTCGCGGTAGTCGCGGCGGTATTCAATCGTTGTTGGGATGCCTGCCTCTTCAAAGCGCTTGTTGCAGGTTGCAGTGCTTTCGTCCATAGCCAGCAAACCTTTGTCGCCGGTCATAAGGGCAGTGGCGGTATTTATTAATTCGTCTGTTTTCATTTTATTTTGGCGTTAATAGCATCGGCTGATATAAACACCAACAGACACCCGCATTAATTGTTGGAGACTTAAGCAGATTGTTGCAATAAAATGGAAATTGATGCAGGTTCCTGGCGAATTAGTAGCAGGAGCAGTGAGTAGTAGCAGTCATTCAATTGCGGATATTTTCGATAGCTATCTAACTGCTACTGCTACTCCCAACTGCCACTATCCTTTTCGGCTATGATCTATGATCCATTACCTATGAACTTCTACCGCCTCAATGTCCATTTATCAACCCCGAAGCTGCATCCTCATCAAGCATAACATGACCCGATGGAAGCGTTTGAAAGATCGACGCAGGCACTTCGTTGGTAACATTGCCTTCCAATGCTGTTGCTATTATTCCTGCTTTTTTTATCCCCGATGCAAGCAGCATGGGTATCCCGGCTTCCTGCAAATGTCTAAGACCAAGGGTTATGCCTTCGGTTAAATGGGTTTCCTGCTTAAAATATTTCTGGCCAACCTCGACGGTTATCGGCGCCAGTGGCGAGTGGTGTGCGTAAGAGTTGAAATTTACCCCCGGTTCGTTAAGGCCAATGTGTCCGTTCATTCCTACACCTACCAGCATAATTTCCAGAGGACCATGCGCTTTTATAAAACTATTCATTGCTGTACATGATGCATCAAGATCTGCGGCTTTGGCGTCAAAAACCATCATTCGCGATGGGCTTATTTTTGCCGGGATAAAAAACGTTTCGTACAAAAAATTGGTACAGCTGCCCGCGTCATTTTTATCCATGCCAACCCATTCGTCCAGGCCAACAAACCAGCATTGGCTAAAATCAACCTTGCCTTCCCCTGCATACTGAACAAGTAATTTGTATATCCCCGCAGGGGTGTCGCCCGAGGTAAGGCAGAACAGCGAATCGGGCTTTTGTTTTACCTGTTTAACGATTATGTCTGCAGCGGCGCGGCACATTTCATCGTAGTTTTTATGGGTGAGTATTTTCATAACGTATGGGTCTTTTAGTTGTCCAGGTTAAAGTTCTCCTGCAGCCTGATATCATCTGATGCGCTGCCAATCATCAGGTTAAATTCGCCGGGTTGGGTAATCCAGTCGAGTTTGTCATTATAGAACGCCAGCTTGTCTTTAGTTATGGTAAATGTTATCGTCTTTTTTTCGCCGGGCTGCAGCATCAGTTTTTTAAAATCCTTCAGCTCCTTAACAGGCCTTACGGGTTGTGACACCACATCGCGCAGGTAAAGCTGTGCAACCTCTTCGCCGGAATAATCGCCCGTATTTTGCAGATCGAATGACACGGTGATACTGCCATTTTTCAACATCGATTTTTTGCTGAGTTTAAGGTTATCGTACTTAAATGTAGTGTAGCTTAGGCCGTGCCCAAAAGCAAATTTAGGGCTGTTCAACAAATCAATATAGGCCGATGTGTAGTTTACATCATTATCAGCATGTGCAGGCCTGCCGGTGTTATAATGGTTGTAGTAGATTGGTATTTGCCCTTCGGTACGCGGGAAGGTTATGGGTAGCTTTGCACCTGGATTGTAACTGCCAAACAACACATCGGCAATGGCATTGCCGGCCTGGTTGCCAAGCCACCAGGCATACAAAATAGCAGGGGCATGGTCTGCGGTCCAGTCAAAAACCATTGGGCGACCAGCATAGAGTAACACCACCACCGGTTTGCCTGTGGCAACAATAGCTTTAATCAATTCTTCCTGCACACCCGGCAAATGGATATTTGAGCGACTTTTGGCCTCACCGGTCATGTCAAAGCGTTCGCCCATGGCCATCACCACCACATCGGCCTGCATAGCAGTTTTATAAGCCTCATTGAAACCGGCGCGACTGGTATCGGTAACATCGCAACCCTGTGCATAAAACAGTTTGGTATTGCCGGCCTGCTGTTGCATACCTTCGTAAAGCGACACTACCTGGTTTTCGTCGCCAACATCCAATGCCCAAAAGCCTTTATTTTCTTTTTTTAGTTTTACCATAGGGCCAATAAGCGCTACCGAGCCCAATTTTTTCGACAATGGCAAAATCTTATTGTCGTTTTTTAATAATACAATGCTCTTGCGTGCGGCATCGCGGGCGACCGCAATGGTTTCAGGCGTGTTAAGTACACGTTTTTCGCGGTCGGCATTGCTAAAACGGTAAGGATCATCAAATAGTCCCAGTTCGTATTTTTTGGTGAGTATGCGCCTTACAGCCTCATCAATGGTAGCTATAGATACTTTTTTAGCCGCGACCAGCTTAGCCAGGTTATTGATATAGCTGCGACTTTCCATATCCATATCGTTACCGGCATTGATGGCGGCTTCAGCGGCTTCGTAGTTATCCTTTACATAGCCGTGGTTTATCATTTCGCCGATGGAACCCCAGTCGCTCACTACAAAGCCCTTAAAACCCCATTTATTTTTTAAGATATTGCGCTGCAAATAATGGCTTGCCGAAGCGGGAGTCCCGTTTAAATCGTTAAAGGAGTTCATGAATGTGCCAACACCAGCGTCGAGCGCGGCTTTGAAGGGTGGAAGGTAAACTTCCCATAAGGTCCGCAGGCTCATGTCCACACTGTTATAGTCACGTCCGCCAATTGCTGCGCCGTAGGCTGTAAAATGTTTGGCGCAGGCCATGATCGCATCCAAATTACCAAGGCCATTTCCCTGGAAGCCCTTAACACGGGCTATTGCAATTAACGAACCCAGGTACGGGTCTTCGCCTGCCCCTTCCATCACCCTGCCCCAGCGTGGGTCGCGGGCTATGTCAACCATGGGTGCAAATGTCCAGTGCACGCCGCCGGCCGCAGCCTCGGTTGCCGCAATTCGTGCCGACTTTTTTATAGCATCCAAATCCCAGCTGGCAGCCTCGGCCAATGGGATAGGGAAAGTTACGCTGTAACCATGTATCACATCCTGCCCAAATAACAATGGTATTTTTAACCGAGATTTCATCGCTGCCTCCTGGAATACCCGGGTATGCTGTACACCTACGATGTTTAGGATTGAGCCAACTTCGCCCCGTTTAATTGCATCAAGCTTGTTGCCAACATCAGTAGTCACCGGGCCTGTAGCAGCCCAATCGCCGTTATATTGATTTAGCTGGCCAATTTTTTCGACCAAGGTCATCTTTTTTATTAACGCGTTAACTTTTTGCGGGATGCTTTTTGGCTGCGCAAAAGCTGTACTAATAGCTAAAAAGCAAACTAAACAGGCTGCTGTTAAGGGATTGATACGGGTCATTTTTGGTAGAGGCTTATACCGGGTTTATTTTATTCAAGATTACTGAATAAAACTTTAAGGGAGAAATTAAGTAGAAAATGGACAGATTTGAGAACCTGTCCAGTTTTTGCCAAAAAACTGAACATGTTATTTTGGAGTAGGAGAAATGAAAATGTACGACACCCCAATTGATGCGGTATACTCTACATACATACTATAGTATGCAGCATTAAAAAGCCGCTCACCAAATTGGCAGCGGCTTGCTAAAATTTTTTAATTTGCATGGCTTTTTATCTTGTCATGCTTAATTTCTTCTAAAAAACCATGCTCGTTAATAGCATAATTGGCCTCCGAAGTATCAGTATGGTTTTTAGGAATTTTGATTGCCCGGGCCTGTTTTTTATACGGAAATATCACAGGCAAAATTAGCACTGCAAGTAAAGCGCTGATTTCAAGTAGTTCGATAAGCATAAATTTATACTAGTTAAATTAATAGCAAAAAGCACCTATAATTGGTTTGCGCACAGTATTTTATACTGCCCATAATTTTAGGCGAAAGTGCCGATTGCATAAACAAAGCTAAATCAATGCCAAATATTTTCATAGTGTTTTAACACTACTTACAAATTATTAATAAAACCCCTTCAAGCTAAAATTATTTGGTTGTAAAGCCCCTTAAGTCTATCATATTGATAAGCATTTAGCAGTTTAAACGCATTTTTAATATTTCATATTTTGCTGCTTTATGCAAAAAAACTAACGAAATATCGTCTAATTCTGCGTGAAAAAGTACACATTATGGACTGTTAACCAGTTTACAATTACTTAACATTATAATAACATCTTAGATAATTGTAATCCGTCTCTTTGTAATCAATATTAAATTATCATTATGAAATTAAAAACCATGAATATTAGCAAGCTTTCCCTTTTAGGATTAGCGGTAGCTGCATCGGCTTTATTTAGCTGCGGTGGCAATAATACAAAAACAGGCGGCGACAGTACATCAAAGCCGGCTACAGCATCAACAACCGACGCTAACACGTTGCTTGGCGCTGGTAGCACCTTTGTGTACCCGTTGTTTTCAAAACTGTTTGCCGAGTACGATAAAGCAACAGGCGTAAAGGTAAACTACCAGTCGATTGGCTCTGGAGGCGGTATTTTACAGCTTACCAATAAAACTATCGATTTTGGTGATTCAGACGCACCATTAACCGACGACCAGGCTAAAAAAATAGGTGTCGATGTTTTGCATATCCCAATGTGTGCAGGCGCCGTAGTTATCAGCTATAACCTGCCCGAGCTGAAAAGTACTTTGAAACTTGATCCCGAAGTTTTAGCCAATATCTTTTTAGGCAAAATTACCAAGTGGGACGATGCAGCCATAGCAAAAATAAACCCCGGCGTTAAACTGCCGTCAACCGGTATTTTCATCGCTCACCGCAGCGATGGCAGCGGAACTACCAATATTTTCACTACCTATCTTTCAAAAGTTAGCGCCGACTGGAACACCAAACCAGGCAAAGGCTCAGCTATAAACTGGCCGGTTGGTTTGGGCGGTAAAGGTAACGAAGGTGTTGCTGGTTTGATAAAACAAACCCCAGGTGCTATCGGCTATATTGAGCTATCATACGCTATCCAAAATAAAATGACTTTTGCTGATTTGAAAAACAAAAGCGGTAATTATATCACCCCGACCGTTGCTTCAACCAGCGCTGCGGGTAACATAACCATCCCCGACGATGCAAAAGTTTCGTTAAGTAATACCGATGCAAAAGATGGTTACCCTATCAGCGGATTAACCTGGGCGCTTATCTACAAAGAGCAAAACTACGCCGGCCGTACAAAAGACCGTGCCGACAAAGTGGTAAAGTTGCTTTGGTGGAACATACACGAAGGCCAGAAATATTGCAACGACTTAAACTATGCGCCACTTTCGACTGCTGCCGTGGCAGTTGCCGAAAAGATTTTAAAGTCGGCAACGTACGACGGAAAAGCTATTCAACAATAAAGATTAACACGGTTTATAATACAGCCTTGCAGATGTTTATTTGCAGGGCTTTTTTTATTTGGATAAAATCCGATACAAATTGGATATATCCGTTTAATTTTATCGTAATCATAAATCAATCCATGACCTTCGCTCAAAAAGTAATTCAATTCAACAACCAGCTTGATTTTAAAGGAACCCTGCCTCCTGGTATCAACATCATGAACCCTTACAAGGAAAACGGGCAAGCCAGCCGGATTATGAATGAATTTTACACCAAATATTATAACGACGATAACAAACGGCATTTAATATTGGGCATTAACCCGGGCAGGTTTGGGAGTGGTGTTACAGGAGTTGCATTTACCGATTCAAAGCGGTTAAAGTCTGTATGTGGCATAAACTACGAGGGTAAAGAAACACACGAACCCTCATCGGTATTTATTTATGAGATGATAGCTGCCTTTGGAGGCGCCGAAGAATTTTACAGGCACATTTATATCAACTCGATTTGCCCGCTGGGTTTTACAGCTGATACAAAAGACGGTAAAGAAATAAACTACAATTATTACGACAGTAAAGACCTTACTGCCTCCGTTTACGATTTTATTACCTGGAATATTCAAACCCAGATAGACCTCGGCTGCTATACCGATACCTGCTTTTGCTTCGGTACAGGCAAAAACGAAACCTTTTTACGTAAGCTGAATGATGAGAAGGGTTACTTTAACAATATTGTGGCCTTAGAGCATCCCCGGTTTATTATGCAGTACAAAGCAAAAACAAAGCAGCAATACATCGATAAATATATTGCTGCTTTTAATAGTGTTATTTAGTATCGGTTAGCTGTAGGCAACAAGCGTTTGTTTAGCCTCGCCTAATCCATCAATTCCTAATTCAATTACATCACCTGCTTTTAAATACACGGGCGGTTTCATGCCCAGGGCCACACCTGCAGGGGTGCCGGTTGAGATAATATCGCCAGGCAACAAAGTCATGAACTGGCTGGTGTATGAAATTAAGTGCGGGATATTAAATATAAAGTTCGATGTATTGCCATCCTGCATGGTTTTGCCGTTGACTTTTAGCCAAAGGCGCAGGTTATGCGGATCGGCAATTTCGTCTTTGGTGGCAAAGAAAGGGCCGATGGGAGCGAAAGTATCGCAGCCTTTTCCCTTATCCCAGGTACCGCCGCGCTCAATCTGGAACTCACGCTCCGATACATCGTTATGTAAAACATATCCTGCCACATAGTCCATAGCATCTTCCTCGCTTACGTAACTCGCTTTTTTGCCTATAACAATCGCCAGCTCCACTTCCCAATCGGTTTTAACAGAGTTTTTTGGGATGATGATATTATCAAAAGGCCCGGTAATTGCCGTGGTCGATTTCATAAATATCACCGGCTCGGTAGGAGGGGTGGCATTGGTCTCCCTGGCATGGTCGATATAGTTTAAGCCGATGCAAACAATTTTTGATGGCCTGCCCAGCGGGCAACCCAGGCGTACATCTTCAGTTATTTCAGGTAACAGGCTATCTTCTAAAAAATAACTTAACCGGGTTAAGCCGTCGTTTTCAAAGAATGATTCGCCATAATCCTCGCCAAAAGCAGAAGTGTCGTATTTTTTATCGTTGATGATCACACCGGTTTTTTCTTTGCCGGCTTCACCAAATCGTATTAATTTCATAGTTATTTTTTTATATCGGATTTCGGATGTTCGATTTCGGATTTGTTTTTATATCGGATTTCGGATGTTTTTTAGATTCTTTTTTTTAATTCCGAAATCGTAATTCCGAAATCCGAAATCATTTTAGTTGTTTAATGTAATAAATCCACCGTCTATCGGGTAGTCGGTGCCTGTTATAAAACCGGCCTCATCCGAGCAAAGGTATAAAGCAAGCGCAGCTATCTCTTCAGATTTTGCCATCCTGCCGATTGGCTGCGATTTGGATAGCTTTTCAAATATCTCGGCTTCCTGCCCGGCGTAGTTTTTGGCGATAAAGCCATCTACAAACGGCGTATGCACCCTTGCAGGCGATATACTGTTGCACCTGATGTTCTCATTCAGGTAATCCCGCGCTACCGACAGCGTCATAGCATGAATAGCGCCTTTACTGGTGGAATAGGCAAACCTGTCAGTAATACCCACATGTGCCGCTACCGATGCTGTGTTTAATATCACCCCGCCATTATTGGCTTTCATGATTGGTAGTGCAGCAAACAGGCAGTTGTACACGCCCTTTACATTCACATTGTATATCCTGTCGAAATCAGCCTCGCTGGTATTATCGGCTTTGCCGATGTGAGCTATACCTGCGTTGTTTACCAGGATATCGATTTTCCCAATTGAATTAAAGACGTCTAAAACCTGCTGCTGATTACTTACATCGCATTTATGTACTGAAGCATTGCCACCTGCTGCTTTTATTTCAGCAACGGTATCATTTGCGGCTTCCTCATTCAACTCAATGATATGCACGCTTGCTCCTTGCTGTGCAAACAGTATTGACATTGCTTTGCCAATCCCGCTGCCGCCGCCGGTTATTATTACTTGTTTATTGGTTAGTTTGAACATGATAAAATATTTTTTGTCATTCTGAACGTAGTGAAGAATCTTATCCAGTTGAAAGGTCTACTCCATGCTTGTCCTGTGTGCATACAGCGCGTAGAAGATTCTTCACTACGTTCAGAATGACAAATGTTTTATAACGATATCCCCCTCTTCCACGGTATCCAGTCATCCTGCCCTAAGCGTACCGATGCCGGTTCTGCTTCGCCGCTGGCTACCTGTATTACGTAGTCCAGTATACGTTCGCCGGCTTGTTGTATGGTTTCGTCGCCTTCTATAATGGTACCGCAGTTAATGTCGATGATATCCGGCATTTTTAAAGCCGTTGTGGTATTTGTTGACAGCTTGATAACCGGTGTTACGGGGTTACCTGTTGGGGTTCCTAACCCCGTGGTAAACAACACGATATTTGCGCCTGCTGCCACTTCAGCTGTGGTGCTTTCCACATCGCTGCCGGGGGTACAAAGCAAGTTTAATCCCGGTTTTGATACTTTGGCCGGATAATCCAGTACATCAGCCACCGGCGATGTACCGCCTTTTTTGGCCGCCCCCGCCGATTTAATGGCATCTGTTATCAGCCCGTCCCTTATATTGCCCGGCGATGGATTGGCATAAAAGCCCGAACCATCAGCCTCCGCGCGTTTATTGTAGGTAGTCATCAGCTGCATAAAGTAGTTGGCTTTGTCTTCATCTACACAACGGTCGCTCAGTTCCTGCTCCACACCGCAAAGTTCCGGGAACTCTGATAAGATAACCGAGCCACCCATTGTTACCAACAAATCGCTCACATAACCCAATGCCGGGTTGGCGGATATCCCCGAAAATCCATCCGAACCACCACACTCCAGCCCTATGCAAAGTTTTGATAGTGGCGCAGGTGTCCGTCCGGTTTGGTTGGCCTGCATCAGGCCGGCAAAGGTTTGTTTGAGGGCCTGCTTTAACAGGTCGCTTTCGGTGCCTACTTTTTGCTGCTCCAGTATTACTAGTGGTTTGCTGAAGTTAGCATCGCGGACTTTTATTTCCTGCTCCAGTATGCTTACCTGTGCATTCTGGCAGCCAAGACTCAATATAGTCGCACCCGCTACATTGGGGTGGGTTATGTAACCTGCTATCAATCCGCACAAGGTTTGTGCATCGCTGCGGGTACAGCCGCAACCCATCTCGTGGGTTAAAAACTTAATTCCGTCAATATTCTTAAAAAACTTCTTCGAACCAGCTTTATCTGCCGAATCCTCTATATCAGCATTCAATATCTCCTCAACCGATTTCCCTGCATTGTACAGGCTCATCAGTTGGTCAACATCGCCCTCGTAGCTTTTTGCTTTTTTGTAGCCCAGTTTATCCACCAGGGCCTCTTTCAAAACATCAATATTGCGGTTCTCACAAAATACCAGCGGCACCACAATCCAGTAATTACCGGTACCAACCGAGCCATTTGCCCGGTGATAACCGTTAAAGGTTTTCCCCGTATACTTGCTTGCATCCGGCTGGTGCCAGTCCAGCTTGCGTTTGCCCAAATGGAATTCGCCCGAGGCATGGTGCACGGTTTGGGTGCTTATGGGCCCGCCTTGTGGAATGGCCACTGTTGCCTTACCCACCAGCACGCCATACATAAATATTTCATCGCCGGGTTGCAGCGCGTTTATACTAAATTTATGCTTGGCATCAACCTTTTCAGTCAGTTTAAAGGTTTGGCCCTCAAAATTAATTTCAGTTCCCTGTTGAAGGTTTTGCAGGGCCACCAAAACGTTATCTTTCGGGTGGATGCGGATATAACTATGTTTTTGTGTCGACATTCTAAATCTTAATTCAATTATTGCAGCGTAAGCTCCACTACAGGTATTTCGTACTGCGGCTTTTTGGCGGGCAAAGTTAATATCAAATCATCCGGATTACCTGGCGATGGTTTGTATAGCAACTCCGACGCGTCATTCAAAAACGCTGCATATTTTATTTTACCTGCATAGCCCGGCAAAGTCACCGTGCCGCCCTGCGGATAATAGTACAAATGTACATACAGCTTTTTGGTTTTGGCGTTATACGTCAGCTTATCATTTTCAGGCACCTTGTAGGTATCGGGTGCGTAGGTGCAGTTGTAAATGGCGCGGTTGTTGGCATGCATCCAGTAGGCCATACTATCCAGGGCGCGGGTTGCGCGGTAGTCAAACTCGCCGCGGGCGGTTGGGCCAACGTTCAGTATCAGGTTGCCGCCGTTGCTTACCGATGTGATCAGCAAATCGAGCAATTGGCGGTGTGTTTTCCAGGTATTTTCGTCGCGGTAATAACCCCATGAGCCGCTGAAGGTTTGGCAGGTTTCCCAGGTTTTGCCGCGGTATTTGGCCAGTTCGTCGGTGCCTACCTGCTCAGGGGTTTCAAAATCGGCGCCGTCTTTATATTCCTCCAGGTTAAGGCGGTTATCGATAATGATACCCGGCTGCAGCTTACGGATCAGTTTGATCAGCTCCACCGAACCCCAGTCGTCCTTGCCTTTGCCATGCCCGTCAGTACGCGGGAAAGAAAAATCAAGCCAGATGATATCAATTTTACCATAGTTGGTCAGCAGCTCGGTTATCTGGTTGCGCATGTACTGGCGGTATTTGGCCATATCGCGGCCCTTGTTCATCCGCTCATAGCTGGCGTCCTTTTTATCCAGGGGCGATTGCGGGTGAATATCATCAATCGTATAATTCGGGTGGTGCCAGTCGAGCAGCGAATAGTAGAAACCCACCTTCAGCCCTTCGGCGCGGTAGGCATTTACATACTCGCGCACCAAATCGCGTTTGGCAGCGGTGTTGGTGGCCTTGTAGTCGGTATATTTCGAGTCGAACAGGCAAAAGCCTTCGTGGTGTTTGGTGGTCAATACCGCATATTTCATGCCGGCAGCCTTAGCGGTTTTGGCCCATTTTTTTGGGTCGAAATAATCCGGGTTAAACTGGTCGAAATACTTTTGATAGCCCGCATTGTCAATCTTTTCGTTATGCTTCACCCACTCGTGCCGGGCAGCGCCGCTGTATAATCCCCAGTGAATAAACATGCCGAAGCGACCGTCAGTCCACCATTCCATGCGTTTTTTCTTTTGCGCATCAGTTTCGTTACCGATACTTTTTTGGGCGAAGGTGGTGCCGGTTATTACCATAAGCAACAGCAGCAGCGACAGTTTTTTTAGGTTCATAGGTGGTTTATTTATTGGTTAGTATAATTGAGAATCAAGAGTCAAGAATCAAGAATCAAGAATCAAGACAGAAAGGAAATGCCGTTAACATCTTTTTTACTGTTTAATTGTTTTCTTCTTTCTTGGCTCTTGATTCTTGACTCTTGGTTCTCAAATCTTGGTTCTCAAATCCTGGTTCTATAAAGAAAATATCTTATTCATCAGCACCCATTTCTCACCCTTCATGGCTTTTTTTAGCGGCTGCTGGTAGTTCCACATCAAATCTTCCCATTCCTGCACTTTGGCGTTGCCGGCATCCATTTGGCTTTTGCGCTCAAAGCTGAAGGTGTCATCAACCTCCATAATCATAAACAGGCGCGTGTCAAAGCGATAGATCTCCATGCCGGTAATGCCTGCGCCGGTAATGCTCTCCCTTATCTCGGGCCAGATGGCCTCGTGGTAGCGTTCGTACTCGGCAATCAGCGTAAGGTCGTCTTTTAAATCAAGGGTTAAACAATATCTGGGCATAATTGGCGGATGTAATTGTCAATAGTACAAGTATAGGAAAAAAGTCCGGAAAGTCGGAAAAGACGGGAAAGTCCGAAAGACTAAATATCCAGAATATTAATTCTATAAACGGGGCTTCACTGGAGTCGGGCTGCAATCGTTCACAGTTCCGGCCGAGCTACCTGTTTATAGCCAAAATACATTATAGAAAAAAGGCTCCGGCGGAACCCCCTGTTTTAAAGGCGATTCCTCTGCTCGGGCCTGTAAGCCTGCCTGGATTTGCTGCAGCACACCGCCATAACAGGCCTTACAGCACCATAAAGCGCGTTTATTTTCCTTTTAATTAAATAAAATAATATATAAAACAATATTGTAACAAAGGTGTTATATTACAGTATATTACTAACATCAATAATTATGAAAAAGATCAGTTTAATATTATTATTAGCCGGCATTGTTTGGATAGTCCAGACTGCGCAGGCCCAAGCCCAGGATACGACGAAAAAAGTCCAGGATACGACGAAAAATCACATCGACATTAAAAAGAAGGTTAGGCAAGGCTCGCATGGGCGCACCATAACCAAAATTAAGGTGAGTGGCAAAGGAACCCCCGGCGCTATCAGCGATGCTGCGGAAGGCGCATTAACCGGCCACGTACAAAAGCCAGTACCTGCACCGGTAGTTGTAACCCCACCACCGCCGGCACCAGAACCGGTTGCCCCAACAGTAGTAGTGGTACATGATACCGTACGCACGCCTGCTCCGGCACCCGTTGCTGTACCTGCTCCCAAGCCTACAACAACCGAGGTAACTACCACTACCGAAACCAAACCGGCTATTGCCGCTAATGTAACTACGCACCATGTTACGCGTACTTCAACAGCGCACAAGCCGGTACATACTTACCACAGAACTTACAAAAAAGCGGTTGCAACACCGGCCACAAAAACTACTACCACTACTAAAGTTACAAAAACTGAGTAATGGCCCGGTCTGAAAAATGACCTGCGCTTTTACCAGCCATACAACGGGACTATCGATGACGATGGTCCCGTTTTTTTATGGACCAACAATTTGATCTCACCAAATCCAATGGCATTAAACAAGGTGCCCTGTTCCATTACGATTTGCTATGTGATGCATTTTAATTAAACGCAAACATTCTCATCTCGCGGCTGCACAGGCTGCTGGTGCGGGGAATGCCTTTTAAATACAGATCGGTTTGGAGCACCTGGGTAAAAAAGAAGTCAACTGCCCGTTTAAAATCATCCAGGTTAACACCATCGGCAAGTGGCCGGTTATCATCGCCCAAAGCTTCAAAAATATAAGTACAGCTTTGCACAAATACGCCTTCTTCGCGGTACAACGTGCCTTCAATTATGGCCGTAGCAGCATCGGTATCAACCACCCGGTTTTTGTGTACGCTCATTTTAAAAGTGCCGTGCAGCTGTTGTATAATAGTTAAATCGTTCGCTATGGTCAGGGTGTATTGTTCCATCATCTAAATATCTACACAAATATAATGCTAAAAATATTAGCAATTAAAAGTGTTTATAAATATTTTAGTAAGCCCCGGGGGAGTGTCCGCAGTGGCCGCAAACCGTCCGCATACAGCGGCCCGGGAAACGGACGGACACCCAATTTACCACGCTGTTAACATTAACTTAACACAATGATAATGCTGTATTAACCGCTCAGCCTGTACCTTTGTATACCCTTGTAAGTAGTTTATTGATAACACTATTAACGCAAATCAACCATGGAAACTAAAGTAAAAATTGAAGACCAAAACCGCGAAATATCTCAAATTAAAGCAAACTCCGAAGACGATTATTGGGCAAAAAAATACAACGTTTCGAAGGAAGAGCTTAAAGAAAGCGGTAACACGCTGAGCAGCATACAGGAGCGGATTTTAAAGATCACCACCAAAAATAAGAGCTTCAGCTTTTAAGGTAACCCCAGGCTTTTATTAGCTTGCCCCCGGGTATACCTTTACCAAAGCAAACATATTACGCCGGCACTGGTTTATATTAAACTGGCCCCGGCTTTTTTATTTGCGCTTATTTTTATTTTACTATCGAAACTTCAGAAACGCTACAGAATAAATGCTTATACTCGCAAATAAGTAAAAAGCAGGCATATGATACTTAATAGCAGTATAAATACGTTTGTTTAATTCTTATCATCTATTTATTGTTTAATATTATTTTGTTACTTATTTGCTGGATTAGTGCAGGCGTGTTAGCTTTCTACCGTAAAAACATTTTTAATTTTAATTGTTTAACGCTTTTTAACAAGAGCCGGGTAACAATATTTGGTTGTTTTTGCCTGGTGATGCTTGCATTAACCGCTGCTGCCCAACAAACCGATACCCTAAAAAAATCAAAGGACACCGTAAAAACCAGTGCAGATACGGGGCATAGAGCTGCCCTGCAGCCCCTTTTAACTACCCGGGTTACCGGCCGTGTGCTTGATGCCGCCACAGGCAAGCCGCTATCATACGTTAACGTGAACTTTACTGGCACCTCCAATGGCGTCAATACCGATTCACTGGGGAAATTCGACCTTATTGCCGAAGGCTCGTTTACTTCAGTTACGTTTTCGCACATGGGGTACCAATCCATCGTAAAAAGCATTAAGCCCGGGCAGCAAAATGGACTGAATGTAAGCATGCGCGGCAGCCAAACCCAGCTTAAAGGAGTAACCATAACCTCGGCAAAAAAGGAAAAGTACCGCAACAAGGGCAACCCGGCCGTGTCGCTTATCCAGCAGATCATCAACCATAAAGATGAAAACCGCATGGAAAGCGCCGACTACCTGCAATATAACCAGTATGAGCGGATAGGAATGTCGTTTTTTAACCTGTCGCAAAAGTTTATTAACGGTAAGTTTTTCAGCAAGTATAAATTTATGCTGGATACTACCGCCAATGTTGACGGGCAGAAACAAACCCTGCTGCCTGTTTTTTTAAGTGAGAAGCTGTCGGATATTTATCACCGCAAAGAACCTTCAAAAAATATCCAGGTATTAACGGCGCAAAAGCAGATCAACATCATCAAGTTTATTGATACCGCGGGGTTGGATGTTTATTTAAACCGCTTGTACGGCAATAACCTTGATATTTATTCCAATAACATTTTTATTATAGCCAGCCAGTTTTTAAGCCCCATTGCCGACCACTCGCCCAATTATTACAAGTTTTTTATAGCTGATACCATTAATACGCCCGCAGGCAAGCAGGTTGAAGTGATGTTACCCCCCGCACCAAAGGCGACCTACTTTTTGAAGGCAAACTGGTAGTTACGCTCGACGGGCATTACGCGGTTACGGCCTGCGAGATGAATGTAAACAAAGAGATCAACATCAACTTTATGCGCAGCCTCAAAATCAGGCTCGATTTCACACAGCAGCCCGGCGGCAGGTATTACCTTACCAAAAGCGATGTAAAGGCCGACTTTGGCCTCTCGAAAAAGAAAGGCTGGGGCGTTATAGGCCAGCGAACCGTTAGTTATACGGGCTACAAGCTTAATGTGCCGCTGCCCGAAGATTTTTATAAGGGTAAGGACCTTCAAATTGCCCCGAACGTAAACCGTATGGATACTGCCTTTTGGGCCGCACATCGTACCGATACGCTCAGCAGGCAGCAGGCACAGGTGTATAGCAACGTGACCAGGCTTGGGCAAATGGCATCGTTTAAGCGAACCATGTGGATAGCATCAACCCTTACAACCGGTTATGCCGACTTCGGGTGGGTACAGGTAGGGCCGATTGGGCAGTTCTTTTCTTTCAACACCCAGGAGGGCCTGCGTTTCGAGGGCGGTGCGCGCACCACTCCAAAGCTTGATAGTACGTTTTACATGGAAGGTTATGGCGCCATCGGCACAAAGGATAAAAAAATTAAACTTGATGCCATTGCCTACCTGAGTTTAAACAAAGTAGCGCCCTACAGGTACCCCAACGACTATTTTAAAATAAGCTTTTTGTATGACGTTGATGTGCCGGGGCATACCTTTTCGATAAGCAACCGCCAGGCAGCATTTTCGTCGTTCCAAACCGGTAAAACAAATTACTGGCTTTACAGCGGCATTTTCAAGCTGGAGTATGTAAAGGATTTTGAAAACCACCTGTCGTACCGCGTTACGTTAAAAACCTGGAACCAGGCGCCGGCAGCACAATTGGTTTACCAGTTTAACGATGGGGTAAATAAAGTAGTACACGATTTAACCACCAGCGAGCTTGACGTGCACGTGCGCTATGCCCCGCACGAGCAAATTGTACAAGGCAGCCAGGAGCGGCACACCATTTACAGCAAATACCCTATTTTTGATTTGCAGGTAAACCGCGGTTTCAAAAGCTTTTTGTATGGCTCGTATGCATTTACCGACCTTGGGTTAAATATTTATAAACGACTTTATTTTTCGCAGCTTGGCTATGCCGATGTTACCGTTATAGGCGGCTATGTGCAGGGCAAGGTGCCATTCCCGCTGCTGAACATCAGCCCGGCCAACCAATCCCTGGCTTACGACAGAGATGGCTACAATCGCATGAACTATCTTGAATTTGTGAGTGACCATTACGTGGGACTTAATTTTACGCAAAGCTTCAACGGTTTTTTCCTGAACAAAATACCGCTGATCGAACACCTTAAGTGGCGCGAATACCTGTCGGGCAAAATATTATACGGCGGCCTGCGCGATGAAAATAATCCCGCAATAACCAAGGGCCTTTACCGGTTTCCACCGGCCACCAACGGCGCATACGGCACTTATGCGCTGGGCAGCACACCCTATATTGAAGCAGGGGCTGGGGTAGGCAACATATTTAAGTTTTTACGGGTTGATTTAATTAGAAGGTTCAATTACTTAGACCACCCCGGTGCATCCAAATATGGCATCAAGTTTAGCTTTAGTCCTGATTTTTGATGTATCATAGGGATGGCGTCCGCCTTTGTCCATAGGAAGCCGTCACCCCAGGCGGACGGACAAGCTTGTGCCGGTTTATAAGTTATTTTCCATCAGCGCCAACACTTCATCCCAGTTATTTGCCCTTTGGTGATGCGTGTAGTTAACGTTGTGAAAAGCGTGGAACATAATGGTTGTCCCTTTAAAGTAGTCGAGGTTTTTAATGTGGTCGTCAATCATGTAATCGGTGCCGATAACACTTTTGTCACCGCAAAAAATAATGTGGCGCCAGTCGATAAAAGGGAAATGTTCATTCAGCCATTCCAGCTTTTCGGGTAAACACTGCGGGAATTCCATAGCCGCCGAAACAATATACACCTCGTAGTTTTCCATCAAAGTTTTAAGCGCTTCAACTGCGCCGACAATAACGGGCAGTGTGCGGAAAAAGCCGGGAGTAAAAGCAAATTTGCGGGCCGCAGTTTTATCAGGGAACATCTCGTTTTCTTCAAGTCCCCGTATCGACTCCGGGGTAATACGTACACCATAATCGCGCTCGTACCAGTTAATAAAGTGAGTTTCGGTATCGGCAATTACGCCGTCCATATCAATAGCTATTGATTTTTTCATGGCTAAAAGTAAAAAACGAATGCTGAATACCTGTAATCTTTTTGTCATTCTGAGCGAGAGCGAAGAATCTTATGCCCGCGACATTCACGTTGGACGGTGTGGAAGGGACGGGCCTAAAGAATGACTGTCGGGCGCATATCTATCGGATGTATAAGATTCTTCGCGCTGCTCAGAATGACAAGGGGGTTAAATCTCCTTCGACATCAATTCCAAAACTTCCCCCCAGTTATTTACCCGCTGGTGATGGGTGTGGTTTACATTATGAAAAGCATTAAACATAATGGTCTTCCCTTTAAAATAGTCGAGGTTTTTAATATGGTCATCAATCATGTAGTCGGTACCGATGATGCTTTTATCGCCACAAAAAATAATATTACGCCAGCTGATAAACGGGAAATGCTCGCCCAGCCACTCCAGTTTTTGCGATAAACTGTGCGGGTATTGCATAGCGGCAGAAACGATGTAAATGTCGAAGCTTTCAGCCAACGTTTTAACGGCCTCAACAGCGCCTGCCATAACCGGTGTAGTGCGGAAATACCCGGGCATAGCCGAGAGTTTACTGTAGGCATCCTTTTCGGGCACAACATCCTCTTCCCGGCGCCCATTAAGTTCAGCAAGATGTATTTTAACGCCATAGTGCTGTTGGTACCAGGTTAGTAATTGAACTACTTCGTCGGCAATAACGCCGTCCATATCAATGGCAATAGATTTTCTCATGTAAATAGCTGTTACAGTTTTTGGTACATTACGTACGTATTGGTAAGCCCCAACTGCCGGTGATTAAAGGCATCGGGTACTTCGCCTATTATATCAAACCCCAGGCTTTGCCAAAGTTTAACTGCCCGTTCATTACTTTTTACCACGAAGTTAAACTGCATGGCTTTATAGCCAAGCCGCCGGGCCTCCTGCAACGAAAATTCGCCCATTGTTTTTCCAATACCCCTGCCGGCATAAAGATGAGAAACCATGAAAGCGCCGTTAGCCACATGCGAGCCCAACCCTGGCTGGTTATCACAAATAGCGAATGTGCCGGCTATTTTGCCGCCGTAAATGGCCACGTAGGTGTGCTTACCCGGAGCAAACCAATAGGCCATCATTTGCTCTTTTGTCGATTCCGGGGCGAATGAATAGGTATCGCCGCCTTGCAGCACCCGGTGTATAATTTCCCAAATGGCATCATGGTCGGCGTCAGTGGCTTTTCTTATTTCTATCATATTAAGTTTTTTGGATGAGCCTTTACTAAAGGCTATTTCCCTTACCGGATTCGCAGGCAAATATTAAACTTAAATGGTAAAAATGCCAATTATACCCTTTGATTTAAATCAGGCAAGGTCTAAATATTATCCTAATGACATTTCATCCATAATTAAATGACAATTAAATGAATACACTTGGGAATTTATCGCTGTACATTTGCTTAACGGTGTTAAATTATTTAATGCCTATTTGAAATGGCTAGTAAAGACAGGATATTACGATTGAAGGAAGAAACCAGGTGCAACATCCTGGAGGCTGCACTTCAGATCGTTAAGGAAGAGGGATGGCAAGCCTTGAGCATGCGCAAAATTGCCGATGTGATTGAATATACTGCTCCTATTATATATGAATATTTCAGCAACAAGGAAGCGATATTGCTGGAGCTGATCCGCCAGGGGTACTTAAAGCTTTCGAGAGAATTGGAGCAAGCCCGCGACAGGCACCGCTTACCTGCTAAACAGCTGGAAGACATGTGGCTAACCTACTGGAACTATGCTTTTGCAAACAAAGAGCTTTACCAGGGAATGTTTGGTATAACAACAAGTTGCGCCTGCGAAATGGTTAACAAACTACCGGAAGCAGAACGGCCGTACGAACTGTTTAGCGCAGTAATTGGCGAGTTTATGAATATCGACGACCTTGAAGGCGATATAATATGCACAAAATATTACACCTTTTGGTCGGTTGTACACGGGCTGGTATCTATCAACCTGTTAAGCCGCGGCTCGTCAGACGAGATTAACCGCCAGGTGCTTAAAGATGCAATAGATGGAATAATAAGGACGATGGCCGCCTGATTTTTTTGACAAAAATAAAACATCGTTAAACTGTTTAACAGTGTTAAATAAATATTAAATAATTATTAACAACTAATCCCACAGCTATGAAAACACAGAATCAAACCCACACTTCAATATTTAACAGTGTTAAACAGTTTAATGATGTTAAAACAAATAATGTTACAACAAATATTTCAAGTTCT
>Ga0105239_10003012_pt1 | contig 20995 bp, 17 predicted proteins | sample KBSC44metaG_FD_92761 | JGI IMG/M metagenome (GOLD analysis project Ga0105239, IMG submission 92761) | Corn rhizosphere microbial communities from Kellogg Biological Station, Michigan, USA - KBS C4-4 metaG | ecosystem: Host-associated > Plants > Roots > Rhizosphere > Soil | place: Michigan, USA... | reverse complement strand
TGGAATCCGGGATCATTCCGCTGGCCAAAAAGCTGGTTCTCGACGTGAGGGATTACGGGTCCAATGCCGGCCTTGGCAAACAGGTCGAGCTGTACTTTTCCGGAGGGAGTTGCCAGAAAATGCCAGCGTTTGGTGACATTGAAAAGCAGGAAATTGGCGCCATTGTTCAGATAATAGTAAAACCCATTCTCCGCGGTGAATGCAACGGTGGTATCCACTGCACGGTGGTTCAGGGTCCCCTTGACACGGGCATTCTGATCGGCAAATATGAACTTGGTGTGATCGAAATTGATCTCGAAACCCCATCCTCTTTTCTCGTCAAGCAGGAATCCTAATCTATAGTTGTATTGTGGGATGGACAGCGCCTTGCTGAACAGCCCTTCATTCCATCCTGGGTGATCATGTCCCCTGATGTTCTTGAATGTATAATCATTGCCCAGGGAGGGCTGGGATACATGTACGCTGCTATGGGTATACCATTCTTTGTTATATCCCCAGGATAAATAAACCTCCTTGATAAAATGCTTTTTTTTCTTTGGCTGCTGTTGTTGCTGTGCAAAGCTGCAGAAGGGAAAAAGGGTAACGAAAACCACGGAGGCCAAGCCCCGGCTTAACCTTATTTTTGACTGTCTCATAAACTATGCCTGTTCAGAAAAGGATTACGTTTCGGACGCAAAATTAGCTAATTTCGGGTAAACCCTCTCCAATTAACAATGGAACAACAAACACCTCCTACTGAGCCGACAGAAGAAAGCATTTTCTCCGAAGAAGATTATAGTATGGAAGGTTATGATAAGCATGTCCGTAATGCACGCATCACCTTGTATGTTGTAGCGGGGCTCTTCCTTCTGAGCCTCTTCGTGCTCCAGGACTTTGAGGACACTGCGAAAAAAGTACTGACTTGCCTTGTCATATTTATGGCGGCGCTCTTTGCCTTTTTAGGCTATTGGTCGACCAAACGGCCTTTTACGGCTATCCTCGTTGGATTGATCATATTTGTGAGCCTGCAGGTATTCAATGCCATTGTAGATCCTTCCTCTTTGATGCAGGCCTGGTATCTAAAGATAGCGGTCCCGCTGTTCCTGATCATGGGTTTGCGGAATGCCAAGGATATCCAGGACAGGAGAAAGGCCTTTGGGAAATAGCTCCGTCGGATAGCCGTCATTGGCCAGGGCTGTAACAACCGCGGTCAGCCAGGGGTGATCAGGCTCAATGCTCCAGGGGTGATCAGCCGCCCTAACTATGCATCGTATTCCAATATAGGGCGCAGCCATCTTTCGACCTCTTCCAACGTCATGCCTTTCCGGGCGGCATAGTCTTCTACCTGGTCCTTTTCGATCTTGCCCACTCCAAAATATTTGCTCTCGGGGTGTGCAAAATACCAGCCGCTGACCGAAGATGCGGGGTACATGGCGAGGGATTCGGTGAGAATGATGCCTGTCTGTCTGGTAGCGTCCAACATGGTAAACAGCTTCCGCTTCTCGGTATGGTCGGGGCAGGCGGGATAGCCGGGTGCAGGACGGATGCCCAGGTATTCTTCTTTTATCAGCTGCTCGTTATCGAGGCGCTCTTCTTTTACATAACCCCAGAACTCTTTGCGAACCCGCTCGTGCAGGAGCTCGGTAAAAGCCTCGGCCAATCTGTCGGCGAGGGCTTGCAGGGTGATCTTGTTATAATCGTCGTGAGCGGCCTGAAAGCGTTGGATATGGGGTTCGATGCCTTCGATGGTGACGGCAAAGCCTCCAATGTGATCCTGCATGCCGGTGGAGGCAGGCGCGATAAAGTCGGCCAGGGAAATATTGGGCTGATCGGCTGCCTTTTTGATCTGCTGGCGCAGGAATTCCAGACGTATGGGAGCTCCGCCGGCCTGGACGGTCACGGAATCCTTTCCATCGGAATTGGCGGGCCAGAATCCAATAACGGCCCGGGCCTTTAGCCATTTTTCATCCACGATCTGCTTCAGCAGGGCCTGTGCGTCATTATATAATTTGGTGGCTTCGGCGCCGACCTTCTCATCCTTGAGGATCTGGGGGAACTTGCCATGCAGCTCCCAGGCGATGAAGAAAGGACCCCAGTCGATGTAAGGCACGATCCCGGCGAGGTCGTATCCGTCAAAAGCCTTTGTGCCGATGAAGGCGGGCGTCACTGGTGTGAATTGCTGCCAGTTGATGGGCACTTTGTTCTCCTGTGCCTTTTCAAGGGTGAGGTATTGCTTTACGGTCTTCTTGCTCGCAAAGTCGTCCTTTAATTTTTTGTATTCGGCTTTTATGGTCTTTAAGAAGCCGGGTTTTTGTTCCTGGCTTAGCAGCGAACCCACGACGGTGACGCTGCGGGATGCATCCAATACATGCACGACGCCCTTTTCAAATTCGGGGGCGATCTTTACGGCAGTGTGCATACGGGAAGTGGTAGCTCCTCCAATGAGCAGGGGCACTTCAAAATCCTGTCTTTTCATCTCTCTTGCCACATGCACCATTTCATCCAGGGAAGGAGTGATAAGACCGCTGAGACCGATGATAGCGACTTTCTCCTTTTTGGCTGTCTCCAGTATCTTATCGGCGGGCACCATTACGCCGAGGTCGATAATGTCATAGCCGTTGCATCCAAGCACGACGCCGACTATGTTCTTACCGATGTCGTGTACATCTCCCTTGACGGTGGCCAGCAGGATCTTTGCGGCGCCGGAACGCTCTCCATTGTCGGAGGACCCACTGGCTTCGGCTGCCAGCCTTCGCTGTTCTTTTTCCTCTTCAATGTAGGGCGTGAGCACGGCCACGGATTTTTTCATGACGCGGGCGCTCTTTACAACTTGAGGGAGGAACATCTTACCGCTGCCAAAAAGATCGCCGACCACATTCATCCCATCCATCAGGGGGCCTTCGATGACATCCAGGGGTTTGGGATATTGCTGACGGGCTTCTTCCGTATCGGCATCGATGTATTCGGTGATGCCATTGACGAGGGCATGTTTCAGCCGCTCCTGCACGGAGCCCTTGCGCCAGGCTTCGTCTTTTACTTCCGCCTTGCCTTTAGCTTTTACTGTCTCGGCAAAAGCCAGCAGCTGGTCGGTGGCCTCCGGGTTGCGGTTGAGGACCACATCCTCGCACAGCTGTTTCAACCGGGGCTCGATCTCGTCATATACGACAAGGGCGCCGGCATTGACGATGCCCATATCCATACCAGCCTTGATGGCGTAGTATAAAAATACGCTGTGCATGGCTTCCCGGACGGGCTCGTTGCCGCGGAAGGAGAAGGAGATATTGCTGACACCCCCGCTGATACGGGTGAGGGGCATTTTTTGTTTGATCTCTTTGATGGCCTCAATGAAGTCGACGGCATAGTTATTATGCTCTTCGATGCCGGTGGCGATGGCGAAGATATTAGGGTCGAAGATGATGTCCTGGGGATCGTAGCCTACCTGTTCGGTGAGGATCGAATAAGCCCTAAAGCTGATGTCTACCTTTTTTCGAAGCGTGTCGGCCTGTCCTGTTTCGTCGAAGGCCATGACAATGACGGCAGCGCCATAGCTCTTGCAGATGATGGCCTGTTCGATAAATTTTGCTTCGCCTTCTTTTAAGGAGATAGAGTTTACGATACACTTGCCTTGAACGCATTTCAGACCGGCCTCGATGATAGAGAATTTGGAGGAGTCGATCATGATGGGGATCCTGGCGATGTCGGGCTCGGCCTGCAGCAGGTTCAGGAAGGTCTGCATGGCCTTTTCTCCGTCCAGCAGAGCGTCGTCCATGTTGACGTCGAGGATCTGGGCCCCGTTCTCTACCTGCTGCCGGGCTACGCTGAGGGCTTCTTCATATTTATTCTCCCGGATGAGGCGGGCAAATTTTTTGGAGCCTGTGACATTCGTACGTTCTCCGACATTGAGAAAGTTTGTTTGAGGTCGTACCACAAGTGGCTCGAGACCTGACAAACGTAAATACGGCTTGATAGTGACTACTGACATTTATATAATTCTTTCTATACTAATTCTTGTTCTACTACGGGCAGGGGCCTGGGTTTGATCTTAGCTACATGCTCCGCGATGTGTTTTATATGATCCGGGGTGGTGCCGCAGCAGCCGCCTACGATGTTGACAAAGCCATTCTCTGCCCATTCTTCGATGAAATGTGCTGTCTGCTCGGGCAGCTCGTCGTATTCACCCATGGCATTGGGCAGTCCTGCATTGGGATAGGCGGAGGTGTAACAGGCGGCGATCTGGCTCAGCTCTTCTATATGGCTGCGCATCTCCTGGGCGCCGAGGGCGCAGTTAAGACCGATGCTCAATGGCCTGGCGTGCATGACTGAAACATAGAAGGCTTCCAGTGTCTGTCCGCTGAGGGTACGTCCGCTGGCGTCGGTGATGGTACCACTGATGAGTATAGGCAGCTCCTTTTGCCGGGTGTCCCTGAAAAACTTCTTTATGGCGAAGATCGCGGCTTTGGCGTTGAGGGTGTCGAAGATGGTCTCTATCAGCAGCAGATCGACGCCTCCTTCTACCATGGCTTTGACCTGCTCATAATAGGCAGTAGCCACTTCGTCGAATGTCACGGAACGAAACCCGGGGTTGTTGACATCGGGGGAAAGGGATAGCGTCTTGTTCATGGGCCCTATGGCGCCTGCTACAAAGCGGGGTTTGGAAGGGTCTTTCTTAATGTATTCATCGGCAGCCTCTCTTGCCAGCCTGGCTCCTGCATATGCCATCTCGTATACATATGGCTCCAGTTCGTAGTCGGACTGGGGAATGGAGGTGGAAGCAAAGGTGTTCGTCTCGATGATGTCGGCTCCCGCCTCGAGGTATTCGCGATGTATGCCCTGAATGATCTGGGGCTGCGTGATATTCAGGATATCGCTGTTATTTTTTAGCTCTTTATGCCAATCCTTGAATTTTTCACCGCGATAGGTAGCTTCGGTGGGATTGTGGCGTTGGATCATGGTCCCCATGGCGCCATCGATGACAAGTATGCGTTCTTTCAGACAGTCGTAGATCGTCTTCATATTAAATTCCTCCTTTAATGGGCCTATTGACCAATGAACCCGTGGCCCGCATTGATGTTAACAATCGCCGGCTGCCAAACGCATTTCGTGTAGAAAAATTTTTCTGAACTGATGTCAACGAGGGAAATAACCTGGTGAGAAGATAAAGGGTGATTATTTCAAACGTTTATTAGTTCAGAAAGAGCACCTGGAAGGTGCTCGTCCGAAGGACAGACATTAGCGGCTTCTTGTACCGGGGCCGCCTCAACGGTTGTCCTTCGGCATACAGGCTGCGTTGGCTAGCCAGTCGGACAGGCTGAACAATAAACAAATCGGCATGTCCGGACGCAAAGGTAGGCAAAAAATTAAAGATAACAAGGTCTTCTATCTGACAGTCCGAGAGACTGATTGAGGACCAGGCCATTGATGGGACAGGTGGCGGGGGCGGAACCTACCGGCCAGCCATATAACTCTCTACGGGCAGACGGTTGGTGATGCTGCGGGCAAGGGTCATTTCGTCGGCATATTCCAGCTCGCCGCCAAAGGCGATCCCTCTGGCAATGGTGGTAAAGCGGGCCCCGCTGCCTTGCAGGCGTTTTTGGATATAATAAATGGTAGTATCCCCCTGTATGTTGGGGTTAAGCGCAAAGATCAGCTCCTTGGTATGTTCTTTCTGTACGCGATGTACAAGAGCCTCTATATTCAGCTGGTCGGGCCCTACTCCATCGAGGGGAGAGATGATGCCTCCGAGCACATGATAGGTGCCGTTGTATTGCTGGGTGCTTTCGATGGCAATGACTTCCCGGATGCTCTCCACCACACAGATCAGCTCCTGCTTGCGAAGGGAGTTGGCGCATATGGAACAGATATCGGCATCGGCTACATTAAAGCAGCGCTGGCAGAATTTTATCTCCTGGCGCATCCTGATCAGGGTCTCTCCAAATCCCTGTACCATGGAGGCATCTGTCTTCAGCAGGTGCAGCACGAGGCGCAGGGCTGTCTTCTTCCCAATGCCAGGCAGCTTGGCAAATTCGTTCACGGCACTCTCTAACAAATCAGAGGAAAATTGCATAGTGCAAAGATACTAATAAGCCGCCGGTTTAGGCCTTGGTGGGGGCTATAAAACTAGGCTTGATCAGCCTGTGGACCAGCCGATGGACCAGCCTGCCGCGCCTTACAAGGTGATGTCCATGTCGTTGTCCCAGTTGGCTTTTACGGTGAGCTTCTTCTTGATAGGAATGACCCTCTCGGGCTGCCTGTGCTTGCCAAAGAACTGGCCCGGGTCCCAGACGCCGTTGCCATTGGTGTCATAGAGGACCCTGAGCTCGTATTCACCGGGAGCGAACAATAGCTTTCTGAACTCCCTGCCTGTCTTGAAGGTATATGAGAATTTGACGGCATCCTGCACGACAAATTGCAGGACTGGCTTTTTGGAAAGGTCGAGATTGAGTATCCGTACCTTGACTTCCCCATAGTCTATATCTTTTTTGGTATGGAGGCTTATGGTATCGGTCTTGAGGAGCTTCTTTCCGGCAGAATCTTCGGCAAAATCCTTGGCGAGAATGAGGTGGTATTTGGTATCGGTGGGCCAGCTGTAAGTCATGACGAACAGCTTATTAGTGGTGTCCCGTTTCCAACGATAGTTCCGGGTGTCGACGTCCTTATAGCTGTCATCTGTGAACCGGATCTTTGTGGAGTCGAATGCCTTTAAGGGGTGGGTGAAGCTGAGCTTGAGGGTGTCCAGTATATCGAACTCCCCGTTGGAGAGGTTGAGCTGGAACTGCAGCCGCTTGTCCTCCTTTTTTTCTTTTTCCTTTTCGGGCTTGTTGGCAATAGCGCCATTCTTGTTACCGGAGGAAGAGCCTTTTGAGGTATGCTTGGTAGTATCGGGTTCGGTATAAGCAAATAAAGTGGTGGAAGGGGTATTGGGACCTATGATGATGGGGGTGTCTGAAAAAGCAAAGAGCTGTGAGGGGGTAAGATACCTCCGGGTGCCGCCTTCGTCCTTTAAGGCATAAAGGGCATAGGTGCCGGGCTCGAGGTAGCGGAAGCGGAACCTGCCCATGCTGTCTACCCGGGCGATGTATCGGGGTTTCTCCTTTACGACGGCGGAATCATCCAGCTTTTTGTGCAGCATAACGATGAGGGTGCTGTCGCTCTTGCCGGTGTTAGCTACGATGACATTGCCGGATAATTGCATGGAATCCAGGTAATTGCCAGTCGAGAAGACATAAGTGAAGTTCTTCAGGACATTCCCTTCATTGACATCCCGGATGGCGTTGCCGAAATTGAGGGAATAGGTGGTATTGGGCTGCAATGTATCTTTTAACCGTACTGTCAGGGTCCTCAGTTTGGCATCTACGATAGGGTCGGTCTTGGCCACGGGGGAGACGATGAGCTCGGTACGGACATCCTTGGGGTCGATGTATTCGTCGAAATAAAATACGATCTTATTGGTATTGAAATGCTTGATAGAGTCGTGGGGGTTGACGTACAGCAGCTTAGGGGGGATGGTATCCCTGGGGCCGCCGAGGGGGGGGACGATGTTGGCGCAGCCGCTGCTGGCCAGTAACAGGCCGATGATGGAACTAAAAAGAAGAAGAAAAAACAGTGGGCCTTTCGGGAAGTTCATGCTGTAAAAATAATGGGTTTCGGGCTAACGCGGGGGAGGGTCCTCCTAATAATACCTTAAATCAGACACTGCCTGACCGGGTCTTGGCTACCTGTTGCGGGCGGGGCGGTCCGGGCATTGCCGGGGCCTGGATGACCATTGCCGGGTCAGGCGTCCTCTTCGACCTCGTCGTCCGCGGTGTGCAATGCGATGGCGAGGTTATTGGTCTTTACAAAATTGCACCAGTGACAATCCGCCCGGCCGCAACCCGTGTAAAACTCCCTGTTCTGGATCTTTTTCCAGGTGGTCTCGATCTGTTGGATCACGGTGGTGATATCGGCGGGTGTGATGGTGATCTTGGCTTTCCGGTATTCCTTTTTCTTATCGGGCTCCACGAAGTCGAATTCTGTGCTGACGACCTTCCAGTCCTTTTGTTCGTAGCTATCCACGAGTATCTTATAAAATACGGCCTGGCGCCAGTAGTCCCCCCCGTTGGGGTCTTTGTCGCTGGGCGGGGCCAGCTTGTCTTTTGCCTTGTCTACGTCTCCTGTCTTGTAATCTACGACATTGACCTCTTTACCCTGGAACTCGAGCTTGTCCAGCTTGCCCTTGAGTGGAATACCCTTAACCGTGACATTGCGGATATTTCTTTCCACGGCCACGATCTTGTTCCACTGGTAGATGTATTTGTCATAGTAATTACCCAATACTTCGATCCCATATTCCATGCGTCGCGCAAACGCCTCGCGGGTAAAGATCTCGCGGTGGCGGTGCATATACCAATTGAAGTCCTGCAGCATCTCGGCCTTGTCGGGGAATCTTTCTTCCACATGGGCCTTCATTTTTTCAAACAGCCGCTGGAGGGCAAAGTGTACGGCGCTGCCGAACTCGGTGGCTTCGTTCTTGGGAGAAGGGATACGGATGAGGGTCTTATAATAAAATTCGAGGGGGCATTTCAGGTAGTTGTTCAGGGCTGTCACGTTCATGACGAACTTTTCCAGCATACGGGAAATAAAGGCCTCTTCCGCGGAGGCGATTTCCGGAGCAATGATGTCCTCTGTAAAGGTCAGCACTTCAAAGTCGGCCATGGTCTCTTCGGGAACGGCAACCTTTTTAACTTCCAGGGCATGCTGATCGAGTATCTCCGCGATGAAGACAGAAGGTTCGAGCTCTTTGCCGTCTGTTTTATAACGGGCATAGGAAATGAACAGGTGCTGTTCCACGCGTGTGAGCGCTACATAGAATAGCCGCCGCAGCTCTTCTTCGTCTGAAGCTTTGCTCGTCTGACCAGGCCCTTGTCCGCCGCTGATGGTCCCACTGCCGGCTCCCTGGCCGTTGCCATTGACGGCGCCCTGACCATTGGCAGGTCCTGTCTGCCCGCTGATCCCATTGGCGGGTCCCCGAGAGTCGAAGAGGTTGTCGGGATATTTATAGCCTCCTCCGGGCTTGCGTTTTTTCTCCCAGGTGGAGGCATTACAGCCGGCGAAGAATACATAGGCGAACTCCAGGCCTTTGGAGCCATGAGCGGTCAATAGATTGACGGCCTTGTCGCTGCCGGCCACCTGGATGAGGGGGAGGGGGATGCCATTGTCCTTCATCAGATCGATGGTCTGGACGAGGCGTTCGAGGTTCAGGTCGGGATCGCGACGGGATTCTTCTTTTATAAAGTCGAAGAGGGCGGTCAGCACCTGCATCAACCAGACCTTTTCAGGGCTTTGGATAATATAGGCAAGCAGGCCGGTGTCGCGTATACAGTTCTCGAACAATGTCTGGAGTGTCACATTCGATGCATCGCCGATGAGCTTTTCCAGGGCCCTGCTGGCCTTTTTCATGCCTTCGGGGAGCCCGCTGTCGAAGAGGTCCCGTGCGGGGCGGGCAGCCTTTTCATGCAGCAGGCGGCGGATAGAGGTACGTTCGTCGCTGAACTGTTTGTCGGCTACCTCGACGGAGAGCTTGGCGACCTCTATGGGCGCGATGGAGAAAAAGTCGAAATGGAGGATCTCGAACAGCATCTCGTCCCCGCCGTAGGGTGCGTCATGTTCGGCGGCCAGATAGCGCAGCAGCAGAATGATCTTCTGAGCAAATGGTACTTCGAAGAGGTCGAGGCTGCGCTTACTATAAACCGGTATCTTTTTTAATTTTAAGAATTTTGCCAGCTCTTCACCATATTTATTCTCTTTATAAATGACGGCGATCCTGCCGGGAGGGACTCCTTCTTCCTTTACAAGGCGTTCTATGTGCAGGGTTATATCCGTCATCTCGTCCCGTGAGTCCTTATACTCGATGATATGGGGCGGGTATTTTAACGTGCTGATCAGGGGGTGGCTGGATACCAGCCTTTTGGACAGGTTAGGGAGCTGTCGTACGAGCCGCTCCGTATTCTTATCGATGAGGGTCCTGGAGATATCCAGGATGGGCTGGGTGCTCCGGTAGTTATTGGTAAGCACCACGGTGAGAAGGTCCTTTTCATACTGGTGGGCAAAATCGAGCATGTTTTCCACGTTGGCGCCCTGGAAGCGATAGATGCTCTGATCGTCGTCCCCTACCACAAATACATTCGGCTTGTCCCAATAATTAATAAGGAGGCTCACGAGTCTGTTCTGGGTACCGCTGGTGTCCTGGAATTCGTCTACGAGGATATATTGATAACGTTCCTGATAGTTGGCCAGGAGTGCCTTGTTCTCTTCAAATGCCCGGATGACCCAATTGATCATGTCATCGAAATCATACCTATTACGTCGCCGCATGAGTTCCTGAAAGCGGTCGAACTCGCCGACGGCTGCCCGCAACTTTTCCATTTTCTCTGTCTCTTCGGCGATCTTGTCGGTACGGACATCCCCTTTTTTAAAGTTCCCTGTGGCCCTTTTGGCTATATACTCGTCCCTGGTGGGAAGGTCGGCGATGTACTGGTCTATTTTGGCCCCGATCCATTGGGGGGTCCAGCCTTCCCGCTTCATGGTGCTAAAGAGGTTTTGCAGGTTGTACATCTCGAAATAGACGTCGCCTCTGTACCGCTTGAGGGGGTGGTTCTTGGGGAAATTGTCGATCAGGGTCTTGAAGAGCTGGATCTTTTCCAGGTCGGAGATGGGGTCGAGGGATGTCTTTTCAAAGAGGGAGAGGTTCTCCTGGATAATGTCGTTACAAAAGGAGTGAAAGGTATGAATATTAACCTTGTATGCGTCCGGGCCGATGAATGTGAGTAACCGCCGCCGCATGGCGATGGCTCCTGCATCGGTATAGGTCAGGCACAGGATATTGTCAGGAGATACATCGGTGTCGAGGAGGATCTTCCCGATGCGGGCTGCCAGGATCTGGGTTTTCCCTGTTCCGGGGCCTGCTATGACCATGACGGGCCCTTCCGTTGTGTCGACGGCGAGGCGCTGTTGTTCGTTGAGCCTCCGGTATTCTTCCTGGAAATGTTGTTGGAGTTTTTCCCGCTGGATGGACATGGTGATAAAGGTACGATTTTCCCATCCCATTGCGGGACTGACCTAACGTCCCACAGTCGCTTCGGCCAGCAGACCCGTGGTCTGCTTTGGCCAATCTGGTCGGTCGGGATGCTCCGGGAGGGGAAATTTAAACGGCTTTCCCAGTAAATCAATAGGCAAAAACACTTATGCCTATACCATATAAATCTCTAATTTGGAAAAACTGGTCCAATAAATTGGAAAATGTCTTGTTCTGGGAATAAATTAGCCAATTCGACGTTTTAGTCATATCCCTATATAAACGCAAATATGAAAAACCATCATTCCTTCAAAGTTTTCATCGTAGAAGATGATGTGTGGTATGGCAGCATGCTACAGCATTATCTGTCCCTTAACCCTGAGTACGAGGTCAAACGATTCGAATCCCCCAAAGATTTTTTTGCCGCGCTTCATGAGAATCCCGAGGTAGTGACCCTTGACTATTCCCTGCCGGATTGCGACGGTGCTGAGGTCCTTAAAAAGATCAAGGAGCACAATCCCGACATACGGGTCATTGTCATTTCGGGACAGGAAGACGTGGCTACGGCCATCAACCTGTTGAAAAATGGGGCATTTGACTATATCGTGAAGGATGATGATACAAAGGACCGGCTTTGGAACAGCATTTTGCACCTCCGTGAGATCAGCAACCTGAAACAGGAGGTGGAGACATTGAAGAGCCAGGTGGGCCGCAAGTATGACTTCTCCCAAATGATCCTGGGGAAGAGCGATCAGATATTAAAAGTATTCTCCCTTATAGAAAAAGCAGCGAAGACCAATATCACTGTGTCTGTCACGGGTGAGACGGGTTCGGGTAAGGAGATGATCGCCAAGGCAATCCACTATAATTCGGACAGGCACAAGCAGCCGTTTGTAGCGGTGAACGTGGCTGCGATCCCGAAGGACCTTATCGAGAGCGAGCTGTTCGGTCATGAGAAAGGCGCTTTTACGGGCGCGGTGACCCGTCGTATAGGAAAGTTTGAAGAGGCGGATAAAGGAACATTGTTCCTGGATGAGATCGGGGAGCTGGATATCAATTTGCAGGCAAAACTATTGCGTGTCCTGCAGGAGCGGGAGATCACCCGCATCGGCAGCAATTCGGTGACGAAGATCGACGTGAGGATCGTGGTTGCTACCCATAAGAACCTGCTGGAAGAAGTAAAGAATAAGAATTTTCGTGAAGACCTTTATTATCGCCTCATCGGGCTGCCCATTTATTTACCGCCATTGCGGGAGAGGGGCAATGATATCCTGATCCTTGCGAAGCATTTTATCGATGGATTTTGCAAGGAGAATAAGCTGGAAAAAAAGACATTATCCCCGGAGGCACAGCAGAAGCTGATGCAGTATCCTTTCCCCGGCAATGTGCGTGAGCTCAAGTCGGTGGTGGAGCTGTCGGTGGTAATGGCGGATGAAGAGCTGATACAGCCGGAGCATATCACGCTTAATACTTCTGCGAGCATCGCGGACCTGCTCAACAAAGAAATGACCCTTAAAGAGTTTGAAATACAAATCCTGCAGCATTATCTGGACAAGTATGAAAAGGACGTTCTGCTCGTCGCCAAGAAACTGGATGTTGGTAAATCCACGCTTTATCGCATGATACAGAACGGGGAGCTGAAGATGAAGTAAACCCTATTGACGGACCCAATCGGATCTGCATGAACTTGCCACAAGAGTTGGTCGAGCATCGTAGTTTTTACGAAGAGATACTGAATATGATACCTGCGGAGATCATTGTCGCAGATACTCAGTATAGATTTCTCTTTGTGAATCCCAGCGCTGTCCCTGATGCGCATCTGCGGGAATGGATGATCGGCAAGACGAACGAAGAATTCTGTCAATATGCGGGCAGGCCGGAAAGGACAGCCAGGGCGCGTCGCCAGGTGTTCGGGAAGGTATTGCGGACAAAGGAGATGATAGAATGGGGAGAAGAGGTTCGGGATGAGGGTGGTCACTTTCAGCACTATCTGCAAAAGGTCTATCCCGTGCTGAATGCTGATGGTAATGTACAGTGGGTGATCATCTATGGTGTGACGATCACGGAGCGAAAGGAGTTCGAGGAGAAGCTGCGCCGCAGCGAGAAAAGATACCGGGACCTTTTCAATTACAGCCAGGCGCTGATCTGTACGCATGATATGTCGGGCCGCCTGCTGGCCATTAATCCTGAAATTTGCAGGGTATTGGGATATGCTGAGGGAGAGCTGATCAGCAAAAGAATACAGGACTTTATTCCGGCGGAGCATCAGCCGAAGTTCAGGGAAGAATACCTGGATATCATAAGAAAAAGCAATGCCGCTGTCAGCGGTGTGTTTTGTGTGCTGAATAAAAAGAATGAGCGGATATATCTCCTGTATAAGAATTACAGGGTGGAGGAGCCGGGCGTGGAGCCATATGTGATAGGTTTTTCGCAGGACATCACGGAGCGGATCTATATGGAGCAGGAGCTGCGTTATGCCAAGAAGGTCACAGATGAAGCGGCGCAGGCGAAAGAGTCCTTTCTGGCACATATGAGCCATGAGATACGCACACCCATGAATGGTATTATGGGGATGGCGAGTCTGATGGCAAAGACGAATCTGGATGATCAGCAGCGGTATTATTTAAAGCTGATACAGGAGGCTGCGGGCAGTCTCCTGGTCATCGTCAATGATATCCTGGACCTGGAGAAGATCATAGCGGGCAAGCTGCAGCTGGAGAAGATAGATTTTAAGCTCGTTGAAAAGATAACAACTTCCATCCAATCTTTTATCCACAAGGCGGAAGAGAAGGACCTGGGGCTGATCTTTCAGAACGGGATACCGGCAACGATGGTGGTGAGGGGCGATCCTTACAGGCTGAGCCAGGTGTTGAGCAATCTGCTGAGCAATGCATTGAAGTTCACGGATAGGGGAAATGTCACTATTGTGACGAGCATCGTAGAGCAGAATGAGGAGTGGGCTGTTGTCGAGATCATTATCCGTGATACGGGTATTGGCATCAGCGAGGACCGTATCCGCTCGATATTCGAGCCTTTTGTACAAGCGGATCTGACCATCTCCCGCAAATATGGGGGAACAGGGCTGGGGCTGACGATCTGTAAGAACATGATCGAAATGCAAAATGGTGAGCTGCTGGTACGTAGTGAGGAAGGAAAGGGCTCGGTCTTTACCATCCATATCCCTTATCAATTAAGTATGGAAGCTATGCAGGACAACGAAACAAATGAGGACATCGATTACAAGAGTCTGGGACATAAAAAGGTACTGGTCGCGGAAGATGTGGAGCTTAATCAGTATCTTGCCCGGCATATCCTCGAGTCCTGGGATTTCGAAGTGACTATTGTGAACAATGGGAGAGAGGCGGTGGAACAGCTCAAGGCTGAGTCGTTCGACTGTATCCTGATGGACGTGCAAATGCCTGAAATGGATGGCATGGAGGCTACGAGGCATATCCGGCAGCTGGCTGACCCTGTAAAGGCAAGCATACCCATCATTGCATTGACAGCCAATGCTTTGAAAGGCGACAGCGAACGATATATGGCAGCGGGCATGAACGACTACCTCTCCAAACCTTTTGACGAGGCGAAGCTGTTCCGGGTGATATCCAGAAATCTGATCGAACCTACACCTGCACCGACACAGGCGGCCCCCATGCATGCGGCTGCGTCTACGACCTTGTCCGAAAAGAACATTCCCTTAAAAAACCATACAAGCATGTTACCCGTAAATAAGCTATACGATCTGTCGATGGTCCAATCGGTATCGGGAGGAGATGAGGGCTTTATCAAGAAAATGGTGGCTCTTTTTATCGAGACGGTGCCTCAGAACATGGATGAGCTGGTCAAGGCGGTGCAATCGGAGAATTGGGACCAGGTAGGTAAAACGGCGCATAAGCTGAAATCTACGGTGGATTCGATGGGGATCAAGTCCATCCGCCAGGAGATACGGACGGTGGAGGCCAATGCGAAGGCAAAGACGCAGGTCGAGGAGATCCCGGCCCTGGTAGATAAAATAGGCTCTGTAATCCACGAATGTATTGGTCAGCTGCAGGCGGAGATCACGTCCTAGGACCTTTTGGGATCCGTATGTATACCCAAAACCACTAGGTACTTATACCTAAAATTCCCCCAATCTAAGAAAAGCATTCCCAAACAGGGAGTTGTCATTTGGAAGAGATAATATTCGGCCCCTGATAGTCAATCTATTAGGGGCTGTCTTTTTCTGGCACTATTTTCCGAGCATTATTGCTGCACTACTTTATTAATATATGGAATTCAACCAAGAGCCTGTTATCTTCGTGGTTGAAGATAACTTGATGTATCAAAGCCTTATCGCTAAGGAACTCGAATCCGTCAGCCGGAACATTCATTTCTATACCAATGGGGAGGCTTGCCTGGACGAGCTGGACAAAGCGCCTTCTGTCATTGTGATGGATTATAACCTGGATGGTAAGCTGAATGGACTCGATACTCTCCAGCAGGTAAGGAACACCCACCCCGACGTATACGTGATCCTCTTTTCCAGCCAGAAGGGCTTGAATACAAAAGAGGTTTTTTTGCGATATGGTTCCTTTGATTTTTTAGAGAAGAATAGTTTGTCTTTGCGCACGCTGCACCAGATGGTGGATTGTGTTATCTCCGCCAGGTCTTAGTCCTGGCCTTTCGGGCGCCCTTTTGGATACTTTTGGCGCGTCCTCTTGATCTACTACCCTGGCCTGGGACTTTCTCAAGTCCTCTCAGTCTGGCCAGGATCATCCCCGAAGAACTAAAGATTGGTTTACTGCCTGGGTAAGGCCTGGAACTTTTCCCAGCCCTCTTCATCTGAACAGGATGATTGCTGAAGAACGGTTGCCCTGTCCTGTCGCCGCCGCCCTTCTGCTGCGGCTCTGGCGAAGAGACGTCCCCTGTCCAACACAGCCTGGATTACATTGCCTGTCATTATGGTGGGTGATTATCCCGGGATCCTCGAGATATATTTTTCTATTTGTTTGATCTGATCTACGATCTGCGGTGTGGTGGGTTTCAGCGCCTTGGCCTTACGGAAGAAATCCTTGGCGGCGCGGAATTCCCGCTTGGTCATCATGATCGAGCACAGCTGGAGGAAAGCGGCTGCCTGGTTTTCCTTATCGGGGAGTCCCTTGCGGATGGCCTGGCGTACGTAGCTTTCGGCCTGGCGGATATCATTCTTTTGCATGGCCAGCATTCCCATTTGCAGCAGGCTGGCGCCTTCTGCTTCTTTCATTGGCATACCGAGGTCAAGACCTTTTTTCATGTTGACTTCTGCGCCGGTGAAGTCCTGTTTCATCATGGCGATATTACCTTTCAGGGTATAGTATACGCTGCGGATGGGTTTGTACAGCAGACCGGGAAATTTGATGGAGGCGAGCACTTTTTCGGCTGCGTCGAGGTTGCCGCTTTCCATATGTTCCTGGATCAGCCGGAGGGGGCCAAAGAAGAAGTAGCCAAAGAGCAGGATGGCGCTGATGAGGTACAGGAGGAAGGAGGGCCAGAAGCCGGCATATAGGTTGGTCACGACGGCCAGTATCAGTATAATAATGGCCAGGGGAAGACGGTATTTGATGACGACGTTATAGAATTTCATTGTTCCAGCATTTATGGATGATCCTCGTGCGGGCTGCCTGCGGTGATGTCAGACCAGGCTGACTGTCCGGTGCGTTACCGGGTCCACCGGTCCTGCCGGGAGCTGCCCTGCCCGGGGGCTGCAAATATAGCGCTATACAATGAATTCTCCCCCTTGTGGTCTGGGTTCTTTGAACCGGCACGGTTCGGCCTGCATGGGCGGCGCCCATGCCGATCCTTCGCTGGGGCGCGCCAATCCTAAAATGTATCGTCGTTGACCTCTATCCAGTACCCGTCGGGGTCTTGCAGGTAGATTTGTTTGACCTTGTCCGGGCGGACCTGGGGAGTTTTACTGCTCTGGGCCCAGTTGCCGTATTTGATCTTATACTCGTCGAGGTGTTTAGTGAAAGCATCCATGGAGGGGACGCTGAAGGCAAGGTGGATGTTGATGTCGTGGGGACCGTCTTCTTTGGCGCCGGAGACTACGTGGAGCTGTCCATGTTCGGAGATCTGGAACCAGATGTGTTTGCCGTCATGGAAGGGCTCGGATATTTTCTTGAGCTGCATGACTTTTTCGTAGAAGTCGGCGCTTCTGTTGAGGTCTGTTACAAAGATGGTTTGATGGCTGAAACGGGGCCCCTGGGCATGGGCGGTAATGACCAGTAGAAGGATGGTGGTCAGTGAGAACAATCGTCGCATAATGAATGGTTTGAGGGAGTCAAGGTACGTAATTAGGGACAGCTAAAGTGCAGGGGGTGGGTATAGCGGGGGAGAAAGGGTACAAATTATATTATTAGACTGGTTAAAAGGCGGGAATCCCGTATTTTTGCCGCCCAAACCATTGGCCTGTGCCAGTGGTCCTGGTCCTGTAGTTCAATGGATAGAATAGAAGTTTCCTAAACTTTTGATACAGGTTCGATTCCTGTCAGGACTACTACCTTCTTACAAGTTGCTGACATCTAATTGATTGCATTGTCGGCGGCTTATTTAATCAAGCATAATTTGTTCAGGCTCAAGCTTCGGGGGTTCGATTCTTGCAAGGATACCTGACAAAATTATGCCGAACCTTCCATGGGGAGTCTGCAATGATGTTTAATTCGCAACTGACGTTGCCCCTTTTCGGGAAAATGCTGATCTTGGTGCCGAAATGTTTAAGACTTTATTCGGCCAATACAACATAGAGATAGTTGACGATAATTATTCTGTAGGGTCGGTTGACAACAGATCCTCCTATGACGTAATCTATATACACCCTGAAGACGATGCTTACTGCCCAACCTCTTCTTGTGGAATAGCCGTGAACGCGGATGGTCTTCGCAAAGCGGCGATCATATTGGCTAACGGCGGGGCAACTCGTGTAGGCCCGAATTCAGCCCTAATCGATGGGGAAAACTTAGTATTGATATGTTGCAACAAAGTGTTTTGCCTACACCTGCCTGACCTGGTACTTAATTGGGTGATTAAAGCAGATGTGGCGACCTGTTTTGGCATATACCAATATGAATTAAGCTATATAATTCACGGCGAGACGGCGATCACACGTCTGGGCCAATTCGGGAATATAGTCTGGCAGGTTGGCGCAAGAGATATTTTTGTTAACATCGAGCATTCGGGTCCTGAATTTGAAATGAACGACGAATATATCCAGCTGATGGATTGGCAGGGATATCGGTATAAACTTTACTATGACGGTGCCATCGTAGACAACGGTATCGGCTCGCTTATTGAAAAGAAAAATAATACTTAATGGCTTATCAGAATGGCGACTGCTTGACTCTTCCGGGTTTCAAAAATGGCTTTATAGCAGTATTTGTTACTGGCGGGGATGAGCATTCCTATCACCTCGCCTTTTTCGATTATCAAGGTGAAGTGCCACCATCGGTAGAGTATTTTGATACATCCTCGTTGTTTGTCATGTTGTTTGGATCTGAGGAGCAAACCCATGCAGCATTTGACACTGTTACAATTGAGAGAACCGCACTCGAAAGCGCAAGTGAGGCCATCCTTCTGTCGAAGGTCGATCTGTCGGGAACGATAGGTCTCATTGGGCTAACACCCATGGATGAAGTAGCTGATATTTCTGCTTATTTCGATCAACATTATGCCAGGTTCGATTCCGCGACTAATGAAGAGGCGTATATGCCGTTTAAGCGGTCAGCTATGGCAATTGGCGAGATAAGAAAACGAGCTACTCCAGTAAATCCATTTCCAACAGTGAAGCTCTACAAGTTAGAACATGAAGTGTTGCGATTTTGGCAAATTTACGGCAGCCCAGATCCTGGAGCTATTGTGGTAAGTTGGGGGACGTTGGGCCGGCTTGATGGGCATGAGGAATTCACCCAGGGAAGTTTGGATACTCTGAAGGAGAAGTACCAACAACTGATTCAGGAAAAGCGAACAGAAGGTTTTGAAGAACGCGAGCACTATAAAAACATGATCCTTCAGTTCCTCACGAACGACGAATGGGGCGCCTCTGACGATTTGGGATTCAGGAATCAGATTTGGGAAATCCTAAACGCACAGCTCTTTTGGACTGGAAATGGTGAGGTTTCAGGTGGAGATATTGGGTCCGGTACTGTGAATTTGTTCTTTCGTGCTATCTCATCCAAACTAGCGGTTAGCATTATAAGTAGTTTACTTAAGGAAAGGCAAATTAATCGATCCTATTTGGTTGCTCTTGAAGGGGACGCGCAGGCTGCAGGCGAACCTAGAGTCATCTATCCAGAAGGATATTCTGGGGAATTCAGATATTAATCTTATTTATAAATCGTCAAAGAACTGAAGCTTAATTTGTTTATGTCAAAATATCCAAGCGTTGATGACCAGGATTTAGTCGATACTTATTCTGCATGCGTAAAATCAGGAGGAGGGTATGTTTGGGACAAAGTTCTGGAATACAGAGTTTGGTGTCATCCCGAGCGGGGTGAATGATTTGTATGATGGGAATCACTATTATTACGCTTTTGGAAGTTATGAAGAGGCACTCGAGTTTTCAGAAACGAGCGCTGGTGCCGAAGAACCTTTAGCTCTTGTCCTCCAGGAAGAATACATCAATGAACCTCATCCCGGTAATTATATACATGTAAAAGAGAGACGCCTTACAGAATGGCCGGTCGAATTCCTCCATCGCCCCAGGAGAAATGAAAATACTATTCCGGACTTTTTCTCTCCAACCGCACCTGACAATAGGGTTGACATCCTAAAAGGATTGGCCTGAGAATCAAGTGGTTAAAAGTGACAATGTCGTCAAGTTCTCCAGGAAACGGTTCGATATTTGTTCGGGGAGGACTATCATCTTCTTTGCCTCACTCTAAATCACTGAAAATTAGTGAGTTATTGGATTTGATACAAGCCCTTAAATGCTCTGAGGCAACATAAAAGCTACATAATCAGACTGTTGTAAATTCGATTTCGGCCATGTTGGCGTCGTAATCAGTCTATTCTCATTATCCGAACGAAATTCTGTAATTCAGAATATTATTCTACCTTTACTTAGGTTAAAAAAATGATCGATGGTTGTCATTTCCAAAGCAGTTCTCAAAGAATTCGCTGAAGAATACCCTGACGCTGAGCCTGCCTTGATGAAATGGTACAACGAAACCCAGGCTGCAGATTGGAGAAATTTCAGCGAGTTGAGGAGGACCTTCAATACAGCTGATGCGGTGGCCAATGATCGGTACATATTTGATATAAAAGGCAATCAGTACAGGCTGATAGCCTTGAATATTTTTAAAGTAAGAACTGTGTTTATTTTATTCGTTGGGACACATAAAGAATATGACAAGATCAATGCTTCCAAAGTTCAGTTTAAAAAGTAGAATATGGCCCGAGCTTGCGAGAGCCATGATACCAATTAAAAAACATTAACTCATCATGAAACATGCTATCACATCCAAGAAGGCCTATCACGAAACGATGGTCGCCGTTTATGACTTGATGAACAAGGGTGAAGCGAACCTTACAGCAAAGGAGCTAAAATCCCTTGCAGCAATGGCAAAGGCTGCAGAAGAATATGAGGACAATGTATTAGGGCTTAAACCAGTTAAGGAACCGCAGACAATATCTGAACTATTGGAACAAAAGATGTACGAAGGTAAAATGACACAGGCCAAGTTGGCTGACACTCTTGGATTAGGTAAGTCAAAACTCTCGGAAATTCTTTCCGGAAAAAGGAAGCCCGACGTGACCTTTTTAAAAGCCGTATATAAAAAACTAAAGGTTGATCCGGCGTTCCTGTTGGAGCATGCTTAGGGGTGCTGAAGACGGGACCAAAGAATTAACCACTATCCACATATGACAGACGTAGAATTTCATTTACTTCTCAGATTCGAAAGTGGCTCCGGCATGTCCAGGGCTGAAAAAGATTGGGAAGCGGCTGCAATGGCC
>Ga0105239_10003011_pt1 | contig 20996 bp, 26 predicted proteins | sample KBSC44metaG_FD_92761 | JGI IMG/M metagenome (GOLD analysis project Ga0105239, IMG submission 92761) | Corn rhizosphere microbial communities from Kellogg Biological Station, Michigan, USA - KBS C4-4 metaG | ecosystem: Host-associated > Plants > Roots > Rhizosphere > Soil | place: Michigan, USA... | reverse complement strand
TCGCCGGCCTGGTCGGGCCGCGCCTCGTTGTTCGGCACGCCGGCGATCAGCAGCGGGATCAGGTGCTCGGCGCCGCGATGCACGATGAAGCGGCGGATCTCGTCGTTGACGTATTCGCTCTCGCGTGCGGCCGGCGAGCACAGCACGATCAGCTTGGCCGAGCGGCCGAGGAAGCCGTCGATCGACCGGAAATAGTCGGTGCCGGTCAGGTCGCCTTCGTCGCGGAACACCTTCAGCCTGCGTTGCGCCACCGCCAGGCCCTTCGGCGGCCGATAGGCGTTCAAGGCCTTCTCGAGCAGGCGCGCGAACGGCGCCTCGGTACGCCGGTACGAGATGAAGGCGTCGTATTGCACGGCCGCGCCGGCAGGCTCGGGCCCGGCCATCACGCGTGCCGGCCCGGCGGCGGCATCGGGTGATGGCCAGGCATCATCGGTGTGCGTACGGGGTGCTTCATCGCAGGCCGATTCTGGCGAGCTTCTTGCAGCGCCGATCTACCCGAAGGTCACAGGCCGGCGGCCGGGCCGATACCCCGCAGCTTGTCATGCCTCGCGCATGACGCTAGCCTGCGGCGTCTGCAGCCGCCCTGCCTCTCCCCTGCCTCTCTTTTCCGAGACACCCCCATGAGACACCGTTTGTCAACCTGTCGGCCGCGGGCCGAGCGCCGGGCCGCAATCGGCCAGAGGCCGATGGCCTTCTCGACGATGAGGGGGCAGACATGAGCATCCGCCACGCTTTCGAGCTGACCGTGCCGGTCAACGCGATCGATCACAGGATCGGCCCGGACAGCGCGCCGGTCACGCTCGTCGAATATGGCGATTTCGAGTGCCCGAGCTGCAAGCAGGCGGCGCCGGTGGTGAAGCTGCTGCAGGAGCGCTTCGTCGGCCGCATGCGCTTCGTCTTCCGCCATTTCCCGCTGGAGGAAGTGCACCCGCACGCGCTTGCCGCGGCCGAAGCCGCCGAGGCCGCCGGGGCGCAGGGCAAGTTCTGGGAGATGCACGATCTGCTGTTCGAGAAACAATTGCACATGAAGGCGCCGCAGCTGCGCAACCATGCCGAGCAGCTGCAGCTCGACATGGTGCGCTTCGATGCCGACATCGGCGACCAGCTCTACCTGCAGCGCGTGCGCGAGCACATCGCCAGCGGCCTGGAAAGCGGCGCGCGCGCCACGCCGACGTTCTTTCTGAACGGCCGCATCCAGAGCGTGTCCTTCGGCCTGCAGTCGCTGAACGACGCGATCGAAGCCGCGCTGGGCTGATACCCGATGACGAAAGAACCCGCCCCATGGTGACCCGCGGATTCGGCGGCCGGCGCCCGCGCGCAGAGACGGCGCAACGCCTGCCGCCCGGCCAGCACGAGACCTTCGATTTCCCGGTGCTGGCCAAGGGGCCGACGCCGCGCATCGCGCTGGCCGACTGGCGCTTCACGATCAAGGACGGCCCGAGGCCGCTGGCCAGCTGGAGCTGGGCCGAGTTCGAGGCGCTGCCGCGCACGCTGTGGCAGGGCGACATCCATTGCGTGACGCAATGGTCCAAGTTCGACACGCTCTGGGAAGGCGTGCGCATCGACGATCTGCTGCAGGCCGCCGGCATCACGCCGCCGAGCGGCTTCGTGCTCGCGCAGTCTTTCGATGACTACGACACCAACCTGCCGCTGGCCGACCTCGGCGGCAACCGGGCGATGATCGCGACCCGCTACGCCGGCCAGCCGTTAGCGCCGGAACACGGCGGCCCGGCCCGGCTGCTGGTGCCTCATCTGTATTTCTGGAAAAGCGCGAAGTGGATCAGCGGGCTGCGCTTCACTGCACGCGACGAAGCCGGCTTCTGGGAGCTGCGCGGCTATCACATGCGCGGCGATCCCTGGCTGCAGCAGCGCTACAGCGACGATTGATGAGCACGCCGGAACCGGCTTCGCGTTGGAAAGAAGCGGTGGTCGAGCGCATCGAACCGGGCACCGAGCGCATCAAGCGCTTTTTCCTGCGCGCGCCGCTCGCGATGCACGAAGCCGGCCAGCACCTCGACGTGCGCCTGACCGCCGAGGATGGCTACCAGGCGCAGCGCAGCTACTCGATCGCCTCGGCGCCCGGCGATGCCTTGATCGAACTCGCGATCGACCGGCTCGACGACGGCGAGGTCTCGCCGTTCTTCCACGACGTGCTGCAGCCGGGCGACACGCTCGAGGTACGCGGCCCGATCGGCGGCCACTTCGTCTGGCGCCCTGAGGACGGCGGCCCCTTGCTGATGATCGCGGGCGGCTCCGGCATCGTGCCCTTGATGGCGATCGCGCGGCATCGGGCGCGCGCCGCGGCGCAGGTCGATGCGCTGCTGATCCACTCGGCACGCCGCTGGGAGGATCTGCTCTATCGCGACGAACTGGCGAGGTTCGGATCAGCGCGCTTTCGCTGGATCGCGATCACCACGCGCGGCCCGAAGCAGCGCGCCGGCGATGCCGAACGCAGGCTCGATGGCTCCCTGCTGCACGATCTGCTGACGCATTGGCGTCATCGCCCCGCGCACGTGCTCGTCTGCGGCGCAAACCGCTTCGTCGAAGCCGCGACCGGCCACCTCGTCGGCGAAGGCATCGCGGCCCAGCGCATCCGCGCCGAGCGTTATGGCGGTACGGCCTGAAGGGCTTGATAGAGTTCCTGTCCCTCCTCCAGGCAGACCGCCATGACCGAACCGCAGCAGCAAGAACCGCAACGTGTCGCCATCATCACCGCCGGCGGCAGCGGCATGGGCGCGGATGCCGCCCGCACCTTGGCCCGCGACGGCTTCCAGGTCGCGATCCTGTCGTCGTCCGGCAAGGGCGAGGCGCTGGCGCTCGAACTCGGCGGCCTCGGTGTCACCGGATCGAATCAATCACCGGCGGACCTGCAGCGCCTGGTCGATGCGACGCTGGCCCGCTGGGGCCGCATCGACGTGCTGGTCAACAGCGCCGGCCACGGTCCGCGCGGCCCGGTGCTCGAGATCAGCGATGAAGACTGGCATCGCGGCATGGACACCTACCTGATGAACGTGATCCGGCCGACCCGCCTGGTCGCACCGGTGATGCAGCGGCAGCGCAGCGGCGCCATCGTCAACATCTCGAGCTTCGCGGCCTTCGAGCCCGACCCGGCATTCCCGACCTCGGCCGTCTTCCGCGCCGGCCTGGCCTCGTTCACGAAGCTCTTCGCCGACGAGTACGCGAAGCACAACGTGCGAATGAACAATGTGTTACCGGGTTTCATTGACAGCCTGCCCGAAAAGGAGCAGTTCCGCGAGCGCATCCCGATGGGGCGCTACGGTCGCATGGATGAGATATCCGAGACCGTCGCGTTCCTGGCGTCGTCCCGGGCGGGTTACATCACCGGGCAGAACCTGAGGGTCGATGGCGGCATCACGCGCTCGGTCTGAGCACGCCCCCTGATGCACCAAAGACACGCTCCCTATCGTTAGGGATGGCGACATCACAGGCCAGGCCCCAGCCTAGGCCTGCCGCACACATGTAACCATGTGCAACATGGCGCCCTTCCCCCGGACAGGGCGCCATCAGCCTCGATGGCCGGCTCCTAAAAGAAGCAACGTCGAAAGGAACCCCTGATGAGATGTACTCCCCTGGCCAGGCGCCTGGCGGCGCCGGCCTGCGCGCTGACGCTTGCCGCTCTGATGCTGCCCGCCCTCGCACAGCCCGGCCCGTTCCAGACCACCGCCAACCGGCGCCCGGTACCGGCCGAGATCCTGTGGGACCGCTATGGCATCCCACACATCTACGGCCGCGACATCACGACGGTGCTGCGCGGCTACGGCTATGCGCAGATGAAGAACCATGCCGAGACCCTGCTCGGCAACATCGCGCAGGCGCGCGGCCGCTCGGCGGAGTACTTCGGCCCCGGTGCCGGCAACGCCTACGTCACCAGCGACATCAAGGTGCGCACCCTGGGCATCCCGCAGCGCGCGCGCCGCTGGCTGATCGAAGGTGGCGGCGAACAACGGCGTTATCTCGAAGCCACCGTGGCCGGCATGAACCAGTACGCGCAGCGTCATGGCGCGACGATCGATCCCTCGTTCCGCCAGATCCTGCCGATCACCGCGGAGGACCTGCTCGCCGACTTCCAGAACACCATCACGTTCAGCTTCCAGGCCAGCCAGTCCGGCGTGCCGCAACTGCTCGCCGCCTGGCAGCAGGGCGGCATCGCCGCGGCCAACGGCGGGAGCGCGCAGTTCGCGGCGGCGGCCCACAACGGCTCCAACGGCTGGGCGCTGAGCCCGTACAAGAGCACGAGCGGCAACGCGATACTGATGGGCAACCCGCACCTGCCCTGGGGCAACAACACGCCGGCGCCGGGGATGGGCCTGTTCCAGTGGATGGAGGCGCAGCTCGTGGTCGGCGACCCGGCGCGGCCGGAGGTCAACATCAGCGGCGTCAGCTTCCCGGGCTCGGCCTTCATCGGCATCGGCTTCAACGACGACCTCGGCTGGACGCACACCAACAACACAATCAAGAACGCCGACCTGTACGAGCTGACCTTGACCAGCCCCGGCACCTACCTGTGGGAAGGCGGCTCGCTGCCATTGGCCGTCAGCCAGGACAGCCTGCGCATCCGCCTGCCCGACGGCAGCTACGCCGCCCAGCCGTTCACCATCGCGAGCTCGGTGCACGGGCCGATCATTGCGCAGCAGGGCAACAAAGCGCTGGCCCTGCGTGTCGCGGGGCTGGACGCGCCGTCGGTGGTGTCGCAGTACTGGGGCATGGCGCGCGCCCGGTCGCTGAGCGAATTCGCCGAAGCCAACTCGGCCCTGCAGATGCCGTTCTTCAACGTCGTCTATGCGGACCGCTACGGCCACGTGATGTACCTCTTCGGCGGCCGCCAGCCGGTGCGCTCCGGCGGCACGTTCTACGACTGGGCCGGCATCCTGCCCGGCGACAAGCGCAGCGCGCTGTGGACCGACACGCTCTCATGGCGCGAGCTGCCGAAGACCATCGACCCGCCCGGCGGCTTCGTGCAGAACTGCAACGACGCTCCCTGGACCTCGTCCTTCCCGCAATCGATCTTCCTCTCGTCCTACCCGAAGTGGATCGCGCCGGACTTCATGGAGCTGCGCCCGCAGCATTGCGCCAAGTTCCTGTTGTCGCGCGACCGCTTCACGAGCGCGCAGGTGCTGGCCGGCAAGATGTCGACCCACATGGAGCTGGCCGACCGGCTGCTGCCGGATCTGCTCGCCGCGGCCCGTGCCTCGGGCGACGCGACGGCGCTGGCCGCTGCCGCGACCCTCGCCGCCTGGGACGGCAACGCCGATGCGGCGAGCCGCGGCGCGGTGCTGTTCGAGCGCTGGTACAACCTCTACGCCGCCAACCCGGCCGTGCCGCGCGACCCGACCCTGGTGCTCTACTTCTCGCACCCGGCGTTTCGCATCGGCTGGGATCCGGCGCGGCCGCTGACCACGCCGCAGGGCCTGGGCGAAACCCGGATCGCGGTGAGCACGCTGGTGCAGGCGGCGCAGCAGGTGCAGGCGCTCTACGGCGCGCTCGACGTGCCCTGGGGCCAGGTGCACCGCACCGTCCTGGCGACGCATGACCCGAGCTTCCAGCAGGTGATCCCGGTCTCGAACGCCCCGCTCAGCGGCGCGGGCGACGTGTTCGGCCCGATCCGCACCGTCAACCCCTTCCCGGCGCCGGACGGCAAGAGCTACTGGCATGCCGACGGCGATGGCTACGTGCAGCTGGTCGAGTTCACGCGCAACGGGCCGAAGGCGCAGGCACTGCTGACCTACGGCAATGCTTCGCGGCCGGGCTCGCCGCACATCACGGATCAGCTGCCGGTGTTCGATGCGTAGCAGCTGCGGCCCTCGCTGCGCACGCGCAGGGAGGTCGAGGCGAACGCGGTGGAGCGCGAGGTGTTCTGAAGCAAGGGATCCAGGCGGCGGCGGATTTACAGTGGCGGATCGTCCGCCACCCGTGTCTTGCGACGCCATGCAACTCGACATCTTCGACCACAGCCGCGACGTGATGCTGCGCAACGACGTCGCGCAGGCGCTCGAGCAGCGCGATGCGGCGGCGGCCCGCGCCGCCTGCCTCGTGCTCGCCGCGGAGTATCCGCAGGACGGCAGCCTGCCGTCGCTGGAGCGGCTGATCGAGGCGCTGGCGCAGCAAGGCGGGCAGCCGCCCTTCGCCGACCCTGCCGCCGCCTGCGAGGCCCGCGCCATGCTCGTCGAGCACATCGAGCCCGCAGCGCTCTCGGTCTTCGGCGTGAGGGCCGGGACCGGCTGGCTGACACCCTTGTGGCGCGAGCTTGCGGCGCGTGCGGGCAGGCTGCCCTTCCGTTCCGAACACCTCGAAGAGCATGCGGCCCCGTTGTGGCTGCGCGCCGGCGATGCGCAGTCGGCCGCGGCAGCGGTCGAAAGCATCGAATCGTGGCGCCGCATCCCGGCACCGCTCGGCTGGATGGCCGAAGCACGCCACCGTCTGGATGGGCTGGAAGCCAGCTGGCCGCTGCTGGCAGAACTCGCCTGGCTCGCGCCGCCGCGCTTCGACAGCCTGACGCGCCGCCTCGGCGATCCGGCGCTGGACAAGCTGCTGAAGGCCTTCGGCACGTCGTTCGACGACGTCGGCCCGCCCGACGACCTGGCCTGGTTCCCGGCCTGGGTGCTGACCGAAAAGCCCGGCCTCGCGCGCTGGCTGAGCCTTGCGGAGCGCTCGCTCGACAGCGCGCCCGAGCGCGGCATGCGGCGCATGCTCGAACTGCTGAGCCTGGAGAAACAGGGCCGCCACGCCGAGATGATGGATCGCCGCAAGCAGCTGCTGCAAGCCCACGAGCCGCTCTACCGCGCCTACATGCGCTCGCGCGGCTGATCGTCCGGCCTCGAGACGGCTTCGGTGACGGCCCTTCCCGGAGCGCCGCGATCTGCGCATACTGGGCGGCCACGCAAGGAGAGACACGATGAGCTTCAAGCCTCTCGACCCTGGCCGCATCGATCTGCTCGACCCGCCGGAAGTGGCCTACTGGTGCAAGACGCTGCATTGCAGCGAGGCCGAACTGAGGGCCGCGGTGGCGGCAGTCGGCACGCACGTCACCGCGGTGCGCGAGCACCTGGCCGCGACCAAGCCCGCGGGCTGACGGCCGGCTCGGCGCGCCGAAGCTGCCCCGCTTCAGGCGGGGAGGCGGCTCCCCCGTTCGCGCAGCGCCACGGCGGGGGCCGGCGCGGCCGCCTGCTCGCCCAGATAGGCAAGGATCGGCTCGGCGGTGCGCTCGACCTCTTCATGGATCGCCTGGCGCGCCATCTCCGCATCGTTGCGACGCAGCCCGCGCAAGAGCAGGTAATGCGGATGCTGCTTGCGCGGCCGGCTCATCGGATGGGTGTTCAGCGCGTTCATCAGCGGCCCGCATTGCAGCCACAGGCCTTCGACCATGCGCAGCAGCACCGGCATGCGCGCGAGGCGATAGACGTCCATGTGGAAACGCTCGGTCTCCATCAGCACCGCGTCGCTCGCACCGCGCTCGCGCAACGCGGCCAGCGCTTCGTGCACGCCTTCGAGGCGGGCCACGTCGTCCGCAGTCACCCACTCGGCGGCGCGCGCCGCGGCCTGCCCTTCCAAGGTCAGGCGCAGGTCGCGGACTTCGCAGAACCGCTCTTGCGTCATCACCGGCACGCGCACCGAATGGTGGCCGACCTGCTCCAGCGCCTGCTCGGAGATCAGCCGCGCCAGCGCCTCGCGCACCGGCGTCGGACTGATGCCCATCTCCTCGGCCAGGTTGCGCAACTTGAGCTTCTCCCCCGGCACGAAGCGTCCCGCCTTCAGGTCGCGGCACAAGCGCGCATAGGCCAGCGCGTTCAGGCTTTCGCGCGTCAGGTGGCTGACTTCCATCGCTTCGCCGTCTCTAGAAAATACTCAATATGATATAGCGTTTACCTCTCGCTGCGCCGATGCCGAAGGCGCGAGTGCCATCAGCGGCGGCAGCAGCCAGCGCAATCGACGAGAGCGGATTGGCGTCAGACGGAGACCACAGCGCCGCGGCTCACAGTTGCTTCAGCACCTCGGCGCCCGGCGCGGTCATGCTCGGCGTGAACTCGATCAGCTCGGCCTTCGCGACGCCGTGCGCGATGAACGGGTCTTCCTGCACGATCGCTTCCAGCGCCGCCCGCTCGCCCGAGCGCGCGAGGATCACGCCGCCGTCGCGCGGCACCTTGCGGCCGGAGGCGATGAACAGACCGCTCGCGTAGTGATGCTTCAGCCAGGCGACGTGTTCGCCCATCAAGGCGTCGATCTCGTCGAGCGAGCGCTGATAGGTCAGCAAAACGATGAACATGGGAGGCACCCTCAGAGCGATGGAATCTCGATCAGCAGGCCCGGCTCGAAGGCCTTGTTCTCCACATTGCCGCCCGGCGCATAGCCGCGCGGATTGGCCATCACGCGGGTCGCGCCGACGCGGTAGTCGAAGCTGTCGTGCGTATGCCCGTGCAGCCACAGCAGCGGCTGCCAGCGGCGGATGCGCGCCTCCAGGTCGGTGACGAAGCAGGCGTTGATCGGCGAGCCTTCGAAGCGCGGATGGATGCTGGCGCGCGACGGCGCGAAGTGCGTGACGACAACCGTCGGGCCGTCGTACGGTTCGGCAAAGGCCCGCTCCAGCCAGTCGACCGCGCTGTCGCAAAGCCACTGGGCGACGGCCGGACTGAACGGCTCGTCGAACTCCGGCGCGATGCGAATGCGCGAGAAATCGCGCACGTAGCGCTGGGCCTGCGCCAGGCCTTCGGCGCGGGCCTCGGGCGTCGAGCCGTTCAGCCGATGGTCCGACCACAGGGTGCAGCCGAGAAAGCGCACGCCACGATGCCGCCACTCGCCTTGCTCCAGCACCTGCACCCGGCTGCCGGCGGCATGCCGGTGCAGCTCGCGCATCGTCGTCGCGAGATCCGAGCCGTAGAACTCGTGATTGCCGGCGACGAAGACCGTCGGCTTGCCGCTCAGCCGTGCAAACGCCATCGCGCCGGCCGGCCGCTCGAGGTCGCCGGCCAGCACGATCACGTCGGCCTCGGTCTCGGGCGGCGCCATCGGATGGACCGAGAGGTGCAGGTCGGAGAGCAGAGCGATCTTCATGGCCGCATCGATTCTGGATCGATGCGCCACGCTCGATCCGGCGCATGATGCATGTCCCACGCGGGCACCGGGCCTTCAGGCACCGGCCCGCTCGTGCTGAAGACAACCGGAGTACACCGCCATGCAACGCCCCTACCAGGTCGGCCTGATCGGCTGCGGCGACATCGCCGACATCTACTTCGAGAACGCACGCCGGTTCGAGATCATCGAGATCGCCGCCTGCGCCAGCCGCACGATGGCCAACGCCCGCGCCAAGGCCGAGCGGCACGGCATCGCCACGGTGCAGACGCCCGCCGAGCTGATCGCGAACCCCGGGATCGACATCGTGCTGAACCTGACGACGCCCGATGTGCATGCCGCGATCAACCTCGCGGCGCTGGCCGCCGGCAAACACGTCTACACCGAGAAGCCGCTGGCCGCGAGCCTGGAAGACGGCCACCGCATCATGGACGAAGCGGCCGCGCGCGGCCTGCACGTCGGCTGCGCACCCGATACCTTTCTCGGCGGACGGCTGCAGTCGGCACGCCAGGCGATCGACGAGGGCTTGATCGGCGAGATCGTCGGCGCCGGCGCCTTCGTCGTCAGCCCGGGCCATGAATGGCATCACCCGAACCCGGAGTTCTTCTACAAGCCGGGCGGCGGCCCGCTGCTCGACATCGCACCCTACTACATCACCGCGCTGCTGGCGCTGCTCGGCCCGGTGCGCCGCTGCTCGGCGATGGCGCGTGCGAGCTTCAAGGAGCGCACGATCCAGAGCGAGCCGCGGCGCGGGCAGACGATTGCCGTCGAGGTGCCGACGCACGTCTCGGGACAGCTCGAATTCGAGAGCGGCGCGATCGGCAGCGTGCTGGCGAGCTACGACGTCTGGGATTCGCAGCTGCCGCGCATGGAGATCTACGGCAGCCGCGGCACGCTCTGCCTGCCCGATCTCGACCCGTTGCACGGGCCGAATCTGTTCGGCGGGCCGCTCTGGATCAAGACGGCGCAGACGGCGCGCTGGCGCGGCCTGCCGCGGCCGAGCGGCTTCGACGAATGGGACGAAGTCCCGAACACGCACGACTACAACCAGAATTCGCGCGGCCTCGGCCTGGCCGACATGGCCTACGCGATCCGCGACGGGCGCGAGCCACGCGCCAGCGGCCGGATGGCGCTGCACTCGCTCGAAGTGATGTACGGCCTGCTGACTGCGGCGAGCGAGAGCCGGGTGGTGTCGATCGACAGTGGTTGCAGCAGGCCTGCACCGTTGCCGAAGGGCTTTCCTCAGTCGGAGGCCTGAACCGGGCCCTTCGGCTGCCGTCAGAACGAGTGGCGCAGGCCGACGTCGTAGCCGGTCGAGTTCTCGCCGCCCTTGATGCCCGCCGCAGCCGAGGCCACGATCAGCTTCGAGGCGCCCTTGTTGCGCAGGGTCGAGGCCGTGGTGTAGATCGCGGTGCGCTTCGACAGGTTGTAGACGTAGCCGAGCGCGATCTGGCTCGCATCGTCCGCATCACCGAAGCCCGAGCCCACCGCGCCGCCGGACATGTCACCGTGGATGTAGTCGGCGCGAATCAGCCCGCTGCCCACCGGCACCGAGACGCCGAGCTGCCAGACCTTCTGCTTGCGGTCGCCGCCGGCGGTGGAATCGAACGCACCCTGGATGTACTGGCCGCTCAGCTTGGCAACACGGAAGTCGTAGGACGCGCCGACTTGCGCCTGCTTGAACTTGTTGTCGAGAGCGACGGTGGTCTGTGCATAGCCGGCGCCGATGTCGAGTGCGCCGCCGGCCCAGCCGAGGCGGCCGCTCCAGTACTTGTTGCCTGTCGTGCCTTCGCTTGGCGCGATCGAGGCCTGGCCGTAGACGCCGCCGAGGTTGCCCGGCAGGAAGTAGCTGACCTGGTTGTCGCTGCGCGTCAGCGTGTTCGCGCCGCTGCCGAGCGCGCTCAGGATGCCGATGCCGGCGGTGTTGTTGACGATCTCGCCCAGGCCGTTCGTGCCGAACGGGTCGTAGACCGCGTAGGCGGTGAACAGCGGCGTGTTGTCGCGGCCGAGGCGGATCTCGCCGAAGCGCGGGTCGCTCAAGGCCACCGTCGAGCGGCGGTTCCAGAAGCGGGTCGCGTTGACGGTGCCGGTATCGGGTGCGATCGAGGCTTCGAGCCAGAAGATCGCCTTCAGGCCATCGCCCAGGTCCTCGACGCCGCGAAAGCCGAGGCGGCTCGAGGTCAGGCCATCGGTGCCCACCTGCGTTTGCGAACCTGCGCTGCCGTTCCGCACGGAACGGACGTCGACGTCGACGGTGCCGAAGAGGTTGACGCCGAAGCTGCTGTTGGAGGATTGAGCGAAGGCGGAGCCGCCGAAGGTGGCGAGCACGGCAACGGCCAGCAGGGGGAGCTTCATGATGACTTCGTGCCCGTTGCAAACGGGACTGCAGGTGGAAGAGCCCGGGAGACTAGGGCCCCAAGTCATGCGCCGCAACAGTCAGCGTCTCGCCGCCGCTACAGCATTACCTGCTTTTCGAACTTGTTTATGCGGAACTTGACCTGGGTCAAGTCGTGACCGGTTCGACGGCCGGATGCGCGTAGTCGCGGCCGACCATCGCGCGGGCATACAGGTAGTTCTCGCGGGCGCGGCTGCTCAGCGCATCGAGATCGACATGGCCTTCGGCATCGCACGGAAAGGACAGGCACGACCCTTCATTGAACAGCGAGCGGTATCGGATCTCGAATCGGATCGACGGATGGAACTCGAACTCTTCATTCATGACAGCCTCCTGTGGCTGCGCAAGCTGCTGCGCTCGTCACACCTGAAGTTTGGGCGCGCCGGGACTCGCTTGCCAATGACCAAAGACTGCTTTCTTCCCCCTTGAGTTGGGGGTTCGCCACAGTCCTTCAAGTCAACTTGACATCAATGCAATTCAGGCGTTGTCTCGCAGCAGTCTGCGAAGCTGGTTTGCCGCAGTTTGAGCTCGAAACTCGTCCCCATCGTCGTCTGGATTGATGAGAGATCGATCAGCGTGCATAGCTGCGCAGCATCGGCTCGCGCAGCCCCGTGGGCATTCACATTGGAGACAGCTTCGATGGCCTTGCCGCATTCCGGGGTCCCCGCGGTGAACGGGCAGTTCGAAGGCCGCTTGCAGGCCTGGTTCAAGCAACAGGTGGACGATGGCGCAGGCGCGTTTCGTGTCTCGCAATTCAAGGGCGGGCAGTCGGACCCGACCTTTCTCGTGGAACTCGGCGCGCAGCGCTATGTGGTGCGGCGCAAGCCGCCCGGCACCCCCTGCTGCCCTCGGCGCACGCGGTCGATCGCGAATACCGCGTGATGCATGCCCTGCAGGCCAGCGGCGTCACGGTGCCGAAGGTGCATGCGCTGTGCATGCGCAGCCGAGCGCATGACGTGGGCAGGAACCCCGCGGGCGAACCGCAGCTCTAATTCGACGGCGCTTTGCAATAGTTTGCGTTGCCGGCGTCTGCGTGAAATCCGTGGCAGTGGGCGAAAAGTAAGTATACGCTATCGCTATAGCGCTGATGAAGATTGGCGATCGAGCCAGGAGGCCAGCGTAAGCACTCTCAAGCAGCGAGTGCTAAAATCGGCGGAACCAAAGGAGGTCCATGGTGTCTGAACTTTCCATGAACATGTCTTCCGCTACCGCTCTGACCGTCCGCGATCCGTGGGCGCTGGTGCCGTCGCTCGGCAACCTCGACGCCTACATCTCGGCCGCGAACCGCATCCCCTTGCTCACTCAGCAGCAGGAGATCGACTATGCGACACGCCTGCGCGAGCACGGCGATGTCGAAGCCGCCGGGAAGCTGGTGCTGTCGCACCTGCGCCTCGTCGTCTCGATCTCGCGCCAGTACCTGGGCTACGGCCTGCCGCACGGCGACCTGATCCAGGAAGGCAACGTCGGGCTGATGAAGGCGGTCAAGCGTTTTGACCCGACCCAGGGCGTGCGCCTCGTCAGCTATGCAATGCACTGGATCAAGGCCGAGATCCATGAGTACATCCTGAAGAACTGGCGCATGGTCAAGGTCGCGACGACCAAGGCGCAGCGCAAGCTGTTCTTCAACCTGCGCTCGATGAAGCAGCACCTGAAGGAAGGCGCGGCCGACGTCGACACGCACCGCAACACATTGACCGCGAGCGAGGTCGACATCGTCGCGCGCGAGCTGAACGTCAAGCGCGAGGAAGTCCTCGAGATGGAAACGCGAATGTCGGGCGGCGACGTGGCGCTGGAGCCGCAGAACGACGACGGCGAAGAGAGCTACGCGCCGATCGCCTACCTGGCGGACGACAACCACGAGCCGACGCGCGTGATGGAAGCGCAGCGCCGCGACTGGCTGGCCGGCGACGGCATCGCCCAGGCGCTGGACGTGCTGGACGCGCGCAGCCGCCGCATCGTCGAAGAGCGCTGGCTGAAGGTCAATGACGACAGCAGCGGCGGCATGACCTTGCACGAGCTGGCGGCGGAGTACGGCGTCAGCGCCGAGCGGATTCGTCAGATCGAGGTTGCGGCGATGAAGAAGATGCGCAAGGCGCTGGTGGCGGACGAAACAACGATCTGACGGCGCTTCGCTGCTGCATGAACGGCCCCTGACGGGGCCGTTTTGTTTTATGCCGCCGCGCCTTCGATCAGGCGCTTCAAATCGGCGGCCAGATCCTTCGAAGGCATGCCGTAGCGCGTGAAGAGGCGCAGATGGCCGTCCGCATCGAAGACGTACGAGCCGGCGGTGTGATCCATCGTGTAGCTGCCCGGCGTCTTGCCGGGCACCTTGGCGTAGAACACCTTGAACTCCTGCGCCGCGGCCTTGGTCTGCTCCGGCGTGCCGCGCAAGGCGATGAAGCTCGGGTCGAAGTTCGCCATGTAGGCCTTCAGCACCTCGGGCGTATCGCGATCCGGATCGACGCTGACGAAGACGCCTTGCACCTTGTCGCCTTCGGCGCCGAGCGATTTCTTGATCGCCGCAAGGTCGGCCATCGTCGTCGGGCAGACGTCCGGGCACTGCGTGTAGCCGAAGAAGACCACCGCGACCTTGCCCTTGAAGTCCGCCAGGCTGCGCGGCTTGCCGTACTGGTCGGTCAACGCGAGCTGCTTGCCGAACTCCGAACCGCTGACGTCGACGCTGTTGAACGGCACGGTATCCGACGGCTTGCTGCAGCCGGCGACGGCCAGACAGGCGGCGAACAGCAAAGGCATCAAACGACTCATCACAGCAGCGGGCTCAGGTAGTGATCCAGCAGCAGCGCGGCAAAGAGCAGCGACAGATACAGGATCGAGAAGCGGAAGGTCTTGCGCGAGAGCCGGTCGCTGTACTTGCGCCACAAAGCCCAGGCGTAGCCGACGAAGACGGCGCCGAGCGCCACGGCGCTGGCCAGATAGAGCCAGCCGCTCATGCCGAAGATGAAGGGCAGCAAGGTCGAGGCGACCAGCACGAAGGTATAGAGCAGTACCTGCAGGCGCGTGAATTCACTCCCGTGCGTGACCGGCAGCATCGGCAGGCCGGACTTGCGATAGTCCTCGACGCGGTACAGCGCCAGTGCCCAGAAATGCGGCGGCGTCCACAGGAAGATGATCAGGAAGAGCATCAGCGCTTCCGGGCCGACGTCGCCGCGCATCGCGGCCCAGCCGAGCACCGGCGGCATCGCGCCCGAAGCGCCGCCGATGACGATGTTCTGCGGTGTCAGCGGCTTCAGCACCACGGTGTAGATCACCGCGTAGCCGACGAAGGTGGCGAAGGTCAGCCACATCGTCAGCGGGTTCACGAAGGCGTAGAGCAGCACGCTTCCCGTCAGGCCGAGCACGGCCGAGAAGGCCAGGGTCTGGGGGTTCGTCAGCTCGCCCTTCGCGGTCGGACGCCACGCGGTGCGGGCCATCTTCGCGTCGATGCGCTGCTCGACCAGGCAGTTGAAGGCCGCAGCGGCGGCCGCCACCAGCCAGATGCCGGCCGTCGCGGCGAGGGTCACCGGCCAGTCGGGCAGGCCGGGCACCGCCAGCAGCATGCCGATGACGGCGCAGAAGACGATCAGCTGCACCACGCGCGGCTTGGTCAGCGCATAGAACTGCCGCACGCGCGAAGGGCGCATCGCAGGCAAGGGAGCGGAGGAGGACAGCGCGTCAGACATGATTCAGTCGCGTCGATTCTAAAGAGGGCGTCGAAGCCGACTTGGGCACCGTGGAGACCGCCCGCGCGCCTTGCCGCATGCGTGCGAGCAGCAAGGTCAGCACGACCACCAGCGCCGCGGCGCCGCCGGTGTGGCCGACGGCTGCCAGCAGCGGCCATCCGAGCACGACGTTGGACAGGCCGGTCCCCAGCTGCCAGATGGCGACGCCGGCGATCCCCAGCCCGAAGCGCCGAGCCGCGGCACTGCCGCTCATGCGTGAATGGCGCTGCAGGCGCCACGCGAGCCAGGCCAGCGCCGCCAGCACCAGCAGCGCAAAGAGCCGATGCGTGTAGTGGATCGCGGTCAGCGCGGCGAAGGGCAGCCAGCCGCCGTCCTTGCCGCGGCCGAGTTCGCGCAGCACGGTGAAGCCGTGTTCAAAATCCATCGCCGGCCACCACGAGCCCTGGCAGGTCGGGAAATCGCGGCAGGCCAGCACTGCGTAATTCGTGCTGACCCAGCCGCCGAGCACGATCTGCATCACCGCGAGCAGCGCAACGCCACGAGCCAGCATGCGCAAGCCGCGCGGCACGGCCAGCGGCGCGGCCTCGTAGGCACGCGCCTGCAACGCCAGCAGCGCGAGCAGCCCGAGGCCGCCAAGCAGGTGCGCCGTGACGATCGCCGGATACAGCTTCATCGTCACCGTGAACGCGCCGAAGGCCCCTTGCAGGCAGACCCAGACGAAGGTCAGGGTGGCCCACCACGGCGAGGCGCCGGAACGCTTGCGCCACGCCTGCACCCAGCTCGCAATCATCAGCACCGTGATCAGCACGCCGACGCCGGTCGCGAGATAGCGGTGCGTCATCTCGACCCAGGCCTTGCCGTGCGTCACCGGGCCGGCCGGCAGCGCGGTCTGCGCGGCATGGATGTCGGCCTGCGCGCCGAGCGGGCTGGCGTTGCCGTAGCAGCCCGGCCAGTCGGGGCAGCCGAGGCCGGAATCGGTGAGCCGCGTGAAGGCGCCGAACAGCACGAGGTCGAAGGTCAGGAAAAGCGTCAGCGCCGTCAGCGCGCGCAACTGGGTTGCGGTCGTCGCACCGCGGTGGCGCAGCCACAGCCACAGCAATGGGGCGCTGGCGAGCAGCACGCCCAGCAGCGCGATGCGCAGGAACGGGGTCCAGTCGACCATGTCAGTCCATGCCTGCAGTGAGCTTGGGGTCCACGTCAGCGTCCCGGAGTGTCCCAGCTGGCCGAGGCGCGCAGCAGCTTGTCGACGTCGCCCTTCAGCTTGTTCGGATTCGGCGAGACCGGTGCGCGCATCATCCATTCGCCCATCGGATCGACGATGTAGAGGTGCGCCTCGAGCGCTTCGCCCGGCGCCGGCTCCAGCCACTTCGCGATCGCCGCACGCGGCGCGCGCAGCACCGTAGCCGGCGTGCCGGCCTCGATCGCCTTCAGCACCTCGGGACGGACCGGTGCGTCGTCCTCGACCAGCCAGATCTTGTCGATGCGGTCCTTCTCGCGCCCCAGGGTCTCGCGCAGCTGGCGCTGCAGGAAGAGGTTGTGCTCGCAGGCCGCATCGCAGGCGCCGCCGGCGACGATGACGAAGAGCCATTGCCCTTTCAAGCTCGCAGCGCTGACGGCGCGGCCCTGCAGGTCGGTCAGCGGCAGATCCGGCAGCGAGCGCGTCGGCAGGATCAGCTCGCTGTAGTTCGTGCGGCCCTGCGGCCGGATCACGAAATAGGTGAAGTACGAGGCCACCACCGGCGCGGCGCACACCGCCAGCACCATCAGCATCTGCCAGCGCCCGGTGCGCGTGCGGCGCTCCGCTTCCAGCTCGGGCCGCGGCTGGCTGTGCACGGTGAAGCTCAGCGCTTCAGGCGGCGGCGCGGCGGAGCCGGGGGCGGAGGAGTTGGAACCAGACATAGAGACCTGCGATTAACGCACTCATGGCAAACCATTGGAAGGCATACCCGTAGTGCCTGGAGACATCGACGGCGACCTGCGGCCACTCCCGCTGCAAGCCGTCGTGGGCGGAGACGTCGTCGTCCGACTGGCGCAGCGACAGCGGCCGCAGCTTGACCCCGACCTCGCGCGACATCGCGCCGAGATCGAGATTCTGACGGATGGGCCCCGATTCGGCGCCCGCAAACTCGAACAGCTTGGATGGCGGCGGGGCGATCAGCCCGTGCACCTCGACCTCGCCTTCGGGCGTGACGATGGGCGGCAGCCGGGTGCGGTCCTGGATGTTGCGCGGCACCCAGCCGCGCTGCACCAGCACCGCATCGCCCGGCGCGAGCAGCAGCGGCGTGACGACGTAGAAGCCCGGCTGCGCATTCATCTGGCGGTTGTCGAGATAGACGGTGGCCTGCGCCAGCCAGCGGCCGTGCAGCACGATCGCGCGGTAGTGCTGCGGCAGCGCCTCGGCTTCGGTGCGAGCGAGCGCGGACGCCGCCATCGCGGGCTCGCGGCTGCGGCCGTCGATCTGGTTCTGCAACGCGATCTTCTCGGCGGCGCGGCTCAGCTGCCAGATGCCGAGCCGCGCCGTCACGGCGCAGCCGGCCAGCGCGGCGACCAGCACGATCAGCCAACGAATGCCCTGTCGGGTCATCGGTGCACCCTAAGGCCCATGGCCGGTCCCGCCAGGCGGGAGCGTTCGCCCTTGGCTCGGCGCCCGGGCGGGTTCATCGCCGGAGGACCCGCAGCGGATAATCCGGCCCATGAAGTACATCGTCGTCGGCCTGGCATTCATCGGCATCATCGCGGCGCTGGCGACGGCGGGCTTCTTCATGCTGCGCGGCGATTCCGGCAAGTCCCGATCGGGCCACATGGCGCGCGCGCTGGCGGTGCGCGTCGGGCTCTCGATCCTGCTCTTCATCTGCATCCTCGTCGCCTACGAGCTCGGCTGGATCCACCCGACCGGCGTGCCGATCGGGCGCTGAGCCTGCAGCGAAAAGAGCGCCCGCAGGCGCTCTTCGGCGGCAAGGCGGCGAGCCGTCAGAGCCAATAGACGACGACGTAGAGACCGAGCCAGACCACGTCCACGAAGTGCCAGTACCAGGCCGCGCCTTCGAAGCCGAAATGATGATCCGGCGTGAAGTGCCCCCGCATCAGCCGCAAGGTGATGAAGAGCAGCATCATCATGCCGACGAATACGTGGAAGCCGTGGAAGCCGGTCAGCATGAAGAAGGTCGAACCGTAGGCGCCTGAGCTGAGCTTCAGGTTCAGCTCGGTGTAGGCGTGGTGGTACTCGTAGGCCTGGAAGGCCAGGAACAGCAGGCCGAGCTGCACCGTGATCCACATCCAGGTGATCGCCTTGCCGCGCTGGTTCGCGATCAGCGCATGGTGCGCGATCGTCAGCGTCACGCCGGAGCTCAGCAGCAGCGCGGTGTTGATCGTCGGGATCGGCCACGGGCCCATCGTGCGGAAGGGCTCGACGATGTCGCCCGGCGAGCCGGTGTAGCCCACGCCTGAGCTCGGCCACACGGCCTTGAAATCCGGCCAGAGGATCGCGTTCTCCAGGTCGCCCAGGCTCGGCAGCGCATGCACGCGCGCCCAGAACAGCGCGCCGAAGAAGGCACCGAAGAACATCACCTCGGAGAAGATGAACCAGCTCATGCTCCAGCGGTAGGAGATGTCGATGCGGCCGCTGTAGAGGCCGCCCTCGCTCTCGCTGATCGCATCGCCGAACCAGCGCGCCAGGGTCCAGCCCCAGACGATGAAGCCGGCCAGCGTGCAGTACGCGCCCCATCCGTGGCCGTTGACCCACTGCGCGGCGCCGAAGATGACGAGCAGCAGGCCGAATGCAGCCATCACCGGATGGCTGGAAGGCGCCGGGACGAAGTAGTAAGGGGTCTTGCCCGAGTGCGTCGTTGCCGACATGGTTTTCTCCTGGAACCTCGTTGGATTTCTGATTCAGCGGCTCAAGTCGCCGCGCCGCTGCTGACGATGAACCTCACCAGCAGCACCAGCACGATGACGAACAGCGCCGCGCCAAGCACGCCGGCGATGATCACATGCAACGGATTCAGCCGGCTCACGTCGCGCTCGTAGTCGGAGGACTTGCGCACGCCGAAGAAGGACCAGCCGACCGCCTTCATCGTGTCGATGAACGAGCCCTTGCGCGCGACCGCGTCGCGCAGGCTGCCGTCGTCCTTGTCTGTCTTCACGACCGCGGCTCCGGTATGGCCGGCGCCTTGGCATCGCTGCCGATCGGCGCCATCGGCGTCTTGCCGCCGACCTCGAAGAAGGTGTAGCTGAGCGTGATCGTCTTGATGTCTTTCGGCATCTTGGGATCGATGTAGAACACCACCGGCCACTGCTTGGATTCACCCGGCTTCAGCACCCACTCGCTGAAGCAGAAACACTCCAGCTTGTTGAAATAGGCCATCGACTGCTTCGGCGCGAAGCTCGGGATCGCCTGGGCCGCCATCGTGCGGTTCTGCTGGTTGTGGAAGGTGTACATCACCGTCGTCAGCTCGCCCGGATGCACCTGCAGCGAATTGACCGCCGGCTTGAAGTCCCACGGCCCGCGGGCATTGGCATCGAACTCCACCGTGATGCTGCGGCTCAGGTCGACCTGCGTATTGGCCGGCAGCTTGTTCGGTTTCGAACCGACCGCATCCTGCTCCGACAGCGACAACACGTTGATGCCGAGCGCTGCGCAGATGTGCTTGTAGATCGGCACCAGCCCGTAGCCGAAGCAGAACATCAGCGCGACGATCACGACCAGCTTGCTCACCATGTGCAAGTTGTCGAGCCGCAGGCGCGAGATCAGGGCGGGCTTGGCCATGGGGCTAGGCTCGTCCTCAGGCGCCGAAGAAGACCATCTTGGTCACGAAGCCGATCAGGAACGCTGCCGCGATCGACGCCAGGATCAGCGCCAGCCGCAGGTTGCTTTTCCTTTGCTCGGGCGTCATGACAGTCAAGCCAGGACCTTGGTCGCGGTCGCGTCCAGCTTCGGCGGGGTCTCGAAGGTGTGGAACGGCGCCGGCGACGGCACTTCCCACTCCAGTCCTTCGGCACCTTCCCAGGGCTTTTGCGGCGCCTTCGCGCCGATGCCGCGCATGCACGGCAGCACGATGAAGAAGAAGAAGTAGACCTGGCTCAGCCCGAAGCCGAGGGCGCCGATCGAGGCCACCATGTTGAAGTCGGTGAACTGCATCGGGTAGTCGGCATAGCGGCGCGGCATGCCGGCCAGGCCGAGGAAGTGCATCGGGAAGAAGGTCAGGTTGAAGAAGACCAGCGACGCCCAGAAGTGGATCTTGCCGCGCGTTTCGTTGTACATCACGCCGGTCCACTTCGGCGACCAGTAGTAGAAGCCGGCGAACATCGCGTAGAGCGAGCCGGCCACCAGCACGTAGTGGAAGTGGGCGACGACGTAATAGGTGTCCTGCAGCTGGATGTCGACCGGTGCGACCGAGAGGATCAGCCCGGTGAAGCCGCCCATCGTGAACACGAAGATGAAGCCGACAGCGAACAGCATCGGCGTCTCGAAGGTCATCGAGCCGCGCCACATCGTCGCGATCCAGTTGAAGACCTTCACGCCGGTCGGGATCGCGATCAGCATCGTCGCGTACATGAAGAAGAGCTGGCCCGTCACCGGCATGCCGGTGGTGAACATGTGGTGCGCCCAGACGATGAACGACAGGATCGCGATCGACGAGGTGGCATACACCATCGAGGTATAGCCGAACAAACGCTTGCGCGCGAAGGCCGGCACCACGGCGCTGACGATGCCGAAGGCCGGCAGGATCATGATGTAGACCTCGGGGTGGCCGAAGAACCAGAAGATGTGCTGATACATCACCGGGTCGCCGCCGCCGGCGGGGTTGAAGAAGCTGGTGCCGAAGTGGCGGTCGGTC
>Ga0105239_10003010_pt1 | contig 21011 bp, 12 predicted proteins | sample KBSC44metaG_FD_92761 | JGI IMG/M metagenome (GOLD analysis project Ga0105239, IMG submission 92761) | Corn rhizosphere microbial communities from Kellogg Biological Station, Michigan, USA - KBS C4-4 metaG | ecosystem: Host-associated > Plants > Roots > Rhizosphere > Soil | place: Michigan, USA... | reverse complement strand
CCTGCGTTTGCCGGCCTGGGCGCCCCTTACTGGGAACAACATGCGCGCGGCACCATAGTAGGTATTACGCGGGGAACTACTTCTGCCCATATTGCCCGCGCTGCACTCGAAAGCATTGCCCTGCAAACGATGGATGTGCTCACTGCCATGCAGGCCGATGCCGGATCACCTATTAAAGAACTTCGTGTAGATGGTGGCGCTACTGCCAATGACCTGTTGCTACAGATCCAGGCCAATGTATTGCAGGCTACGGTGATTCGTCCGCAGATCACTGAAACCACAGCTATTGGAGCCGCTTATCTCGCCGGACTAGCCGTCGGTTTCTGGAAAAATATCGATGAGATAAAAAAACAATGGAAACTCGATAAAAGCTTTTCTCCCGATACAGCCAACGCCATTGAACTGACCAAAGGATGGCAGAAAGCCATCAAAGCGGCCAGGGCATGGGCGGAAGGATAAGACGGAAAAGACAGAAAGTCCGGAAGTCCGAAAGAATCATTCATCTAATATAGCTATCTATCTGTATTCAACTTTCCGACTTTCGGACTTTTCCGACTTTCGGACTATTATCAAACTACAAAACTACAATTGTATGTCACCATTTACAGCCGAGCTTATCGGCACTATGTTTTTAATTTTACTGGGTACCGGTGTAGTGGCTAATGTGATATTAAAAGGAACCAAAGGATACAGCGGCGGCTGGATGGTAATTACCACCGGCTGGGCACTGGCGGTTTTTGTAGGCGTAGTGATTGCAGGCCCATATAGCGGAGCTCATCTGAACCCTGCCGTTTCGGTAGGGCTGGCCATTGCGGGAAAATTCGATTGGGCCAGTGTTCCCGTTTACATTGCCGCACAGCTGATTGGCGCCATCATCGGCGCTTTTTTAACCTGGTTGATCTACCGGGACCATTTCAACAGCACCAGCGATCCCGATACACAACTGGCTGTATTCAGTACGGGACCCGCTATACGAAATAACGCGCTTAATTTACTCAGTGAAATCGTCGGCACCTTCGTATTGATCTTTGTAGTTTTCTATTTTACCGATGCAGAGATCAAAACGCCAAAAACGCCTATCGGACTTGGCTCTCTGGGCGCTTTGCCAGTAGCATTTGTCGTTTGGGCAATTGGTCTTTCATTGGGTGGCACTACCGGTTATGCCATTAATCCGGCAAGAGATCTGGGTCCGCGTATTGCGCACGCCTTAGTGCCCATCAAACAAAAAGGAAGCAGCAACTGGCGATATGCCTGGATACCTGTTATCGGTCCCTTCCTGGGAGCGATTATAGCTGCATTGCTTTATCTCGCACTTAAAACAAAAGTCTGAGGTTAGAAGCGGATCGATTCTGTACAAGCATATACGATATGGTTCCCGTATTGTTCCGGTATACCTCCGGTATGGCTTCGGCATGGGAAAAGTATAGTAATAGTAAGGCAATAGTAAGGGAATAGTAAGAGAAAAGTCAAAAAATCAGCCCCGGGAGAGATAGTAAAACAGAAGTAGTAGTTATGTACTGTAGAGAACCCTACTTTTAATTACAATTATACGCACCAAAAATATGCCAGATTACATTGTATAACTCAATTAAGATGCCTCGGGCACATTATAGTTTTATCTGTCTTCCTTTTATTGGCCCATAATTATTAAAAGGATCAATACATTGATCAATTTGCTGAAAGCTTGTTTTATCAAAGGCTTTCTTCAGCAACGCGTTCGTATTTTTATTTAATGAATGCAAATGAATGATTCCATACTTACATATGTGCCCAACGAGATGTTGCCTGTTATCAATAAAATGAATGTAAGCAAGAGTTGCGTTACACCGCGTCAGCCAGAAAAGATGTTTGATAAAGGGATTTAATGAAGTTGTATCAATTTGTAACGCACCATTGAATTTTTTCCCGATCCTGTTTTCTTCGAGAAACAGTAGTGCTTCTTTTGCCGGCTTATAATCGTTTTTCTGATATCGCCATGGCGTATCAGTATCTCCCAGAAATGTTAAAGTATCAATATCAAGTTCACTCAATAAAATTTTTAATTGACTGGCAAGCAATTTCACATGATTATTGATGGACGTTGAGCTTACCGTGAGGATAAAAGCTTCAAATGTTTGGGGCGAAAAGAAAATCTCCTCGTCTTTTTCTTCTATGTAGTCCCTTTTGGGAAAGGCCGGAAATTTTTCAAAAGCTTCGTTCCTGCTTAATTTTTTTAGCATATAAAAAAGTACAAACAAATGTATACAAAATAGGCTCGCGAAAGAAGCATGCAACTTTAATGTATTTTTACCCCCTCATTTAATTACAAGCACCCTGTTGAATACACTAGTCAGTGTGTTGATCCACTGAAAATGAACCCATTGTTCGATTATAAATTAAATGTCAATGAAAGGCAGTTTTTGCATGGGAATTAAAAAAGGTATTGTTGTATTCGCTTCTTTTATTGTATCTCATTCACTGTTTGCCCAGGATTTTACGCAATATGTAAATCCCTATATCGGCACGGCAGGCCATGCACACGTGTTTTTAGGCGCCAGCGTTCCTTTTGGTGCCGTACAGGTGGGCGCTGATAATATTTTCCGCGGGTGGGACTGGTGCTCGGGCTATAATTACACCGACAGCATCATAAGAGGATTCTCCCACACCCATTTAAGCGGTACAGGTATGCCCGATCTCGGTGATGTGGTGCTGATGCCTTTTACCGGTTCTGTAAAATCTGATCTGGGAACGCCCGAAAACCCGTCATACGCCTCACATTTCAGTCATAAAAAAGAAAAAGTGCGCCCCGGTTATTATGCGGTTACCCTCGATGATTACAATACACAGGTTGAATTAACAGCCACTGAAAGGGTAGGGTTCCATAAATATCATTTTCCGGCTTCGGCAGAAGCACATTTGTTCATCGACTTGAAAAATGGCATCGGCGATAAGGCAACCGACACCTATCTGGAACAGCTTGATGATTCTACTTTAATCGGCTACCGGTTTTCAAAAGGCTGGGCGCCCGATCAGCGTTTGTTCTTTGCCATTAGGCTGTCAGCGCCCATGCAGCAACTGGATCTGTTTGACAATACCAGCAAAATAAAAGGCAAATCGGCCAAAGGAAATGCCGTTAATGGAATTATCAGTTTTGCCAAAACACCTGCCGTATTAATGATCAAAGTAGGTATTTCGCCGGTAAGCTCAGATAACGCACTGGGTAACATAACCGCTGAAATCCCTCACTGGAATTTTGCAAAGGTGGTGCAGGACGCGCATAACAAATGGAACCACGAACTCAGCAAGATCGTCATCGATACCAAAAGCGCCACCAACAAAACAATATTCTATACCGCGTTTTATCATACCATGATCGATCCCGCCCTGTTTAACGATGATAATGGTGAATACCGCGGCGCCGATAAAAATTTATACAAAGCCTCCTTTAAAAACTATTCGATCTTTTCTTTGTGGGATACCTATCGGGCACTCGATCCATTATACAACATTGTTCAGCCGGAGCGTGTAAACGATATTGTTAACACCATGCTGGCTATTTATCAGCAGCAGGGAAAGCTACCCATCTGGCATCTGGCGGGTAATGAAACCAATTTAATGCCCGGCATTAGTGGGGTACAGGTAGTAGCAGAAGCATATCTGAAAGGATACAGAGGCTTCGATACTGCACTCGCTTTTGAAGCCTGTAAAAATTCTGCATTGCGCGATGAGTATGGACTGAACTATGTAAAATCTGTTCAATACATTCCTAATAATAAAATGCAGGAATCGGTTGCCAAAGCTATGGAATATGGTATCAGCGATGGCAGCATTGCTCTGATGGCAAAGAAAATGGGCAAAAAAGAAGATGCAGAATTATTCACTGAACGCTCGCATTACTATCGCAACTACTTCGACAGCACTACAAAATTCTTCAGAGGTAAAAATGATAAAGGCGAATGGAACACTACATTCGATCCTGCAAAAATTTCTCACCCTTATATCGACGACTATTGCGAAGGCAATGGATGGGAATATACCTGGCTCGTGCCGCAGGATGTAGAAGGATTGATAAAACTAATGGGCGGCGACAAAGCATTTATTGATAGACTCGATGAATTTTTTAAACTGAAAGTAGAATACGATCCAAAAGCACCGCCAGATATTTCGGGCATGATCGGACAGTATGCACACGGCAATGAGCCCGGCCATCATACTACCTATCTATATGCCTATGCCGGCGCCCAATGGAAGACCGCTGAGAAAGTACGGTACATTTTAAAAGATTTATACGCTGATAGCACCGATGGCATCAGTGGTAATGAAGACTGCGGACAGATGTCGGCCTGGTATATATTTTCTTCATTGGGTTTTTATCCCGTATTTCCTGCCAGTGGCGCTTATGTTTTGGGCAGTCCGTTATTTGATAAAGCCACCATTCATTTACCAAAAGGAAAGACTTTCACCGTTCAGGCGGTAAATAACAGCGATAAGAATATTTATATCCAAAGCGTAGTGCTGAATGGAAAGCCCTGGCCCAATGCTTATATTTTTCATAAGGATCTTATGAAAGGAGGAACCTTAAAAATTGTAATGGGCAGTAAGCCTAATACCAGTTTTGGAAAGGCAGCGAAGAACCGGCCCCGTTCAGAATATTTTTAGTTTGAGGTTTGAAGTCTGTTGTTTGAAGTTGCTTCACTTCAAATAGCAAACTCGTTTTAAGAAATCGGTTTCGTAAAGATATAGCGCACAGACTGAGGAGATTACAAATAAAGTAGGGTATCTTGAACGCTCTAATTCTGCTGACATATGAAACTTACTTGTAGTCTTTTGCTTTGTTTTATGGCTGCTTCTGCTTTTGGTCAGAACAAAGTTTTCAATATAACTTCATTGGGCGCAGTTGGTGACGGCAAAACCGATAACACCGCCGCTATTCAAAAAACCATATACAAAGCTAATGAGGCAGGTGGCGGACGTGTAGTAGTACCGGCAGGTAAATTTGTAACCGGCGTTTTAATATTATATTCAAATGTTGACTTACACCTTGCAGAAGGCGCAACCCTGCTGGGCAGTACAAATCGTGCTGATTATGGCCCTTCAAGGAAAGCTTCTCCCTTAATTGTAGCCGATAAGCAAGTAAATATATCCATTACCGGTAAAGGAACTATCGACGGACGTGGCCGCGAAGTAGTGGCCGATGTAGACCGCATGCTGAAAGCAGGCACCCTGGAAGACCCCGACTGGCAAACAGAAAATCCCTGGCACCAGAAACGTTCCAATGAATCTAACCGTCCGCACATCCTCACATTTAAGAATTGCGATCATGTAACCATCAAAGGCGTGCTGTTTAAAGATGCCGCCTGCTGGGTACAAACCTATAGCGAATGCAGCAATCTTACCCTTGACAGCGTTCGCGTGCAGAGCACTGCCTATTATAATAATGATGGTATTGATATTGCCGACTGCCGCAATGTAAAAGTGACACATTGCGATGTAAATGCCGATGATGATGGCATTTGTCTCAAATCGCACAACCCCGATGCCATGTGCGAGAATATTGAGATCTCCGATTGTAAAATACGGTCCAGCGCCAGTGCATTGAAATTTGGTACCGCATCGCTTGGCGGATTTAAACATATAACGGTAAAGAATATTTCAATTCGTGATACCTATCGTTCAGCTATTGCCCTGGAATCGGTGGATGGCGGTACGCTACAGGACGTTACTATAGATGGCGTACTCGCAAAGAATACAGGCAATGCCATTTTTATAAGGCTCGGCCATCGTAAAACTTCCGCTCCCATTGGTGTGGTGAAAGATATAGTGATCAGAAATGTTAAGGTAGAAGTGCCGTCAGGCAAGCCCGACAAAGGATATGAAATGGAAGGCCCTGAACTCAGGTATCCACACAATGTATTTCCCGCTGCCATTGCCGGTTTGCCCGGTCACCCGGTTGAAAATGTTACATTGGAAAATATCAAAATTGATTATGAAGGTGGCGGCAGTAAGCAAGTAGCGCATTTTTCGCTCGATTCATTGCCCCAATTGCCCGAAAAAACCGGCGATTACCCCGAATTCTCCATGTTTGGCGAAATGCCTTGCTGGGGATTGTATGTACGCCATGCCACGGGCATTCAGTTAAAGAATGTACAACTGGCGTATAAAAAAGCAGATTTCCGCCCTGCTATGGTGTTTGATGATGTGCAGAAACTGAAGCTGCAGAATATAAATATTCCATCGGGCCAAAACCCTCCGGCCATTGTATTTAAAGATACCCCTTCGCCTTCTATGGAGGCCATGAAACTGCCGTTTGATAAAAAGCAGGCAGTGATTGTCTGGGATCAAAAGTAACCGACCCTGATGTAGTTGCGCTAAGAGCTTAAAGAGAAAAAGAGGCATTGGAAAGACCTCTTTTTCTCTTTTTTGCTTTTATACGCCCTGGCTTTACAATCGTTGACCAAGCACTGAGTTTTTGGAAAAAAGCCCTCTTTTTCCCTTTTTTACTCCTATACCCTCTTACTTTGCAATCGTTTGCATAGTTTTTTGTAATTGTATTACATATTTCTGCGGGGAAATAGATATAGTCTTGTTACTTTGTCCGCGACATAACTAAAAACAACCATGAGTATTCTTTCGAAATTTTCACTGGCTGGCAAAACCGCGCTGGTTACAGGAAGTAAAAGAGGCATTGGCAAATCGATTGCTGTGGCACTGGCCGAAGCCGGCGCCAACATCATTGGCGTATCCGCTTCCCTTGAACTCACCGGCAGCAAAGTGCAGCAGGAGGTAGAAGCCACCGGCCGTACCTTTAAAGCTTATCAGGCCGATTTTAACGACCGCAAGGCATTGTATACGTTTATCGACAAGGTAAAAGGCGAATGCCCGCCTGTTGATATTCTCTTCTGCAATGCTGGTACCATAAAACGCAAGCCCGCAGCCGAACACCCCGATGAATACTGGGATGAAGTGATCAACGTGAACCTCAATTCGCAGTTTATTTTAAGCCGTGAATTTGGAAAGGATATGGTGCAGAGAGGAAATGGCAAGATAATTTTCACCGCCTCTTTATTAAGCTTTCAGGGAGGTATTACCGTTCCCGGATATGCTGCCAGCAAAGGCGCCATTGCCCGTTTAACTATGGCTTTATCAAATGAATGGGCCGGCAAAGGCGTACAGGTGAATGCCATTGCCCCCGGTTATATTTCAACCGACAATACCGAAGCGCTGCGCAACGATCCCGATCGTGCCAACGCTATTCTGGCTCGTATACCCGCAGGCCGCTGGGGCGAAGGCGACGATATGAAGGGCGCCGCCGTTTACCTGGCTTCTCCCGCATCTGATTACGTTACCGGAACGATTATTACGGTAGACGGAGGATGGATGGGCCGCTAAAATGTGCCTGCTCTATACCTGCTCTATACCTGAGCCGTACCTTTGCCGTACTTTCTTCGGTACTTGTTCGGCTATACACCGAAGCAGTATCGAACAAGTATCGAACAAATACCGAAGCAGTCTCGAACAAGAACCGAACAAGGTGTAGGGCAGATACAACAAAAACATAAGCTATACCGAAGGATGCAAATGTGAAAATGTGAAAATGAATTACTGATTTGGCTGAGTAAAGGCATTTTCAAATTTGCTAATTTTCAAATTTTCAAATTATACATATGGATAATCGATTTGCTATAAGTCCGAATGAAGCAAAACAGATGGACACGGCTGCACTAAGAAAGGCTTTTCTGATTGATAAAATTTTTGAAGCTGATGCGGCCAATTTTACCTTATCACACTACGACCGGTACATTGCCGGTGGTGTTATGCCGGTATCGAAAACCGTTGAATTACCCAATCCCGAAAAGCTGAAAGCCCAGTACTTTTTGGAAAGAAGAGAGATGGGGATCATCAACGTAGGTGGCAAAGGGACCATCACTGCCGACGGACAATCCTTTGAGCTGGATTATAAAGAAGCATTATATATTGGTAAGGGAGCGCAGAAGGTGACTTTTGCTTCTGCCGATAAAAGCAAGCCCGCTAAATTTTATATCAACTCTGCACCGGCGCATCATACTTATCCCACCAAAAAGATTGCAAGGGCTAATGCCGAAGTGGTGGAACTCGGCAGTCCTGCCACCGCCAATCACCGCGTGATCAATAAACTAATCGTAAGCAGTGTGCTGGAAGTTTGCCAGTTACAAATGGGTATGACCGAATTAAAAAGCGGCAGCGTATGGAATACCATGCCTGCACATACACACGACCGTCGCATGGAAGTGTATTTCTATTTTGAAGTACCCGATGGTCAGAGCGTTTGTCATTTTATGGGCGAACCCCAGGAAACACGTCATATCTGGATGCAGAATGAACAGGCCGTAATATCTCCCAACTGGTCTATTCACTCAGGCGCCGGCACCTCTAACTATACCTTCATATGGGGTATGGCCGGTGAAAATCTGGACTATGGCGATATGGACCATTGCACGATAAATGCATTGCGCTAGTTCTAAATGTGCCACACTTTCTTCAATGATCGGGTAAGTGTGGCACACTTTCCCGGAAAATATAATTTGCTTATTTTGGGCAAACATCAATAATATGTTTGCGCGAATAATAATAATAACATCTGCGATCCTTTTCAGCTTTTTAGGCTGTAAACAACATGCTCCAAATACCTCAATTGTTAAAAGGCAGTCTTTTGCTCAACCTGATACGCTAAAAAAAGATGAAAGCGGAGCCGAAAGATCATACAGGTTCACGAACCAGGAGAACAAGATGTATGATACGATGGGTATAAAAATAGGTGAAATTCATTTTCCTATTAATGTTAAGCCTACCAGCAGCTTTCTTCCTGTTATAAGTATTGATAATCCCTCTTATATTTTAAGATACCTGATCAAAGGGGATGATGTGGTATTACCTAAAAAAGTAACGTTGGCAGTGGAATACCCGGTGGCCAAACCTGTATATTTCGAATTAACTGCAAAAGGGGAAGGGTTTACAAGGAAACAGATCGTTGAAGAAATCAGTAGGGTATACCACGAGATCTATAAAGTTGAAGAAGAAACTTCAAAAACAAAAACCGTACCCCTCGAAAAAAGAGAAGGTTTAATAAACCGGAATGAAACAAATGGCAAATATGGAATATGGGGGCATGATCTGTCAGATCTTTACCTGAATTTCATCGATGTATATAAAAACCGTGATGGCGTTATTTTTTTGGACCTCGATATCGATTCCTGATCCCCTCTTATTCACACCTTACTCGTCTTTGCGAGACATAAATTATAATAAGTGTTAAAATTACGATTGTTGTAAATTAGCCAGGGTTTGTATGGCCGGAGATTAAGCCCCGGGCTATACAAACCCCTAAATTTGCGTAGAATTAAACTCAGAGCTAAATAACCAAATGAAAAAACGATTTGCCATTCTTTTACTGGCGACGGCTGTAGTAAGCGGTCCGTCTTTTTCGCAGCAAAACCATACGCTGATCATAAAGGCCGCCCAGCCCACGGCTACCATTCAGCCTACCATGTGGGGTGTGTTTTTTGAAGATATCAACTTTGGCGCCGATGGCGGCATTTATGCAGAAATGGTAAAGAACCGTTCGTTTGAGTTTTTTAAACCGCTGATGGGATGGACGATCAACCGGAAAAAGTTTGTAGAGGGCGAAGTGCTGGTGCTAAATCGTAAAGAAGAGAACAGCCGTAACCCACGCTACCTGCGCGTGACCATGAACAACGCGGTTAAAGGCGATCTGGGATTGACCAATGAAGGCTTTCGAGGCATGGGTATTAAAAAAGATCTACGGTACGATTTCTCTGTACTCTACCGCCAATCCGATGCACATACAAAATTGCACATCGAATTAACAGACAGCACCAAACAGATAATTGGCGATACGGTTTTGGCATTAACCGAATCGGGCGACAAATGGCATAAGGCCACCGCAAGCTTTCATGCAAATGCTACTGCCATAAAAGGCAAATTGAATATTTGGTTTGAAGGAAATGGTATTGTTGACCTTGATATGATTTCATTATTCCCCGGCGATACCTGGAAGAACAGACCCGGTGGTATGAGAGCCGATATGGTACAGTTGCTCGCCGATATGAAACCCGGGTTTATCCGTTTTCCCGGCGGTTGTATTGTGGAAGGATTCGATCTGTCGAACCGTTACCGCTGGAAGAATACGGTTGGCCCTGTTGAAGACAGACAGCTCATCATGAACCGGTGGAATATTGAATTCCCATATCGTAACGCACCTGATTATTTTCAAACCTTTGGTTTAGGCTTCTTTGAATATTTCCAGCTTGCTGAAGACATTGGGGCAGAGCCGTTGCCCATTCTCAATTGCGGCATGGCCTGTCAGTTCAATTCGGCAGAACTGGTACCCATGGATGAAATCGATCCGTATATACAGGATGCTTTAGATCTGATTGAATTTGCCAATGGTGATGTAAATACGCAATGGGGTAAGGTGCGAGCGCAAATGGGTCACCCTGCTCCTTTCAACTTAAAAATGATGGGTGTTGGCAATGAAAACTGGGGCCCGCAATATATCGAACGACTCAAAGTATTTATGTCGGCCATCAAGGCAAAATATCCCAACTTCAAACTGGTGTGCAGCTCAGGCACTGATCCCAATGGCGATCGTTTCGATTATCTGAATGGCGAATTGCGCAAGCTCAATGCCGATTTGATCGACGAGCACTATTACCGCCAACCTCAGTGGTTCCTGCAAAATGCCAAACGCTATGATAACTATCCCCGCAACGGATCAAAAATATTCGGTGGTGAATATGCATCGCATGTAGATAAAACTGTCGGACCTAACAGAAACTGCTGGCAGTCTGCCATCACCGAAGCTGCTTTCATGACCGGCCTCGAACGCAATGCCGATGTAGTGAACATGGCTTCCTATGCACCTTTATTTGCCAATGTGGATGGCTGGCAGTGGGCGCCCGATCTTATCTGGGTGAACAATCTGCAATCGTATGGTACGCCTGATTATTATGTACAGAAATTATTCTCTCTCAATAAAGGAACCAAAGTTGTACCCATCACGCTGAATAATGAAGTGGTAGCAGGGCAGGACAGTCTGTATGCTTCTGCCTGTATTGATTCAGCTACGAATGAACTGATCATTAAAGTGGTGAATGCATCGGGTGTGCAGCAAAACAATACCCTGCAATTGGATGGTGTGAAGAAGCTGGGGGCAAAAGGAAAATTAACTACGATGAAAGCTGATCTTGCGGCGATAAATTCATTCGATAATCCAACTAATGTAGTGCCGGTTGAATCGGTTATTTCATTAAAAGGAAAACAGATCATGCTCACGTCTGCTCCTTATTCGTTCAATGTGATCAGAGTAAAAATGTAATAACAGGTAAGGGTGAGCCACCCCGACATGCAATGTCGGGGTGACCCACCTTTCGCATTACTGCCAAACGAAGGGCAGATACCAATCCCTGCTCAGCAGTTTAGCGCGTGCCTGGTTAGCATAGGCGGAAGAAATGTTCGATTTGATCAGTTTATTGTAGACCTTATTCGCTATAAAAGACGGATCGTTGCGGTGGAGAGAAACGCGCAACAGATCGGCCCACCGGGTTCCTTCATATCCATCTTCCAGGCCGGTTTCATTGATCAATCCGTTTTCTACAGAAAGGGTACTGTCGGTTGGGTCTATTATATAATCCACCAAATTGGCTCTCGCTCTTATACCGATATTACGGTACCAGTCTGACCGGTAATAAGGCACACCCGTACTACCACTGTTACGTGCATCAAACCGGAAAGTAGTATCCGGTTCAAATAATGTATTCTGATAATTGGTAACATCACTGCCGGGAGCAGGCCATGCGCCACCAATACCCGGACTGAACAATCCCCACGCCAAACGATGATGCCCTGCACGGTTCGCTGCTTCGGCAAAGCGCATATGCAAATGGGTTTCACGGTACAGGAACCACTTGCCATCTTTCTGCAATACATTGGCAGGCAGATTAGTGGTGTTACTGATATAGTTATACAGATATTTCATTACTACCGGCTGACCATTGATCAGTTTCCAGGTAAGCTGACCGCGCGCATCGTACGGTATGCCGGGTGTTCCCTGAGCGGGGCGCTGTTGTTCGCTGTTCCACATATCCATGGCGGCTTGTGAAGGTTGTACCAGATAATTGCCACCGATAGGGGAGAATAGTTTTACAAACGGGTTGTCGGGTTTAAAATCATTATCGAAAGGAATAGCCCACACCCATTCTCTTCTGAATCCTTCTGTACTCATAGACTGTTCAAACATAATGCGCCACTGCGATGAAGTAACAAGCGTAGTGGCATCACCGCCACGTGAGTAGCTGATATAATGGTCGATGTCGCCATTGCTGTCCCAACCCACTTTATACATGGAATAGTAAGAACCGCCGGGCGTACCAACCGTGCCAGTTTCCATAACCTGACGATACCATTTGGCTGCGGCAACATAATCGCCTTTCCATAGGTGCAGATCACCGAGCAATACTTTTTTATTGATGAACCACTTTTGTGTGGGGTATCCGTCAACGGTAATATTAAGATTTGTTCCTGAAGGGTATTCATCTTTAAATGGAAGCGCTTCGGCAAAGCTGATCAAACTGTCGAGCAGTGTGTTGAAGGGCAGGCGGGGGAATTTCGAAGGATCATTTACATCATCCAGGTTTTCCAGTGCATCAGTAACATAAGGTACCTGTCCGTAATGAATGCCCAGCTGCAGATACAGGAAAGAGCGCAGGCAGGCGATATCGGCATATCGTTGTTCGTATTCGGCCTCTTTCATTTTATTTTCCTGACGCATAATATTGAAGTGTTTCAATACATCATTACAATCAATGATCACTTCATAAAACGGTCTGGGGTTGGCGTATGGATTATCGGCTTTAACCGTATGGGTGCTCAACTGCCGCAGGTTTTCATCGGCATTAAGGGTTACATCGAGCATATCGGCCCTCAGCTCGTTGAGCAAAACATAGCGTTCGGCCAAACCCACAAATTTGCCGTAAATGCCAATAACGGCTGCATCAGCATCGTACACGTCGCGGTACATCTGGCTTACATCCAGCTCGTCTTTTGGCTTTACATCCAGGATCTTTTTGCACGAAGCCAGTGTGCTGATTACGAAGGCAAATAACAGTGGCTTTATAATAAACTTCTTCATGCTAAGCAATTTCTGTATTAGTTAGTTGGTTTTCTGTTTAGAATCCTATACGAACGCCGGCTGTCACACTTCTGAAAATCGGGTCGAGCCCTGTATCGATACCTTGTGCAAACACGCTGTTCGAAGAACTAAATTCAGGATCGAAACCTTTATATTTTGAAAGAGTGAACAGGTTGCTGCCGCTTACATATACCGTAGCACTATGAACGATACCGTTTTTCACCGGTATATAGTATTGCAGCGAAACACTGCGCAGGCGGAAGTAAGAACCATCTTCTATCCAGCGGTTACTAAAACGACTGTTGCCCATTGGATCACCAAAGGTTGCTTTCGGGGTATTGGTTACCTGACCATTGGCGCGCCATCTGTTGTTCACGCTGTACAACTGGTTCTCATAGCCACTCTCTGCTTCCAGGCGATAGCGCAAATAATTGTATACATCATTTCCTTCGCTGAAGGTGAACAGCGTATTCAGTTCAAAGCGTTTCCAGATAACCCGGTTACTGATACCACCGGTATATTTCGGATTGGGATTACCTATCACCTGACGATCGTTATCATCGATTATTTTATCGCCGTTCAAATCGGCAAATGCTACATCGCCGCCTTTGAACTGGCTGTACGATCCGTCGTAATTCTTTTTCTGTAAACCCGCAGCGGCTGCATCTGCATCTGTTGCGAAAACGCCTGTAGCCACATATCCGTAAAACAGATTGGCGGGATTGCCATTAGCTGTTAAAATAGTAGCGCCGGCATAGTTGGTAGTAAACTGTTCATTGGGTACCCACAGTATTTTGTTTTTGTAGCTGCTTAATGTAACACCGAAATCCCATTTCAGTGATGCTTTATTCAGTACGCGATAGCTGGCGGTTACTTCGATGCCCCTGTTCTGCATTTGTCCGCTGTTGGTCAGTATGGTTTTAAAACCTGTTTCGGTGGCAAGGCTTTCATACGTAAGCATCCTGGTTGTTTTCGACTGAAACACATCAACCGTTATACCTGCGCGTTCGTTCAGAAAAGCGATGTCGAGGCCACCGTTCAATTTATGCACGGTTTCCCATTGCAATGCGGGGTTGGCAATGCCATTACGCACCAGTCCTTCCATACCCAGCAGGTTTTGTGAAACATATGTTTGACGGCTGGTGTAATTACCGATATCATCATTACCCGAAATGCCATAGGTAGCGCGTAATTTCAGCAGATCGAATGGTGTGTGCTCCATAAAGTTTTCTGAAGAAACCAACCATGCAGCGCCTATGGAAGGCATTACTGCAAACGGATAGTTGCCTATCATAACACCGTCTTTTGCCTGTTTGCCAAATCGTGAGGAAGCATCCATGGCCATATTAAAACTCAGATAGTATTTGTCTTTATAACCATATTCTGCATTCATATAAGTGTTTATCCAGTTCCATTCGCCAATGCCGCCACCTACCTGACGCAGGGCATTATTACCGTTCTGAACACTTACGAGATCATCTGTAGGAGAATTATATCCCAATACAAAATCCTGTTCGGCCGCATTATGCTGAAAGCGCATGCCCAGCCGCGCACTTACATTATGCACGCCGTTAAAGATCTGTTTGTACTCCAAACGGCTGTCGTTGTATACCGAGAACAGTCTTTTTACCTGCGAGCCCAATCTGTTATTGGCTACTGCATTGCTGAGGGTATCTTTTGCAATGCCTTTTGATGGAACAAAGATGTTCTCACGGATCTTATCATATACAATACCTACCATAGTACTGGCGCTCAGGTGGCTGGTGATATCGAATTTAAATCCGAAGGTGCCGGTAAAGCGGTAGTATTTATTGCTCGCCTGCGTTTTGAAGATGGCTGCGGCCGGATTACTGATGCCGAATGTATCTACTTCGCTCAGGTTAGGGCTTTCAACGCCTTTGCTGTCTACCTGATGATCATTCAAAAAAGGAGCTTTTATGAGAGAAAGAAAAACAGGTGCTGTTTTATCTGACATACCCTGATCTTTCAGATTTTGTTCATTATAGGTAAGTGATAAATTACTGAAGCCGGTAAACCGTTTACTGAAATTGAACTCAGCATTGAAACGCATGTTGAACCTGCTGAGATCGGTCGTTTTAACAACGCCCTCGTTTTTCATATAACCAACACTCAAACCATACATCGCAATATTGTCGCCGCCCGTCACTTTCAGAAAATAGTTATTGGCCATGCTGTTTTCGAATACCTTTTTCTGCCAGTCAGTTTTGTAATGATAAGCGGCATAGGTGGGGGACGAAGGGTCGTCGTTCATATAAGGCAGCGCTGCAATATCGGTACTACTCATGCCTTTGCTTTGCAACAGTTCACTGAGATATATACGGTAATCATAGGCATTCATTATTGGTAATGATGTGGGCGCCTGATTAAAACCAGTGTAGGCAGCGAAGTCGATCTTTGTAGCCTGCGTTTTAGGGCGTGAGGTAGTGATGATAATTGCTCCGTTAGCGCCTTTTGTTCCATAGATGGAAGAAGCGTCACGAAGTACGGTAACGTTATCTATATCTTTTACGTCGATCAGTGACAGCGGGTTTGTATAATTATTGGCAATGATGCTTTCTCCATATTCATTGGCATCGTACAATATATTATCTACAATGATCAGCGGTTTGTTGGTAGCGTATAGAGAATTATAACCGCGCATGAACATACTGGCGCCTGATCCCTGTACGCCCGAACGGCGGATGACGTTCAGACCGGCCACATGTCCCTGCAAAATCGCGTCGGGCATTTCAGTAGGCTGGGCAAGGCCATTCACATTGTATTGTGCTATAGAGGCGGTGACGTTTCTTTTTATCTGCAATCCCATGGGCGTCATAACCGTTTCATGGATCGATTCATGCGACTCATCGAGCAGGGCAACGCTTATTTCTTTCTGGCCCTTTAATGGCACGAGGCGCTGATCGTATCCTTCACCGCTTATCATAAGGGTAGCATCGTAGGAGGGAGCTTTAAGGGTGAAATTACCGTTGTCGTCTGTTATGGTAGCCGAGAAATTTTCCACCTGCACGTTGATGCCGGTAGCTGCTTTTTTGGTAACAGCATCTGTAATTCTTCCTGATACGGTAACGCCTTTTATTGGTTCATGGCTTATAACAATCGTATCCTTTGCGGCTGTAGTATCTTTTATGGCAGGGTTTACCTGGGCAGCGGCCATTCCTGTAATACAAACCAGCAGGGAAACGGGAAATATATTGTGTATTCTAAGCATTGTTTTGGTGTGTGGTTTTAAAATTCAGGTTCAAGCCGTATATAATCACAAACTAATGGGTCGCTGGCTACTGCTGTACTATTAGCTGCTACCAGCCACAGATCGAGATAGTCGAGATAGCCGGGATTGGTATACTCGCCGAGATATACTTCATTATATACATTAGGGGCTACCGTTGTATAAGGAAAATTCGCAAAGGTTGAATCGCCGATAGATAGCTTTTGCGTGAAGGAAGCTGTTTGAAAATCGTTTAGCGCCACCCAGTATACTTTGTATTTCATACTGTATACATTATAAAGGCGGTAGTTGATATTGAAAAGGGCCGTACCATGATTATATACCAGCACGTCCCTGAAATCAAGACCGGTTAGCGGATTAAACCTGTCGCGGAAGTACGTATTACCTCTTTTATCAACGCTGGTCTTGCGATAATTTTCGGCCTGAATAACAAACTGTTTCAGTTTTTCCTTTGGCTGCACACTCACCTTTTTCATAACGTATACAATACCATTGCTGGTGGTAATGGTTTGTACGATGGCTGATCTGTCAACCGGAATTTTTACATCAAACTTCGATTTGAGCGTATCGGGCAGGGTAGCGGGTGTATATAATCCTTCCACTGCCAGGTCTTTTGCCACATACCATTTGGCCGTAATTGCTGTAGTTAGTGAATCGGGGCCTTTAAAATACGGACTGTACTTAATAGTTTCAGAATTCCAGGCGGTATCAACCAGCACAAAAAAAGTGTATTGTTTGCTTTCGTCTCTCAAATCGTATACAAAGCGCCAGTACAGATTGGTTACTGTTGAATCTGTCCCCGGCTGATAAACGGGCTGGCCTGTAATGGGATCTACGCCGGTTTGAACAGCGTGTGTGGTGTCGAATACTTTCGCAAACAGCGACAGCATAAAGTTCTTCTGATTGGCGGGCACGGCATTGTTGTTTGCTATTGTTTCCCAGCAATTGTTAAGTACAGGAAGCGTTTTATTGATAACCTGTAATACACCGTTCCTGGCGGTTCTGTCGGCATTGGTAATGTTAGCATCTTCAACGGTATTGCCCAGCATATTATGGTATTTGCCATTCAGCATCGCAATACGCAGAGATGGAGTTGCTGCCGTAGTAAAGTACGACTGCGTAGCAATATGATTGCCTACGAAAGCCCGCAGCTTTGCGCTGTCGTTTATAGTCGCTGCATCCAGTGAAGCCAGTGCGGCATTGGATGGCGCAAAAACAGTAAAGTTTTTTGAAGAAGCAATTACATGATCGTATCCTGTTTTCAGCAGCAACTGTGTAAAGGTACTGAGTGAGGAATCGGCGCTGATCTGTTCAAACAGGGTTTGTTTAAGGTTGTCGTCTGTAACAGCATTATGGGTGTCCCACTTTTTACACCCCGCGAGCATCATGCCCGCGAGTACAGGTGCAAACAGGGTTTTGTATATGTTTATTCGTAGCATGTTTATTTGGAGCTTGATATTTGTATTTGTGATTTCCCCCTGGAACTTGTTATTTGTATTTTGAGATTTTTACTGATATACCGGAGTTCCATCTGTTTTAAATTTCGGCCATGCCTGCGGGGCATCTGACGGAATAAAATGTATCATATCCAGATAATTATTGTTTTGCGTTCCGGTCAATGGCGTTATTCTTATTGTTTGACGTTGCGTAGTAGGGAAGGTATAGGTACCCACCATTCTGCCTGCATAGTTCGAGTCAGATGCATATGCCCGTGGCTCGGTATATTCTTTCCATCCAATAGCTTCCAGTTCCGCGTCGCTGCCTTTCGGCCGTAGGTCGGTGAAGTTTATGGTGCGCGGCATTACGTCGCCGTTTACAGAAACCTGACAAAGCATATTCGAGCTGCTTGATTGTTTGCTGCGTGAATAGCAGATCCATATTTTATAGGTGCCTTTTATAATGGGTGGTGTCGTCATTTCCCAGTAAGTTGGCCGGGAAGGCAATCCCATAGGTAGCTGGTTACAGTCGAAGTTCACTGCATAGCGGCCGATGCTGTTTCCTGGATTGTATGCATAACTAAAGATGTTGGTGCTTGCCAGCGAGCCCCAGCCCCACGTAATGTCTTTAAAAGGTTGGTCTGCTTCGCTCTGACGTGTCCATGTATAACTTTGCCTTTTATAGTAGGCAGGCAGCTTTAGTATTTCAGTGAAGGTGGAAACATCCCAGAATACAGGTGATGGTTTGCGGTATTTAACGGTAAAGTGTGCATTTGCATCATGCCATACACCATTGGTGGCAGCATTATCGCTGGCGGTGCGGTTTAGTATAACCCCTTTTTCCACTACGCCATTAAATTCAATCTGGTTTATTACTACATCCTGGCCTATTAGCTGAGTAGTGATCACTTCCTGCGGCTCCATCGTTTGGTGTGCCGGTGCGTTGATGATATCGCCGAGAAATTTAATGCCGGTTAAAATATGGTAGCGAACATACATATGCAGGCTATCTGTACTGCCATCGGGTGTAGCATGCATATATCTGGTTTTTAATTGCTGATAACTGGTAATACCACTATCGGCAAGGGCTTTATTGCTTTCAGCTATTACTGTCATCCATCGTTTGGTAGTGTCGGCGTCTACGGCATTTAATAAAGAATCAAAGTGCATATCAGTAATAGCCTGTACAAAGATTGAATACTCTGGTTTGGCCTGCAGTTGCTGCATAATGGTAAGTGTGGCCGGCACCAGCACATTATTTATCTGGTGTATGATGCCATTACCTACTTTAATATTTGACTGTGTTACCAGCGCCTGCCGGTTAATGGTATAGCTCGATGTGCCGCTTTCGTTGCTTACACCTGTTACCAGAAACTGACCAAACATAGTGGGCACCGGTAGTTTACCGTCCCTGAATGCACCGGTGGTAATAGTATCGGTTAACAGGTGAAACCTTACCATATCTTTTAACTTATTGATATCGGCTGCATCTACACTGGATGCGCCTATTTTGGTTAACCAGGTTTGTACGCCGCTGTTGGTAGGAGCGAAACACGTGTAGGAACCATAGGCATTAAGGAAGTCGGCCGTTTCTGTACGGTCGAGTATTTTTCTGAATAAAGAAAATGAATCGGGATATTTATCCAAATAACCCACGATGTTTACATCTGACGTGGTGTTCACGCTATAATTTATTTTCCTGCAGCCGGGCATAGCAAGAACGGCCCCGATCAGACCGATAACCAGCAGGTGCAAAAAAGTTTTATTATTCATATCGGTTGGTTGAATTATTTATAAAAGGGGTTTTGCACCAATAGTTTGTTGGTTTGCAACTCGTATAGGTAAATAGGTAAGTAATGGCTGTTCGGGTCCTTTAATTTGTTAAAGGCCGCCTGCTGCCTGTCCTGCGGTACGCTGATGGTGGCCATATCACTCAGGAAACGGATGTTCGCGTAGTTGTTGCGTTTGGCATTGCGTAGTACATCGAACCAGCGTTTGCCTTCAAAGGCAAATTCGCGCTGCCGTTCCTGCAGTATATATTCTTCCATGGCCGATACGTTGTTGGGATCCATGGTATTGTTGAAGTCAAAGGCCTGTGCTCTGTTCCTGATAAGGGTAACCAGTTGTGCAGCATCCTGTGAACGGCCTAACTGGTTGATGGCTTCGGCTTTCATCAGTAATATGTCGGCATAGCGATAAAAGATCCAGTGTGCATACGACTGATCTACTGTTCGCAATGAAGAGCCTGAACTGTTCGCTCCGATATATTTCCATATGGTAAGGTCCGCGGCGCGAAGCGAGCAACCTTCACCACGTAAATCCTTTAAGGGAACGGCATTCACATGATCTATTCCAAAAACTTCTTCCATTAAATGAGAAGCCGCACCCCAGCGACGGGTAGAAGCAAGATGCATGTAGTAAAAGGGATTCAGCTTTTGCGCATCGAACTGTAATTCAAAAATGCTTTCGTTTGAATTGCCCACATAATACAAATCATTAAACATATCAGAATTACTGCCCACCAAACCAAACCTACCCGAGTTGATAACCTTATCACATTCTGCAGCGCATTCGGTATACTTTTCCATCCACAGGTATACATCGGCCAGGATAGCACTCGCTGTATACTGTGTTACACGGCCTTTGTCGAAAGCCCTGCTGCCATAGGTAATGGGCAACTCGGTTTCAGCCTGCTGCAGGTCGGCAACGATCTGGGTGAGTATGCTGTCGGCCGGTGATTTCGCAATAGGAGTAATATTTTCGTCACTGATCGTAGCATCGAGTTTTAAAGGCACGTCACGAAATACCCGAACCAGGTAAAAATATAATAGCGCCCTGATGGTGCGTGCTTCACCCAGTGCATTCTTCAAGTGATCTTCTGAAAATGTATTGTCTTTCTGTATAACGCCGGGCGCCAGCTGAAGAATAGTATTGCAATAATTGATCGTTTGATACATGGAGCGCCAGTTGGCGTATCTGTTTGTTGGCAACACGTTCATATTTACCAGGTCATACTCATCGGAGTTGGCGGCTACGCCGGGAGTAACCATATCGGTTCTTGCTTCACCCCAAATGAAAAAGTATTCTGCCAGTGAAAGGTCTGCTCCACCCAGCATAGAAGCATATATGCCCGTAACCGCCGCATCTACCTGCTCTTTGGTTT
>Ga0105239_10003009_pt1 | contig 21014 bp, 19 predicted proteins | sample KBSC44metaG_FD_92761 | JGI IMG/M metagenome (GOLD analysis project Ga0105239, IMG submission 92761) | Corn rhizosphere microbial communities from Kellogg Biological Station, Michigan, USA - KBS C4-4 metaG | ecosystem: Host-associated > Plants > Roots > Rhizosphere > Soil | place: Michigan, USA... | reverse complement strand
GTCTGATAATGTAAAATTAAGGGAACCAGATTTTCTATGAACATTTTGTTGGAGAAAATCAAAATTCTCCTATCTTTGCCATCCCGAAAACGAAAGGTAATCACGCCCAAAGCGCGGTTTCCCGATACGGAAAGGTTGGATCGGTAGTTCAGTTGGTTAGAATGCCGCCCTGTCACGGCGGAGGTCGCGGGTTCGAGTCCCGTCCGGTCCGCGAAATTTTCGCATGAAACCCGCTCCCAGAGCGGGTTTCATCATTTAGGTTCATTTCGAAGGTCCGCGTGTGGACCGCCTCCCCTCACCAAGCCTTCCCAAATCAGCTCTGAATCAATCTTTTATTTCTTCCGATTAGTCGCAGTGACAACCCCACCCGCGGGGACGCATTCGGATACCAAGTTCCCTGCAATTATTTTGGTATCCGACTTCCTTTCAAACCATTGCCTGCACTGGGTTGTAGTATCTTTGTCTCGCCCCCGTCGCCGGAATTTTTCGCTTGTTCATTTCTAAATTCTTATGACTATGTCCAACGACTTTCTGCACATTCTCTTTTATGCCAAGCGCTCCCGCGCCACCCTGCGGCAAACCCTCCCGATTTATCTTCGCGTGACCATCCAGGGTAAACGCATGGAAGTCACCACGAATCGTTTTGTCTTACCCCACCAATGGTCCGCTAAAGCCAACAAGGTGAAAGGGACCTCGGCAGCAGCGGCCGAGATCAATGCCTATCTGGAGTATCTTCGTCATGAGGTCTATGAATACCAACAGGAAATCCTGCAGGAGCAAAAAGAGGTCACCGTCCACAGCTTACGGGACAAATGGTTTGGGCGTGGCGAAAAGAAATACACCTTAATGGAAGTGATCGGCCTGCACAACGCTGACATGGAAGGATTGATTGGCAAAGACTTCAAAAAGTCCACGTTGACCAAATACAAAACTACCGAAAGGCATATCCAGGATTTTATTCATTGGAAATATGACTGCATGGATGTGTTCTTGAAGGACCTGCAACTGGAGTTTTTGAAAAACCTGGAATACTACCTGCAATTTATCAAACGACTCAGTATCAACTCCCGCGGAAAAGTGATCTCCAACCTAAAGAAAATTATAGGGGAATGTGCAGATAAAGGGTGGTTGATCAGGGACCCTTTTGCCCGGTTTCATGTAAAACATGTAGATGCTCATGTCCCGCATCTTTCAGCGAACGAATTGCTACGAATCGAAGAAAAGCAATTTTCGATCCTACGGCTCGACTTGGTCAAAGATATCTTCTTGTTCGGTTGCTACACGGGTTTCGCCTACATCGATGTAACCAATTTGACCCCGGAACACCTGAAAGTAGGTCCAGATGGGAAACCCTGGTTAATAAAGACCCGCCAAAAAACAGAGATTGTTGAACGGGTGCCGCTGCTGGCTCCCGCCGTAAAAATCCTGGAAAAATACAAAGATAACCCGGACGCCATGGCGGCTGGGAAATTATTGCCCGTCCCCAGCAATCAGAAGGTCAATGCCTATTTAAAAGAAATAGCTTCCTTGTGCGTGATCAACCTACGCTTGACCTTTCATGTAGCTCGCCACACTTTTGCGTCCACCGTCACGCTGGACAACGGCGTGCCTATTGAATCAGTCAGCCAGATGATGGGGCATAAATTTATTAAAACTACCCAGCTCTATGCAAAAGTGAGCAATAAGAAAATTACGGAGGATATGAGGGGTGCTTTTGAAAAATATTCTACAATGACTAAAACCGAATAAGCTATACATCTCCAGACCCAGCAATTGGCTATGATCGAAAATAAGAATAGCCAGGATTCATTTACAGAAAATTACTATCGATTCAGGAAAATGTTCTATTCGCAGCCTAATCACTTCCTCGGGATAGTCACAAAAACTGATCAGACAATCGCTGCCAGATGGTGACAGGCACCTCAGGGGCCATCGTAATATTTATTAAAAATAAGTAATGACAGACTGCTCAACGCGTATCTTTCCGTGCGTTGAATCAAGTAATGCACGTCAACGGGTCGCACAACCTTTTCCGCGCCACCGAATTCATATGTCGTCAGCGGTACGGCTTTGCTACCCGTGCATTTTTGGAATACCTTACTTTACTAAAAAACCACTTTAAACATGTGGTACGACGAAAACAGAATACAAAACTAATAAATATTCAAACGTTTTTTTCAAAATGAGACACTACCTAAAAAAGGAGGATTTTACCCATTTTTGCTTTAATAAGACAGCAAAGGTGTTGTAACGGTAAATTATTCATTCCAGTTTTTAGCCATGAACATTGAAAAAGACAATGTAATTTCGGTACAAAGCCAATAGCAACATTTCTATGAAAATAAACGTCAGTACACTCAATAAGGACAAAACCACCATCATAGCTATCCGAAAAGCTGTCTATCAAATACCCATTAACCAATTCTTTCCCAATGTGTCTGCTCAGCTAGTAGATACCTTGCTTGATTTGTTCCTGTTTGGACCCGTGCAGGAGGCGCTATCTGCCGACAAAAAATGCAAGTTGATTCTGGACGGAGTTAGCATCAAAGTTCCCCGGAACAGCAGAGGGATACCCAACTTATTGGACAATAAAGTCGTCAACCAATTCCTGTTCGCGGTCATAGGGTTCAAGCGCCTTCCTGTTGAAGAATTCTTTGTGCTCTTCCAGCCGGTTAAAAACGACCTGGCTGCCCTGTTGGCACTTATTGAGGAGTATAAGCGGGATACCTATATCATCGGTTACCTGGAAGGCAAGGCCCGGCCGGAACATGAAGCGAGGGTCAGAATCGATTTTTATGAGCGGTGTTTGGCCGAACGCGACCGAATGCTCCACTACCTGGACAAAGGTATTTATCAACGTGCCTTGTCTAACTGCTCGGAGCCGGTTGAACCTCGGATCCCCGAGCTATTGATGAAAGAATTTAGAGACAGACCTTATTATTTTCGACAAGGGGCCACAGACGCCTATTTTGACTACCGGAAAATCAATCGGTATCAACACCGGTTGCTCAATCTACACACCAATCCCCAACAGCTGCAGCAGCTATTCCGCAGCTATGAAGCCGAAAACCTCGATGCGTTCTATACAGCACTCAATACCATCAAGCCATACAAAGAACTATTTATAAAGATCAAGGAATTCTATATAAGGGTCTTACCGGTGCTCAAAGCACGGCAGGCCATATTCGCAGAACTGGAAAATCTCTTCCAGGCTGAATATTGGTTCGGGTGCTCAGCCCTAGCGCTCATACAAGTCGAGGGATTATTTTCCGACATGATGACGGTGATCAACCCCCAAAAATACGCCAGCTCGCTACCGACCAAAGTGGCCTACATCCGCCCCTACGATCGGCGCCACGGTGTTGGGCTGGACTACTTTCAATATTATTTACCAAGGATCCGCAATAAACTTCTGCACAGCGGAAATATTCCGGAGCACGACTTCAAGATACTTTCTTTTGATTTGCTCTATGACTTGTGGTACTTGCTGGATGTGGCGACCACCTTGCATGACGCTTCGTCCCAATTGAATACCGTCTGTAATAGTACCTTTACACCTCTATTCATGGGTGTGATCAGCCTGCGTAAGGTATTCACCTTTGTCGAGGAGGTGAGCCAACAGGCAAATAAGAATGCCCTCGCCAAAGTTCAACAGGAAATACTTGGAAAATGGGATCAGTACCGTAAGCAATATATTTACACAGATGAACTGTTGGAGGTGGCCCAGGACTTACTCTCATCGATAAAAACCGAAATCTACCTTAGCTTTCGATCTTTTCAGCGGGAATCGGAAATCATCAGCCAGCAAATCGATATAGCGGCTATGCCGTTGGATGAATTTGTAGAAAAAAAGGACCAGCTTAGCGCTCTATTACAACAAATGTCCTATGACGTACAGGAAAATTTCGGGGAGCTTTATCAGACCTTCCAGTTCCTTAAAACCTATAAAAAGTATTTGCCAGAGTGTGATTCAATTGCCAAAGGCATTTTCGATGGCATCCTGAAAGAACACAAAGCGACCGCTGTCAAGATCGAACAGCTGAAAACTGTGCTTATCGACTTCGGCTTTGCGCACAGTATCGTGTAGTTAAAGAGGTTCGGACAACTCCCATGCATTTTCGGAGAATATGGATACATTTACGACCGCGAACCGTTTATGGCTTGACCTGGCCCTGAAAAATGCGCAGATCCCGCTGCTGGCGTTCCACCGGCGCCACTTCTCTCTCGTAAAGGTAGTGGTAGATCAGCGCTTTTAGCGAATCGGTGTGATGCAGGCAATAATTCATAAACGTTATGCGCACCGATCCGCTGATCAGCAATATGGTGGAGACGGCTATTTATGCGCAGTGGCTCCATCGTAACTGGTTCATCCCCTACTACGCCCACTGGGCAAAAGGGGAAGTAGACATGGTGGGTCTGGACGACAAAACGCAAGCGCCGAAGTGGGCCGTCGAGATCAAGTGGGGCAATAAGTGCTTCGATCATCCCGGGGAGCTGAAGGCGTTGTTACAGTTCCTACGGGACAATGACCTGCATTCGGCTATGGTGACCACCCTTGAAAAGGAAGGGGTAGAGGAGGTGGACGGTATCCGGCTGCAATTTGTACCAGCGGCTGTGTACGCGTACACGGTGGGAAGGAATACATTGATACAGAAACAGAGAAGAACAATATAAGCCATTACAAACATGAAGACAGTGACCATCCAAGACACGATTAGAAAGCAAGTTGCAGCTGTCAAAACGGCTCATGAGAAAAATCAGACAGAAACGAAGCAGCAGCGTGCCAGTATGTGGAAAAGGATCAAGAAAGTGAGTGAGTTCTCGTCCCGGTATGAAGACGCATGGGCCGGTAACTGGGTAGAGCATACTAATCTCTACCGTTTTAATTTCAACGCTACACAGGATGAATTGCGGTCCTTAACCGATGGCGATATAAAAAGAGACCTTCACCAGGTATCCGGTGTCAACCTGGACGCCTTCCGGACGGAGATTCCTCCCATTTCGAAAAAATTTTTCGCCCTTAAAGATTTTGTTGTCACGGAGCTTGCCCTGATCTTAGATATGGACACATTTAACAAAGAGATAGAGCTGCTGAAACAGGTGGAAAGTTTTAAATGGGGAGCTGAACCCGGATCATACATCCGGTTACGTCGACCCCAAAGAATTATGACAGACGATCCCTTCATCCTGAACCGCGGCTTACAAACCCCTCCGCATATATTGGTCGGCGAAGAAATCATATTCACGACCAGCTTGCTGGCGTCGTACGATAGCTTTGAACAATTGATGCAGCGGCTGACTCGCCAGTTGGAGCTGAAGACGGACGCCCCTAACAAAAATATTCAGCAAACTGTAACAGAAGAACAGGGCATATATCGTATCATCGAAAGATTTCACCTTTCTGCCTTGCAGCTGCAGCACCGGCATGACAGCCGGGATACGTTAACCATTACCGATGAATATGATGTTCAAGACTTGATGCATGTGTTGCTCCAGCTTTACTACGATGATGTTCGGCCTGAGGAAAATGCCCCTTCATTCGCCGGACGTGCCAGTCGCATGGATTTCCTGTTGAAACAAGAAAAAATCGTACTTGAGGTGAAAAAGACTCGCGCCAATCTAAAGGCAAAGGAAATAGGAGACGAGCTCGCTATTGATGTAGCCCACTATCGCGCTCATCCCGATTGCAAGCGTTTGGTCTGCTTTGTATATGATCCAGACCGGCTGGTTAAGAATCCTCGTGGTGTGGAACGAGACCTAAACAGTATGAGCACGGCGGATATGGCAGTGGAGCTTTTTATCCGATCCTAACCATATGGTCAAATCTTTATTTTTATACATAAATTTATATATTATATGTAGTAGTTTGAATATAAACTGTTGTGTGCTTTCTTTACGAGACCCTCGGCAGCGAACGCGACGTCGAGGTCCTAGGGCCTGGCGCCAGCTGCAGAATCAAAGGCAAGTCCGGCGTATATTACCAAATCGATGTGCTGAAGGTCTCTCCGATGGATTACATACTTACCGCGCCGGTATTGGATGCAAGTATTGGACGATAAGGTCAATAAGGACGTAATGAAGGTCGATGCCACCCTGGAGGATTGCAAACTCGATAAAGCGGTTATTGTGACGAAGAGGGGCTTCACGGAGGATGCAACCACCTACGCCGATCATCGTAATGTGCAACTGGTGAAAAATCCCGATCAGGAGATGATTAACAAGATGGTGGACGTCGCCCAGGCGCGGAGCGCGAAGGTGCAGGATGACGAGGGAGGGCTGTAGGAGAAGGAAAGTCACAGGGATCAGGAATTGAAGGACTGTGCAAAAGAGGGGCAGCGTGAAGAAGAAGATATGGTGGCGTCTTGGGGCGTGAAAAAGGTACCAGTCCCCCCTTATATCTCCCTCGGGTGCAGTGAAGGATTAAGAGTACGCTATCCTCAACGTTATCTTTAACAGAACTTTTACTCTTAAAATGTTAGATTTTGCATTACATTTGTATTTCTGAAAGACGCTGTAACCATATTAGCTTCCGATACCTCGCCCAGGACGAATCCAGGTGAGCTTGCTCTGGCGAGCTGCCGGCGTGCTGGCCTGGGTTTGCAACATAAAAATCCATTGTCATCAGGACTTTCGCTGGCCTTGGCAGTCACATCCGGATCAGCCGTTCCTAGTAAAAGAACCGGATCAGCTATCAGGCCGCTTTTGGCTATTGATTTTTGTGAAAGCAATAATCAGCTAAAATCCATTGGAGCTGCAATTACATCGGCGGTTCCTAGTCGGCGACCAGTATGTCCTTCTACCTTTATCGGAGGTGCCCACCACTTCAGGTCTATCGCGCGCCCTTTTACGGGCCACTATAAAGCGGTGAAGCAGCCTAAGATTACCTATCCGGCATTTGCTGCTCACAACACTTTCAGATCAGGGTTTTCTAAGTCAGCTCTTTCGCATATTCAACCCCGAGCTCTCTCGGCGCGAGATAAAACAGATTATGGAAATGCATTCCAGATCTGCTTTGAAGGTCACACTGAGCTGAAGTTATTTAAGCATTTCTACAAAAGAATTCGTCTGGATATTTCCGTTGCCAAGTATAAATACCTGCTTGACAACTCATCGGAGATCATCCGGCAGAAACAAAAGGAACTAAAAAGAGTCAAAAAAGTTATTCATTGGTACGAGACCGCTGTAGCGGGGCCAGAGAATGACAGTTTCCTATTTGTGACAGGACCTAAATCTCCTCCCACATCACATGTCGGTACTTTTGCTATCGAGCTTGAGCGGGAGTATGGTGCCGGTGAAGAGGAATGGGACCGACTTGCCCTTGAACCGATTCCGATTCGTTCCTTATACCATAATGCATTGATGCGCGGCCGAATCGTTCGGTTTGTATCGAGACGACCCATCCGCGATAAACGCCGTTTTTTCCGTAACCTTGTCCGAACCTTGTTCAAACAGATGGATGACCAGTCTGGTCATGACGAGTTTCTTACTATTTGGCAACTCATTGCAGTAAGGAATTTTTCATTAACCAAATTTGGTCAGTACATGAACTTAAAAGACATTATCAGGCAGCTTGAGCAGATCAGCCAGGCACCCGACACAACAGAAGAAAAAAAAGTTGCATTAGAAGAAGCCTGCAGACTGCTTAGACAGCAGCCTACCATTGAGTCGGCTACCAGAGCAATACAGCTACTGGCCGGACTAGCAGGCATTGCGACCTATATCCAGCATATTACGTCATGAACCTTGGTAAAAGCATACAATCTATCCGTAAACGACAGGGCCTTACCCAGGAGGTGCTAGCCGATAAGGTGGGTATCAGTCGACCTTCGCTTTCGCAGATCGAAAACAATAGTGTACGCCCTGAACAGGATACGTTGAAGCGAATCTGTGAAGCATTGGAGGTTCCCGAATCGCTGGTATACATCCATAGTTTTGAGAAAGAGGATGTGCCCGACAGCAAACGCGGTATCTATGAGCAATTGTTCCCTATCATAAAGGAGATGATCCAGCGGGTGGCGACAGAGGGTACGAAGTCGGCGGCAGGTGGTGATGAGGAGGTGAAGTAGGATTACCACGTATAAAAGTTCTCTGAAGGTCCTACCTTTGCGCGTCAACCACCTATCCCATGACTACGCAAGAACTAAAACGATTGATCGAAGGGCAAACCGAAAGTCCCAGTCTCGACTTCAAAGCAGACTGCACTCGGGACGCAAAAACCTTTGCCAAAGATTTCCTTGCCATGTCCAACATCCGGGATGGTGGAACGATTGTGATCGGTGTGCAAGAGGACAAAGGTAAATTCGTCCCCGTGGGCGTATCCCCCGCCAGCCGAAGCGCATTTAAAATCGATGTCATGCGGGACCAGTTGGCTGGTTTCTGTGAACCCAGCCCGGATTTTGGGGTCTTCTTCCCGATAGACTCCACAGGACAGGCATTTGTCGTGATCAAAATAGCCCCTTTTCGGGACCTACCTTTGTTATCCAAGAAAGATGTTTCAGGATTCATTCATGCGCATACAATCTATTATCGCAATACCGACAAACGGGTACAGAGTGCTCCAGTCTCCAATTCCAACGACCTGCGAGATATCATCGAACGGGCCGCCCGCAACCTCCATCGCCGGCTCACTGACCTCGGTTATAAACTGGACAGTGGCCTGGAAAAAGTGTTTGATGCGGATCTAGCTGCCTTGCCTACCGACGGACTTATGGCGCAGATCAAGAGTGCCCCTTACTGGGCCGTTGAGCTTAGGCCCGCAGAAGATCAAAAACTACTCCGATTGCAGGAACTGCGGCAAAAGGTTCAACATGCAACCGTTCGCCTCGACTGGCAGTTGCCTCATTATTCACTTAATCCGAATGAGCATGAAGGGATAAAACATCTTGAAGGTTTCATAGAAGGGTTTACCCGCTACAATTATCAGTATGAGCTCTGGCGGTTCTATCTATCCGGGCATTTCCTACTTTTCCGCATGCTTCGGGAAGATGCAGGTGTACGTTACTCAGCAGACCCACCCAAGGGAACCTTTGTGAATCGGGCGAAGCAGGCAACGAATGAAACAAACGCTTTTCAAGTAAAACCCTTGTACAGCATGGACAGTCTTCGAAGTGCGGTGGCGTAAGTCGAACTACTATTTACAACTGGATTAAGGCAGGGATATTGAAACCCAGAAAGTTGAGGGGGAAAAGTCTACTTTTTGTGGGCAGATATTGAAAAAGCTCTGAGCGAATCCGATCGAACCAATTCAGTCTAATTTAGTTGCATATAACAAACGGCCCTATTGTCTTAGCCGATTGAGTGTGCCCGCCGGCGTCGGCTTTAAAAAGTTTTAAGAAATGTTATTTGTACGGATATGTTTACATCTGTTCAGAAGAGAGGAAATGTGTAAATGCATGGGGGGGTGAAATTCATAGTTTGGATCGCTACATCCGCCAAACGGAATGTGGACTTTTGATCCTACGACTAAGATAATATCTCTTAATATTAGTCCGATTTTGGGCCAGGGCATGGACTTGCCATCCAGCACTACTGGACCGATCTCAAAAGGTCAGCTTTCCTGCCCGTTATCTTGCTTTTTTACCAGTCTTGTCTTAAATCTGGAGGGAATGCGGTTTTCAAGTTCTTCCTTCGTCATGCCCAATTCCCGGAAGATCATCGCAGCAAGTAATACGCGCAACATCTGGGTCAGTGTTACCAGTTGCAGAAAATCCGGCTCCTTGGGTTCGAGCTTTTTCCCGTAATGTGTATAATAGTTACGCTTGTCGCCAATCAGACCGATCAGCCGGGCGACTTCCTTATTAGACAAGTCTTTATCACATAACACGTGCGAACGATGCTGCGCAAAGATCTCCTTCAGCCGTTTTCTCAGCGAAGGCTCAAAGGCATACGCCAACTTCTCTTCCAACCACTTTTTGTCCTCGGTGCCGCAAACCTGCTGAAGGATCCGTTCCATCAGCACTTGATGTTCCGCTTCCAGCTGCGCTGTATCCTGTTTCACATGACGATGAAACGCCTCAACGGCCTGCACAAGGTTTAAAAAGTTGTTCGTCACAAATTCATCTCCCCTGCCGATATTAGCAATCAGCAGGCTGATCACCGGTTCCGTCACTGTCTCGAGCTTAAACCAATTTTGCAGCAGCGGTTCTATCGATGACTGCAATAAGGCAAACCTAAAAAGATATTCGTCGTTCTCTTCTTCTGCATGACCATAGGTCGACTGCCGGAAAAACACCCGGCACCATTTGAACTGATCCTCCGCTTCTTCCGACCCGGGAATCGAAACCTTCACGGCGAAATCCGAAATATTAGTCTGTTGCCACGTCGCTATCGTCAGGAAACGTTGGATACTCCACACCTCCCCCTGTACTTTCTTATATACAACAGGCTCCGATTGATCTAAAAACAAAAAATTCTCCTGCCGGAAAATGACGCTCGGCCCCTTATTCTTCCAATGCAGCTTGAATGAAAATGCACCTGAAAGCTGTTCATTGATCGAAAACGGTATATCCGCCGGCATCCTATACGACAGTTCCGCGGTATCCATTGTGCCTGTAGGATTGATTTGATGCCCAAATATCCCCATCCATTCCGACAGCACGGTATAGCTCACCCGAGCCCTGTGCACTATTGCCTGATCTTGCTTACAATGGACACCAAAGATGACCGTATGGGCATTCGTTTCAATATCCTGGTGTCCGGGAAACGGGATCAACAATCCGATCTTATTGCATTGGAACAGCGTCACGAGTTGCCCACCCAGCAATTTTCCCCAAATGGTGATATCCTTTGCAGTCTGTAAATACTTCGCCTGCTCCGCATCGAAAGTCATGCCTCCCTTCAATCGGGGAGATTTATCGGGACTGAAACTCAGGGTCGCGTGAAAACGAATATCCGGCCTGTCGACCGGGTGCCAGAATCCCCGATGTTCTTCCTGCTTGAGCATAAAAAATTTCCCTCTTAAGGATCTACATATAGTTGATTGGGAATGATCGCAAAGGTCGCCGGCGGGAGCCCGCTCGCCTTGTGACAGATATCAATTTCCAGAAGCTTCTTTATCGGATTCTTGACCCAGTCAGGAAGGCGGTCGCGATCGAACTCTTGCATATCCTCGCCGAAGACCCGGGCCTCGAAATGCCAATAATTGGGTTTTGTCGGCTTGTGCTTGATGTGGACTTTAAGGCTGATCGTAATCGAATTTTGTCCAATGTGCTTTGTCGCGGGCAGGTGTTGATCGTGAAGTTGATTGATTTTGATAAAAATGGGATTTCTCTCAGCTATCTCATCATAGCTAATGCTTGCTGCAGATATTGACCCGTCGCTTTTTATCCAATAATCCGGCCTTGGGCGGGAAAGCGGCCTTAAGGGTAAATGTAGCAACTCAAAAATGCCAAGTAAGTTCGTTGACAGCCCGATAAAGTCCTTCGTCGGGTCGCAGATCTCGCGAATCTTGATATTATTTGGATCCTGAATCGCCACCTTACTAAGCCGAATCAAATAATAAGAGTCCGGAGACGTCCCGATAAGTTCGTCCACCGAAATCTCTTCCCGGTATTCGACTTTTGGCAACAGTTGCTCAGGATAGGGCATGCGTGCAATTAAAGGATTTTAGCCGTAGCAAGGTCCGCGACAATGTCGATAAACCCGCCTACACCATTCCGCTCACAACGGTCGTATTCATAATAGGCAAAATAGGCATCTCTATTCTTGTCATCTTCTTTCAAGTTAACGCCGATATACACCGTCCTTCGGGAATCCAGCCGGATTTTGAACACCGCATTGCCGTCCTGGTTTATCTCAAACGAAGCATTGGCATACCCCCATTTGCTTATCGTAGAGATCATTGCGGTTATTCGCGCTTCCGCCCCTGGCAATTCCGAAAGCAGCTTTGAAAATAACCGCTTCTCGTCCTCAAAGTATTGAAGCAGCGTTTGATATTTCTCATATCGGTCCGTCGATACTTCTTCTACCCGCACAGCGGAGTAGGTGCAGTTGTAATGGTTCGACCCGTACATTTCACGGATCTTTGCGTTATGACCTGGTAGTGTTTGACAATGCATGGCATGAGGTTTAATATGATGGTCCAAGGGTTTGTAAGAAGTCGGGGTGAAGGATGTTGATGAACAGATCCTTTTCCTCGTGGTGTAACTGCTCGATCTGCGAGCATACGTCCTCAAAACTCGCATCACCAGGCCCAGCTTTGGTAACATCGATATCCAACACCGATCCCGGGATGCCATTTACCAATGCTGTATCGTGGACGGTCAGCGTAAATTGACAGTCGCCCTTCTTCAGTTGCAGACTCAGCGATGTATGTAACGACGTATATTTTTGAAAATTGTTGAACTTAATTTCCAGCATAATATGCTGCGACAAATCGGTTCGATTAGGGAAAAAGTTCACATATCGCAACCCAACCCTGATGATCTGCGAAAAGAGACCGACCGAATAAAAATGTCGAACATATTTTTTAATAAACTCGGAAAAACTTTTCCAGCCTTTGTACCCATTCATACAATTAAAGACAATCGAGCTGCGGCCGAAACCAATCGAAAACTCCTTATTGTGCAACAGGGTTGTAACGGAATATTTGAAAGGTTCTACAGCCCTCATCTCAACTGGCGGCACAGTCACTTCCATAGAAAAGGGAAAATCCTTATAAATCGCTTCGAATATTTTCGTTTGAACTTCTTCGCTCGGCACGCTTGGAACAAATCTAATCTCAACAACGGAATCCAATATTAAATCCCTTTCCAGTTTGACCGGCAACTTCCTGTCCTGTGGTATGTAAGGTTCGGTAGGCAAATCCAATTTTTTTAGGTATTTATCAATTTAGACCAATCTGTACTGTCATAACAACTGAAATGATCAGGAACAGTAAAAAATATGCAAAATCCTGAAGTTTTTAACTTTTCGTTTGCAAACACCATTCCCGCACCTTGACAGCAGTCTAGCGCAAAACACTTTGCTGGCCGGTTCTGAAGGAAAAGAAAATGTTTGAGGTTGGGAGGAAGGACCGACAGGACAAGCTGTTTTAGCTGTCCATAACACTGTAAATTTAAGCACCATCCTTTTTTAAAATGCCCGGTTGTTGTGTTGCTCATTGGCTATTTTGATCATTAGCCTAACCCAGACTCCATATATTTGCGTAAATATAGGCAGGTTTAACAGAATTTGCAAAACGATCTTCCGGCGCCGATCGACGAAACTAGTCTTATTACCTGAAAATAAATCAGTTGCCGCCAGTCTGACAGGCTGTTGTGCTTTCAACCCGCTTATCTTTCGACGGCCCATATCGAATATACCCATATCCTACCAGATTCGGATCAACAGCGTTGGTTTTGCAATTTTGGGGTCTATTAATTTGTCTATAAGCAATCTATCACAGCCTGGGCCTCTATCCCATATTTCCTTGATCTAAACACCTTTTTCATCCCATCGCTTTTATGTAGCGTCGATTCCACCGGCACCTCGGCTAGGTATTCGTTGGTACAAAAGCTGCGCCTGCAGGTATAGTAACTTACCCGGGCATATAAGGGCCTGATTCCCTCCACTAACAAGGTTCCTTTTCGATGCATCATTTTCATCGGTTCTTTTATGCCTGCCAGTGGGTGGATTAGAATTCCTGCATGGCACTTTGTGCACGAGAACTCAAGCATTATAAGTGGAGCAGATAAAAATCTTATACATTAAATATATTCACTTGATCCTGGTATATCGTATTTGATGCAAGTATTTGTCATCCCTATATTCTTCCCCCAATAAAAGATCATTCGAAACTACTGTTAACCTATTAGTGTACTTGGGTTTTCCTCTCATAGGATCCTTCACGAAGGAGAGCCTTCCTTTGGTATTATCGTATTCAAAATGCGCAACCATATAATCTGCATCTGGCCGATTGTCAATATAGTACAGCATATCCTTTGTGATTCGGACCTTCTCCTGACCCGTCCCCCAATTATTTTCCCAGAGACCGATTAAATTACTTTGTTGGAACTCAATTTGAGTCTGATTTACAATTTTCTCCGAATGAATTTGAAGTTTGTACAAATATCCTTCTGCCTTTTGGGTATGAAGAATGCACTTAATTTCAAACTCACCGCAGAATCTATTGCCAAAACTCTTATTTAACACAGTAACCGCAGACACAGGATCAATTGGAACATAGCAATTGGTGTATGAATTAGGTTCAATCGTAATTACAGGCACCCTTACATCTTTGGCAGGATCTACTTCGCTATGATGTAGGAATTCTGGAACCGTTTCGGTATTCTTACGGCGGCCATCATCTAATAGAAAATCCGATAGCTTGAAATTTATACTTTGAACTGTAATTGGAAATTTTTCATTGTTATAAAACCCCATCATAAGTTTCATTTTATAATGGGTATTGCTTCTGTCATCAATAATTATTCGGACATCTATCGTCAAATTCAATTGTTGCCATCTACTCGTTGCAATAGCCGCAATTATTTGTTCAACGGACTTCTGCATCGCATGTTCCTTGCTGATTTTTAAGTCCGCTTTCTGATATGAAGCAATAGTCAATCCGCCTAGGTCAGTAGCCAAATGATACCCAGGCTCCGTAATAGGAACTACAAGAAACGTTCGATCTCTGCCTAAGCCACCGATCGACATACCCGATTCAAACAGTACATTGTCCCGAGTAATTTTAAACTGGTTCCCCTTTATGGTAGCCGTATCGTCATCAGACAGGATAAAAATGCCAAAATCAACAGAATTAAATTCGTTGATCAATGATTCAAGCGTATGCTTTGAGAGCGGAAAAGCTTCATCCCAAACTTTACAATTTGCGACATCTTTCAAAAGGTCTTTCAAGCTTTCGGCGATAAATTTGCTCGCACTTGAGGAACCTATAAAAATATTTGGTTTAGAGGGAGCTCCTTTCATTAGTAATTTTAACAGAAATATAGAAAATTTTAGCGAAAATGGAATACACCGGAAATTAAATCGCTAAAAGTATCACTCATTATATAAATTAAGACATTCGCTTCTTTATCTCCGAGAAGCAATCCTAAGTTGAAAGGCCTTTTTCTTCCCGCTCAATCTGGTTAATCGACGATTCCCTTACCTTAGATAAAACTTTATTCAAAAAACTGCTTTTATGGCCATTAACCTCCTTATCGACACCTCCATCCTTCTCAAACTGCTGAATATCCTCGAAGACGACTGGAATATTGCAAGACTGAATGCCTGGATAAAATACAAAGAGGTAACCCTTCTTGTCCCTCAAATTCTCTTGCAGGAATGGGAAAAAAATAAGCGCCAGAAGTTCAATGAAATTGAGAACGATGTGAACAGGGTTGTGAAACAGCACAAAATTAACAAGGGCCTTACCTTTATCGAGGCAGCACCGGAACAGATCGACCTGGCACAAAAAAGGGTTAAACGACATATTGAGATCATCGACTGCTGGTTAGGCGCATTTGCTAACTTCCCCGAAGGATCCGTCGCTCTCGCTGCCCGTGAACAACAGCAAGCCCAAAGGTTACCGCCATTTCAGGGTGGAAAAGCCAGTGAGAAGGACGCCATGATCATTTTTTCGACTCTCGCCAAACTGAGCGGCGAAGATAACAAACAACTCTTTTTTGTATCCGACAATCATACGGACTTTTGCCTTGCTGAAAATGGAAATTATAAGGTCCATCCCAGTATCGCTCAAAGATTCCCTGAAGTGTCGATAGCCTACTTCAAAACGCTCGGTCAGTTTGTCCAAGACGCGACAGACAATGGTCATCTTACCCGAAGACCCCTTATTGTTTCGGATCAAAGCAGGGTTCTCAAAAATTTCGTCATCGACCCTGTCCTGCATCCCGTCCTCCAATTACATTCCTACCTTACCGCCCGGTTCCACACCATACGGTTCTTGCCCCGCTCATTATTCACAAAACATTATCCCCTTGCCTTAGATAACGGTCAAGGCCTTTACGACTATCCATTTACCGTTTCCACTAACAATGGACAACTATATAATTTTCTCCACAACATAAAAATAACCGACGGAAAACCCGTAAACATTGACATTGAAGATATAGAGACGATCGACGCCTACGAGGAGAAAATCGTAGAAATCCTTGAGATACTCAACTTCAACCTAGTGCAACGAATCAGCCTGCGCTACCGCACTCCCGACCCTATCGCCATGGTGGAAATAGACATTTCACAGACACTCACGAATCAATACCGACAATTAAGATTTGCTCAACTTTGGAAGGACATCGTCCCAGCTGCCGGCGAATCATTGGAGTCTCTGATGGAAAAAGGCTATCTGAACTACAGGCTAGGAAACTATATAGCCGCTGCCAACATTTATCGCCAGGCAAGAGTTCTCGCCGAAAAAGAAAATAACTATGACATTAGCTATTTTGCGTCCTTCAGCCTGTCGAAGCTCGCTCTATTCCTGGGCGTACGGGTCTTTGATAATACCGCATTCTTCGACCTTGAAGACGAGCTTCAATCGATCGATATGCAATTGGTATTGAAATATTGCACCACTGAGCAAAACAAAGACATTCTATCGTGGATGTCCAACAACCGGTTCATCAACGAAGGCATAGCCTCGCTTTCTATGACGGTGGAAGAAATGGATAAACTGGAGTACCAGCGGATCGGAGGATGGAACGAACACTTCTATAACATCCTCAATACCTACCACGAGATCGAATATTTCCTCCAGTACAACCACATTGCCTTCGACCAGTTCTCGGAATTCAGCAGCCTTACAGACACGTTTACGAGGGGATTATTTGCCTCTTATGCCAGCAACCAACGCATACAGAGGCAGATCGAATGCTTCCCTGAATGGCTGCTTGAAACCTTGATGCTCAACGGCGCTGCCGACCGGATCAAATACTATATTTCCCGATATTCCATTCAGTTTATCGAATACAAGGTTGAAAAATACGACTTCTTTGATGTCGTTCTGCGGCCTTTTCTCAAGGACTTCACGATGACCCGGTCGAGCGCCAATCACCTTGACAACGACACTATTCGAAACTTCCAGGATCAACTCGACCGTCTTCTTAGCAACGCCATAATCTTGATCGCTATCACTCGCTTACCCGCGGAACTTGAAGCAAGATTATTTGTAGATCTCGAAGCAATTCTTGAAAATTTAGCTGACTACACCTATCCGCCGCTCCTGGACCACCTCAACTATCTGTTCTACAAAAAGAATGGCAATTTGTCACCCGAAATGGCCCGGAAGTTTCTAATCACCCTCATCGAAAACAAACTATATGCGCGCGAAACTGCATTTACGAACCTTATCCAAGTCTTAAAAAAAAACAACGAAACCCTTTTGCTCACCGACCAGCAGTTCAACTCTTTTAAAAATAGCTGGCTCGTCCCCGAACATGGCCAACTGCATCATCTAGAGATCATTTTTTCCATTGCCGATATCCTTCAAGAAACCGACCAGCGATCGAGGATCACTACAATAATATCCAACATTCTCGATAAACATTTCGATTGGTCCCTGTTCTACCTTGCCGACCATTCGAAACTTGTCGAAGCAACCGATGCCCGGCTAAAGCAATTTGAAAAGTATCTCGAAGAAAGGTTGTTTCCACCGCCGCCGACTACCGCGCTGCGGCGGCCGGCACTCATGTATCCCTATGCCCTTTCCGTAGACCAATATATTCACTTTTGCGCCGAACACAATTGTCCTATTCACCCCACCCTCCTTCCGGGCATCCTCGCTATCAACCCTTACTACGTTTGGCTTCTGGAACCTGAAAAATTCGACTACTCTAATTTTCAACCCCGATGGCTGCATCACGCATTGGCGAAAACCCTCAAACCAACCCTCAAAACCTGCACCCCCTTGAAAGAACATCTTATCCACCTTCTAAAACAGCATCAGGACAATGACACGATGCGGGCGTTCTTCGAACTATTCCATAGCCCGGATTTCTAAACTTCATATTGGCCCGAAAAATGGGGGGACGTCACCGTACTATTACACTAAAATTATGTTGTGCCAAAACAATAAAATGATGTTGCATTAAAAATCACATAAACACCTGAAATAGACCAGGCAAATCTCCTTATCTTAGTGCAGATAAGTGCAATACTGTTCAAATACGTAAAATGGTAGCTTTTTTCGGGTTTACCTCGACCAAAAACTCGACCAAAATTATAAAATATTGATTTTCAAGTGATCCTAAGCCTTTTGCCGGACCCGTCCGGTCCGCAAAGGCGCCTTTTTAAGGTGCCTTTTTTTATGTGCAAAATCGGCCAAAATTTACTAAAATCGGGCATCTTCGAAACTTTTCATTTCAAGTTAACACTTCGGGTATCAAACTTCACGGGTAGGAAACGGGGTTCCTACCCTCGGTTGTAACTTTATGCCTACCCTCGGAGATTGTAAAGGATTTTTTAGGGCTCCATTTATCAACCTAAAAAAATTGTGTGTTATGAAGGTTAGTGAAAATCTCTCTATTACTTTCCTGATTGAGAAACCGGAAATGTCCAAAGACGGCCGTGTACCCATCTATGCGCGGATCACCTACAACGGCCAGCGCGCGGAAATATCCTTAGGTGCACGTATTTTCCCGGAGCAGTGGGATAAGCTGGCCTGCCGGGTGAAAGGAAATTCTTCGGATACCTTGCTTCAGAACAGTCAGATTACTCAGACCAAGGCAAAACTAGAAAGGCATTTTTTCCTGTTGACCACGCAATACGAATATGTCACGGCGGAAATGATCCGGAAATCCTACAAAGGCAGGCTGATCGAGCCGGGTAAGGAAGGCGACCCGGAAGAGAAAAAACCTTCCTACAGGCCGTCGACTTCGAAATAACCCGGCTAAAAGAAAAACAGGAAAGGGGGCTTCGAGCCAAAAGCACGATCACCAAATGGGAAACCACGCGAGCTAAACTCTCCGCCTTCCTTTTGTACATGTATAAGAAGGCGGACATACCCTTGGAAATGATCCGGCCTAATTTCGCAGAAGATTTGTTTCATTATTTCACGGTTGAGGATGAGTTGGATAGCAACACAGCAATGAAATACATTCGGAATACCAAACAGGTATTGACCACCGCTACCGGCCGCTGGATCAAATCCAATCCGATCCGGGACTTCCGTTGTACCTACAAGCAACCGGAACGGGATGTACTGACCATACAGGAGATATGGAAGATCTACAAAAAGTCCCTGATCAAGCGGATGGACCAGGTGAGGGATGTTTTTCTATTTAGCTGCTTTACGGGCCTTGCTTACAAGGAAGTCTATCATCTAACCTTGAACGATATCGTCATCGGCAATGACGGCGGCCGCTGGATCAAGATTAACCGGGTCAAGACCGGCAATCCAGAAGATGTTCCCCTACTCCGCCGCTACCGCAAGCCGGATCAAAAATAGTTCCATGGTAAGGTTCAATAATTTCAACCATCAATTTGACTACGCTGGTTGGAGTAAAGAACTCTCCACCACCCTGCCCTTCTGCGAGCGCAAATTCAGCCAGAAAATATTCATATACTTTCCCAAACACATCCCCCGTCACATCTTCTGGTATATCAGCAAATGTTTTTAACAGAGATTTAGGGAGGCTGCGATCATCCGGCTTTACCAGTTTAAAATATTCATCCTTCGGTAAACTATCCACCAATTCAGGCTTATACAGCTCAATTTTCTCCATTGCTACCTTTATAGCCTTGGCAATGTCTTCTTTTTAGGGCAGGTTCATCAGGTATTCATATTCAGCTTCAGGTGGCAAGTAAAAGCCACATTTTTCGATGGCTATTTCATGACTTTGTCGCTGCATCCGGCTGTTCTTATGTGCGGCTATTTCTTTATCAATCTCTTTTTTTACCTTGTTGTATCGTATGGAGGCAAATCGCAGAAATATCAACCCAAGTATGGGTGTAGCATATTCACTGGCCTTCAGTCCGCTGTCTACCCGTAGCTTATCAGCCGCTTGCCATAACCTATCTTCTAATTCTTTCAGTTGCTCCGCTGTCATTGATTTTAAGCTTTCTATTTTTTAAACAAATCCATATTATACTTCGTCAAAATAATCAGTGTCTAATCGCTTAACTTCATAGGCCTTTTTCGTAGCTACGCCTACGTTGTATTCAATCATTAGTTCCGCAAGTTCTTTCCCATCAATTAACACTATTTTGGGTTCAATAGAACCAACAAATTCCTTTGCACTTCCGGGATAATTGGATGTAGTAATGAAAATACCCTTTTTTGCCTTTTTCCCCAATAATGATCCTGCAAAGTCTCTTACTTGATGTATTGTCACCTGATTCTCCCACCTCTTAGCCTGAACATAGATAGTATCTAGACCAAGCTTATCTTCCTTGATCAATCCGTCAATTCCTCCATCGCCGGATTTACCCATTACCTGCCCCGCTTCTTTTCTGGAGCCGCCGTATCCCATTTTAATAAGTAAATCGATAACTAAAATTTCAAAAAAAGCTGGCGTGCTACTTTTAACCTTATCTAATAATTCCGACGCCAACTGCTCTTTAATAGACACAAAAGAATATTCCAGCAGTTCTTCAGGAGTTTTACCGGTCTCTATTTCTGTTTTTTCAATAAGAGGAGTTATTTCATCGTCTTTAGATGAAGAGGATTCATGCCATTCCTTGAACCCTGGCAATGTTTTTAAGAACCTGACATCTATTTTCTCAGGTTTACTTTCTAGTAATTGTTTACCGGCCTGACTAATTTTCAAGACTCCTCTGCGAGGGCTTTCAAGAAGTTGAGCTTTTTTTAAATAGGTCCTCACCCACCCTACTCTATTGTCGATGACGGGCTGGTTACCACTTGGCAATAATTCTACCCTTTCTTCTTCCGTTAACCGAAACTCATCAGATATTTTATTAATAACCTCCCTTAAAGGATGTTCATCCCCGTCGGATATGACTTTTAATAAAGGCAACATAATTTTTTGAAAATCCGGAATCATATTTTTATAAGGATTGAGGTGCTAATTAATCAAAAAACATTTATTTCATCTGGTCATCGGCTGTCCGTATACAGCAAT
>Ga0105239_10003006_pt1 | contig 21020 bp, 23 predicted proteins | sample KBSC44metaG_FD_92761 | JGI IMG/M metagenome (GOLD analysis project Ga0105239, IMG submission 92761) | Corn rhizosphere microbial communities from Kellogg Biological Station, Michigan, USA - KBS C4-4 metaG | ecosystem: Host-associated > Plants > Roots > Rhizosphere > Soil | place: Michigan, USA... | reverse complement strand
GTGATGCCGGGGCTGCAATCCGCCAACATCTCGGCCAAGCTGCTGCGCGAGCTGGGCGGCGAGCGGATGATCGGGCCGATGCTCATCAACATGGAGCATTCGGTGCAGATCGCCTCGATGACCGCGTCGGCCGGCGACCTGATGACGATGGCGGTGCTGGCCGCGGCGGGGATCGCCCGATAACGGGCCTTCTCCCGCCTTCGCGGGAGAAGGAGGGGACCCGTCGCGAAGCGATGGGGAGGATGAGGCTCTTCTTCTTCGACGCTTTCGCGCGCGTCCAAGAGGAAGACCCTCACCCAACCCTCTCCCGCGAAGGCGGGAGAGGGCTCAGGTTGCGCGCTTAAGCCGCTACCGTCTGTTCCGCGAACGGATAGTCGGTATAGCCCTCGGCGCCCTGGCTGTACCACGTCGCCATGTCGTCCGGATTGAGCGGCAGGCCCTCGGCGAGGCGGCGCGGCAGGTCCGGATTGGCGAGGAACGGGCGGCCGAAGGCGATGGCGTCGGCCACGCCGCTGTCCAGCGCCGCCTGCGCGCGCGCGGCGGTGTAATCCGAGTTCAGCACCAGCGGGTGGCGGAACACCTTGCGGATGTCCGGCGACACGGCCGGCACGTCCGACTGGCCGAACGTGCCGTCGGCGGGCGGTTCGCGCAGTTCCAGGAAGGCGATGCCGATCGCGTCCAGCTTGGCGGCGGCAGCGGTGAACAGCGCCACCGGCTGGCTGTCGTTGACGCCCTGCGAATCGCCGTTGGGGGAGAGGCGCACGCCGGTGCGGCCGGCCCCCACCACCTCGACAATCGCGCGCGTCACCTCGTCCAGCAGGCGGGTGCGGTTGTCGATCGAGCCGCCATAGGCGTCGTCGCGGAAGTTGGAATTGTCGCGCAGGAACTGGTCGATCAGATAGCCATTCGCGGCATGGAGCTGCACGCCGTCGAAGCCCGCGCGGATCGCGTTGGCGGCGGCGCGGCGATAATCGTCGAGCAGACGGGGGATTTCGGCGAGCGCGAGCGGGCGTGCTTCTTCATATGGCTGCTTGCCGTCATAGGTATGGGCCTTGCCCGGCGCGGTGGTGGCGGAGGCCGAGACCGGCTGGCCGCCGCCCAGGCTCGAATGCACGATGCGGCCCATGTGCCAGAGCTGGGCGGCGATGCGCCCGCCCGCTTCGTGCACGGCGGCCGTCACCGGCTTCCATGCCTCGACCTGCGCGTCGGTCCACAGGCCCGGCGCATAGGGCCAGCCCGAGCCTTCCTGGCTGATTCCGGTCGCCTCGGTGATGATCAGGCCGGCAGAGGCGCGCTGGCGGTAATAATCGACCATCAGCGCGGTCGGCACATGCGCGCGCGTGCCGCGGCCGCGGGTGAGCGGCGCCATGAAGATGCGGTTCGGCGCGGCGATCGCGCCCAGATCGATGGGATCGAAGAGTGTCGGCATAGGTGCGTTTCCCTTTGCAACGGGACAAGCCGTCGGGCGCCGGTATATGGGGCGCGATGACCGACCGTCCAGCCCGTCCCACCCCGGCGCCGCCGATCTTCGAGGAAGAAGTTCTACCGCCCGGTACAGAAGTGGTTGTGCCGGCGCGGACCGATGCCCTGGCCTTCGCCGCCCTGCTCATCGGCAGCACGGCGCTGGCGATCGGGCCGTGGTTCGTGCGGATGGCGGATGTCGGGCCGATCGCCTCGGGCTTCTGGCGGCTGGCGCTGGCCATCCCCTTCCTGTTCCTGATTGCGCGCCTGTCGAAGCAGCGCGTCGGGCGGCCGGGCGCCGGGCTCTGGACCCTGATCGTCGTCGCCGGCTTCTTCTTCGCGGCCGATCTCGCGCTGTGGCACGAAGGCATATTGCGCACCAAGCTCGCCAACTCGACCCTGTTCGGCAACATCTCCAGCCTGTTCTTCGCGGCCTATGGCTTCTTCGTCGCGCGGCGCCTGCCCGATGGCCGGCAGACGATCGCGATCCTGCTGGCGACCGTGGGGATCGCCTTGCTGCTCGGCCGGTCCTACGAGCTGTCGCGCGATCATCTGGTGGGCGATCTGCTCTCGCTCGGCGCCGGGCTCTGCTACGTCGTCTACATGATCACGATCGAGCGGGCGCGGCTGCGGCTCGATACCTGGCCGACGCTGGCGATCGCGACGGTGGTGGCCGCTGTCTGCCTGTGGCCGATGGCCGAGGCGCTGGAAGGCGCGGTGATGCCGCACGACTGGACGCCGCTCGTCTGCCTCGCGATCGGCAGCCAGGTGATCGGGCAGGGTCTGGTGGTCTATGCGATCGGCCGGCTGTCGCCGGTGGTGGTGGGGATCGTGCTGCTCACCCAGCCACTGGTCTCCGCCATGGTCGGCTTCGCGGCCTATGGCGAGCGGATGACCGGGCCGGACATGGCCGGCGCCCTCGCGCTCGCCGCCGCCTTGGTGCTGATCCGCGGGCGGCGCTGAGCGCAACGAGGGGGCAAATCCTCCCCCTGGCGGGGGAGGATTTCGGTCGGCTGCCGCGAGAGGTTCTGATTTCGCCCGCGATGCTCTAGACGGGGCGCCATGTCCGCCATCCCTCTTCCCGCTGACCCCACCCTCGACGAGATGCGCCTGGTGCTCGGCGCCGAGATTCCCGCCCATGCCGTGTTCGACGGCTGGGGCGACACGGCGCTGGAGACGGCGGCGCGGGCGCTGAAGCTCGATCCCGCCCATGCCCGGCTGGCCTTCCCGGATGGCGCGGCGGGCATGATCGATGCCTGGTATGCCAGCCTTGATGCGCGGCTCGCCGCCGATTTCCCACCCGATCGCATCGCCGCCATGAAGATCCGCCAGCGCATCGCCGCTTTGGTGCTGGCGCGGATCGCCTATGTCCGGCCGCACAAGCAGGCGGTGCGCAGCGCGCTCGCCATCCTCGCCCAGCCGCGCAACCTGGCCAAGGCGGCGCAATTCGCCTGGCGGACGGCGGACGCGCTGTGGCGGATCGCCGGCGACACCGCGACCGACTTCAACCATTATACCAAGCGCATGACCCTCTCGGCCGTCTATGGCTCGACTCTGCTCGTCTGGCTGGACGACGAGAGCGAAAACGAGGCGGAGACCCAGGCCTTCCTCGGCCGCCGCATCGACAACGTGATGCGCTTCGAGACGATGAAGGCGCAGTTCACTCCGCATCCGGACCGGCATTTCAGCGTCTCGCGCTTCCTCGGCCGGCTGCGCTATCCCGCCACCTGAGATCGGCGCTGGCGCCCCTCCGGCGATAATGATAATGGCTCGCAGAACATCGTTGGAAGTGTCTGCCTGTGCGCCTCGATCAGCTGCCGTTGAAATGCCCCGCCAGGGTGTCCGCCGTCGCCTGGGATGAACTGGCCGAAACCGCGGCGCGACGACTGCGCGAACTGGGGCTGGACGAGGGCGTGACGGTGGAGGCGCTGCACGTCGCGCCCTTCGGCAAGGATCCGATCGCCTGCCGCGTCGGCCGCATGACGGTGGCGCTGCGCCGGGCGCAAGCCCACTGCATCTCGGTAGAATACGCGGCATGAACCCCGCGCCGATGGTGGCGCTGGTCGGCAATCCCAATGCCGGCAAGAGCGCCCTGTTCAACGCTTTGACCGGCGCGCGCCAGAAGGTCGGCAATTATCCCGGCGTCACGGTGGAGCGGAAGGCCGGCCGCATGGCGCTGGCCGACGGCCGCCCGATCGAGCTGATCGACCTGCCCGGCACCTATTCGCTGGAACCCGCCTCGCCCGACGAGCAGGTGACGCGCGACGTGCTGTTCGGCAAGCAGGAGGGCGAGCGCCTGCCGCAGGCGATCCTCTGCGTGGTGGACGCCACCAACCTCGACAATCACCTCCGCTTCACGCTGCAGCTGATCGCGCTGGGCCTGCCGGTGGTGGTGGCGCTCAACATGGTCGACATGGCCGAGCGCGACGGGCTGAGGATCGATGCCGCGAAGCTGTCCCAGGAGCTCGGCGTTCCGGTGATCCCGACGGTGGCGGTGCGCAAGCGCGGCATCGACGAGCTCAAGGCCGCGATGGAAATTCTGGTCGGCGACGGCGCGACCCGCAAGATCGCCGCCGGGCCGGGCTTCCACCATGAGGATATCGTCGTCCTCCAGCGCCGCGCCCGCGCCATCGCCATCGCCGCCACCACCGAGGAGCATGGCGCGCGCAAGGTCAGCCACCGGATCGATTCGATCGCGCTGCACCCGATCGCCGGGCCGGTCGTGCTGTTCGGGCTGATGTTCGTGGTGTTCCAGGCCGTGTTCGCCTGGGCGCAGGCGCCGATGGACGCGATCACGGCGGGCTTCGATTGGCTGGGCCACTGGGTGGAGGCGACCTTCCCGAACGGGTTCGTCCGCAACCTGCTCGCCGAGGGCGTGATCAAGGGCACCGGCGCGGTCGTCACCTTCCTGCCGCAGATCCTGATCCTGTTCTTCTTCATCCTGCTGCTGGAGGCGACCGGCTACATGGTCCGCGCCGCCTTCATCATGGACCGGCTGATGGCGCGCGTCGGCCTGTCGGGCCGCGCCTTCATCCCCTTGCTCTCCAGCTTCGCCTGCGCGGTGCCCGGCATCATGGCGACGCGCACCATCGACGATCCCAGGGACCGGCTCACCACCATCCTGATCGCGCCGCTGACCACCTGCTCGGCGCGGCTGCCGGTCTACACCCTGATCATCGGCAGCTGCATCCCGAACCGGCAGGTGATCCCCTATGTCGGTCTGCAGGGCATCGTCCTGTTCGGCCTGTTCGTGATGGGAATCGTCTGCGCATTGCTCGCCGCCCTGGTGCTGCGCAAGACGGTGACCAAGGGGCCGAGCCAGGGCTTCATGATGGAGATGCCCAAATATCAGGCGCCGAGCGTCCGCGACGTGGCGCTCGGCCTGTGGACGCGCGCGCTGATTTTCCTCAAGCGCGCCGGCACGATCATCCTCGCGTCGAACGTGATCCTGTGGGTGCTCGCCTCCTATCCGGTGGCGCCGGCCGGCAAGCTCCAGACCGAATATTCGATCGCCGGGCGGATCGCGTCCGCCATCGAGGTGGTCGTCAAGCCGATCGGCTTCAACCACCACATCGCCCTGGCCTTGCCGCCCGCGATGGCGGCGCGCGAAGTGGCCGTCTCGGCGCTCGCCACCACCTATGCGATCGATGCCGGCGACGACACCGACAAGGCGAGCGAGGAGGTCGGGCCGAAGCTGGCGAAGGACTGGTCGCTGCCGACCGCGCTGGCGTTCCTGATGTGGTTCGTGTTCGCGCCGCAATGCCTGTCCACGATCGCCGTCACCCGGCGCGAGACCAATGGTTGGAAGTGGCCCGCCTTCATGGTTGGCTATTTGTTCGTGCTGGCCTACATCGCTGCTGGAGCGACCTTCTGGATCGCCACCTGGGCAGGGCTTTAGCAGAGAGAATTACGAATGGCCGGCGTCAACAAAGTCATCCTCGTCGGCAATCTCGGGCAGGACCCGGCATCGCGCAGCTTCCAGAACGGCGGCAAGGTGGTCGAGCTGCGCATCGCGACGAGCGAGACGTGGAAGGATCGCAACACCGGCGAGCGCAAGGAAAAGACCGAGTGGCATACGGTCAAGATCTTCAACGAGGGCCTCGCCAACACCGCCGAGCGTTTCCTCAAGAAGGGCTCGAAAGTCTATATCGAGGGCGCGCTGCAGACCCGGAAGTGGCAGGACCAGCAGGGCCAGGACCGCTACAGCACCGAGGTCGTGCTGCAGGGCTTCAACGGATCGATGGTGATGCTGGACGGCCCCGGCGGCGGCCAGGGCGGTGGTGGCATGGGCGGCGGTGCCCGCTCGGGTGGCGACGAATGGGGCGCCTCGGGCGGTGATTTCGGCGGCGGCGGCGGCGGTTCCAGCTTCGGCGGGGGGAGCCGTTCGGGCGGCGGCGGCGCCAGCGGTGGCAGCGGTGCCTCGCGCCCCGGTTCGGCCTTCGACAGCGACCTGGACGACGACGTTCCGTTCTGAGGGGAGGAGGCTGCTCAGCCTGCCCTAAGCTATTCTACCCCGTTCGGGCTGAGCTTGTCGAAGCCCTGTCCTTCCTTCTCCGCTTGGCGGTAAAGAAGAACAGCCCTTCGACAAGCTCAGGGCGAACGGGATAATCTCACTTCCAATTCGGGCGGCTACTCTAGCCGCCTCTAAGCCGCCTTGCGCTCCGCGAGCGCGCGATCGATGCGGCGCAGCACCTCCGCGATCGAGGGCATGTCGTCCACCGAGGAGACCGGCGCGCCCTTGCGCATGCGGCGGCCGATGAGGGTGAAGCTGTCGGTGCGGGCGGCCATCTCGATCTCCATGAGGCGATGACCGAATCGCTAGAGTCGGATGGTTAACGGAGTCCTATTGCGGGACGGAAAGCTGTGGATGGTTTCTACTCCCGGCAGGGGCGATTCCATCGATTTGGTCATCCTGACGAAGGTCAGGATCCATTGGGCGCTCCGGGGATGGTGTGTCACCGCGTCGAGGCCATGCCGCGTGCCCAGCGAGCGCCGCGCGAATAGGTCCCGGCCTCCGCAAGGATGACGAAGGAGGATAGGCGGGCTTCGCCGCAACCTCCTCCTTTCTCACTCTCCCTTCAACGCCTTCAACGCCGCGAAGGGGCTCGCCTCGATTCGCGCGTCCTCGGCCTCTTCCTCGCTTTTCACGCCGGCGGCGCGCAGGCGTTCCTCGGCGTCGGGGACGCGCGGGAAGGGATCGAGCGCCAGGCTGAAACCCTGCGCCACCGCCTCGCCGAGATCGATCGATCCGCCCTCATAGGCCAGCAGGTCGAGATCGGATTCGTCGAGTTCCAGCTCGTCCTCGGCAGCCTCGCCCTCGGGATCGAAGCGCAGCGCGAAGGGCTCCTCGACCCGCGCCGGAATGGGATCGCCGGTGGCGACGCAGCTCTGCACCGCGCGGCCCTTGAGCCGGCCTTCCGCCCAGACGCGTGCGCCCTCGCGGCGGATCGTCGCGTCCGCCGTCAGCGTCTCGATCGAGACCAGCCCGAAGCGCCCGGCCAGCGCCGCGCGCTCGGCCGCGTCGGCTTCGACATGGACGGCGCGGGGTTCGCCGCCGATCGCGTCGAGCCGGAAGGGACGGCTGAATTCGGGGGTCTTGGTCATCCGATGTCTCCCGCCAGCAGCGTGGGCAGGTCGCGCGCCGCCAGACCGGCGGCGAGGGTCCGCAGCCCCGCCTCGACATGCGCCTTCGCCGCTTCGGTCACGTCGGCGCCGCGATGGACGTTGCGGCCGATCGCGCCGGCCATGTCGCCACCCTCGGCCAGCCCCTCGCGATAGGCGGTGAGGCGCCCGCCGACCTGGCTCATCATCCGGCCGACATGCTTGCCGACCACGAGATCGCCGATGCCGTGCTGGCGCAGCTGCCCGTCCATGTCGGTGACGAACAATTCGGTCAGCCGTGCGGAGGGTTCGCGCGCCGGCTCGCCCAGCGCTTCCAGCCGCAGCAGCACCAGCGACAGCATGGTCGAAACCATGTCGAAACGGCCGTCCAGCGTATCGGGTACCTGCCCCTCGACATACCAGTGCGGCTGCCGCGCGGCGCGCACGATCGCGTCGTAGAGCGGCACCAGCGGCCGGGCGTCCCGCCGCCCGCCGAGCAGCCGTTTGAAAAGCGTCGCCAAACTGTCCGTCCCTTTGCGCCAAGCCGCCTTGTGCGGCGCGTGTCCACGGCATATTGAGCGGGTTGGCGGCCGATGCAATGGCGCTTGGTCTGGGTTTCAGCCGGAAGAGGCGCCGGCGGCGTGAGGAGATGTGAATGACGGCCAGCATGGGACGCGCCGGGATGGCCGCAGTGGCGGGCCTGGCGCTGGCCGCCGGGCTTTCGGGCTGCGCCGAGGTGCGCGAGCATCAGGGCTATGTGGTCGATCGATCGCTGGTCGCCTCGGTCCAGCCGGGCGTCGACACGCGCGATTCGGTGCGCGCGACGCTGGGTGACCCGAGCTTCGCCAGCCAGTTCGATTCCAGCACCTGGTATTATGTCTCGCGCTCGACCAAGCAATTCTCCTTCGGCACGCCCAAGCCGGTGAACCAGCTCACCCTCGCCGTGCATTTCGACCAGGCGGGCGCCGTCACCGGCGTCGATCGCACCGGGCTGGAGCTGGTCGCGCGGATCCATCCGGTCGCCGACAAGACGCCCACGCTCGGCCGCAAGCGCAGCCTGTTCCAGGAGCTGTTCGGCAATATCGGCGCGGTGGGCGCCGCCGGCATGAACGCGCCGACCGCCGACAACCCCACGGGGGGCGGCTCGCAGCCGTAACGGCAGCCGTGGGGGAGCCCATCCCGTTCGACGAAGCGGGCCGGCTGGCGGCGCTCCACGCGCTTGACCTGCTCGACACCGATCCGGAGGCCGGGTTCGACGATCTGGTCGAGGTGGCACGCACGCTCGCCGCCACGCCGGTGGCGCTGGTCAGCCTGATCGACTCCGAGCGGCAATGGTTCAAGGCGCGCGCCGGGCTGGACGTCGCCGAGACGCCGCGCTCGATGGCCTTCTGCGATCATGCGATCCGGGGCGACGAGGTGCTCGTCACGCTCGATGCCAGCCGCGATCCGCGTTTCGCGGACAATCCGCTGGTCGCCGGCGATCCCTTCATCCGCTTCTATGCCGGCGCGCCGATCCGCACGCCGGAGGGCCATGCGATCGGCACCGTCTGCGTGATCGGCACGCAGCCGCGCGAGCGCTTCGACGGTGGCCCGGCGCTGGCGGCGCTCGCCCGGCAGGCCGCCGCGTTGATCGAGCTGCGCCGCATGGCGCGGATCGATGCGGTGATGCGCACCGATGCGCTGCGCGACCGCGAACGGCTGTGGACGCTGACCCACGACCTGATGCTGGTCTGCACGCTGGACGGGGTGGTGATGGCCGCCAATCCGGCCTGGCAGGCGGTGTTCGGCCCGCTGGTGGCGCCCGGCGCGCTGGAGATGCGCGGCTTCCTCGTCGATCCGGCGACGCGGCCGCCGCTGCGGGAGATCGCCGACGGCGCCGCCGTGCCTTTCACCACCGAATATTATGGCGCCGACCGCGCGATCCGCACGATCGGCTGGACGTTGCGCCGCGAGGAGGACCTGATCTATGCGATCGGCCGTGACGATACCGCGTTGCGCATCGCCGAAGCCGATCTGCTGCAGGCGCAGAAGATGGAATCGCTGGGCCAACTGACCGGCGGCATCGCGCACGATTTCAACAATCTGCTGACGATCATCGTCGGCAATCTCGACATCGCCACGCGGCGCCTGCGTGGCGGCGACCTGACGCGGGTCGAGCGCGCGCTGGCCGAGGCGGGCGAGGGCGCCAATCGCGCCGCGACGCTCACCCAGCGCCTGCTCGCCTTCGCGCGCCGCCAGCGGCTGGCGCCCCGCGCGGTCGATCCGGCGCGCCTGCTCGCCGACATCCGCCCGCTCGTCGAGCGCGCGGTGAGCGAGACGGTGGAGATCGAGATCGTCGCCGAGCGCGGGGTGTGGCCGGTCGAGATCGACGTCAATCAGCTGGAGAATGCGATCCTCAACCTCGCCGTCAACGCGCGCGACGCGATGGACGGCCGGGACGGCGCGACCATGCTGATCAGCATCGGCAACCATCGCATCGACGCCGCCGAGGCAAGCCGGCACGGCGCTGCGGCGGGCGACTATGTGCGGCTGACCGTCGCCGATACCGGCACCGGCATGACCGAGGAGGTGCGCGCCCGCGCCTTCGAGCCTTTCTTCACCACCAAGGGGATCGGCCGCGGCACCGGGCTGGGGCTCAGCCAGGTGCATGGCTTCGTCCGCCAGTCGGGCGGCTTCGTCACCATCGACACGCGGCCCGGCGAGGGGACCGGCGTGCATCTCTGGCTGCCGCGCACGGCGAGCCTGCCCGAGGATGCGGCGATGCTGCGCGAAGCGGTGATCGAGGCGAGCCCGCGCGCCGCCCTCGTGATGGTGGTGGAGGACAATGACGCGGTGCGCGAGCTGGTGGTGGAGACGCTGCGCGACGCCGGCTATCGCGTGATCGAGGCGCATGACGGCCGCTCGGCGCTGACCCTGTTCGCGCGGCAGAGCCCGGTGCCCGATCTCGTCGTCTCGGATGTGATGATGCCCCGCCTGGACGGCTTCGCGCTCGCCGACGAACTGCTGCTCCGCGCCCCGGCGACGCGGATGCTGCTGATGAGCGGCTATGCGGGCGCCGATGCGTCCAGCCGGCCGGGGCGGGAGCCTTTGCTGGTCAAGCCGTTCACCCCGGACGCGCTGCTGGACCGGGTGCGGGCACTGCTGGCGGTCTGACTCGCCCCCTTACCTAGACGGTGAGATTTTATCGCCTGGATTCCCGCGTCCGTTCGGCCTGAGCGCAATCGAAGGCCATGCGCGACGGTAGCTGCACTTCGACTTCGCTCAGTGCGAACGGGTATGGGCGAGGAAGCGATCTTCTCGATCCTCCCCAACCATCGCGCTGGGAGGACCTCCGCGATCACCCGAACCGCTGCTGCAGCTCCAGCATGCGGATCGCCGCCTTGGCCGCTTCGCCGCCTTTGTCCTTCTCGGTGCGGCGGGCGCGGGTGAGGGCCTGGGCCTCGTTCTCGGTCGTCAGGATTCCGTTGCCGACCGCGAGGCCGTCGAGCGTCAGCGCCATCAGCGCGCGCGCGCTCTCGCCGGCGACGATCTCGAAATGATAGGTCTCGCCCCGGATCACCACGCCGATCGCGACGAAGGCGTCATATTTGTCCGCCGCCAGCGCGATCGCGCCGGGCACTTCCAGCGCTCCCGGCACGGTGATCGTCTCGTGGGTGTGGCCAGCCGCCTCGATCGCGGCGCGCGCGCCGTCCAGCAGCAGGTCGTTCAGATGCTCGTAGAAGCGGGCCTCGACGATCAGGATGTGGGCCATCAGGCGTCCCCGTGAGAGATTGCGCGTTCCTCGACGATGTTCAGGCCGTAGCCGTCCAGCGCGATCAGCGTGTGGTGCGAGTTGGTGAGCAGCACCATGTCGTGGATGCCGAGCTCGGCGAGGATCTGCGCGCCGAGGCCGTAATCGCGCAGTTCGTGCATGTCGGGGCCGCGCTCGCCGGCCATCATCCGCACCGCCTGCGAGACCTTGGCCTGGCTGTTGAGCAGCACGACCACGCCGGCGCCCTCCGCCGCGATCGCCTCCATGGCGCGGCCGAGCAGGCCGGAGCGATCGCTCTCCATGCCCAGCGCATCGGCGAACAGGCCGAGCGCGTGCATACGCACCAGGGTCGGCTTGGCGGGATCGATGCGGCCCTTCACCAGCGCCAGCGTCTCGGTATCGACCGCCTTGTTGCGGAAGCTGACGGCGGTCCAGTCGCCGCCCCAGCGGCTCGTGAACTTCGCCTCGGCGATGCGCTCGACATTATGGTCGTGGCGGCGGCGATAGGCGATGAGATCGCGGATCGTGCCGATCTTGAGGCCGTGGCGCTGCGCGAATGCGACGAGATCGTCGAGGCGGGCCATCGTTCCGTCCTCCCGCATGATCTCGCAGATCACGCCCGAGGGGTTGAGGCCGGCGAGGCGCGACACGTCCACCGCCGCCTCGGTGTGGCCGGCGCGGACGAGCACGCCACCGGGCTTGGCGATCAGCGGAAAGACATGGCCCGGCGTGACGATATGCTCGGGGCCTTTGGAAGCGTCGATCGCCACCGCGACGGTGCGCGCCCGGTCGCCCGCCGAAATGCCCGTGGAAACCCCTTCGCGCGCCTCGATCGAGACGGTGAAGGCTGTCTCGTGCCGCGTGCCGTTCTTGGCGGACATCAGCTGCAGGCCAAGCTGGTCGACCCGTTCCTTGCCCAGCGCCAGGCAGATCAGGCCCTTGCCGTGAGTCGCCATGAAGTTGATCGCCGCCGGCGTCGCCATCTGCGCGGGGATGACGAGATCGCCCTCATTCTCGCGATCCTCGTCGTCGACCAGGATGAACATGCGGCCGTTGCGCGCCTCGTCGATGATCTCCTCGGTGGGGGAGAGGAAGGCGTGGCGGGTGGTGCGGAAAGGCGCGGTCATCGGCGAAGCTGCTCCATGCGGCCCAGGTAACGGGCGAGGATGTCGATCTCGAGGTTGAAGCGACGGCCCGGAGTGAGGTCGTCGAGCGTGGTGAGCTGTTGCGTGTGCGGGATGATGTTGAGGCCGAAGCGGCAGGCGCCGCCGGCCACGTCCTCGATGCCGTTGACGGTGAGCGAGACCCCGTCGACCGTGATCGATCCCTTGGCGACCAGATAGGATGCGAGCGCGGCCGGCGCCTCGATGACGATGCGGATCGAATCGCCCTCCGGATCGGCGGAGACGAGCGTGCCGATGCCGTCGACATGGCCGGTGACGATATGGCCGCCGAGCTCGTCGCCCACCTTGAGCGCGCGTTCGAGGTTGAGGCGGGCGCCCCGTTCGAACAGGCCGGGCGCGGTGCGCGCGATCGTCTCGGCCGAGACGTCGACCGCGAACCAGCCTTTCTCGCCGGCGGGCGCCTTGTCGACCACCGTCAGGCAGGCGCCCGAACAGGCGATCGAGGCGCCGAGATCGACGCCGCCCATGTCATAGCCGCTGTCGACGACGAGGCGCAGGTCGCCCCGCTGCTCGATGCTGCGGACGGTGCCGATATCGGTGATGATCCCCGTGAACATGGCCGTTCCCCTAGCGCCGTCGTTCGTAGATTTCGAGTCGATCCACGCCGAGCGCGCGCGAGTCTATCAGAGACCAGCGGCCATGCGCCTCGGCAAGGCGTCCCAGCCCGATATCGCCGATGCCGGCGCGGCCCTCGCCGATCAGGATCGGCGCGCGGTAGAGCAGGAGGCGATCGACCAGATCGGCGGCGAGGAAGGCCGATGCCGCGCCGGCGCCGCCTTCGACGAGGAGGTGGTTGGCCGGGAGGGTGGAAATGGCGTGGGGGTTCGAAACCCATTCCCATCCGTCGCCCCTGCGAAGGCAGGGGCCCATCTCCTGAGTTGGGCTGTCGGGTGACGCCGAAAGGGCGGGAGATGGGCCCCTGCCTTCGCAGGGGCGACGGGAGAGTATGAAACGCACCGGCGATCGCCCCTCCAGCCCCGCCAGCCGCACGTCCAATCGGGGCGCGTCCGCCTCGAACGTGCCGCGCCCCACCAGGATCGCATCCGATCGCGCCCGCTCCAGATGCGTGTGCGCCCGCGCCTCGGAGCCCGTGATCCAGCGGCTCTCGCCCGACGGCAGCGCGATCCGGCCGTCCAGCGAAGTGGCGAGCTTGAGCGTCACGTGCGGGCGGCCCAGCGCCTGCCGCGTCAGGAAACCGGCCATGGTCCGCCGCGCCAGGTCGGCCGAGACGCCTTCCGTCACCGCGATCCCGGCAGCGCGCAGCCGGGCGAAGCCCTGGCCGGCGGTGCGCGGATCGGGATCGGCGAGCGCGCCCACCACCCGTGCCGGCCTTGCTGCCGCCAGCAGATCGGCGCAGGCGGGGCCGCGCGGGCTCCGGTGCGCGCAGGGCTCCAGCGTGACGTAGACGGTGGCGCCCGCCGCCGCCGCGCCGGCCTGCTCCAGCGCCATCGCCTCGGCATGGGGGCGCCCGCCGGGTTGGGTCCAGCCGCGCCCGACGACGCGGCCGTCCCGCACGATCACGCAGCCGACATTGGGATTGGGCGTCGTCCGCCCCCGGCCGCGCTCGGACAGCGCCGCCGCCGCCGCCATCCAGCAGGCGTCCTCGCCCGATCCTGGCCCCCGCGCGGCGCTCACAGCCAGCCGCTGGTCGCCTTCTGCATCTTCTGGAACACCGCCTTGCGCTCCGCCTCGGCCTGCTGGCGCGCGATCCGGTCCTTCTTCTGGTCGGCGCGGATCTCGTCGTCGGTGCGGTTGGCGGGCCAGTTCTGCACGTAGATGATCTGCGGCTCGGCCTTGTACGAACTGTCGTGCCAGAAGGCGAAGATGATGAAGACCGTCATCGAAGCGGCGATCACGGCGATCACGTAATCGGTGCGCGAACGGGTCTTCAGGAAGAAGCCGAGATCGCGGAAGCCGGCGAGGAACCGCCGGGGCGAGGGCGGCTTGAACGGAGAAAAGGAGGAACGGGCCATCGCCATCAGATAGGCCTAAGCAGCCCCCGCCGCCAGCCGCAGCCGTTCGATCGCGCGATCGCGGCCGATCAGGGGGAGCAAGGCGGCCATTTCGGGGCCATGATCCTGCCCGGTGAGCGCCAGGCGCAGCGGCAGGAACAGGGCCTTGCCCTTGCGGCCGGTGGCGGCCTTGATCGCCGTGGTGAGGGCGGGCCAGGGATCGGCGGACCAGTCGATCGTGGCGGCGGCGCTGGCGGCGGCCACGCAGAAATCCTTGTCGTCCTGGGGAAAATCCGGGGCGGCGAGCGGCCCCTCGATGATCGCCAGCGCGCCCGCGGCATCGGCCACGGTGGCGAGGTTCGGGCGGATCGCGCGCCAGATCGTCTCGTCCACGCCGGCCGGCAGCCTGTCCTTCACCGCCTCATAGGGCAGCAGGTGCAATGTCTTGGCGTTGAGCTGCGCCAGCTCCGCCGAATCGAACCGCGCTGGCGCCCGGCCCATATGGCCGAAGGCGAATCCGGGCAGCAGGTCCCCGGCCGTCGCGACGGGCACCACCGGCTCGCTCGTCCCGATCCGGGCGAGCAGGCCGATCACCGCCTGCGGCTCGATCCCGTCGGCCCGGATCGCTTCGACCCCGATCGACCCCTCGCGCTTGGAGAGCTTGCCGTCGGCCCCGACGAGCAGCGCCATATGCGCGAAATGCGGTACGGCCGCGCCCAGGGCCGCGAACATCTGGATCTGCACGGCGGTGTTGGAGACATGGTCCTCGCCGCGCACGACGTGGCTGATCTTCATGTCGATATCGTCGATCACGCTGGGCAGCAGATAGAGCCAGCTGCCGTCCCCGCGCCGCACGACGGGATCGGACAGCGCGGCGCCCTCGAAATGCTGCGGCCCGCGGATCAGGTCGGTCCATGCGATCGGGGCGGCATCCAGCCTGAAGCGCCAGTGCGGGCGGACGCCGTCCGCCTCCAGCGCCTGCCGCTCCGCCGCCGTCAGCTTCAAGGCGGCGCGGTCGTAGATCGGCGGCAGGCCGCGCCCCAGCGCCACCTTGCGCCGGATCGACAGTTCCTCCTCGCTTTCATAGCAGGGATAGACCCGACCCGCCGCGTGCAGCGTCTCGAACGCCGCCTCATAGAGCGCGAAGCGATCCGACTGGCGCACCTCGCCGTCGGGCCCCAGCCCGAGCCAATCCAGATCGCGGCGGATCGCGACGACATTCTCCTCGGTCGACCGCGCGCGATCGGTGTCGTCGAGCCGCAGCAGGAAGCGGCCGCCCGCCGCGCGCGCGGCCATCCAGCACACCAGGGCGGTGCTGATATTGCCGACATGCAGCTTGCCGGTGGGCGAGGGCGCGAAGCGGGTGATGACGGTCATGGGGAGCGCCTCTAGCACTCTGTCATCATCCCGCAACTTGGCAGGGGGCGGCATCATCGCTAAGGCGCGCGCGAAAGGCCCGGCGGGGGCCGTGCGGGGATATCCACACGATGAAACTTTTGTCGGGCAATTCGAACCTGACGCTCGCCAAGGCGATCGCCGATTATCTCGACATGCCGCTCACCAAGGCGAGCGTGCGCCGCTTCGCCGACGAGGAGATCTTCGTCGAGATCCAGGAGAATGTGCGCGGCGAGGATGTGTTCGTCCTGCAGTCGACCGGCTTTCCCGCCAACGACAATCTCATGGAGCTGCTGATCTGCATCGATGCGCTGAAACGCGCGTCGGCCAAGCGGATCACGGCGGTGATCCCCTATTTCGGCTATGCCCGGCAGGACCGGAAGCCCGGGCCGCGTACGCCGATCTCGGCCAAGCTGGTCGCCAACATGGTGACGGCGGCGGGCGCCGACCGCGTGCTCTCGGTCGATCTCCATGCCGGCCAGATCCAGGGCTTCTTCGACATCCCGACCGATAATCTCTTCGCCGCCCCGGTGATGTCGGCGGACTTGCTGGCGCGATTCTCGGGTCGCAACCTGATGGTCGTCTCGCCGGACGTCGGCGGCGTGGTGCGTGCCCGTGCCTTGTCCAAGCGGCTCGGCAACGCGCCGCTCGCGATCGTCGACAAGCGCCGCGAGAAGCCGGGCGAATCGGAGGTGATGAACATCATCGGCGATCCCGCCGGCCGCTTCTGCATCCTGGTCGACGACATCGTCGATTCGGCGGGCACGCTCTGCAACGCCGCCGCCGCGCTGCGCGAGGCCGGCGCCGAGGACGTGGTCGCCTATGTCAGCCACGGCGTGCTCTCCGGTGGCGCCGTCGCGCGCGTCGAGGGCTCGGTGCTGACCGAGCTGGTGGTGACCGATTCGATCCTCGCCCCGCCGGCGGTGGCGGAGGCGAAGAAGATCCGCCAGCTCACCATCGCGCCGCTCCTGGCCGAGGCGATCAAGCGCATCGCCGACGAGAGCTCGGTCTCCTCGCTGTTCGACTGATATGGCGCGCGACTGGCTCCTCGAGGAAATGGTCCGCGAGGCGCTGGGCGATGCGGGCGGCATCACCGAAAAGGCGATGTTCGGTGGCCTCTGCTGGCTGCTCGGCGGACATCTGTTCTGCGCGGCGAGCGGCAAGGGCATGATGGTCCGCCTCGGCAAGGGCGAGGACAGCTGGGCGCTGGCCCATCCCGGGATCGTGACGGTGGTGATGGGCGAACGCGCCATGCCCGGCTGGGTGCGGGTGTCGCCCGATGCCAGCCGGGAGGACGACGCGCTGCGCCGGAAGCTCCTGCAAAAGGCGATCGCCTTCGCGCGGACCCTGCCGCCGAAATAGCGCTCGATCAGGTCTCGGCGCGGAAGGTCTTGCCGAGCTCGGTCTCCGCCAGCCGGTAATAATGGCGGAAATTGTAGAGAAGCGGCGACCAGGCGCCCGGATCGATGTGGCGCTCGCCCGCGATGAGCGCCTCGTCGACATGGACGCGCAGGATCTCGATGCGGGCCGACAGGCCGCCGCCCAGCGTCTCCAGCCTGGCGCCGCCCAGCCGGTCCGTGCCGAGCACGCGCGCCTCCATCTGCACGGGGCATTCGACGACGCGCTGCGGTGTGACCAGCTCGCTCGGCTCGGGCGTGAGGCCGGCGGCGCCGAACTTGTCCTTCTCGGTATGGAACTGGTCGGCCTTGAGATCGGGCACCGGGTCCTTGCCGGTCAGCGGCGCCAGCTTTTCGACATGACGCCACATGTCGGGCGACGGCAGGTTGACCACGCATTCGGCATGGCGTTCCAGATTCTCGGCCGTCTTGGTCTCGTCGAGCAGGCCGAGCGTCATCGTCCAACCCAGCGCCCAGAAGGACGAGATCGGCGCCAGATTCGTGCTGCCGTCCTCGTTGAGCGAGGTGACGAGTGCGACGGGTGTCCCGAAATAGAGGATCCTGGGCTCGATCGTGCGCTTCTTGCCGTTCGTCATGCCTTCAGAACGAGCCTCTTCCGGCGCCGTTCCGATCGTCAGGCATCCTCGGGCGGCGCGAAGGGGTCGTAGCTGCCGAAGCTCCAGACATACCCCTCCGGGTCGCGCGCCGCATAGCCGCGGCCGGGATAGCCGTCATTGTCGTGCGGTTCGTCGACGATCTCGGCGCCATGGGCACGGGCGCGCTCGCAATGCGCATCGACGTCCGCGACGATGACGTAGAGCGTCATGGTGACACCCTCGGCTTCCTCGGGCGTGCGCAGCCGGAAGCGATCCCGCGCGTCACCCGGCACGGCGCTCCCCAGCATGATCATGTTGCCGTCCAGCAGCAGCTGGGCGTGGTGGATGATCCGCTGGTCATCCTCGTCCGGATAGATGGCGTGCGGCAGGAAGCCGAAGGCATCGCACAGGAACAGGATCGCGGCGGGGGCATCCTCGTAGCGGATGCCGGGGATGATGGCGTGGCGCATGGACGATTCTCCTCCGTTGCGGTCTAGCGCGGCGCGGGTGCGTTCCGCTACGGCTTGCCGCCATGACCGAGGACGATATCCAGCTCGCCCACCGCCTCGCCGATGCGGCGGGCGATGCGATCCGCCCCTATTTCCGCGCGGCCTTCACCCGCGAGGACAAGGCCGATGCCTCGCCCGTCACCGAGGCCGATCGCGGCGCCGAGGCGGCGATGCGCGCGATCCTCGACGCGGAGCGCCCGCAAGACGGCATCGTGGGCGAGGAATATGGCCGGGAGCGCGACGATGCCGAGCGCATCTGGGTGCTCGATCCGATCGACGGCACCCGCTCCTTCGTCACCGGACGGCCGATCTTCGGCACGCTGATCGCGCTGCTGGAGGCGGGCAGGCCGGTGCTCGGCATCCTCAACCAGCCGATTCTCGGGGAGCGCTGGCTGGGGGTCTCTGGCCGCCGTACCCTGTTCAACGGCGGCACGGCCGGCACGCGCGAATGCGCCACGCTCGGCCAGGCCCATGTCGCGACCACCGGGCCGAAATATTTCACCCCCGAGCAGCTGACCGCCTACACCCGCGTCACCGACCATGCGCGCGATTCGATCTGGGGCGGGGATTGCTACAATTACGGCCAGCTCGCGCTCGGCCAGCTCGATGCGGTGATCGAGGCGGGGCTCAAGATCTACGATTTCGCGGCCTTGGTGCCGATCGTCGAGGGCGCCGGGGGAGTGATGCGGGATTGGGCCGGCCGCCCGCTCGATCAGGACAGCGACGGTCGCGTGATCGCGACGGGCGATGCGCGGCTGATGGAGCCGATTCTGGAGGTTTTGGGCGGCTGATCCTCCCTCCCTTCCAAGGAGGGGGGCTCAGGTCAGAAAATCCCCAGCACCTTCTTCTTCTCGGGCGGCTTGGGCTGGGCGGCCTCCTCGCCATTCTTGCCCTTGGTGCCAAGCAGCTTGATCGGCTTGCCCTTGGTCGTGTGCTGGGCGGCGGCCGGCGCCCCGGCCAGCACCGGGCCGCAGGCCGCGCTCTTGGCGTCGCCCGGATCGACGAAGGCCAGCACCGAGGCGACGGGCGTTCCGAGCACGCCCAGCGCCACCGCCGCGCCACCGCGCGCCAGCAGCTGCGGCGTGATGATGCCGAGCTTGGGCTGGGCGAAAGTGCCGCCGATATTCACCGGCGACTGGCCGGAGAAGACCGAGAACTTCTTGGCGTCGGCACGGAACTGGATGTTCACCGACTCATCCTTGAAACTGAAGCCGCCCTTGGCCGCCATCACGTTGGCGTCGGTGTCGATCAGGATCGGATCGGCGGCGGCGATGCCGTCCTTCACGGAGAAGGCGATCAGGCCGCAATTGATATGGACCGGCGTCTTGAGCTTCTTCTGGAGCAGGCGCTGGACGAACACGCCGATGTCGAACTCGGCGAGCTGGACGTTGCGCATCCAGAAATCGCCTGCCGGCATGACGATCGCGATGCGTCCGTCCGACGTGGCCAACGACTTGCGCACCGAATCGCCAATGCCGTGCATCTGCACGCGCCCCGCGATCGTGCCGGTGGTGCCCGATTCGTCCACGCCCCAGCCGGCCAGCAGGCGGCCCATCGGCGTCGGCGAGAGGCGGAGGTCGTAATCGGTGATCACGCGCGGATCGCGGGCATTCAGCGTGATGTCGGACCAGAGATGCCCGCCCGACACGTCCATCGTCATGGGCGAGAGCTTGAGCAGGTTGTGATCGAGATCGAGCGTCAGCGCGACGTTGGAGACCGGCACGTGCGGCGCGCGGATCATCCGCACCTTGTAGGTCACATGCGCGTCGAACGTCTTGAGCGCCTCCACGCGGAGCGGGGCGTCGGGCAGGATGCGCGGATGGTCGGACTTGCTCTGCGTGGTCGCCGCGGCGGTGGCGCCGACGGTGGCGAGCCTGTTCGGATCATAGCCGATGATCGGCCCGATATCGAGGATGTCGACCTTGTCGGACCGCAGGTCGGCATCGAGTTTCAGCCGGTCCTTGGGCATGGTGATGGTCAGGCCGCCGGCGATGTCGCTGTCGCCGATCGCGCCCGAGAGCCTGGTAAACCGGTAGGCGCCGCCGTCTTTCGTGAAGTGCGAGCGCAGATGATAGGTCCGCGTGTCCGGCACTGCGACGCCGATCGCGTCGAACAGGTTGCGGATATTCTTGCCGCGCACCGTCACGTCGAGCTGGGCGTCGTCGATCTGGGTCGGGCGGACGAGCGTGCCGGCAACAGTCCCGTGGGTGTGGGCCGCGTCGATCACGGCCTGGATCCGGGTGCGGCCGTTGGCGATCGCCGAGTTGGGCGAGAGCAAGGCGGCGGTGGCGGTGAAGGCGTGGCCGCGCGCGGTGCCGGTCGCCTTGGCGCGAATCGCGTCGTTGATGCGCGTGCCGCTGGAGGTCACCGTGTCGAACGCGGCATCGAGGGATAGCTGCGCCTTCGGATCGCGATAGCGAAGCGTCGTGCCGGCCACGGTCGCGCGATCGACGGTCGGCATCTGGAAGGGTTCACCCTTCCTGTTCGGATCGCCGAACGTCCAGGTGTTGCGGGTGTGGGTCTGGTCCCATTCGGTGTCGATCGCGGCATTGTTCAGGGTCAGCCAGCGCGCATGGCGGGCGCCGAAGATCAGCCGCACCGTCGAGATACGGGTATCGACATGGTCGGCGGTCAGGAAGTTGGGCTTGGATGCCCAGCTCGGATTGGACACCGAGAGGCCGTCCGCCACGAACTTGACGTTGATCGGATCGAAATAGAGCTGGAAATCGCCGGCCACCGTCACCTGTCGTTCGGACAGGCCGGAAGCGATGCTTTCGAACCGGGCCTTGAGGAAGCGGCCTTTGGTGACGAACAGGATCGCCCAGGCCAGCACGATCAGGCCGATCAGGATGGCGAGGATCGACAACCCGATGCCGATCGGCGCGCCCCAGCGAATCCGCCGCCTCTCCGCCGGAGGAGGTGGCGGGGCGGGTGCGACCGGATCGGTCGAGACAGGTTGCTCCATGGTCACGAGGGCAGGAAACGGCTGGATTTACAGCGCGGTTCCTTTCGGTCCTTGCGTGCAACCGGCTTTCTGCCTATAGGCGCGCGCTTCGATCGAGGGGTCGTCCGGCTAAAAGGGCTGCCGTGGCCGACTCGCAATCGACATCATAAGGAGTCGAAAATGCCCAAGCTGAAGACCAAGAGCGGCGTGAAGAAGCGCTTCAAGCTCAC
>Ga0105239_10003004_pt1 | contig 21030 bp, 23 predicted proteins | sample KBSC44metaG_FD_92761 | JGI IMG/M metagenome (GOLD analysis project Ga0105239, IMG submission 92761) | Corn rhizosphere microbial communities from Kellogg Biological Station, Michigan, USA - KBS C4-4 metaG | ecosystem: Host-associated > Plants > Roots > Rhizosphere > Soil | place: Michigan, USA... | reverse complement strand
GTAGGTCGTGGCGTCCATCCAGTCGTTGCCCTGCTCGACGACACCGCCGATGTAGAGCGCATTCGTGGTCGGGTCGACGTACGTGTGCAGCGGCGCGCCGACCGGGAAGCCGACCTTGGTGGGTGTCGGCCTGGTCGGACGCGGACCGGCGTCGGGCCTGCCGACCTGGAGGCCGGCGAGGACCGCAGCGACCACCGCTGCGGCGGCGAGCACGGTGGTCACGGTCCACCTGGCGCGGCCACGCGTGCGGGCCTGCTCGGCGTGACGGACGAGGTCGGCGGCCGCCGGGGGCGGCGGGACGTCGAGGGCGCGGGCCGTCGACTCCAGCTCGTCGATGAGGGTCTGTTCGAGGTTCATGAGTCGGCTCCTTCCCTGACGTCCATGCGGGATCGCAGCACCTTCAGGGCGTCGCTGGCGGTGGACTTCACGGTGCCCGGCGAGCAGCCGAGGGCGTCGGCGATCTGCTGCTCGGAGAGGTCCTCGTAGTAGCGCAGCACGATCACGGCGCGCTGCCGCGGCGACAGCGCGCTCACGTGCGGCCAGAGGACGAGCCGGTCGTCCGAGGTCGGCGGTGCCTCGAGGTCGGGCGTGCGGTCGACGAGCCGCTCGCGGGTGACTCGCAGCGGCCGCCGGGAGCTCACGAAGGCGTTCGTCAGGATCCGCCGGACGTAGGCATCGGGAGAGGCGGCGGTGGTGACCTTCGACCACGACAGGTACGCCTTGACCAAGGTCGTCTGGGCGAGGTCCTCGGCGTCGGCGTGGTTGCCGGAGAGGAGGTACGCCGTCCGGTAGAGCGCGGTCCACCGGGCGGCGACGTACTCGTCGTAGGTCGGTGCCGCGCTGTCGGGGGCCGGGGCTGGTCGGAGTGCCATCACTCCTCCTCTCTGCCCGGTTGACGCCGCGACCGTCGGGTCCGGTTGGGTCAGCGGATCAGGTCGTACGCCGTGATCCCGGCCAGCATGAGGCAGACCGCCGCGCCGATGTAGTGGATCAACGAAAGGCGCACCCGGCGCAGCAGGAGACGGCCGGCCACCACCGCGAGTCCCGAGACCGCGAGGAGGGCCCCCCAGGCGCCGATGAACACGGCGATCGGCTCGTCGTACTTGCCGACGAGGCTGATCGTGAGCAGCTGCGAGAGGTCGCCCCACTCGGCCGCGAACAGGACGAGGAAGGAGGCCAGGATCGCCGCGCCGCCCGTCTTGGTCGCGACGGCCTTGGCCGCGAACTCGTCCTCGGTCTCCTGCTCCTCGGCGTCCGCCTTCGGTGCCTCCCGGACGAGCAGGACGGCGCCGACCAGGAAGATCAGCCCCGCGACCGCGTGGACGGCCTCGGTCGGCAGGAAGGTGACCGCCTTGCCGACCGTGACGGCGATCAGGGTCTGCACCAGGAAGGCGAGACCGACGCCGACCCACACGAAGATCCCGCGGTAGCGGGTGGAGAGCACCAGCGCCGCGATGAACGTCTTGTCCGGGAGCTCGACCACGAAGATCGCGGCGAAGGTCAGGGCGACGACGCTCAGGCTCACCGCCCCAACCTACTGACCGCGGTGCGGGTGTCGGTGGGGAGGAGTAGAACAGGAGTGGGGTCGACCACACCGATCGAGGAGCGCAGATGCCGAAGTTCACGTCGTACGTCCAGGGCACGCCGAGCTGGGTGGAGCTGATGACCCCGGACCAGAGGGCCGGCGCACAGTTCTACGCCGAGCTCTTCGGCTGGGAGATCGAGGAGAGCCCGGTCGACGAGCAGAACGTCTACCTGCAGGGCAAGATCGGGGACTCGCGGATCGCCGGGATCATGGGGCAGATGCCGGAGCTGGCCGGTCATCCCGCGTTCTGGGGTGTCTACCTGGCCGTCGACGACCTCGACGCCGCCAGCGCGAAGATCGAGCCCGCCGGGGGCAAGGTGGAGGCCGGCCCGTTCGAGGTCATGGACGCGGGCCGGATGACCGCCCTCCAGGACCCGACCGGGGCGCGGGTCAACCTGTGGCAGGCCAAGGACCACATCGGCACCGAGCTGGCCAACGAGCCGGGCACGCCGGCGTGGAACGAGCTGGTCACTCCCGACCCGCAGCGGGCGCTGGCGTTCTACGCCGAGGTCGTCGGCATCGGCTCCCAGGCCTCGGAGAACCTCGGCGACGACTACACCACGATCACCAACACCGCCGGCGCGGTCGTCGGCGGCGTCACCAAGCCGATGATGGAGGGCATGCCGCCGCACTGGAACGTCTACTTCGCCGTGGCCGACGCCGATGCCACCGCGGCGCAGGCCGAGGCGCTCGGCGGCAAGACGATCGCTGCGAACTTCGACGTCGAGGGCGTCGGCCGGATGGGCTTCTACGCCGACCCGCAGGGTGCGATCTTCGGCATCGTCCAGGGCCCGCCGACGGAGTAGCGGGCGACCGCCCGCGCTCAGTCCGCGCGGAAGGCGTCCGCGGGGTACACGCCGAGGATCTTCACGTCGGTGGTGAAGAACGCCAGCTCCTCCAGCGCGTTCTTCAGGCCCGGGTCCTCGGGGTGCCCGTCGACCTCCGCGAGGAACTGGGTGGCGGCGAAGTGGCCGCCGACCATGTAGCTCTCCAGCTTGGTCATGTTCACGCCGTTGGTGGCGAACCCGCCGAGGGCCTTGTAGAGCGCGGCCGGCAGGTTGCGCACGTTGAAGATGAAGCTGGTCACCACCGGGCCCTCGCCCCGGGGAGCCTGCACGAAGTCCGGGCTGAGCACCACGAAGCGGGTGGTGTTGTGGTCCTCGTCCTCGACGTCGCGCGCGAGGATCTCCAGCCCGTAGATCTCGGCGGCGAGGGGCGGAGCGATCGCGGCCTGCGTCGGGTCGGCAGCCTCGGCCACCTCGCGGGCGGCGCCGGCGGTGTCTCCGGAGATCACCGGGGTCAGGCCGTGGTCACGGATGATCCGGCGACACTGCCCCAGGGCGTGCACGTGGCTGTGCACCGTGCGGATGGTGTCCAGGGAGGCCCCGGGGGTGGCCATGAGGTGGAACTGGATGCGCAGGAAGTGCTCGCCGACGATGTGCAGGTCGGAGGCCGGCAGGAAGTGGTGGATGTCGGAGACCCGGCCGGCGATCGAGTTGTCGATCGGGATCATCGCCAGCTCCGCCTCGCCGTGCTCGACGACCGCGAACACGTCCTCGAACGACGCGCAGGGCACCGCCTCCCAGTCGGGGTAGTGCTGCTTGCACACCATGTGGGAGTTGGAGCCGGGCTCGCCCTGGTAGGCGATTCGTCGGGCGGTCACCACAGCATCATTTCAGGTCGCTACCCACCGTGCTCACGACGGACGCCTAGCCTTGCGTCGTGAACACCGCCCTCTCGGTCCTCGCGCTCCTCGTCGCCCTCGCCGCCCTCGGTCTGGTCTTCCAGGACCGTCGGGAGGGAGCTCGTCGGGCGGGGTCCGTCGAGGCCGCGGACCTCCCCGAGGACGCCTTGGGGCTCCGGCACGAGGTCGCCGCCCTGCGCGGCGAGGCCCAGAGCGCGCTGAAGCACCTCGCCGTCGTCCGCTACGACGCGTTCGGCGACACCGGCGGACACCTGTCCTGGTCCCTCGCCGTGCTCGACGACCACGGCGACGGGGCCGTGCTCACCTCGATCCACGGCCGCAACGAGGCTCGCACCTACGCGAAGTCGGTCGCCGGCTGGACCTGCGAGCAGCAGCTGTCCCCCGAGGAGCAGGAGGCGCTCGACCGGGCGCGCCGCCCCGCCTGACCCGGTGACCGAGCCTGTCGAGACCTCAGCGCGACCCGGTGGTCGAGCCTGTCGAGACCTCAGCGCGACCCGGTGGTCGAGCCTGTCGAGACCTACGTCGCCGGGGTGAACCAGAACACCGGGATGACCCGGCCGGTCCGCTCGGCGTACCGGGCGTAGTTGGGCCAGGTCCGGAGCATGTGGGCCCAGGCGGCCTCGCGCTCCTCTCCGGTGAGCTCGTGCGGGACCGCGTCGTGGGTCCGCCCGTCGACGGTGACCGTCACGCGCTCGGCAGCGCGCACGTTCAGCACCCAGACCGGTGCCTTCATCCCGCCGAAGTTGGACCCGGCGACCAGGTGGCCGCCCCGGTAGGGCACGCAGAGCACCGGTGTCGAGCGGGCGACCCCGGACTTCCGGCCGAGCACGGTGAGCATCATGCTCGGCAGCCCGGCGATCCGGAGCAGCGACCACTGGCCCTTCGTGACCCGCTGCAGGAACCGGTCGAGCGCGGTGATCTGCGGCAGGAGGCGAGGAAGCCAGGACAGGCTGCCCAGCCAGACCGCCACGGGTGTCAGCAGGTTCCCTCGTTCAGTCCGCGTCATGGCCCGATCCTCTCAGCATGCGCGCGGGTCAGCGTGGCACGCGGACCAGCAGGCGCCCGTGGACGCACTCGGCGCGCAGCTCCTTGCCGGGGGCGACCAGGTCGCCGTCGAGCTGCCGGGGGGCCGGCGCCTGGGTGCGCACCACGACCTCGCGGCCGGTCATCCGGGTGATCGTCTCGTCGGTGCGCTTGTCCTTGGTGAGCACCCGCGCGGCGATGGGGATCCAGGACAGGAACCGGCGCGGGTAGAGCAGCACGACGTCGAGCCGACCGTCGTCGATCGCCGCGTCCGGGATCAGCGGCATCCCGGCCTGGAGCGAGCCGACGTTGCCGATCACGATCGTGCGGGCGCGGTGACGGGTGAAGTCACCGCCGTCGACCGAGACCTCCACCCGGATCGCCGGGAACATCAGCGCCCGCAGCGCCGACCAGACGTAGGCCAGCCAGCCCACCCGAGCCTTGAAGTCCTCGTTGACCCCCTCCATGATCGCCGCGTCGAAGCCCATCCCTGCCATCACCAGGAAGGTCGCGTCCTCCATCTCGTCCCCGCTGACCCGGACCATGTCGATGGCCCGGTCCTGGCCGTGCATCGCCACGTCGACGGCCGCGCGGAGGTACAGCGGGATCGAGAGGTTGCGCGCGAGCAGGTTGCCGGTCCCGGCGGGGACGATCCCCACCGGGATGCCCGTGCCGGCCAGCTCCTCGCACACCGCGCGGATGGTGCCGTCGCCACCGATGGCCAGGACGACGTCGGCGCCGGAGACAGCCGCCTCGTGGGCCATCTGGTAGCCGGTGTCCTCGACGGTGGTCTCCCACCAGGTGACCTCGCGCCAGCCCGACTCGAGCGCCATCTTCTCCACCATCGCGCGGAAGCCGGCCGGGTCGTCGACCTTCACCGGGTTGAGGATCGCGGCGAGCCGTCGCTCGGAGTGCGGGATCGCCTCGGGAAGCGGGTCGTTGACGAGCGCGATCGATCGTGGCTGCGGGTCGAAGACGACGAGCGCGAAGAGCGGGATCGCAGCGCCGAGCAGGAAGCCGCCGGCGACGTCGGAGGCGAAGTGGACGCCGTAGAACACCCGGTCGGCCCCGACCAGGAGGGCGAGCACCACCGCCGTCACGGACAGCAACCGGCGCAGCGCCCGGCGGCGGATAAGCATGGTGGCCAGGACGACGGTCACTCCGGCCGCGGCCGCCATCATGGTCGCGTGGCCCGACGGGAAGGACCATCCGGGTGCCGGGTTGATCGGGTGGTCCCAGTGCGGTCGGGGCCGCTCGACCAGCTGCTTCACGCCGTAGTAGCCGAGCCGGGCGACGACCAGGACGACGACGGTCCAGATGCCCGCGCGCCGGTAGCCCTTCACGGCGAGCACGATCGCCGCGAGCGCCCCGGCCAGCATCACGTAGTTCGGATGGGTCGCGATCGCGACCGCCTCGGCGACGTGGCGCAGCCAGGCGTGGTCCGAGGTGAGCTGGAAGGGCCGATTGCCCAGGTGACGGTCGAGGTGACGCAACGGTGACCAGTGGTGCGACACCAGCACGGCGAGCGCGGCGAACAGCGCCGTGCACAGCAGTGCGGAGGCCAGCGCCGTCCAGCGCCCGCGGGAGGTGTCGATCACGGCGAGGATTATGCCCGGTCGCCGATCAGGCCCCGCCCGCCGAGAGTCGCACCGTCATCCGCGTGCCGGTCGGGTGGTTGGCGGTCGCCACCAGGGTGCCGCCCATCCGCTCGCACAGCCGGTGGGCGATCGAGAGACCCAGTCCGGTCCCCACGGCGCGATGGGGCGCGTAGCGGTCGCGCAGGTAGCCGCGCTCGAAGGCGTGCCCGTGGTCACCCGTCGCGAGGCCGGGGCCGGTGTCGGAGACGCTCACCGTCGCGCCGGTGGCGTCCTGCGCGCCGTGCAGCGTCACGCGGCCACCAGCCGGAGTCGCGCGCAAGGCGTTCTCGACGAGGCCGTCCAGCAGCTGGCGGATCCGCACGGGGTCGCCGAGGAGGGGCTCCGCCGACGCCGGCGGCTGCACGTCGAGGGCGACGTCGTTCGCGGTCGCGGTCGCCTGCCACGCGGCGCCGGTCTGGGTGAGCAGCTCGGCAAGGTCGACCGTCGTCTGCTGCAACCGGAAGTCGTCCGCCTCGAGTCGGGCCAGTGCCAGCAGGTCCGCGATGAACTGGTCGAGCCGCTGGGTCTCCGCGGTCAGGGTGGCGCCCACCTCGGCGACCCGGTCTGGGGGGATCGCGGCGTCGCGCAGGGCCTCGGCGTAGCCGCGCAGCGCGGTCAGCGGCGTCCGCAGCTCGTGGGAGATGGAGAGCAGGAACTCCCGCTGGCGGGCCTCGCTCGTCGCGAGCGCCCGGTCGAGGGCGGCGAGCGCCTGGCTCATCTCGTCGATCTCGGTGATCGACGACGGTGCCGGCGCGAGGCCGCGCTCCCCGTCGGCCAGCCGGTGGGCTCGCTGCGCGGCGTCGCGCACCGACCGCGTCGCACGTCGGCCGATGAGCAGTCCGAGGCCGACGGCGACGGCGAGACCGGCGGCCAGCGCGAGCGCGATCCTCCTCAGCAGCCGGTTCGTCGCCGCGTCCACGGCACCGATCGGCTGGATGCCGACGACGGCGACGCCGCGGCGGCCGACCTGGCGGCCCTCGACGATCACCTCCTCGCCGTCGTGCTCGCCCGTTGCCGAGAGCGTGCCGGTCTCGCGCAGTCGCGCCACCTGGTCCGCGGTGACGACGTCGCCGGCCTCGCCCACCACCGGGCCGGACGCGGGTACGACGGCGTACGACCGGTCGTCGGGGCCGACGGCGCGGCGCTCCTGGACCAGCAGCTGGGCCGTGCGCCGCGGCGCCCTGGCCAGGGTCTCGACCGCTCTGACCAGCTCGTCGCGCGCCTGCTCGCGTGCCACGGACCTGACCAGCGGCACCGCGAGGACTGCCGCGACGAGCGCGACGACGACGGCTCCGGCGAGGGCGGTCGCGACGAACCGCGTGCCGAGCGAGGTCCGGCGCGGCCCGTTCACGGCGTCGCCGCGGAGTAGCCGACACCGCGGTGCGTGCGGATCGGGGCCCGGTCGCCGAGCTTCGCGCGCAGCTGGGCGACGTGCACGTCGACGGTCCGGCTGCCGCCGTAGTCGGCGACTCCCCACACGCTCGACAGCAGCTGCTCGCGGGTGAACACCTGGCCCGGCCGTCGCAGCAGCATCGCCAGGAGGTCGAACTCGGTCGCCGTCAGGCGGACCTCCTCGCCGTCGATCTCGACCCTCCGGGTCGCGGTCTCGAGCCTGACCCCGCCCAGCTCGAGCATGGCGCCGACGCCTGCGCCTCGCGTTCGACGCAGGAGGCCGGCGAGCCTGGCAACCAGCTCACGGGGGGAGAACGGCTTGGTGACGTAGTCGTCGGCGCCGAGCTCGAGCCCCAGCACGCGGTCCACCTCGTCGTCGCGTGCGGTGACGAAGATGACCGGGGTCCAGTCGTCGTCGGCGCGGAGGCGCCGGCACACCTCGATGCCGTCCATGCCGGGCAGGCCGACGTCGAGGATCACGGCCACGGGCCGCAGCCGCCGGATCTGGACGAGCGCCTGCGCGCCGTCGCGCTCGACGTGCACCCCGTAGCCGTCCCGGGTCAGGTACAGGCGCTCGAGATCTGCGATGACGGGCTCGTCCTCGGCGATCAGCACCAGGCCCCGTTCGGCGTCCACGGTGTCCATGAAACCGGACGCGCGGTGGCCTCGGCACGGCTGCCGCGGATTCTTACGTGGCCCGAACACGGCCCGAACGGGTGCCGCACAGTCGCCACCCACGCTGGGGACATCGCTGAACCATCGAGAGAGGCCACCGCCATGAACCCCTTCGTCCACTTCGTCTCCCGCAAGGTGACCGCGACTGTCGCGGTCTTCGCCGTGGGGTCCGCCGCCGCACTCACGGGGTACGCCGTCGTGCGCGGCGTCCAGGGCTCCCCGGCCGACGGCTCGCAGATCACCACCCAGGTCGTGGACCCGGCTGCCCTCCAGGCAGCACTCGACGACCCGGCGAGCTCCACCACCGGCACGACCGGCACGGCCGACCCGTCAGGGCGCAGCCGGCTGCGGGCCGATCTGCGGGCGGCGTTCCGGCTCGACGGCGATGCTCGACGTGACGCGCTCGCTGCCGTCAGGCAGAAGGCTCTCGCTGGCGGGTACGGCGCGGCCGTGCAACGCCGTGCCGAGCGGCGCCAGGTCCACCACGACCTGTTCCTCAGCCTGCTGCCCGACAACCTGCAGGCCGACCTGGCCCGCCTCCGCGAGGCACCCGCCGATCAGCGTGACCGGCTCCGGGCGCAGATCATGGACAACGCGGTGGCCGGCGTCTACGGGCCCGACGTGCAGAAGGCTGCGCAGAAGCTGCGTGACCTGCACCAGAGCTGACCGATCATTACACTCTTGTAGCGACTGAACGCAGAGTGTAATACTGGCGGGACGTCGAGACGAGGAGCCGTCATGCCTGCCACCCACGAGGTCACGAACCAGGTCCCGCCGCTGGTCGGCCACGACGTCGCGGCCTACCCGCCCCTGCTGGAGAGCCTCGAGCGCGAGGGCGCGGGCTGGGCGACCGAGGAGGTGCACGCCCTCGGCCGTCGGGCCGGCAGTGCCGAGGCGCAGGAGTGGGGACGGCTCGCCGAGAAGAACGTGCCGGTGCTGCACACCCACGACCGCTACGGGCATCGCGTGGACGAGGTCGAGTTCGACCCGGCGTGGCACCAGCTGATGGCGGTCGCGGTCGGGGCCGGGCTCCACGCCGCGCCGTGGGGTGACGACCGTGCCGGCGCCCACGTGGCCCGGGCGGCGAAGGAGTTCGTCTGGACCGCCACCGACCCGGGGCACATCTGCCCGATCTCGATGACCTACGCCGTCGTGCCGGCGCTGCGCGCGAACGCGGACCTGGCCGCGACGTACGAGCCGCTGCTGACCTCGACGACCTACGACTTCGGCCTGCGCACTCCCACGGCCAAGCGCGGGCTGATCGCGGGCATGTCGATGACCGAGAAGCAGGGTGGCTCCGACGTCCGGGCCAACACCACGACCGCGACGCCCAACGCGGACGGCTCCCACAGCCTGGTCGGCCACAAGTGGTTCACCTCCGCACCGATGTCGGACTTCTTCCTCACCCTCGCCCAGGCTCCGGGCGGGCTCTCCTGCTTCTTCGTCCCGCGGGTGCTGGCCGACGGCAGCCGCAACGCGATCCGGCTGCAACGGTTGAAGAGCAAGCTCGGCAACCGTTCCAACGCGTCGGCCGAGATCGAGTACGACGGGGCTCTCGGCTGGCTCGTCGGCGAGGAGGGTCGTGGTGTCCCCACGATCATCGAGATGGTCAACATGACCCGGCTCGACTGCACCATCGGGTCGGCGGCCGGGATGAAGATCGCCACGATGCAGGCGGCGCACCACGCCCGGCACCGCAGCGCGTTCGGCAAGCACCTGGTCGACCAGCCGCTGATGGCCAACGTGCTCGCCGACCTCGCGGTCGAGGCCGAGGCCGCGACGTACGCCGCGATGCGGCTGGCCGGCGCCACCGACCGGGTCGCGCGCGGCGACGAGCAGGAGGCTGCCGTGCGCCGGATCGCCCTGGCGGTCTCGAAGTACTGGGTGTGCAAGCGGGCGCCGTCGCACGCAGCCGAGGCGCTGGAGTGCCTCGGGGGCAACGGCTACGTGGAGGACTCCGGCATGCCACGGCTCTTCCGCGAGTCCCCGCTGATGTCGATCTGGGAGGGCTCCGGGAACGTCGCGGCCCTCGACACCCTGCGCGCGATGGCCAGGCAGCCCGAGAGCGTCGAGGCGTTCTTCGACGAGGTCGAGCTCGCTGCCGGTGCGGACAGCCGGCTCGACGACGCCGTGGGCCGGATCCGCAAGGAGCTCACCGACTTCGCCGACATCGAGTACCGCGCACGCCACCTCGTCGAGCGGCTCGCGCTGGTCTTCCAGGGTTCGCTGCTCGTGCGGCACGCACCGGCCGCCGTCGCCGACGCGTTCTGCGCCTCGCGGCTCGCCGGCGACTGGGGAGTCGCCTTCGGCACGCTGCCCGTCGGCGTCGACAGCGCGACGCTCGTCGACCGGGCGAGTGTCGAGCTGCCGGCATGAGCGGTCGCGAGACCCTGCGCACCGAGGTGTCGGACGGCGTCGGCTCGATCGTGCTGACGCGGGCCGAGGAGTACAACACGATCACGCCGGCGCTGCGCGACGAGCTCGCCGCGGCCGTCGACCAGCACGACGCCGACCCGGCCGTGCGCGTGATCCTGCTGCGCGCCGAGGGGCCCGCGTTCTGCGCCGGCTACGGCCTGGACTGGTCGACGCAGATGCAGGCGGAGGAGGCCGAGGCCCTCGACGGCCGCGTGTGGGACTCGGTGGTCGACCACCGCGAGATGAGCCGGTTCGTCGACACCTACATGCGGCTCTGGTACTGCCGCAAGCCCACGATCTCCGCCGTCCAGGGGTGGTGCATCGCCGGCGGCACCGACCTCGTCCTGTGCTCGGACATCATCATCGCCGGCGAGGGAGCCAGCTTCGGCTACCCGCCCTCCCGGGTGTGGGGCACGCCGACGACGGCGATGTGGGTCTACCGCCTCGGCTTCGAGAAGGCCAAGCGCTACCTGCTCACCGGCGACGAGATCCCCGCGCCCGAGGCGGCCCGCATCGGGCTGATCCTCGAGACCGTGCCCGACGACGAGCTGCAGGCGCACGCCTTCGCGTTCGCGAAGCGGATGGCGCAGGTGCCCGGCAACCAGCTGGAGATGCTCAAGCTGCTGTGCAACCAGACCGCCGAGAACATGGGCATCTCCTCCACGCGGACCCTCGGCACCTTCCTCGACGGCGTCGCCCGGCACACCCAGGAGGGCCAGGACTTCGTACGCCGGTCCGCCGAGATCGGCATCCGTGAGGCGGTCCGGGAGCGCGACGACCCGTTCGGCGACTACGGCTCGCGGCCACGATGAGGAGTGTCGTTCTCCGCTCGATGGTCGTAGCGTCGTGACGCATGGAGACGCGCAACCTCGCTGAGCTCTACGACGCCCCGCCGATCGACTGGGACCAGATCCGCGCGCGGCTCGACCAGGGACTCGACCTCGTGCCGGGGAGCGAGGACGGGCCGGGCCGGCACACCTGCTGGCTGACGACGATCAATGCCGACGGGAGCCCGCACGTCACGGCCGTCGGTGCGATCTGGCTCGACGGCGCCTACTTCTTCGAGACCGGGAAGACCTCGCGCAAGGGCCGGAACCTGGCGCGCGACCCGCGGTGCGTGCTCAGCGTCTCGGCCCGGGAGTTCGACCTGACCCTCGAGGGCCGGGCGCAGGTCGTCACCGATCCCGCCACCGTCGCACGGCTCGCCGGGTTGTGGGCGGAGGGCGGCTGGCCCTGCGAGGTCGACGAGTCCGGCGTGGCGCTCACGGCGCCGTTCAGCGCACAGTCGGCGGGCCCGCCGCCCTGGCACGTGTACCGGATCGAGCCGACGTCAGCGTTCGCGGTGCAGACCGTCGAGCCGCACGGCGCCACCCGCTGGCAGTTCTAGCGCCGAGGCTCCAGCCGGACCACCACGCTCTTCGACACGGGCGTGTTCGACACCTTCGCCACCGAGTCGAGCGGCACCAGCACGTTCGTCTCGGGGAAGTACGCCGCGGCGCAGCCACGCGCCGTCGCGTAGGGCACGACCCGGAAGTCCTCGGCCCTTCGCTCGCCGTCGGACCACACGCTGACCAGGTCGACGCGCTGACCGTCGGACAGGCCGAGCTCCGCGAGGTCGTCGGCGTTGACGAAGACGACCCGGCGCCCGGACTGGATGCCGCGGTAGCGGTCGTCGAGCCCGTAGATCGTGGTGTTGAACTGGTCGTGGCTGCGGATGGTCTGCAGCAGCAGGTGGCCGCGCGGCACCGCCAGCGTCGACAGCGGGTTGACCGCGAACCGCGCCCTGCCGGTCGCGGTCCGGAACGTCCGGGAGTCACGCGGTCCGTGGGGCAGCGGGAAGCCGCCGGGTTGCCGGACGCGGGCGTTGAAGTCCTCGAAGCCGGGCACCACCCGTGAGACGTGGTCGCGGATCACGTCGTAGTCGGCGCGCATCCCGGCCCAGTCGACCGAGTCGCCGGGGAAGAGCTCCTCGGCCAGCCGGGTCACGATCGCGACCTCGGAGAGCAGCTGGTCCGAGGCCGGGTCGAGCCGACCCCGGGACAGGTGCACCATCCCCATGGAGTCCTCGACCGTGACGGCCTGGGGGCCGGAGAGCTGCTCGTCGCGCTCGGTGCGCCCCAGGCACGGCAGGATCAGGGACTCCTCGCCGCACAGTGCGTGCGAGCGGTTGAGCTTGGTGCTGACGTGCACCGTGAGGTCGAGTCCGGTCATCGCCTCGGCGGTCGCAGCCGAGTCCGGCGTGGCCGAGACGAAGTTGCCACCCATCGAGAAGAACGCCCGCACGCGTCCGTCGCGCATCGCCCGGATCGTGTCGACCGAGTCGAGGCCGTCGTCCGCCGGGGGCTCGAAGCCGAACTCCTGGCCGAGTGCGGCCCGGAACGGCTCGGGCATCTTCTCCCAGATCCCCATGGTCCGGTCCCCCTGCACGTTGGAGTGGCCGCGGATCGGGGCGAGACCGGCTCCGCGCTTGCCGATGTTGCCCCGCAGCAGCATCAGGTTGGTGATCTCCTGGATGGTCGCGACCGCGTCGCGGTGCTGGGTCAGGCCCATCGCCCAGCACACGATCACCCGCTCGGACTCGCGGTAGCGCTTCGCGAGCGCCTCGATCGCCTCGCGGGTGAGCCCGGTGGCGGCCTGTACGTCGGCCCAGTCGAGCTCCTCGAGGTGGGCGAGGTACTCCTCGTAGTCCGAGCAGTGCTCGGCGACGAAGTCCTCGTCGACGGCCCCGGCCTCGACGGTCAGCCTGGCGAGTGCCGCGAACAGCGCCTGGTCCCCGGCCAGCCTGATCTGGAGGAACTCGTCGGTCAGGTCGGTGCCCTTGAGCAGGCCCTGCGGCGTCTGCGGGTTGTGGAACCGTCGCAACCCGGCCTCGTCCAGGGGGTTCACGTTGACGATCCAGGCGCCGGCCCGCTTCGCCTTCTCCAGGGCGGTGAGCATCCTCGGGTGGTTGGTGCCGGGGTTCTGGCCGACGACCATGATCAGGTCGGCGGCGTACAGGTCCTCGAGCAGCACCGAGCCCTTGCCGACGCCGATCGACCAGGACAGCGCGGCGCCGCTGGACTCGTGGCACATGTTGGAGCAGTCCGGCAGGTTGTTGGTGCCGAGCCGGCGCACCATCAGCTGGTAGAGGAACGCCGCCTCGTTGGAGGTGCGGCCCGAGGTGTAGAACGACGCGGCGTCCGGTGAGGGCAGCGAGCGCAGCCGGTCGGCGACCAGCGCGAAGGCGTCGTCCCAGCCGATCGGTCGGTAGTGCGTGGCACCCCGGGGCCGGTGCACCGGCTCGGTCAGGCGCCCCTGCTGGCCCAGCCAGTAGTCCGAGCGCTCCGCCAGCTCGGCGATCGGGTGCGCGGCGAAGAAGGCCCGGTCGACCCGGCGCAGCGTGGCCTCCTCGGCGACCGCCTTGACGCCGTTCTCGCAGAACTCCGCGCGGTGCCGGTGTCCCGGGTCCGGGTCGGGCCAGGCGCAGCCGGGGCAGTCGAAGCCCCCGGTCTGGTTCACCCGGCTCAGCGTCAGCGCGGTACGTCGTACCCCCATCTGGTCGCGGGCCATCGTCAGCGCCTTGAGCACCGCCGGCGCGCCGGCGACCGAGCGCTTGCGCGTGCCGACCTCGATGTCGTCGTCGGCGGGGTCTTCGCGCGGAGCTCGGCGGGCCATCTGGCCATTGTGCCCACGATCTTCTGAGACACTCACAGGAGGCAACCGTCCGACCAGGGGGCCACGATGTCGATGCTCCGCCCACGTCGCGCGGCGACGGCCGTGCTGGCCGCGGCGCTGGTCGCGACCTCGCTCAGCGGCTGCGGCGACCGGCAGGCCGGCCGTCCCGAGGCCCCCACGACCACGGAGTCCCCGGCACAGGCCGGCGAGGGCGCCTGGTTGCTCCGGTTCACGACGGCGGTCGGAGCAGACGGGGAGCGCGCAGGTGCTGTCTACGTCCGCTACGACCCGGCGACGGGCGCGACCTCGGTCCGCAGGCTCCCGCCCGTCACGGCCTCGGACGCGAGCCCGCAGGAGGACGCCCTGCTGGTCAGCGCCGACCACACGCTCGCCGTGCAGGACACCGCGGTGCCCCGGTCCCAGGCCCGGACCGGCAAGCTCCTCCTCTACTCGCTGACCGGCGACCAGACCCGCACGCTCGACCTCCGGGCGGCGACCGGCAAGCCGGGCGTGGTGGCCGCCGCCTGGGCCTTCGACCCCACGGTCGCCGACGTGCTGCGGGTCGTCGACACCGACGGCGTGGTGTGGAAGGTGGACCTCGGCGCGAGCACCGCCAGCCGGGAGAGCACCCTGCCGTCCCGCGACGGCTGGATCTTCGGCAACGGGTTCGACCCCGAGACCGGCGAGCCGTACATCGAGAGCATCGACTCCGACCAGACCGAGCCCGCCGGCAACGGGGTCGCCGACACCCGCCCGGTCGCGCGGCAGGGCGGCACGCTGTTCGCGTACGACGGGGGCGACCTCGACGGTCTCCCGAAACCACCGTGCGACTTCGCGGGCGGCTTCCGCTTCGACGACGGGACGGCCTGGCTCTTCTGCGGCGACACGCCCCAGGTCACGGCGTACCAGGCGGTGCCGAACGGCACGACCTGGCACCGGTACGGCTCGCCGTCGACGGCGGTGGTGCCCGGCGCGGCCGTCGACCTCAGCTTCGCGCTCCCGCCGGTCGGCTGAGCTCCTCGGCCGGACAACCCGGTCGCGCCGGGCCGATATCCTCACCGGGTGATCGATCCCCGGCTCCTTCGTGACGACCCCGACCTCATCCGTGCGGCCCAGGCCAAGCGGGGGCTGTCCGCGGCGGTGGTCGACGAGGCGCTGGCGGCCGACGAGGCGCGGCGGACGGCGATCGTCGAGTACGAGCGTCTCCGCGCCGAGCAGAAGCAGCTCGGCAAGCTGATCCCGAAGGCGCAGGGCGACGAGAAGAAGGCGCTCCTGGAGCGGACCAAGTCGCTCGCGGTGTCGGTGAAGGCGGCGGAGCTCGCGCAGACACACGCGGAGGAGGCCTGGATCGCCGCGATCAAGGCGATCCCCAATCCCGCGGCCGAGGAAGCCCCGGCCGGAGGCGAGGACGACTTCGTCGTGCTCGAGACCGTCGGAGAGCCGCGCGACTTCGCGGCCGAGGGCTTCGAGCCGCGCGACCACATCGAGCTGGGCCGGCTCCTCGGAGCCATCGACCTCGACCGCGGAGCCAAGGTCTCGGGTTCGCGGTTCTACTTCCTCACCGGCGTCGGCGCGGAGCTGGAGCTCGCGCTGATCAACCTCGCGATGGAGCAGGCGCGCGAGGCCGGGTTCATCCAGGTGATCGCCCCGTCGCTGGTCAAGCCGCGGGCGATGGAGGGCACCGGATTCCTCGGCCAGGCCGCGGACGACGTCTACCGCATCGAGGGCCAGGACATGTACCTCGTCGGCACCTCGGAGGTCGCGATGGCGGCGTACCACTCCGACGAGATCCTCGACGGGAGCTCGCTGCCGCTTCGGTACGCCGCGTTCAGCCCGTGCTTCCGCAAGGAGGCGGGCTCGCACGGCAAGGACACCAAGGGCATCATCCGGGTGCACTGGTTCGACAAGGTCGAGATGTTCGTCTACACGACGACCGAGGACTCGTACGCCGAGCACCAGCGCCTCCTCGCCTGGGAAAAGGAGTTCCTCGACAAGCTCGAGCTCGCCTACCGGGTCATCGACGTCGCCGCCGGCGACCTGGGCCTCTCCGCGCAGCGGAAGTTCGACTGCGAGGCGTGGATCCCGACCCAGGGCAAGTACCGCGAGCTCACCTCGACCTCGAACTGCACCGAGTTCCAGACCCGCCGGCTCGACACCCGGGGCCGGTTCGAGGGGGTCGGCGGCGGCACCGAGACCCGGCCGATCTCGACGCTGAACGGCACGCTCTGCGCGATGACGCGCACCATCGTGGCGATCCTCGAGACCCACCAGCAGGCCGACGGGTCCGTGCGGGTGCCCAAGGCCCTGCAGAAGTGGCTCGGCCGCGAGGTCCTGGAGCCAGTGGATCGTGGCTGAGTCCTGGACCCCGAAGCTGGTCGCCCTCGACATCGACGGCACGCTCCTGATCCCGGACTTCGAGAAGGGCTTCAGCTCCGAGCAGGTCACCGAGCCGGTGACCGACGCGGTGCTCGACGCCGCCCGCGCCGGCGCGCACGTCGTGCTGGCCTCGGGCCGCGCACCGCTCAGCATGGCCGGTGTCGCCGATCGACTGGGCCTGACTGCGCTGGTCGAGGAGCTCACCCGCGAGCGACTGCACATCGTCTCGTCGAACGGCTCGGTGGTGATCCGGCACGCGCCGATGGAGGTCGTCAACGAGGTCACCTTCGACGCGAGCGAGGCGGTCCGCACGGTGCTCGAGCACGTGCCCGGAGCAGCGGTCGCCGTCGAGGAGCACGGTGTCGGCTACCGCGTGAACCGGCTGTTCCCGCCCGGCGAGCTCGACGGCGAGATGATCATCTGCGACCTCGACGAGATGATCTCCACCGCCGTGAGCCGCGTGATCATCCGCGACCCGGACTCCACCTCGGAGGACTTCGTGAACCTGGCCCGCAAGCTGGGGCTCCACGGCACGAACTACTTCATCGGCTGGACCGCGTGGCTCGACATCGCACCCGAGGGCGTGAGCAAGGCCAGCGGCCTGCAGTGGGTGTGCCGCGACCTCGGCGTCGACGCGGCCGACGTGCTGGCGATCGGCGACGGACGCAACGACATCGAGATGCTCTCCTGGGCCGGTCGCGGCGTGGCGATGGGCCAGGGCCCGCAGGTGGTCCGCGACGCGGCCGACCACGTCACCGACCCCGTCGACCAGGACGGCGCGGCCGTCGAGCTGCGTCGCTGGTTCCCCGCCTCCCGGCTGGAGTCCGCGTGAGCACTCCCTTGCTGGACGCGGTGGTGACCACGCCGCGCCTGCGCCTCGAGCTCGTCACCCAGGTCGAGGCGGCGGCGATGCTCGCCGGTCGTCGCGCGCCGACCTGGCACCCGGACTACCCGCGCAAGGACGACCTCGACGGCATCTCGATGATCCCGGCAGCGTCGTCCGGTGCCACCGCCGAGGACCTGAGCTGGAGCCCGCGCCACGTCGTCCGGGCGTTCGACGGCCTCGTGGTCGGGTCGATCGGCTTCTTCGGCCCCCCGGCCACGGCCGCCGACGGCGTGCTCGAGGCCGAGATCGGCTACGGGCTGGTCGCCGACGCCCGCGGACGTGGCGTCGCGACCGAGGCGGTGGCGGGCCTGCTGGTGCACACCGACCGGCTCGGCGTCCGCGTGCGGGCGAGCGTCGAGCCGGGCAACACGCCGAGCGTCCGGGTGCTCGCCAAGTGCGGGTTCACCGAGCTCCGCGGAGCCGACGAGGAGGGCAACCTCGTGATGGCGCGGCCGCTCCCGCGCGCGGTGGTCGAGCCGGCACCCGCTGGTTGAGCCGGCCTGCCGCTGGTTGAGCCTGTCGAAACCTACGGTGCCCAGCCGGGGTCCCGCCCGATGAACCCGACCAGGCGGTCCTGGACCGGTGCGTCCTCGGGTACGACGACCCGGGGGCCGTACTGCCCGCTCTGCCGCAGCATCTCGTCGAGCGGCTCCATGCCGGCGAGCATCTCGGCGCAGCGCTCGGGGTCGAGGTCTGCCTCCTGCCCGGTGGCGCGGGCCAGGTCCCAGGTGTGCAGGAAGACGTCACTGGTGTAGAACCGGCTGATCGCGACGTCGAGGGGCAGCGCGCCGATGTGCGGGTTGCTCAAGGTCGTGGCCGCGGTCGCGGGATCGTCGAGCAGGGCCTGCACGCCGTCGACGTGCGCCTGCCACGCGGCGACCGGATCGTCCTCGGCGGACGGACCTGCCGGCAGGACGACGCCCGCGCCGGACTCGAGGAAGGCGGGCAGCCACTCGACGAGGTGGCCGACGACGTCGCGGGCGCGCCACTCCGCCACCGGCGACGGCGCGTCCCAGCCGTCCGGTGCGGCGGCGAGCACGAGGTCGGTGAAGCGCCCGGCCACAGCTGCATGCTCGGCGCCGGGTTCCGTGGGGTACGGCATCGGGATCCTTTCTCAACCATTTGGTTGCGGATCAACCTAGCGCGCGTTGCCGACTTTGTGAACCAGGTGGTTGACCACGACGGGCCTCTAGGCTCGGCGGGTGACCCCGGTGCGACTCGTGGCGACGGACCTCGACGGCACCCTGGTGCACTCGGACGGCTCGGTGACCGCCCGCACCCGGGCGGCGCTCGTCGCCGCCGAGGAGGCCGGCATCGAGGTCGTGTTCGTCACCGGGCGGCCGCTGCGCTGGGCGGAGGAGGTCTTCGAGCACGTGGGCGGCCACGGCCTGGCGATCGTGTCGAACGGCGCGCTCGTCTGGGACGTCGCCCGTGCCGCCGTGCACCGGATGCGGCCGATCGAGCCGGGCGTCGGCATCGAGGTCGCCCACCGGATCCGGGCCGCGGTGCCCGGCGCCACCTTCGCGGTCGAGCTGTTCCCCCAGGGCATCGCGCTCGAGCCGGAGTTCCTCGAGCGACACCCGCTGCCCGAGGGCGCCGCCCGCGGGCCGATCGAGCAGATCTTCGCGACGCCCGCGGTGAAGCTGCTGGCCCGGCACGAGGAGCTCGGCTGGGAGGACTTCTGGGCTCGTGCCGAGCAGGTGGTCGGCGACCTGGTCGAGATCACCTGGTCCTCCGCGAGCACCTTGCTGGAGATCAGTGCCCGCGGCGTCACCAAGGCGTCGACCCTGGCGATGCTCTGCGAGGACCGCGGCATCGCCGCCGAGGAGGTGCTCGCCCTCGGCGACATGCCCAACGACATCCCGATGCTGGCGTGGGCCGGTACGTCGTACGCGATGGCGAACGCCCACCCCACCGTGCGCGAGGCAGCCGACCACGTGGCGCCGCCGAACGACCAGGACGGGGTCGCGCAGGTGATCGAGGAGCTCCTCGACAGTCGCCTGCCGCCGCGGTGAGACTGGGGCCATGGCAGCCATGGACGACCAGCAGATCAGCCGGGCGCTCGAGTCCCTCCCGCACTGGCGCCGCGACGGCGACAGCATCATCCGCGCGGTCGAGGCGCCGTCGTTCCTCGACGGCATCGACCTCGTCTCGACGGTGGCCCACGCCGCGGAGGCGGCCGACCACCACCCCGACATCGACATCCGCTGGCGCACGGTGACGTTCACGCTGAGCACGCACTCCGAGGGCGGGCTCACCGACAAGGACTTCGCCCTGGCGGAGCAGATCGACGACGCGGTCACCCGCATCGTCGCCCAGCAGATCGACGAGCCGGGCGAGTGAGGAGGGCCCTCCTCGCGATCGCGGTCGTCTTCGGGATCCTCGTGCTCACGCCGACGCCCTCGTGGGCCTGCAGCTGCGCGAGCCCGTCACCCCAGCGGCAGGTCCAGGCCGCGGTGACCGTGGCGTCGGGGACGGTCGGCTGGACGGCGACCGACGGGCAGACCCGCACCTACGAGGTCGACTTCGACGCCGTCTACAAGGGCGCGGCCGCGACCTCGGAGAAGCTGGTCACCGCGGCCAGCGACGCGGCGTGTGGCCTCGGCGACCTCGCGACCGGACGGCGCTACCTGTTCTTCATCGAGGGCCGGCATCCCGGCGCGATGCGGATCGGGCTGTGCGGCGGCACCACGCCGTACGACGACGCGGCCGCGCGGCAGGTCGAGGCACTGACCGGCCCGCCGGGCAAGCCCCTGCGGGCCCCGGCGGCGGAGGTCTCCACCGACAGCGAGCGCACCCGCACGGTGGCGATCGGCGTCGGGACGGTCGCGCTGCTCGCGATCACGACCGTTGCGGCGTTCCTGCTACGACGACGCGCCTAGGGTCAGGCCACCGCTCAGAGGTAGAGACCACCGGAGTGGTCGCGCCCGGCGCCGTCGCCGTCCTGGGGGGCGTCGTCGTGGGCCGTCGCGCCGGGCGGGAGTGCCCGCCGCATCTGCTCGAGCTGGGCCCGCGCCGCCATCTGCTGGGCGTAGATCGCGGTCTGGATGCCGTGGAAGAGACCTTCGAGCCACCCGACCAGCTGGGCCTGCGCGATCCGCAGCTCCGACTCCGAGGGGGTGTCGTCGCTGAACGGGTCGATCAGCCGGTCGAGCTCCTCGCCCAGCTCGGGAGCCAGGCCGTCCTTGAGCTCGGCGATGGAGGTCCGCAGCACGCCCGCGAGGCGGTTGCGACCGGCCTCGTCGACCGGCGCGGCCTTGACCTCCTCGAGCAGCATCCGGATCATGCTGCCGATCCGCATGACCTTCGCGGGCTCCTCGACCAGCTCGGTCACCTGCTCGCCGTCGTCGTCACCGCTGCTCGGGTCGGCCGGCTGGCCGGAGACCTGCGAGCCCTGCGGATCGATGATCAGGATCCGGGGGTCGTGGGGCTGTTCGGGCTGTTGGGTCGACATGGCGCAACCCTAGCCCGGCGCCTCGACGGGATCGCGGGGGAGATCCGGGTGCAGATCGGCCCGCCGTCGGGTTGACTGGTCCCGTGCACCGCCCTCGCCAGCTCCGTGCCGTCGTCGCCGGTCTTGTGCTCGTCACCGGCCTCGGCATGCTCGGCGGCTGCGGCAGCGACGCGAAGACCGGGGTGACCAAGACGGCCGGCTCGACGTCGACGCGCGCGGACAAGGTGC
>Ga0105239_10003003_pt1 | contig 21030 bp, 11 predicted proteins | sample KBSC44metaG_FD_92761 | JGI IMG/M metagenome (GOLD analysis project Ga0105239, IMG submission 92761) | Corn rhizosphere microbial communities from Kellogg Biological Station, Michigan, USA - KBS C4-4 metaG | ecosystem: Host-associated > Plants > Roots > Rhizosphere > Soil | place: Michigan, USA... | reverse complement strand
CAGTAACTATGTATTGATTAAAAGCAAGGTCGTTATGAAAAAAAACATGTTCTTCCCTATAGGGCTTACTGGCTGTATACTCATCATGGCTGCATGCCATCAGCCGGAAGCAGCCAAAGAAACAAGCGATTATACTTTATCCGGCGATACGATCCTGGTAACGCCAAACTCCAAACTAGCTGGCAGGCTGAAAAACGAAGTGGTTAAAGAGCAATCTTACCGTTTGCAGTTGCTGACAGCAGGTACGGTAAAAGCTATCCCAACGCAGTATGCTGAGATCGCACCGCCATTTTCGGGCCGGATCACCAAATCCTATTTAAAGCTGGGGATGCGTACCACTCCGGAAACACCTTTATTTGAAGTGAGCTCTCCCGATTTCATCACGGCGCAAAAGATCTTTTTCCAGGAGAAATCGCAGCTGCAACTGGCAGAAAAAACCCTGAAAAGGCAACAGGACCTGACAGCGCATGGCGTGGGCACACAAAAAGATATGGAAGAAGCCAAAACCGCTTATGAAGTAGAGAAAAAAGAATATGAAAACGCGGTGATCGGTATAAAGATATTCAAAGCCAATCCCGACCAACTGGTACTGGGCCAGCCGTTGGTGGTGCGTTCGCCTATTGCAGGGCAGGTGATCGAAAATAAGGTAGTGCTTGGTCAATTCATCAAAAATGATGCAACCAGCGTAGCTACGGTAGCCGAACTATCCAAAGTTTGGGTAGCCGGGCAGATCAAGGAAAAAGACATCCGCTTTATCCATGAACTGAACGAATGTTCCGTTCAGATCGCTGCCTTACCGGAGAAACAGGTCAAAGGCAAAGTTTATCATGTGAATGATATGGTGGATGAAGACACGCGCAGTGTACAGGTATTGATCGAGTGTAACAATACAGACCGGACTCTAAAACCGGGTATGTATGTTACCGTAGATTTTGACAATGCACCATCTCAGGTTATCCTGATCCCGACGACCGCTGTATTGCAAATGAACGATGAGAGCTTTGTATTTACAGAACCTGCTACCGGGAAATATGTAAAACGAAAAATTGAAACAGCCAATACCGATCACGACCAGGTGGTCATTAAATCGGGTTTAAAACCAGGCGACCGGATCCTGACCTCTGGCGGCTTTTACCTGTTGGATGCTAAATAAGATACAGCTATCATGAAGAAACTTATTTTTACCGCTATAAACAAACGCTGGCTTTTCGCGGCGTTGTTCGTTCTGCTGGCCATATTTGGCTATTACTCCTGGACACAGTTATCTGTAGAGGCTTATCCTGATATTGCCGATGTTACCTCACAGGTAGTAACACAGGTACCCGGCCTTGCCGCTGAAGAGGTAGAGCAACAGATCACTATTCCAGTAGAAAGGGCATTGAACGGTATGCCGGGCATGCACGTGATGCGCAGCAAAAGCACGTTCGGACTTTCTATTATCACTATTGTTTTTGAAGATGGTATTGAAGATTACTGGGCAAGACAACGTATTACCGAGCGCCTGGGTGATGTCACCCTGCCTTATGGCGCACAGCCCGGCCTTGATCCACTAACCTCACCTATCGGGGAGATCTATCGTTATATTATCGAAAGCAAAAACCATGACCTGCGGGAGATCACCGACCTGCAAACCTGGACAATTATTCCACGCATCAAGCAAGTGGCAGGCGTTGCCGATGTGACTAACTTTGGCGGTATCACCACGCAATACCAGCTGGAGGTTGATCCCGGTAAACTGGAACAATACAAATTATCCCTTACCGATATACAAACTGCTATCAATAACAACAATGCCAACGCGGGCGGGAGTGTACTCACACGTGGCGACCTGGGCTATGTAGTACGGGGTATCGGCCTGGTAAAAACGTTGGAGGGTTTGGGTAATGTTGTGGTGAAGTCGGTCAATGGCGTACCTGTTTTTTTAAAGGATGTAGGTACATTGAAATACGGCAACCTGGAGCGTAAAGGCATTTTAGGCTATACCGACCGTAAAGTAAATTACAGCGAAGGCGATGAAGGCATCGTGCTGCTGTTAAAGGGTGAAAACCCATCAAAGGTATTAGAGGGCATCCATGCCGCTGTGGAAGACCTGAATAAAAATGTATTGCCCGAAGGTGTAAGGATCAGGCCCTATATTGACCGTACCAGTTTGGTTGACACCACCCTGCATACTGTATCCCATACGTTGCTGGAGGGAATGACCCTGGTTATTATTGTATTGATCGTTTTTCTGGGTAACTGGCGCGGCGCATTGATCGTAGCCATCACTATCCCGCTGGCCTTGCTGGTGGCCTTTATCCTGATGCACTTTACTCATATCCCGGCCAACCTGCTTTCGCTTGGTGCTATTGACTTTGGGATAATTGTAGACGGAGCCATTGTGATGATGGAAACCATTTTAAAAAAGCGGGAAGAAAGCCCAACAGAAGAGTTGCAGGAAACTACCATCGGGCAAAGGGCATTGGCCGTTGCCAAACCTATTTTGTTCTCGACGGTGATCATCATTACTGCTTACCTGCCGCTATTTTCTTTTGAAAGGGTAGAAAAGAAATTGTTTACCCCTATGGCTTTTACGGTCGGTTTTGCGTTACTGGGGGCATTGGCGGTTGCCCTGTTGCTGATACCGGGCCTGGCTTATGCCGTTTATAAAAAGCCCCGGAAACTTTTCCACAATAAATGGCTGGAAAAATTAACCACCGCCTATTTTGAAGGCGGTAAAAAGGTGATGAAAAAACCACAGCAGGTTTTTATTCCCTTGGCCATTGCCTTAATTGGTGCAGTAATCCTTTCCATCACTGTGGGTAAAGACTTTTTACCCCCTTTGGATGAAGGCTCCATCTGGTTACAGGTACAGCTTCCTCCCGGCGTATCCCTTAAAAAATCACAGGAAATGAGCGATACACTACGGCAGCATACCATGAAATATAGTGAAGTAACCTATATGATGGTGCAGGCCGGGCGCAATGATGATGGTACCGATCCCTGGACGGCCTCGCACTTTGAATGCAGCATTGGTATCAAACCCTACAGCGAATGGAAGAACGGCAGGACAAAAGCCGATCTAATTAATGACCTGGCTAAAGAATATGCGACGATGCCAGGCTATACTGTCGGGTTCAGCCAGCCTATGATCGATGGCGTAATGGATAAAATTGCAGGGGCACACAGCGAACTGGTGGTAAAAATATACGGGGAAGACTTTAAGGAAACCCGCCGTATTGCAGAAAATGTAATGACCACGATTAAAAGCATCAAAGGTGCTGCCGATGTGGCTATTGACCAGGAACCGCCATTACCTCAATTGCAGATATCTGTTGACCGCGATGCCGTGGCCCGTTACGGCCTGAATGTAAGCGACGTATCTGAACTGATCGAAGTAGCCATTGGTGGTAAAGCCATATCACAGGTATTTTCCGGCAATAAAGTTTATGATGTGATCTGCCGCTATAATGAAGAAAGCCGCAACACACCTGAGAAAATTGCTAACCTGATGCTTACTTCTCAAACAGGTGCCAAAATCCCGTTATCGCAAATTGCAACCGTAAAAACTGCGACAGGTGAAAGTACCATTACCAGGGAATTGAATAAACGTCATTTAACGGTTAAACTCAATTTACGAGGCAATGATCTGACCGCGTTTTTAAAGGAAGCACAAAGCAAAATTGAAAGTAACATCAAGTACGATCATGATAAATATACCATCAAATGGGGCGGGCAGTTTGAAAACCAGAACCGGGCTTATGCTAAGCTAATGGTTATTGTACCGTTGGCATTGGCCATCATGTTTTTATTGCTCTATGGTGCATTTGGAAAATTCCGCCAGGCTGGGCTGATTTTATCCATCGTACCACTTGCCCTATTTGGCGGTATGCTGGCATTGAACATTAGGGGCATGACCCTGAATGTTTCATCAGCAGTGGGCTTCATTGCCTTGTTTGGCGTAGCCATACAAAATGGTGTGATATTAATCTCGCATATCAACGACCTGCGAAAAAAAGGATACGATTTACTAAAAGCTGTTGTGGAAGGAGCCGAAGACCGCTTTCGCCCAGTACTGATGACCGCTACTGTTGCAGCATTGGGTTTGCTGCCCGCATCGCTGGCAACAGGCATCGGATCTGATGTACAAAGGCCATTGGCTACGGTAATAGTATACGGGTTATTTGTAGCAACAGCTATCACCCTTTTTGTGCTGCCCGCCCTGTATTACATGCTGGAAAGCAAATGGGGAAAGGACGATTTTAAACCGGCGGAGCCGCATAAATAAGCTATAAAGACATGAAAACTAAGAAATTCAATATCATATATCTGTTGTTATTCGTCGTGGTGATGAGTAATACAAAGGCATTGGCTCAGCAAAGCGCTGATACCTCTTTTGCAAAGATCAAACTGCCACTTACTGTTTTTTTAAGTTTGGTGGGGAAACAGAACCTGGATTATCAGGCTCAGAAATACAATGTAAGTATTGCTGAAGCTGGAATAGAATCTGCGAAAGTATTTCCTGATCCGGAATTATCTTTCGGGGCATTTGATAATCAGAACGCCAGTAAGAAACTGGGCTACGGCTATAACGCCGGCCTGAGCACCACCCTGGAATTAGGTGGAAAACGAAGATCAAGGATAGATCTGGCCAAAAGTGAGGTGGAGTTAAACAAAGCCATGCTCGAGGACTATTTCCGTAACCTGCGGGCCGATGCGTCACTGGCTTACTATACTGCCATACAGAACTTTTATATTTTCCAGGTTCAGAAAAACTCCTGGGAGAATATGGATAAACTGGCCAAGGCTGATTCTATCCGCTTTAAACTGGGTGCTATTACCGAAACCGATGCCCGGCAATCCAAACTGGAGGCCGGTACATTAAGAAATAGCCTGTTCCAGAATGAAGCCGACTGGAAAACGGCCCTGGTACAACTCAACTTACTGACCGGAAAAGCCCATGTCGATACATTGTTTATCCCCTCAGGCGATTTTGATAAACTGGACAGGGACTTTTCATTGGGTAACCTGATTGCCAACGCGCAGAATAACCGGGCAGATCTGGTGGTAGCTTTAAACACCAAAACTGCTGCTGAAAAAAGCCTGGAACTGGTAAAGGCCAACCGGACAATTGATCTCGGCATTAACCTGGGGGGCACTTACAATGCGGCAGCTACCAATGAAATAGCGCCAACACCGGCTTATCGCAGTTTGAACGCAGGACTGTCCATTCCTCTGAAATTCTCCAATCATTATAAAGGGGATATTAAAGCCGCGCAGTACACCATCAAACAATCGGCAGTACAATATGACCAGGTGTTGTTGCAAATCCAAACGGAAGTGACGCAATCATGGATGAATTACAAAGCTGCGCAGCAACAGGCCACGCAATTTAAGCATGGTTTACTCATCGAAGCACAAAAAGTGCTGGACGGTAAAACCTACAGCTACAAGCGTGGAGAAACCTCGCTGCTGGAAGTACTGAACGCCCAGCGTACCTATAATGATGTACAGCAGAATTACTATCAGGCTTTATTCAATTACGCCTCGGCCCTGATTACGCTGGAGCGCTCTGCAGGCATCTGGGATTTACAATAATCAACCGAATCATGAAAAAGAAATTTTACTTAATCTGCTTATCGCTGGTTTTCCTGACCTCGTTTTTTTCCTGTGAAAAAGATCCCAGCGGTAATGGCAGCCTAAATATTTCCGTGCATTATCATAACCAGCCCGTAGCAGGAGCCAAAGTATATTTAAAAATGGGGGGTTATACCAATCCAAACTTTACGGATAGTCAGTATGATGGCATCCTAACTGCAGATGGCAGTGGTGTTGTTACGTTCAGTAACCTGACACCGGGAAGATATTACATAAGAGCCGTTGGATATACAAATCAAACAACGGTACAGGGGGATAGCATTGCTACTGTGGTTCGCCGTTATAGGGGAGATAACATAGCTAACTTTATTATTAATGTACAATAAAGGATAATTCTTTTTATGATACCATTTTAGAAGTTCAAGATAAAGTCTTACAAATGCCAGATTGAAGTCTAATAAGGTCCGGTTGGGGCGAGGAGATTCTTCTTAAGAACTAATTTCAAGCTTATATCCTTTGCCGCGTATAACAACAATGTTGATATTTGGATCAAGTTCCAATTTTTTTCTGAGTTTTGATATGAACATATCCAGACTACGCCCCACAATAACCCCCTCATCTTCCCATATCTCTTTTTGTAGCCGGCTTCTCTCAATAGCCTGGTTAGGTGACAACGCGAAAATAAGCAGCAGACGCGTTTCAGTTCCGGTCAGGTCGATATTTTTTCCGTTTATGATGAGCTTCCGATTCTTCGCATCGAACGACACCGCGCCTAAAGTTAATATGTCAGCATACTGACCGGCAGGTAAGGCTCTTCGCGGCTTAACCGATCTCAAAAATACAAAACCAACAAATGCTAAAAATGGCAGGCTGCCCAAAAGATATCCATTCTTTGCCATATTTATTCCTGTCGGTTTGAATTTAATGTTGATCATGTAACATGCCCTGGGTTGATTTCTTCCTTTACATGGTACAATATCATCTTTTTTATTTTTGGATATAGCGTATCCATAGGCCACACTGGAGTTGCCACAGGTCAGAACGTTAACAACATAATCATGTGCTAATGGGTCTTCGGCCAACAAACGCCCGGTAGTATTCACCAGGGAGTCTGGTCGAAAAGTAAGATCGTTTTCAAACCTGATCTGGTATTCATTTTCTGCGATCTTTTTTATCGGAAGCACCCTTGATGTACTGTCGCCGGACTGTAAGAGTAGTTCATGTCCGATCCTGCGGAGCAAAACTTCTCTCCTGGCGATATCAAAGTCGTCACTGCCTCCCATACTAAAGGCCGCGCAGATTACAGAGATAAACGAGAGTAATATCAATCCGCACAGGTATTTGCGTTTTCCGGAGAAGAGATATCGACTAAGATGCATAGTGTCAAGTTTTTATTTACAAAGTTTACATTTTTATTTACAATCCAAATCTCTTAAGCCGAAAAATATCAAAGTAGTTTCGCTGAATCAATTTTGATATGAGATGGAAAATAAAAGAAACGTTTTGTCCTGCCTGGTGATTCTGCTGGCAGGAGTAATTTATTTTCCTGTACAGGCTCAGCAAAAACATGGCGCTCAGGATGTCATTTACCAGCTCGATGTTAAAAAAAGTAAACTGTTGTGGAAGGCGCCAAAAAACCGGCATAATGGTTTTATATTATTTAATTCAGGCACCCTTAGCAACTTTACTGCCGGCAGGCCAACCCGGGGTGCTTTCGGTATTGATATGAACAGTATGAGGAGTACTGACAAACCTACAGCCGCCGGGAGAAAAGAGGTTGACGATAAGCTGAGAAGCGAAGACTTCTTTGCTGTTTCAAAATACCCCACAGCTACCATGCTCGTTAAACAGATACTTCCCGAACAGAACCCTGTTACCTATAAGGTTTCGGGTGAGCTGACCATCAAAGGTGTGACCAAACCCATCGAATTTACAATTATTATGAAGCAGAATGGCAATACGATCACAGCAACGGCAGATATCAACATTTCCCGCGCAAATTGGAATATCAATCATCAACCGCAGCCTACATCCTGGGACTTCCTTGCACGCATGAAAGACAACCTTGTTGACAATGATATCTCAGTCAGCTTAGAACTGGTATTTACGAACAAACAATTGTAATGTAATTAAAAGAAAAAATTATGAAATGAGCACACGTATATGCTTTGTTGTTGAAAGGCAGAAATGGCATCATTTTGATTGCTGCATCATGGGGTAGTGTTTTTCGATGCGATGAAAAACTGTTTACCAATCTCACAAATAAATTGGTTCGCGCAGATCTGGGATCTTCTGGAAGATCGACGTGGAAACCTTTGGTTCGCTTCCACTGATTCTGGAGTTTATAATTACAATGAGAAAACCTTTAAGCATTTCACAACAAGGGAGGGATTTCTCAATAATTTGGTTATGTCTATTTATGAAGATAAAGCCGGCGTTATTTGGTTCGGCACCAGAGGTAGAGTAAGCCGTTATGATGGTAAATCTTTTCGAAATTTTACAACGAAAGAGAACAACCCACCTGATTTCCATTCTCGTTTTCTTTGCAATGCCTCCTCATTTTCAGGTGCCACTTTCAAAATATTTTTTACGGTCTCCATAGCTGCATCAGCTTCACCGGTTGCTTTACATGCATCTGCATATTGTAGTGCAGCTTTTATCCATGTTTCATCCCACTTCCATCCATTTCTATCATAACAGGCTATCGCTGCCAGTGAAAAATTTATACATTCATCCCATTGTTTCAAAGCATAACTGCACTGCGCTAAACTCATATTGGTATCACAGATGATGCTTTCCTCGTTTTCATTTCTAGGCTGGCAGGTACCGAGCAGGATATTTAAATTTTCTTTGGCACTGATATAATTTTCCAGATTGAGGTATGACATGCCCCGCATAAAATATACTTTTTGAACAGAATCAACCGTGATCGCGTCACCCTTTACCGACTGATAGTTATTGGCACACGCTATGCACCGATTGTAATCCTTTAGTTGATAATAATTTTGCATCAGCATATACCATGACGAGTTGTCGTCGGGATTTTTATCCAACTGCTCCTTCCAGGTCTGGGTGGCATCTTCCAGGCTCTCTCCATCTAACAGGTCCTGGCGTATATTTTGAACCACAATGTACCTTTGGCTTAATACAAACAACTCCTGCTCGTCCAGTTCGTTGCCATAGGTATTAATAAAGTTGCTATACTCTTCTTCTATCCCGATTAGAAGTTCCCGGGCCTCATCCTTGCGGCCCAGGTCATGGATGGCTGTCAGTTGCTTACCCTTTAGATCTATATAATCTTCAAACCCGAAATACTCACTGCTGTAAGCTGTTGCCTGTTCCACCACGTCAATAACGTCTTCGTATCTTTGAAGTGCGAACAGGGCGGTTGCCAAGCTGGACAATTGCTCCCAAAAAGGCGATAAAGCATAACCCAATTTATGCACTTCAACTGCCGTTTCATATTCTCCCAGCTCACTTAAAGCTATACCATAATTGTTGCAGCACACAGCAAAAATGTGCGGCTCATTATCAGCGCTATCCCCCTTATCATTATAGAAGTAATCATAAAAGCCGTCATAAGAAATTTTATAAAATTTCGTCCTTATCTGCAACAGCTCCCGGGCAATAGCCGAATTGCTGATACTATTTTCAGATTCGTAGAAAAAGCTTACCCCTGCATTATAGTACATCACAGGCGAGTCTTTAGGCCATTTTTCTATTGTTGGCAGTTGGCCTTTTATCCGGTATGATACTTCAATGAAGCGTTGTAAACCAAGTGCCAAGCCGCCCAATTCCATACTCTTTTGTAAGTACGGGAGTGCCTCATCGTAGCTTTTGGCCTCGTACAACGTGGCGCCGGCATAGTGATAAGGAATAAGCCAATCAGGATATTTCTTGATATAATGTTGCGCGAAATTCAACATTTCAACCGTATCACATTTCAGACGCTCAGGATATATTTTGAGCGCGATAAACATAGCGTATATGATGGGTCGGTTGACAACGCCTCGCCCAGTCAACTCATTCAACCTGTAATACAATGTTATTAAGTCTTCATCAGTATCTGCATCGGCGCTGCCAGAAAACAAAGCTATCTGGGCTACTTCTCCTCCCAATTCATAGTCCTCACAATCAAGCGCAAGATTAGCGATAAGGCAATAAATGTTCACATCCTTATATCGGTGTACTAATCCTTCTTTAAAGATTTCCAAGGCTTTAGCAGGGTCGTTTTTATGGTATAGATAGAGATTTGCTTTTTTAGCATGGAACGAGCCTTGCTCTTGATCTGCCAAACTGGGGTTTTCAACAGTGTGTGCCTTGTTTAGTTTTATTAACAGATCCAGATCCTTCAAAGCGCTATCTATGTCGCCTGTTTGATAATGGGCTTCCTGCCGGTAAGTAATGGCCTTAATCCTGGTATCCAGATGGATTGATGCCATTAACTGATCGCAGTACATTATAGATCCTTGTAAATTTGCACCAGTTATGAAAATGTTGATATAAGTTAAATACAACATGGCCTCCTCATGATCAGGCGTCAGTTTTAGCAGTTCTTCAAAACTGCGAATGGCAGTGGCTAACAGTTCATCGGTGTTTTCGTTATTGTAAGATAATTGATATGCGCACTTGGCTTTAAGTAAAAGGCCCTCCAGATTTTGAGGATTAAAAAGCAGGAAAAGATTTACAGCTTCAAGGCATTCCTGGAAATTGCCTTCGTTATAAATTGATTGTAAATGTTCAATATCTACCATTCTTTGTTGTTGCTGCATATGATTTTTTTATTGAATACTAGGTGTAACAACAAAATTGCGACAACCGGCACAGGATACCTAATTTCAGGATTCTACAAAACGTCTACTCTTCTACAGCCGAGCATCTACAATGTATCTACACATTTTATAAAAATCTGATTATATAAAATTTACAATTTACCACATTCAAATTTCTCAAACTGGTATGAATAATAACCCAGCTCATGATTGCTTACATTCCTGCAGGTTGGTATTGTGCGCTGGAGGCCCATTTCGTATCTGGTTTATCCTGAAGATAGATCTCCAACCTACCGCCAGCCATGATATTGTGGTAGCTGATAAAGTTTTGTGGGATAAATTTACCGTTCAGCCTTACGGCATAAATGTATTGTGAGTGTTTACTTGTTTTGTGACAAGCTATTTCAAATGATTTACCATTTACCAAATTGATTACCACTTTATCAAACAGTGGCGAACATAACAGGTATTCACCCGACACGGGATTTACCGGGTAAAAGCCAATGGAGGCGAACATATACCAGGCCGACATTTGTCCTGCATCATCATTCCCACCTAAGCCACCGGGGCCATCACTATATTCTGTAGTCAATATTTTGCGTACGGCAGCCTGTGTTTTCCATGGCGACGGAGAATAATTGTACATAAAGGGAATTTGGTGCCCGGGTTCATTACCATGCCAGTACTCCCCTTTTTCAAACAGGCTATCCAAAGACTGTTCAAGCTTATTTGTGCCGCCCATTAATCTTGCAAGACCAGGTACATCCTGTGGTACATAAAATGTGTATTGACGTGCCGTTCCCTCTGTGATATAGCTTTCTTTTTTATCTGGATTAAAGGGAGACACCCAGGCGCCATCAGCTTGTTTGCCGCGAACAAATCCCGTGGCTGGATCAAATACATGGGTATAATATTTTGCCCGTTTGCTAAGTATAGTATAATCGGCCGATTTTTTTAGCGCTTTAGCAAATTGTGCGAGTGCGTAGTCGTCATAAGCATATTCCAGCGTACGGCTCACCTGTTCCATTTTATGGAAGGCATCCAATACACTATCTTCTACCGGGATGTATTGATATTTCAAATAGCTATCCAGTGCCCTGCGGCCTTTGCCCCCTATATAGTCGGCCCGGTTAGCGGGCAAATCAAAAGCATTATGCCTTAAAATCTGGTATGCTTCGTTAGCATCAAAATTAGTGATCCCTTTTAAATATGCCGAACTAATCACAGAAGTTGTATGATCGCCGATCATTTCAGATGTATAGCTATTCCAGCACGGGAAGATAGGCATCCACCCGCCTTGTTTACCTTTCAGAATCAATGATTTTGCCAGGTTATTGATCAAAGGAGGGTTCAGGATCTCAAACAAGGGCAGTTGAGCCCGGTAAATATCCCACATCGAAAAATCATCATAATAATTACCGCTTGCTAAATGTTCAGTCTGGTAATCACCGGCAAAACGCGGGTACCTCCCATCAACATCATTAAAAAGACGCGGTTGCTGCATAGCATGATAAAAGGCTGTATAAAATATACGCTTATCCTGTTCGCTGTTTGTTGAGACACTGATCTGCCCCAAAGTCTTTTCCCATGTTGATTTGCTGTTTGCCACAACCTTATCAAAGTCAAACCCAGACATCTCTGCCTGTAAGTTCTTGCGGGCACCATCTAAACTGGTAAACGAGGTACCTATTCTGATAATTAACTTTTCGCCTTTACTTAGCTTGAACCCAGCGTAAATACCGGCACCTGCATTATTTTTGATGCTGTCTGCAGTAAATATCTTATCACCCGAAAAGGTGCCGGTTTTATCCAAATCTCGTTCAAACCTGATCACAAAGAAACCGCTGAAACCTGCGCTTTTCCCCCAGCCCTGGTAAATACGATGTACTGGATTATAGCCTGATATTTCGCCGGTTTGTTTATCTACTTTTACAAAGCCTTCATGATAATCACTGTTGGCTTTGATCAATAAATAAAGGCTATCGGCCTTTTCCATCGTAAACCGCATCGTACCGCAGCGCTCCGTAGCAGTTACCGCCGCTTTCAATTGGTTAAGGTTGATATTGTAAAGGTAAGGTGAGGATAGTTCATCGGCATGTTTGAATGTTAAACCGTAATTAGTTGTTTTTAGTACACCCGTAATGGGCATGATGGTAAAACTGCCATAATCCTGTGTACAAGACCCACTTAGCCAATGCGAACCTCGCAGACCGTAAAACACGCTATCTTTGTAATAATAAGGTGGTATGCACTTATTTTCACCAGCTTGGGTTTCGGGTGTCCATTGTGTCATCCCAAAGGGAGAAGTAACCGCAGGAATAGTATTGGCGAACCGTGTATCAGCCGCCTGGCCGTGCTTCAATGCCGAGGCCGTAGTTGCAGTAGCGGTACCCGCCATTGGCTGTACATATTTAACCAGATTCTGGGCAAAAACCGGCCATGGAAACGCCAGCAGGACAATGCAAGCAAACCGGTTTGTTATTTTGGAGGACACGTTCATTTTTCGGATAGAGTTAACAAAAACTATTGTGGCAAAGTACAGCAGCCATTACTAATGTACAGTTATTCGCAATGGCTAAAATAATGATAAAAAAAAGCTTGTCACAAAATATGGTGACAAGCTTTTGAAACTTAATAGCCCGGGGGTGTTTTAAATTCGGATTAAGCAAATTCCCCAGTTAGGTATCAGATACAAACTCAGTGTGTCAGTAACATTTGATCCCGATCCGTCTGTATTTACAGGATTGTTCTGTTTATTCTGATCTCAGTTATTTTTTACCATCGGCAACAATAAACACCACAGACCTTGGCGGCGTCGAAATTTTAATGCCGTTTTGCAAGGTTGATGAATTTGCTATGAGCTTTGAATAATTTGCTGGCCCGCCGGCAGCCCCATCTGGTCCGTTATCATTAATATACACTTTTCGCGAAAATTCCCCATTATCGCTTCCACCTGTAAACGTATAATAATAGAAACGGTTGCCTGCGGCAAAGTTTTTTATATTAATACTTACCGTTTGCGTTGAAATACCTTTATTGACAATAACCACTCCCGCTGCGCCCGAACCGAAAGATGACGCATAACTCAGTATATCCGCACTATTTTGAACAGATGAGCTCACCATTCTGTCACCAAAATATTTCTGGAAGTAATACATGTAATAAAATGAGGGCCTCGGCGTCCACTTGCTGATGCCATCAGGCTCGTCGCCCTGGCTAAACATCCCCTGATCATCGCCATTGGCCCATCCGTTTGCCAGATCCCACCTGCTGGCCATACCAAACTGATTTTTCAGCAATTCACCTAAAACCATGGTGGCGTGTATACCCGCTATATTGGATACCATTTGTTTTGAACCGGTGGCAAACAAATTCCATTCGGTAAGTGCAATGGGTTTTAAAGACATGCCTCCTTGTGTTGTGGTGGTTTTCATCCAATCCATAATGGCTTTTGATTCGGTTACGGGTGTATTCAGGATGGTTGCCGCGGTTTCATTGTCAGATCCGGTAAAATAATCATGCACAATATAGAAATCGGCATAATCACCAGCAGACGCAAACAAACCAGAATTCCATGTTTTATCAACAACGTTCCATGAATTAACAGGATCTGTTTGAACCAGTTGCGCCCCAATTTTAATTTGAGCATTCACCTCTGCCGCAGCTTTACGCATAGAGTCGGCAAATACTTTAAAATGTGAACCGTATACTGCACCACTAATGATCTGGGGTTGGCCATCTTTATTTTTAGAAACATCAATTTTCCATCCAGCCTGCCATGGCCCGTTGCTTTCGTTGCCAATTTCCCAATACTTGGTACGTCCCTTATCATAACGTACCCAGTTAGCTGCCAGGTGCGCAGCAACCTGATCTGGGTGTGTACTTATACCATAGCGGGCATAACTATAATTGATCGTAATGATACCTGTACTGTTTGTTTGCTGCAGAACGCTGTAATAATTATCTAAAGACAATGTCCAGCCGGCAGTGTTATTACCTAACCAATAGGTAGCAGCAACGGTATTCCCGTTTGAATCATATAAATTAGCCGGTACATCAGCCGGTATTTTTCCATCCCAGAAGAAAACACTGCTTATGTTACCACCCGGAAAACGAAGAATATTTGGTGACAGGGCTTTGATATTATTCATTAAAACGGGTTCCGTTACAATCTGGGTCATATAAGGGTTAGTATTATTACCAAAAAGATACTTAGGCACCTTGGTTATGACGGCACTATAATCCACATTTACTGTTACCGTAGCAGTAGCGTCGGGCTGAGCTACATTGGTATAGGTGGGGGCTGTAAACGTTTTAGATTCCCAATCGTCTAAAAAAAAACCTGTGGATTTAGCAATTGCTGGATCTGTTTGAGGGCTTATTTTCACAGTACTTGTATCCGCTTTAACAGGTGTTACGTCGGTTTTACTATTATTCTTACAAGCCATTAAGGCAAGCAAACAAAAAGAGTAGTATTTAATAGGAGACATCAATAGCATAAATTTATTTTATGATTAAACTTTAATCATCCGCAAAGGGGCATCGCCTTTTTTATCAGAATTTACAAAGGGAATATCTTAAGTAAAAAATACCCGCTTCCACGCTCGGCGGTCGCGGGCACTATCAACTAAAACACTCTTTTATTTAATTTTTACAATGCGGAAATCATCAAATCCCATGTTTACATTTTGGGTAATACCGCTGCCGTTATTAATATAAAACAACTGTATAGGCTGCCCCTTAATATCGCCATATGTCGAAATACCTGGGAACGAACTTAATGGAATCGATATGGTTTGCCAGCCTGTTGTAGTGAATGTAACCCGGGTTGAGCCATTGATCAACCATGGGCTCCAGGCATATGTATGGCTATAATTAACCTCAAAGTCTATTTCACCCGAGCTCATGCCAAGTGGCACATTAACCTCAAATTTAACAGCCAGGTTGGCTGCAGGTTCACTGCTGCTGATGGTTGAGGGATAAGCTAACTGGCTTCCGTCTGTTGGGGTTGCCAGGTCACCAACATAATAAGTTCCGGCGGTAATACCCTGGGCATTCCAATATAAAAACTTATTCCTGCTTGCTTTTATAGCCGGGCTGGAAACAGAAGATACCACAACCGGCAATGAACTCCACGGTGTAAAGCCGTTCTTATCATCAAAATTTAAAAGCACATCAGCATTATCATTTAATACAGCATCGGTAACCGATGTTGATGTACCGTATTTGGTAACCACCACTACCGGCCCCAAAGCGGTAACACCCGCCGGAACAGTGACCGTGGCTGATGACCCGGCGGCATTACCGGCAAAAGTAGTAGCGGCTATGTTTCCGGGAAAAGTAATGCCGGTTATTGCAAATAATCCAGTTCCGTTCAAGGTAATTACATCGCCCTCATTAGGCATCTCGTTAGAGATGGAGGTAATATGAGGTGATGGCGCGGTGATCGGAAACTTATATGTTACGGTACCGGTGGCCGTAGTAACCACTATGGTATTAAGCTGGTCGTTAGTAACCGTAGCAAATGGTATAGTGGCGGGTATGACTACCGGAAAATTGACATCAGACCCTAAAGCGGTATTAATGGCAGCCTTGGTCCCATCAAAATACACGGCTGTTATACCGGTTAAATGGCTGCCCTGCAAAACCACATAATCGCCGGGATTTGCTTTAGTTAGCACACTGTCACCCGGAGATGCCTTGTAGGCCCTTAGCCCTGTAATAACAGGGTTACCTGAACCTTTGGTGGTACTATCCTTTTTACAGGATGACCACATAAACACCATACCGGCTAAAACCAGCATCATTATAATGTTTATTATATTTAGTAAGATCTTTTTCATCTCAAAAACTTTAAATTGTTTCATATGCCGTTTTCAGTTTTTCTGCCTGTCTTAATAATAAGGTACAGGGGCCTGGGTTAATAACGGATCAGCAGTAACTTCCACTACCGGATAAGGCAGGGTATAATATGCGGGTGTAACCTGGGTAATTGTTGGTTCGGTTGTAGTGCCCGCTGCATAGGTAAATGCATTGCGATGCTGCGCTTTTATAAAAGCATCGGCCTTTGCCGGGTTATAATCATGCAACCTCTTCAAATCAAACCAAAACTGGTATTCTAATGCCAGTTCAATTCTTCGCTCTTTAAATACATCATCAAAGGTTAACGAGGTTGCGGTAGCCAAACCAGCCCTTGTGCGTATCAAATTAAAGTAGTTTAGGGCCGTAGCATCACTTGTGCTTGCATTGGTACCCAAAGCAGCTTCAATGTATACCAGGTACACATCAGCCAGCCTCAACAAATAATTGGGCAAATCACCATGCATGAGGGTTATATTATCTCCCCGGTTTGCCAGCGGGCCGCCGATAACATATTTTTTGATATAGGCACCAGTCGCATCGGTCATGCTATAGCCATTAGGGTTCTGGGTGGTTATCAGCTCCGGGTAAATATCTCCGTTTAGCATAAAAGTGGCTTTGCGACGCTTATCAGCTAAATCGTAATCATCAAACATATCCTTACTTATCCGCAGGCCATCCCATCCCCCGCCGCCCACACCATCAATGTTCGGGTCACCTTCAATAGCTGTTTGCCTGAAATCGTTGGTTGTCCAATCTGCACCGGCGGCTACGGTAAATTGTAAGCCAAACAGCATTTCGGAATTGTTTTTATTGAGCGTTAAAAACGCGTCATAGTAATTGGGATAAAGAGACAGACCACTATTATTGATCACATCAGCAGCGTAATATTTGGCGCTATCCAGATCGGCCTGAACACGCGTGCCAGTAATGCCTGCTTTTGTTAAAAAAACTTTGGCAAGTAGCCCTTTGGCCGACCATTTGGTAACCCGGCCCGGATCATCGGTTGCAGGAAGGTTTGACGCCGCATAGTGGAGGTCATTGATAATAAATTTATAAATATCACTCTGGATATTACGGTGCAATAAGGGATTAGTTACCAGCTTATCGCTACTTTCCACAATAGGCACCGGCCCCCATAATTGTACCAGGTAAAAATAAGCTATGGCGCGCATAAACCGCGCCTCACCAATTGCGGCGGTTCTGGCTGAGCCTAATGATGCCGGACTAAAATTGGTAACATTATTTATGGTTGTATTGGATTGCGCAACCACATTGTATAACGACGACCAACCATAGCTTAACCCGCCATAACCATTGGCAATAGTAAAGTTTGAAAACTGCGAAGCATTGGTATTGTAAGGATTACTAACTGTATTTCCCGACATAATATCACCAACATATACTATAAACGGGTAATTAAAATCGAACCAGGGCTTGGTATATAAACCGGCTGTGGCAGCTCTAAGTTCAGCATTAGTTTGATAGTAAGTATTAGCAACCAGCTTATCCGTTGGGATCCCTTTATTCAGAAAGTCTTTTTTGCAGCCATTTAGACTAAACACTGCAAGTAAAGAAAAGACCAGTATTTTATTAACGTGTTTCATGTTTTTTCTTTTTAAATGATGATTAGAGGCCCACATTAAATCCGAATGTATAAATACGCGGGGTTGGGTATCTGCCCCAATCAATACCTGATGTTAATGCATTGGTACCCTGGCCTGACTGATTTGGAACGTTAGTACCAATTTCGGGGTCGTATCCGGTATATTTGCTTATGGTAAACAGGTTTTGGATATTACTGTACACTCTTAATGAATGCACATGCAGCTTAGCCACTATGCTTGTTGGCAAATTGTAACCTATTGCTAAGTTTTTAAGGCGCAGGTAAGAGCCATCCTCAATAAAACGCGAAGAAATACGATAATTCTGGTCAGGATCGCCAGATACCCTGAATCCCGGTACCGATGTGCCAGGATTGGTGACAGATACATTATTTACGTCCGTTTTTGACCCCGTGGGGTCAATTAAAGCAACCTGGGCATAATTGGTCAAACTGGCAAAATAACCTGTTGTGCCGCTATTAGGATCCTCATGCAAAACTTTATTGTAGTTTAATATTTTGTTACCGTAACTGCCGGTAAAAAATATAGTCATATCAAAGCCTTTAAAGCTGAATGAGTTATTGATACCGTAAGTAAATTTAGGTAACGGCGAACCCAGATTGGTCATATCATTGGCGTCAATTACACCGTCTTTGTTTAAATCTTTATACTTGGTATCACCAACCCAGATCCCCTGGGTGTAATCAATAATTGAACCCGCAGGCAAAGCCGATGATTTTAAATCAGCAGCATTTTTAAAAAACCCTTGGGCTACATAACCATAAAAATCACCAATGGAACTACCTACAGCGGTTCTGCTGACTATAACACTGGCGTTGTTGATTTTACCATACAATGCACCGTTGGCATCATTGAGTGACAATATTTTATTCCGGTTCAAAGAAAAAGTTAAAGTCGTATTCCACGAAAACACAGTGCTCTGGATATTCCGTGTATTTAAGGTAAATTCAAATCCTTTATTCTGGATAGACCCTATATTACCCCACGGCGCGCTTAAACTACCTGACCCATTTGTACCAGCATAGCCCGGCAGCGGGATTTGAAGCAACAGGTTATTGGTTTTGCGATTATAAACGTCGGCAGTTAGTTGTATACGATTTTTCAGGAAGCTGATATCAAGACCGGCATCTAAACTTTTAGAGGTTTCCCACTGCACATTTGGGTTAGCTATATTTAACACTAAAGCACCTTGCCCCAGGCCCACAGTACCCGTAGCAATAGATGAACCATAGGTATAAGCCGGTAAGTTGGCATTGTTGGTGAGTCCGTAACTAAGCCTCAACTTTAACTGATCAATAGCTTTAACTCCTTTCAAAAAGTTTTCCTTTTCGGCATTCCATGATCCGCCGAAGGCATAGGTACCCACCCATCGTTTCCCATCGGCAAAATTGGAGTTGCCATCTTTACGATAAGTGGCGGTAAGGTTATATTTATACAGATAACCCGCAGTTACCCTTGCCAGGTATGATTCATTTGAGTAGTTGTTTGATCCCCCTGAGTTTGATGCTGTCGCGGCATTGCCTAAGCTCAGGTCCTGCGGGTTGTTGGCAAAAAAACCGGTACGGCCACCGCTTAAATAAGTATACGTACCTGAGCTTGCTTCGTGTCCGGCGGTGGCATTAATACTGTAACTGGCCGCGTAATGGTCATAACTAAAATAATTACGTATAGTGAAGCTTTTGTTATTAGTTGCCGTAACCGCTGCACTGTTAACCGGGTTTAATATTCCGTTGATGGTAAACGTTGGATAAAACTGGTTAACATTACCATAATCAAAATTACCAGTTGCCTCGTTGTGTAATTTCAGATCTTTGGTAAAAATAATGTCCCCATAAAAATTACCATAAGCCTGCGAGCGCTGTACCTTGTTGGTATTCATAGCCGCTGCGGCTATCGGATTAGGGTTATAAGTATTGGCTACCGTTTGGCCCGGGGTTGGAATGGCGCCTATGCTGCCGTCCGGATTAACCGGGGCAACATTCGGCGGAAGATTAAGCGTTGCATTGATCAGATCATAAACGCTGGCATTGACATTTTCTTTAATGCCTGAAAACGTTAAACTGGTTCCTATTTTTAACCAGTTGGTGGTTTTATTATCCAGATTAACCTTAAGTGCAGTTCTTTTAAAGTTGGAACTTAAAACGGTACCATCCTGAGTTAAATAACTGCCGCCAATGTAATAAGTTGTCCGGTCATCACCACCGCTCACAGATAGATTGGCATTGTACATACCCGCGTTTTTAAATATAGCCCTTTGCCAGTCTGTACCTGTACCTAAATACTGGGGATTTACAAAGTCGGGATTAGGTGTAGCACCTGTAACGGTAGCCCTGGCATTTAAAAACGTGGCATATTGCTGTAAATTCATCATCGGTAAATATTTTGGTACCTGCTGAACTCCATAATAATTATCGAAACTTATTTTAGGCGCCCCCGCTTTACCCCTTTTGGTGGTAATGATCACAACGCCATTGCTGCCCTGCGAACCGTAAATTGCAATAGCCGAAGCATCTTTTAACACATCAATTGAGGCAATATCATTGGGATTAATAGTTGATAGCGGATTATCACGAGTACCGCTGTTACCCATATATACCCCTCCGGTGGATGAAGGTTGCCCCGGCGGAATAATAACCCCGTCAATAACATATAAGGGATCGACACCGGCATTGATGGAGCCCAAACCGCGCACCTGGATGGATACACCCGCCCCTGGCTGGCCTGAGTTTTGAATAACACTAACTCCCGCTACCCTCCCCTGCAAAGCTTGATCAAACGTGGTAGATACCGCTTTTTCAATATCGGAAGAAGATATGGAAGCAATAGCCCCAGTTAAGTCCTTGCGCCTTGCGGTACCATACCCAATTACAACAACTTCGTTTAGGGCATTGGTCGTGTTCGTAAGCGATATGTTGATGGTATTGGCAGCTGTAACCGTAACCTCACTCGATTTGAAACCTGTAAATGAAAAAACAAGCACATCACCGGTTTTGGCATCTATGCCATACATGCCGCTTGCATTTGAATTTGCAACGACCGCTGTTCCTTTAATTTTCACTGTTGCCCCCGGTAATGGCTGTGAATCATCAGCACTGGTTATTTTACCGACAATACGGTGGGTTTGTGCAAAGCTGGTAAAAGAAAAAAACAACGTAATAATAAAGAGCCAGCAACGGGCCGTTGTTCCTCTTTTTGAT
>Ga0105239_10003001_pt1 | contig 21043 bp, 26 predicted proteins | sample KBSC44metaG_FD_92761 | JGI IMG/M metagenome (GOLD analysis project Ga0105239, IMG submission 92761) | Corn rhizosphere microbial communities from Kellogg Biological Station, Michigan, USA - KBS C4-4 metaG | ecosystem: Host-associated > Plants > Roots > Rhizosphere > Soil | place: Michigan, USA... | reverse complement strand
CTTTACCTTTTCCTTGGCTAATTCGTAATCAAATGGTTCTGAAGGTGGTGGGACTTTCTTTTTCATTTTTACTGTGTTTAAAGTTAAGAATTTAACTCTTGACACAGTTTATTTTACACTCTCGCTAACTCAAATTCGATATCGACAAAATCTACAATTCGGCATCTGAAAATCACCAAAACCGGCAGATTCGGTAGCTGCTATTAGATGCGCGATTTGCGATTATTACAGATTATTTGCTATGAGCTTGGCTGAAACTAGAAATCGTCAATGTAATCGTCGTTTGGGCTCGGCCAATTTTTTTTGACAGCTTCAAATATTCTTTCCACCCACTCTTCATCTTCCGATGCATCTTTACCGACCCAACCGTTAAAAGCGACATTAGATTCAAGTCGAAATAAAATCCCGTCAAGATCTTCGGTGCCGACCGACGTAGAAATAAACAAAAATCCATCGGTTGTCACCCTAAATTGGGTATCAATAGAATCATCTCCTGAAGCTATTAACTTCTTGACATTTTCAAGAGTAAAATCCGAGGGGTCATTTAAATTGATTTTCATATTATTACATTTTTAAATACATATTCCTCGCCAACCATTATTCAAAAAACGGCGCGCATTTCTACCAACACATCGAAGGCTCACTTTTAACTCACCGAAAAAACAGCTGGGCTAGGATATGTAAATGTCCTAACCAGGCGGGCATGTCAAGAGATATTAGCATTTTTGTTTCGAAGATTTTGAATCAGTGGTATAATTGCCTCCGTCTTGGTTGCTTTGACGAAATTGTGGTTGCTGTAATGTTCAACTAGCACGCCGCACAGGAGATACTGGACACCTTCGACGGCTGGCAGATCGTAACGAGGGATATACCATAAGCCGCCACCGCTGATACCTATTGGATCTGGAGCCATGTTCAATTCTTTACGCTCAATGAAAGTGCTTTTTCGCTGATTGTAGCTCAGCAGAAGACTCACGGAATGGTTGACATTAAGTTTTGTACAAACTTCAGGAGATGCCGACTGGGATATATGAACTAAAGGACTATAACGGACCTTTCTTTTCTTATTGTCAATTCTCGTACCGCTGTTGGGATACCCTACGATAAGATAGTCTGTTTGATGTTTAATATTGTCATTGAGCATGACTTGGCAAGTAGCATCAATAAACGCATATGCCTTTGATACAGCCTGCACAGATTTGTCGGACAGTTTTACCACTGCAACATCAATACTGTCAGATTCGCCTCTTTGAATGGCTACCAAGCCTTTTATCAAATGGGGAACCCCATTTTCATCGAGGATACTCACCTGGATCGTTTTTCCGCCCTGTGAAAGACAGTGTGCTGCAGTAATGAGATAGTGATCACCTTCAATCTTTAGGAGAACAGCGCTGCTGTGGGCAATCAAATAGGAGGTCCTATCGGCGGACCATAAAAATAGTTTGGGCGTAGATCGGATGATTTGGCTCGCAGCATAGGTATAGAGGCGGTGAATCCACGCTTCCTGCTCGTGTATCATCTTTTACATTGTATTAGCAATTCCTTGCAATAAAACATCACGCTTGAACTTTTCAAAGTCGAACTTATTAATTCTTGTGTACACAAAAGTGCAAATCGGAAAAACCTGCCGCCGTTCTTCAATACGTCTGTACTATCATTTTTCTGTCGGCATCTCAAAATCCAGAAGTTCCCGAGGATGAATGCCTAACCCGTCCGCCAGCTTGAAAAGGGTTTCGAGTTTTAAGCCGCGCTTCGCCAGTTCAATATCACTAATCTTCTTGTGATCAATTCCACTCTGCGCAGCCAATTCCCTTAATGATTGTTTCCTTTCTTTTCGCAATTCGGCGATGCGCTGGCCGAATTTCTTCAATCTGGCTTTGCTAAGTTTATCCATGTATGAGGTTCAAAACGAGAAAGCTACGCGAATCTTAAAAATTTATTGGGGCACGATCGTACCCCAATTCAGAAGTTTCCCTATCTTTGGAGTGATTTCAGGCAAATCCGCGTATTTCCATACAGGAAAGAATGCCTTAAACTATATTTGCGACCTTCTTTTTAGTAATAAAAGCAGTTCGCTATAAATCTCGATCAGAAAACCGCCAATTTTTCAACAGTTGAGATGATAGTGAAGAGCCCATTCTATATTGACGATATAGGGTGGGCCCCTATCAGCTTATCAACTGTGGGCGCTTGGCGGTGCCTCTGATCGGTAAGACGGGGCCCGCCCTATATGTTTTATTGGCGTTCTCCGTTTGCGCAGAGTAACACTTTAAATCGAACGCCCCATGTCTCACGTCCAACAAAACAGCAAATTCTACGAGCGCCCTCTTTTTCTTTCAGAAGAGGAAATGAAAGTTCCGATTTCAGTGATCAAGAGATTCTTTGAAGATTTTGCCCTGAGCGAAATTCGTGAGATTCATAAGCAAGCGGATCATGCTTGTCTGGCAACCGATTTCCCCCCGTTTGACAATGCCGAAGATAGAGATAGGCTACTCTATTATCGCAAAGGTGCCGAAAAGGTCCTGGAGGCGGCATTTCTGCTGAGCCAACAGGATAAACCTGCGTCACCGGCGATTTCGCCCAGGAGAGAAGCTCTCGAATCGCATCGGTCCTTAAATGGAGAAATAGATCTGAATGACCTTCAGACAAGAGTCGTGGATATTCAGCATAAAATGGCAGAAGTAGTGCAAATGGTTGTCGTAGCCTGGGGAAAGGCCGCCGAAAAGCTATAAGATCATCGTTTAAATTTTGTCCTTGCCATGGGAATCCTCGAAGAGATTGGTGTACTAGACCGGAGTCGACTGATCCGGATCAAACCCATCGGGCGCGCCGAACTTGCGTCGAGAGAATATCGACTTCTGTACAACGAAATGTTCGATTCAAAGTCAGTATTTACTGCTACTCTTTATTTCCTTAAGAGTCAGGACAGGGATCGCCCGGATGCCCTCTGGAAAATCGATGCTGCTGTTCGACGGATTGACGACGACTCATGTGAACGGAGCCAACCGTTTTACATTAACAAAAATGCCCCATTTTATACGCTAAGAGAAGCCTATAATCTTTTGCAGGGAAGGTATGTGTTAAAAGATCATCCCCTGAAGGCAGGGGGCGTTTTGCGGGCCTGGGCTCATCTGGATTTCGAGCACACTTACTTTAGCGGTAACTATGCAACCAATCTGTATAGAGGAGGACGGAATTATGATGTTAGGACTGCGCTGCAGAACGAGTTCTCCGATAAAAAGCTTGATCCAGTTGCACTGATAACATTGGCTAATTCGCTTGAGCAAGGCAACCGGGAACGGACGACGATTCGCGGGGAAAACGGATCGGAATGGGTCTATGTTCAAGCGAACCCGAAGGACAGGAAAATAGATATTCTTCAACCATCGGAATAACATTTTGTCGGTATGATCAGGGAGGCACACAAGGACCGTATTGCTGAGTTTCGATCCGATCGAAACCTTCTGGACTATTCAGATACCCAAATCGCTGGCAGAATGGGGATCAATAAAGGCAATTATAGCAAATATGTAAATGGCCAGCAGCGGATCACCCGGTATTTTCTCACACTTTTCTACCAGGCTTTTGGCGACGAACTGAAGGCAATCAAGTTAGCCGCTGAGGTGGCGAACCCAACGGTAGCAGAAAAGTTAGAGGAAATCGCCCGAAGGCTTGACCATTTACAGCAGATCTGTGAGCGGCTTGTGGAAAAAAATATCTAAAATATATTTATATGTGCAATGAAGAAGTTTCCAAAAATGACAATCCGGAATCCTCCGATATTCAACATAAGGAGGCGTATCTGGAATCCCAACGACTTATCCAGGAGAGAAAGGAGGGCAACGTTAAGTATGACCGAATTTTCACGAAGAAGGAAGAACCAAAGCTTACATTTAAAAAATTAATAAGCGGGGAACTGCTTGCGATCCTTGGCAATTGTTATTATTGGAAACGGTACCCTGGTGAACCGCTCATTCTGTACGCCGAAAATGCCATTTCACGAAAACTGAAGCCTAAAGGGCTGGTGGAACTTTGCCGAATCCGAATTCCCGATGCTTGGATCGGTGCAGGCGGCTTTCGAATTGATTGGCCGGAAATTGACGGCAAGAAAGAAAGCGACCCTACGCCCATCCTGATATCCCTCTATCTGCATTCCACAGATCCCGCATCATTTGACCGCTTTGTTGCCGGGGAAGAGGCGTCAGCTTATTTGGCGTCCCTCTTTTTTGATGGTGAGAACGCAGCTCTATTGGCCGACCTGGCAGAAGAACGCTTCGATGGGATAGTATGAACGATTATAAAAATAACTGGTAGGGTTAAGCTCACAGGTGAGCCTGAAGATTGGTAGCGATCCGGCGCGGCAGCGCCGGATTTTACTTTTTGGAAAATGAAAAAGCCCGGTGTATTGCCGGGCCGCCCTAATCAGCTCCATAACCATTAAACCTTATCTTATTTGATATAAACATAAACCATTAGGAAGAAAATAACAAAATTTCGTAGGACTCCTTTGATTGGCTGATATCCAGTCCGGATTTTTCCTCCATTCGAAAATATCCCCAAAGACGAATTTGCTCCTGCGGCCGGACCAATCTAAGGAGGCCTGCGAAATGGCAAAGTCGGATCTGCTGCTGGGATCGGTTCCATTGCTGCCCGGCTGCGGCAGCGTATTCGGAAGGTGGCAAGCCGGCGGGATACTTCCTCTTCAAGGCCTCGAGTCACTTGCCATGGTCATTAACAGCCCGCTGCAAAGCCTCCTGCATCTTTTTCCGACCTCCAGGCCCGAGAGTCGTATCCAGCCGGTTCCAGGCGTCCAGGTAAACCTCATAATAATACCTCCGCTCGCCGATCTGGGAAGAGGATTGTATGTACTCACGGCCTAGCGAAAAAATAAAAGCAGTGGCAATAAATGCGAATCCCCAGGGGATCAACCGACCAAAAACGATCTTGTAATACTGACCAGCATTGGTCTCAGGGAAGAGCAAGAAGCGCCATTGACGGACAACCGTCTTGGGCTGATCCATCACGATCCTGGTGATCCGCCCCAGGAAATCGGTTAGAATGCCTTGGATGGGTCCGGTGTCCGCTGGCGGCGCAATGATCTTTTGGTCTTCCAATTTTTGGCCAAAGCCATCTACCTTTTGGCCCGAATCCTTGACTTCCCTGGTCAGGTCCTCGATCTGTTTATTGGTAGTTTGTTGCTCTTTCAGATTCTCATTTAGAGCGTCTTTTAATACTTGTAAATCCATATCCACTTGTTTTAATGTTATCGACGAACTCCTTTCCTTTTCTGTCTCCGGCGGCGCTCTTCCTCGTCATCCCAGGGATCTGGTCCCCCACCTCCACCGCCAGTGTAAACCGGCTTCATCAGGTCGCTTACTAGTTTTGGCAGGCCTCCCACAGGTCCGGAACCGGACTTGGACGATAGCGATTGTCCACCTCCGAACCCGCGTTGCTGGCCATAGCCAATCTTGGTTTTGGACTGTCCCTTTCGGATCGACTCTTTGAATTGTTGCTGGCGTTCGACCCTTTCCTGGAACAGCAACCGACGATTTTCAGCCAGGATCTTCTCGATGGAGGAAAGGGAGTAACCGACCTCGCTGCCTTTAATGCGAACCTTCTTGTCGTCCTCAAAAGCGATTCCCCTACCCTTATCCACCTGGTAGCCTTCAGCAGTGATCCGCTTTTCGAACTCCGGAAAATCCCGGCAACCTTTGAGCGCACCGGCAATCTTTTCTTTCAACCGCTCCTTACGTTGGTCCCGCCGGGGCGTCTGGCGCTCTTTCGGGGAAAGGAAACGGCGAGGACTTTGCACTTCCTGTAGATGGTATTTCTGTTCCATCCGGCGGCAAAGCTGTGCCATTCGGAGGTAGCTGTTGGAGTCACTAGCCGTTTTGCCCTCGAAGCTGATCCTGTTGGCGACAATATGAATGTGGGGTTGCTGGGTGTCCTTGTGCAGGATACAGACATATTGGTTCTTGTCGAACTGAAATTCTTTTGCCGCTTCCCGGGCAACTTCTCTCCATTGTTCATTGGTTAGCTTGTCCCCATTAGCCAGCCGTATCGAGAGGTGAAATACCGGCTTTTCGACATTCTTGTTGAGCCGGCGCACCTCCTTGAATTGTTCTGAGAGTTCATGCTTATCACCAAAGCAATAATTATATCCCAGCACCTCAGCCCGGTTCTTGTGCGCCAATCCATCCTCCTGTGATAGCTTCGCCTTCTGTTCTTCGGAGAGATCGCGCTTATCTTCCAGGCAATAGCTGAGACAGTGATAAGCAGATTTCCCGGTAAATACTTTCCCGATCATTTTAAATAATCGATTATTGCTTTTGATGCTTGTACAACCGTTTTCACATCGTTGAAAAGTTCGGCGCGTTCAAGCGCATTCAATTCATCCCCCCGATTGCGTTTGTGAGCGATCTGGTTGATATTCGCCGCCGCATGGTTCAGGGTGCCGCGATACTGCAAAACGTCTTTCGGAAGAACTCGTTCAATCCTATCGATCTTGCCGGTCAGGGCTATCTTTCTCATGTATTCAGAGACGGAAAGACCAACGGATCTTGCCCTGGCTTCAATGGCTTTTCGCTCAATGAGCGTACACTTGACGCCTAGGAGCTGGTCCATCTTCACGGCCTTTTTAGGCCGGCCACCTTTCTTTCTATCGTCATTTCTTTCTTCCACAAAAATGTTTTGAAGCGGTTTTCCGAATGCGATAGCATGAGGAAAACCGTCTACCCGAACGCGGAGCGTGAGGGGAGCCAGCGTTTCGGTTATACCGAAACATAGCTGGCTACCCGAACTCCACAGAGACCCGCCACCAGGCGACGCCCGAACTATGTCAGAGACCTCGATTCTAAAGGCACCACCACCGGCGAGTCCTTGTCAAAAAATAGATCATTCCTGGACCTTGGCACCATCGTCTCTCGGGGTCTTCCGTTTGCGCCCGGTCTCCGTGCTCTCCTGTGTAACAGGAGAATTTTTTGCTGCTTCCTGGCCGAATACCTTCGGATCAAGACCATTGTACCGCCGCAGTCCTGCCTTCAAGTCCATCCACAATTGAATGTTGAAATCCGCCAAATCCATGAGTTCATCCACTGTTAACTTGTGGGGATTGGACAAACCACCAGAACCTTTTCCATCGGGTTGTTCCTCGATAAGTGACAAAATGTTCGGGGCATAACCCTCGCCGATCTCCAATGATTTGCTGATGGCAACGCTACTGCCAAAGAGTTTGATCTGCTTTCCGCTGCTCAGCTGCAGGGTTCTTCTTTTTAAGTCCGCCACGTTGTAAGTTTTTATTTGGTTAAGAATATTTTATAATTGATCGCGTGCCGTCAACGAGACCGACCCAATCCACGATTACTTTTTCGTGAGCCAGGTGCATTTTCATACACCAACCATTCGTTCAGATCCTTATGCTCTTTGTAATAGTCGCTTCGATCGATGAATTTATCGGCAGCCCAACGCAACGCCTTTCCGGTAAACGTCCTGCCGGAATGATCCCGGTCCAGCATCAAATGAATCCGATGGTGTTGCTCCATCAAGGGGCGGCTCTTTTGAAAGAATGCCAGAGAATTGAGGACGAGAAAATTGGTGAAATCACTGAGGATCTTGGGGTTTAGTGTTTGAAAGGACAGGAAATTGAAGAAACCTTCAAATACGGCGATCTCCCCGGCACCGGTATTAAAAAAGGTAATGTCCTTGGGAGAGCTGCTGCCCTTAAAATGCTCATTGCGCAGTTCGAAGCCGCCGGAACGGTTCGGGAATCCAATGGCCATTTGCCGTTTGCCATGCAGGGAAAAATCGACCTGCTGGCAATATTTGGCGGCAACCGGGAGCGGAATCCCTCTCCTTTCCAGGTACCGGATCAAAGATGGGAAAGCCAGGGGCCGGACGTCCAAAACGACGATCTTGCCGGGGGCGCTCTCTTCCTTTTCACCCGCCCTCGGTTGTAAGGGAACACGAACCTGCCCAAAGGCCGCGGGGATTATACCGGCATAGACAGAAAGCCGCTCCAGCAGCTGGGAAACCGTGCACCTGTGGTACCGGATACCAAAGTCGATCAGATCGCCACCTTTCCCGTCTCCGTGGTCATACCACAGGTTTCGGCGATGATCCACTTTAAAAGATGGGGTCTTTTCCCCCCGGAAGGGAGAGAGATACCAATAGTCCGGCCCATGAACCTTTTGCGGATGGTAACCCAGGAACGCCAGGTAGTCCACCAGATTGATTTGTTTGGCCTTTTGGCAATTAAAAGACATGTCCATACCGGAAAGATTTCAGGATTGCTAAGGTTGCTGTTGGTCAATGTCTTGGTCTTGAGCTTTCCGGTAGGATTTCCGATGGTTCCTTTTCACATAGTCCATGACTTCGGACCGGATAAAATAGACCCTTCCGCGCTGCTTGTGGCAGGGTAAACCCCTGTTCATCCAGTCGTGGAGAGTAACCAATGAAATGCGGAAAATCCCAGCTATTTCCTTTCGGGTCAGCAAAGGTTCCTCGTGTGGGGATTCAGCGCGGGCACTTTTGGCCGAGGAATTTTCAAGGAATTCCTGTAACGCCTCCCGAATCCACCGGCGGAAGTCGTTCTCATTTGGAATAAAAAAGCTATCCATAAAAGTGAGTTTTATGGAGGCAATATCCGTTAGAAATCGTCCTTAATCAATGATGGATGGCCCGTGTATTTTAGAAAGCTGAATGCTACTGGATTACGGCGGGTGAAAGAAAAGGGACTAATAAAAAAAGTCTTCCAGTGCCTCCGTAAGGCGCTTAATTTTGGGATGATTCGGCTTTAAACGTGCGGCTTGTTGGCCGACAGTCCGTTGAAGAGTATTGATCTTGTTACCCCCAAACGCCTCAAAATGAAGGTGGAGAATGGCAGCAATATCGGTTGCGGTAAATGTCTTGAACAATTGTTCAGTACGAGCCTGCCCTTGGGGTGACCTAACTTGCTGCAGCAGGATGAACAGCTGAACTAGTTGATCCTCGTGGTTACGATTATTCAATTTAATGTTTCCCGTTGTAAAAGAACCGGTCAATTCCCGAATGCCCGATTCGGCTTCATCCAAAATCTGGTTCACTTTTTCCTGCAAAAGAAGGGAAAAGCCCTCGATGCGCTTGTCTATTTCCTCTGGCGAAGCCGAAGATTGTTCCTGAACTATTTCTTTGACCCCTTTTTCAATTTCGCTGCGAAGGGTCGAATTCTGGCGGATTTGCAATTGAGCTTTCTTGTCGGCAACCCATTCGAATGCCGACACCATGCGCGCATTTTTGGGGCTGTACTTCAACCGCTCGGAAAGCTCATAATGTAGAAATGCCAAAAAGTCTTCCTTATCGTCATAAGGAGAGAAATGGAATTCCAGGTATCGAATGATGTCATACCCGGTATATTCATTGAGTTTATTGAAAATCTCGTTTTTGTATCGAAGCGCAAAAGGCTCTTTGGGAAAGTACAGAAACAGGTCGTTCTGGTATGGCCCGATCCTGTATTGGAAATAAGGTACAAAACCGCCTGGTTCCAGAGAATATCCTGACCGTCCGCCAAAACTTGCAAGGACGTTCCGGACGAAAATGTTAGAGTACAGCTTTTGTCGCCAGTTCATGGGATGGTATTTAACTTATGCAAGGCAAGGTGACGCAATAATATGACCGCCATTTATTTCAGCGCCTATAACGGCGTTATTTACCAGCTTTTTCGTATTTTCATGTATTAAATTAGGGAAAATATGGCGACTATTATCAAATTACCCCGTCAAAGAAAGCGCAAGTCCGCCTTGAATAAAGAAATCAAAAAGTACGACACCCCCGGGCGGAACCCCGAAAAGGCTATCGATGGCATGTATGGTTTATGGGAAGGGCAAGATATCTCCATTGAAAAGATTCGCGTAGCAAAACGGCGTAAAAAATGGTAGTCGTTGACGCGGACGTAATAATAGAAGTATTACGAAAAAATCCTGCCGTAGCGTCCTACCTTAGAAATGATATCGGAGCCTTTAATATCGTACTTTCTGCAATAACTATTGCTGAAATCCAGCAAGGTGCCACTAACAAAGAAAATCTTCAGCAGATCAATCGCCTCTTAAAACAATATATCGTTCTCCCGATCGATCATCATATCTCAAATATATTCAGTTCATTAGTCCAAAAGTACGTTCTTAGTCATAATACGGACATCGGCGACACGCTGGTGGCTGCTACTGCCCTTTATTATCAATTGCCACTTCTGACCATGAACCATAAGCACTACAAGCATATTCCGAACCTTCAATTAATTCGTCACAACCTCAGGCCCTTGCATGGAGGCAGCTCACTCAAGAATTAGAACAGGGGCGGCCGCTCCCCAAAATTAGAAAGCCTCTCTAATTTTTTTGATTTCATATTCCAGCAAGCCCGCCGCTCTTAACCTCTGATCGTTCAACTGATTTATATACATTATATTTTGTTCTGGCGTCTGATAATCCCTGAGAAAGATTCTTAATTTCCGAACAGCCGTGACCGGAATATCATATTCACATAAAGCTGAAAGGCCTGGCTCCAAAAACCCGTTCTCCATGCTTGAAGCGATGAATGTATAGTTCCCTGGTCGTAAATTATGCCTTGTAAATACGAACTCCTGCAAGTCCTGAACAACAGTCAACCATTTGGGCAATTTATAATCAAAAAAGGTTCTTGCTATTTGCAAAATACTGAAAGCCGCCGTATTGATTCGAACTTGCAAATCTGGAATCTTGTCAATCCAAAACTTCTGATTTATGGTATCATTAATTAATCCACCAATCGAACCATAATGACTATATCCTTGCGCGAAACCGGACAGCCAACGGGCAGATAAGTTACCAATGCCTTCAATTCGCAACCTTTTCTCTTCATCTTTAGCCAAATAATTCCATGCCAATTCTACCACTTTTGCCAAATGCTCATATGACGGAGGCGTACCGTTCCAGGATAGAAGCCCATGATAATATTGAAGGTTTCCTTCCAGTTCTGTTATTAGCTGCATCTGCCCTTCTATATTGATCGTTGAATGCCTTTTTACAATTTCCTGTACATCACTTGAAAGCTGACGAAAAGCACTAAGTTTGTTATTTAAAGCCGGCTTTATTTCCTCGCTATCGATCGCGAGCAATATCTCTAATGGAGCATTGTCTTGAGTCAGAATTGGAATGTCAACTTCGAAATCAAATTGCGGCGGCTCCTTCTCAAATCGTATAACATTCCCAATGTAATGCTTACGCATTCTTCCGGATCTGCCTGCAATATTTTTATAGTCAAAAAAATCAATTGGCTTGGTTCCCTTCTTTTTGTCAAATAGTATGACATTTTTTGCAGAAGTGTTTACACCCTCAATAAGAGTCGCTGTACAAAAGAGGTATTTTATTGATCCGCTGTTAAAGGCATCAACAATTGAACTTCCCAAGTGTCTTGGCAATGCGCCGTGATGGAATGCCACCGAATTTTGCAATGCATCGATCAGGGTCCAATTCCGGTGAATATTCTCTCTAATCCAATCACACATTTGGGCTATTTCGCTGGAAATTCGTCGCTGCTTGACGCCTTCGCTTTGTAAATATTGAATGAACCCCAAGGCAAGTTCGTTACATTTCGCCGGAGACGAAACATAGATTAGTGTAGGTTCATCGAGTTCAGACAGCTTTTTGAAAAGCTGCACTTTCTTGTCTTCCTTTTTTTGCTTTTTTCCTCCATCAGGTCCTATCATATTTTCATCTACCGCTACCGTTGCAAAATCCGTTCTCTCCCAGATAACTCCCAATTTTTCTTTAATTGCTGGAGGAATATCTTTAATCATAGGTCCAAGCATATAAAACCGGTTGGTATGTTTTAAAAGCTTATACAGAGCATGATTTAAGACGATTGCACGATCATCATCTCGTTCCATACTCAGTTTATAAAACTCATCAATGACAAAGAAATCGATAGGTGGAAATCTATCGTATTCCGCCACGCGTTCACCGGTAAACAAAAACACATTGCCGGTTTCGGAAGAAGGGTCCTGAGATGTTGACACCAAAATCTTATAATTTTCTTTATACTTCGATAGTTTTTTTCTGGTTTCATCTAATAAGGCAAGGGTGGGCTGAATAATTACAATGTTTCGATATAATTTGCTTGCAACAACTTCTTCTATGAGTAAGCTTTTGCCATAGCTGGTTGGTGCGCTTAGTATAACAGGTCTTTCTCCGGATAAAGCCAAACTGATCGGCAATTGTTCTTCATGAAAATAGACCCCTTCTAAATTGTTGGATCTATGACATTCGTATCTCAATAAAGATCCAGCGTTCAAAGTTCCAGCGTCAACGTAAGGATACAATCCCGCGGCTACCAATAATTCATTCCACATCGCAACGGTATTCTTATCCACCCTATTTGCCTCAATGGCATCTTTTGTTCGTATTATCAGATCCCGTCCAAACTTTTCGGTCTCTTTATTTCGAAGCAATCTGGCAGATAACTTTGCCAAGTCAAAGCTATCTGAGTAATTAATCTCCTTTCCTCTACTAATAAATTCTCTGGCAATGTCATAGTTGGGAAAGTTCATATTGATTGCATTGCTTTAAGGCGTTTGTGTAGTTCCGAATTTAGAATGTCCTTGTCTGGCACGGGCATTAGGAGTAATATAATTTCAATATTCGCTACTGTTTTACCCTGCTGAAAGAGTGCGTTCAACTCATGACATTCTGCATCAAAATCTTTGAAATACTCTTTTGTATTGTCAGAATGTTTGGAGAAAATGCCACTCGAATATGTACAAACCATCGGTATAACTATGCTCTTGAAAACTGTGTCGAGCTTTTGATGCTTATCAAGCAACTGCCTCCAATGATCAATCTCAACCGCATCGGAAGGTATTTTCCGGCTGATGAGATTAAACTGCTTTCGCATGTAGTCTCCTTGAACGTGCTTTTTTATGTCCCCAATTAAATCTCTGATGCCGGCTTTCCCAGTTTTATATAGCTTTGATTCTCCAAGCCATAATTTTTTCTCGTCACCATTGACAGTCACCTGGACGCCATCAAAACCATGTCCCGGCACATTTGGCGAATCTTTGAAATAGATCGTACTTACCAAGGGAATCGTATTGTGAAAATCGCGTAACAACAGATGCAGTATTAGCTCTCCAAATTCACCGCGCTTTTTGAATTTGTCGGTATCATAAACGGTGGAGGCGGCCTCTTTCAATCGATCTACTATATCAGCTTGTGCAACACAAGTGCCCTCATGAAATCCGAATGCAAATTCAGGGATTACTTTTCTGATAACATCGACCAGAGGTTGCAACCGAAACTCCTTTTGATCAAACCCGATGTGGTAGGCTTTTAAGCCGTTAATGCAGATTCTTTCATCAATCACTTGTTCAGATTTGAACGGTCTTCTTTGGGCCATTAAAAAAAATTGGAGTTAGGAAATTTTCAACTACATAGGCCCTTAAAGATCAAAGGATAGACCGAATGCCAAAAAATCGTGATGCCTAAATAATATTTTTACTTAAGCCAGCATAAGTTGTTGATTATCCAATAAACAGTTGCAAAAACTATTTCTTTTATCGAAAATGGCAGTCGCCGCTGAAAAAACGATTTAGCAATGCAATCGCTGTGACAAATTGACATCGAAACATCTCTTATCACCGCATACGAATAGTCGAAGCATATAACCATCCGTCATGAATTCTAATGATCATACTTGAAATCAAGTAGGCTTGGGCAAATTCATCTTTCACGTCTTTTTCAAAGCTATCCTGATAGTTTTCTGCCGTCCATCTGTCCGTAGGACCGACCGATTCCCGAATAAATTCGGTATTTACTCCTGCCATATCAAAACCTTTAAGAAAGTATGCCGGGAAACTATAATCGAAACCTTTTTGGATATCCTCAGGAGCATTGCAATAATTCTCATGAGAAGATTGGTGAATAGAATAAGCTCCTTTATTAATGTGTATCGGCGCATAGGATCTCTACCCCTAGCGATAACCCCTTTTCGCGAACAAACGAGTAAAAAACACCGTGTATCATTTGGATGGAAAGAGTTAATATTGTCTTTATGGCGGACGAGAATTACGACCTTAATAATATTTTTGAATTTAAGGGCATTTTCTGGATTCCCGGTAATGACAGTAATCAAAACACAGGTACACTACACTATAGCACCGAGGATGGCCTCGAACTTGACCTTTTCGGTAGTTTCGACGAGGAACTGGATAATGCGTCTACCGCAAATACCATAATCCTCGGCTTTACAGAAAATGGTAAGAAGATCACTCTTCTTAATTGCAGAGAGTTTTCTCATTCTACGAGTTTGCCGGGGTTTGAAACATCTAAGGTAGCTGCCCTATATTGTTTTATTGGCGAACATTTCTCTAGTGCGGACGATATCCTCTTCGACAGTCTCCAGGTGGAATATCACGGCCTGGGTGCTTGGTTGGACATCTATGGATTTAAACGGCCTACGTATCAGAACGATCCGAACTCAATCACATTACAATATGAGCAGCCGCCGGCAATAGAATTTGACCTTGTAGATGGATGGAAGGTCAAGATCGATTTCAGTTATTACGCTCCTTTTGAGGGTTTCATCCCGCGCTTGAAAGCCGTCATCGAGCAACGCCCTGAATTCATTTTAACGCCACCTTCGAAATCTTCTTATTTCGCCTTCCGCGACCGAATGGATCGATTCACCCACTTTCTGACTCTTTGTTATTTCGCTGCACCAGGAATAGCCAATGTGATTGGCAACATCAATAATCCTGAGCCCGAAAAACTGGAACTGCCAGTAAATCCGATAACGATTATATTTCGTTCGACTACTATCTCCCACCGAAGAAAACGCAGCAATCGAAGGGACTTTCTACTCACCTATACTGATATGGCTCGCGCTTTTCAAAAGATCGTGCAGCACTGGTGGCGGCTTGAGGTGATAGCCGAGGCGTCCTTGGATATCCTTGTCGAGTCTTTGATGGAGAGGACTGCCCCGGTCGAACTGCGTTTCCTGATCCTAGTCCAGGCTTTAGAGAACTGGCATCGCCGTCTTAATGATGCCCATCATGCCGACCCTGTTGCTCATAAAAAGCGAGTAAAAGAAGTAAAAGATGCCATCAAGCAAAGTTACCCGGAATGGCCCCATCATAAATGGCTGCATGAGAAAATCGGCTATGACCACGGTCCAAATTTACAAGCCAGGCTTGAAGATATCGTTACTGGTATACCAGATATGGTACGGTCAGCACTGCTAGACAATGAGCCGAATTTTATATTACGGGTGAAAGACAATCGCAATTATTTTACCCATTACGGTGAGCAACTCGAAGAAAAGAAAGCTCCGTTGTCGGAACTTCTAGTGCTGTCGCAAAAACTCATGCTGATCTTAATCATCTGCATCCTTAAAGAATTAGGGTTGACTAACGACGAGATCGAAGCGCTCATGTTCACAAAAGGACCGATCCTTTTTAACCATCTGATCAGCTATGACGCAGGTAGCTCATATCGGGAAAAAATGAAAAAGGCTAAAGAGGCGAGAGATAAATAGAACGAATACAGAAATCAACCATACCTTTCAAACTTTTTCGGTTTGGAAACCGTTTGAAATTAAAATTGATATTTTTTAACCACATCCACGACTTTGCCACTAATGACAAAGTTATCCTCGGCATGAAGAAAAATGGGTGTGTAATCTTGGGTAGACTCTGAAACCAGTGCTATCCTCGAGTAATTTTTTTCAATCCGGAATTTTTTGACTATCGCCAGTCCATCGATGATTGTAACAATATAGTCACCGTCACGCGGTGATGTATTTTCGCTGTCAACTATAATAAAATCCCCTGCGTCAATGTTTTTGCCTTGAATATTTGCCCTGTTTAGCGAATTACCCTGGGCTTGAACAGCATATAAACCTTGCTTATTGTTTATAAGACGCTTTGATATCTTCAAGTAACCTTCGATGTTCTGATCGGCATAAATAGTCATGGGTCCACAATTGGCCGCACCGACTATGGGAATGGAAACAAATATATCCTCCGAGCTGATCGCTTCCGTTAGTCTTATAATTTTTCTTGCCGAACGGTCATGCAGGATAAACCCCTTGCGCTCAAGCTGACTCAAGTGATGTTTCACCTTTTGCGGCAATTTTTCGCCGACGAGTGTACCGATCTCCCGGAGGGTCAAAATTCCAATATTTTGAGAATCAATAACTTTCAACAATTTCTCTTGTAGCGAATGCATTAATAACCTTTTGACAAATGTAAGGATGTGGATAATTGTTTGATAACTTTAAATGTTGACACACTTGACAAATTTTAAAAAGAATTAAATTACATTAAATTTTCTTTTCATGAATCCGAAACACACTACTCATCCATTGGCGTCGCTAGCCGCCAAGACCCTTCAGGACCCCAATGCTTCTGAAGTAGCAAAAAGTCTGGCAGGATCCGCTCTTTCGCAATCTGACAAAAGCAAGGAAACCGGCAAAGCAATGGAAACGTTGGCCTCAAATGTTCTCAGTAGTCCAAAGTACTCGCCGCAGACCAAAGAGCTTGCCGGCACCGTCTTATCGCAATCAGATAAGAAACGCTAATCCATCGCGGATGATGCATCTAAACGGCAGCAGCCGCTGGGATGCTTTTTGTAAATTTGAAAGTCAGCATCCAACCTCGATATTGCTCAAACTAGAATAGATGATGAAACGGCGATATATATTGAGTTCTACACACACAGATAGTCACGGGCACAAAATGGCTAAATCAGCCCTTGACGGGGCTGTAGAACAAATGAATGGCCCCAGAAAAATGAGGCTTGGTTTGGAGCACATTCGAACTTTTCCACCTTTCGGTATCGTAGCGAACGGAGAGGTATATCAAGGGGAAGACAAAGAATACTATTTAGCTGGGGATAATATCTTTTTCGACAAGCAGGAAAGTCTTGTTTTGGAAGATGGGATGGAACTAATCAAAGAATCGTTTTCACTAGGTAGTTATCCTTTTATTGAATGTGAATTGGAGGAATCCAAAGAATTGGAAATTTCCACTGATCCTGTCAACTACAAAAAGATTGCCGATATCTTCGATATCTTCAAAGCAGCCAGGGAAGAATCTGGAATGCAATTTAAATATCATTTTTTTGGCAGGAAATCCGATCTCCCACATCCGGAAACCATAATAACGATCACTAGCATTGTAGCCTTCGCTTTAGGACTCGGAGCAAAAAAAATTCCCGAAAAACTGGGCGATGCAGCAGGCGAAGACTTAGCCAACTTCTACAAGCTTGTTTCCCGTTTGGCGATTGACACAATAAAGAATGTCATACCCGCAAATAGGCCTATTAACTTTGTCGTCTCATATCCCAATCCCGATTGCATCGTAGAACTCGTAATCACAACGCGCAAACCGGACGATGTCTTAAATGCACTGACCGAGGAAAAATTGCAAATCGTCCAAACCAAAATCGAGCAGCTAAAGAAACTGAATGCCGAGAAAATCCAATTTATTTTCAATGATAACCTCAACTGGGAATTCAACTACCTGCTCACTCAAAAAGGCGAGGTTATTGGTACAAAAAAATCGTTCAATAAGCGCAACTTACTCTACAATCAGATATTGCAAGCCCAGGAGGAGCGGGAAGTAAATCGTGAACTTTAAATGCCTTAATGCAATCTAAAATCTATTCGGCATCTGCTTCCGATGCTGCTTTATTTTCATAGGGAAAAAAGGTTAATAATCGTCCAGATGGCTCAATATCAACATGGTAATAGTTGCCATATAGATACACGGCCCTTCGCCCGGATCGTCTAAAGTTGTTGCCTGGATTATTTTTAAAATGGTCCTGAATTTCAGTCGACTGCGATTGGATAACCAATTTTATTACCTCTAGTATGTCATCGTATTTGTATTGCAAGACGCTCTTTCCGGCGAACGCACCTCCCACCTGCGCTTCGGTTACGTGTCTGCAATAAATGTGTAAAAAGCGCTCTAAATCAAGATAGATCAGTTTCCCGCCGAAAAGAAGTATTTCTTCGTCGAATTTGTGACACGCCTTTCTTGCGTTGTTGACCTCGTCGCCAAATGCTTTTGCAATTGTTTGCATTTTCTCACCTGACCTTTCGAATTCGGCGGTAATCATTCCTTCCTTAACAAAGTACCTTTCGGATATAGCTGCCGCAAATTCTTTTATTTCATCGTCGATAATAACCAAGTCATCATATTTTGTTTTTAACTCAAAATATCTGGCGTCTTTTGGATCGTGTGTCAGATCAGCGAAGGGGCCTTCTTTCGTATTAACCGAGAAGTAAGTTGCCAAGCCAAAATATAGATTGACCTCCTGAGGAGATAGTGAATCTTTTCTCGAAGCTCTCCTGTCCAGGAAACCGAACATAAGCCGATTCCCATCACCCCGTTTGACGTGCATATAAAGGGTTCTTGGGGCCGGTAGTTCGCGGTTTCCAACTTTGGTAAATGCATTTGTTCTCGGTCCGTTCATGGACAATATCTCTATTATATCGCTGCACGGCACACCGTGTCGCTCAGCTTGTTCATATTGATCTGGCGTAAGATCAATAGCCGGTGATGGTAATATTCTAACTAATTCGTCACTTCTAGGTATTGTATCCGACTTTAGAGCTTTTTCCAGCGCTTCTCGTTCCTCTTTCGAATAAATAATGTCCCCCATTAAATAGCTCCCGAAAATCTCGTAAGACTTGGATCCCGGTGCAAACTGGATATGGATATTGATGTCATATCGCCCAAACATCGCATACAGCTCTTCGTAGGAAAAATTCATGAATCTATTTTTTCTAAATTTACTGAATTTGACGGGGGCTTTGAACAAAAACTCCGGGAAGCCGATCAAGGGATAGAACCCCAGAAGTACGGGAAGATGTTAAATTAACCATTCCGATATGCAAATTTTTTCAGATGCTTTGTTACTAGCCAGGCCTAATGGAATTATTCGAGTAAGTTGGGGGCAGGCTTAAAGTCAGTCAGCTTCTGCGCAAACTGTTTCTTTACTTCCTTCTCAAAGCTATCCAAGTAATTCTCCGTCGTCCGCTTATCAGTATGCCCCAAAGACTCTTGGATAAATTCGGTACTTACTCCCGACCGTTTCAGGACCGTGGAGAAAGTATGACGGGAGACAATATTAGTGACTTTCTTTGTTATACCTAATTGGGAAGCAATAGCGCCCATACCTCGATTTATGAAAATGATCAGCTCTTTTATTAAGGTATACCGGCGCATCGGATTATCACCCTCCTCAATGATAGAGAATATGAAAGTATCCGGCCTCCTATTAGGATTACCATAGGTGCCAATGATCCGCCGTATGTCATCGTTGATATAGGCGGTAATAGTTTTGGGATTCCCCCTACCCGTCCTTTCAGTCTTGGCCCGGACAAAGCTCAAATATTCCCCATCGATGTTCTTATACTGTAGGTGGGCAAAATCTTTTGGATTCATGCCATTGGCAAAATAGCAGAAAAGCCAAAAATCCTTAGCTTTCCTTTCATCGGCCGTTGCGGGCTCGAATTCGTATATTTTTTGAACTTCGACCAGGTCCAGGGCCTTTTTGACGTTCCGGGATGTCGGCAGCTGATAGCGCCGGCGGCCGAAAGGATAACACTTGTCCCTCCGGATAATGCCGTTTTCGATAGCCTCATTAAAGACTGCTCTGAGTGACCTTAACTTAATGCCTACCGTTGTCCGAGACCGCTTTCGCTCAATAACCATCCATTGCTCGTACTGGTTAAGGTAGCTTACCGTTATCTCGGCAAACCGGACATTACCCCGGAATTTCTTCAGAGAATTATAGGTATCCTGGTAGTTCAAGGCGCTCCCGATCCGGCCTTCCTCCAGCAACCGTTTGATATAGGAAAGAAAGGTCAGGGAAATATAATCCTTATCCGGGTGGATCTCGTGAAGTATTGGGAATTGCTTCTCATAGGGGCGAATGTCGAATTCATACTTGCTTACGGCTATCGGTTCCTTCTTCGCTCGCCTTTGGCGAAATAGCCGGTTCTCGACTATGAAGTCCCGCTCGAATTCTTCAAGAGTAAACGGGTCGGCGTCCTCGATGAATTTGCCGGCCTCCCGCTCGATCTTCTTCAGCTGGCTTCGGATCTTCTGAAGTTCCTCGCTGATCCGCGGTGCGGATAATTTTTGGTATTCCCCTTCGGTAAGATCAAAAATGGTTGGGTAATACTCGACTTTGCGGTCAACCGTTACCCGCAATTTGAGCGGGTATTTCTGAGCTTTCTTTTGCCTCCTGGTGTCCAGGATCACGGCGATACTGACGGACATAACTGATTAAATTTTTCAGGTTCACGAAATCCCTCACACCAAAAATTTGCAAACAGATTTGCAAACAATCAGCCGTTAAACGCCCTTAATGAGGCGTCAATGAAGCTAGCCCTAAAAACTTAATCAATTGAAATTTAAACAGTTAGTTAAACTAAATAAAAGCACGATTAAACCAGAAAAAGAATCCAAGCGGGCTCAAAATCTGGTATTGGCAACAATGTGCAGGTTCGATTCCTGTTCTGGGCACTTGAAGTTCAAGAAGTTACAAAGGTCGCAAACACTGCGGCCTTTTTTCTTTTCAAAATTTGCAAGCAATTTGCCAGTGAAACGGAAATGGGTACACTCAAACCGCTTTGCTTGGATCGAAATGGATGATTGAAAGAACTTTTGTTTATCAAAGTTAACTCATTCGGAGCAGACAAGCACTGCTAGAGATTTTGTAAGCTCCCCCAAAAGTCGCCCGCTCAGGGTTAGAGAAAAATCTCTAACTTAAATGCGCAAACATGAAAAAAGTACGATTCACGGAGACCCAGATCATCTCCATCCTGAAGCAACAGGAAGCCGGCATATCCGTCAAGGATCTCGCCCGGGAGCACGGTATCAGCGAAGCAACATTTTACAATTGGAAAGCCAAGTACGGTGGTATGGAGGCCAACGAAATCAAGCGGATGAAGGATCTCGAAGAGGAAAATGCCCGCCTCAAACGGATAGTAGCCAATCTCACCCTGGAAATCGATGCAGTCAAGAACG
>Ga0105239_10003000_pt1 | contig 21043 bp, 19 predicted proteins | sample KBSC44metaG_FD_92761 | JGI IMG/M metagenome (GOLD analysis project Ga0105239, IMG submission 92761) | Corn rhizosphere microbial communities from Kellogg Biological Station, Michigan, USA - KBS C4-4 metaG | ecosystem: Host-associated > Plants > Roots > Rhizosphere > Soil | place: Michigan, USA... | reverse complement strand
CCCGGCGACACGGCGCTCTTCCCCGAGATGGACGGGCTCGTGCCGGAGCTGGACCTCGCGTTGATTCCGATCTGGGGCTGGGGGCCGACGCTCGGCCGCGGCGCGCACATGGACCCCGAGCAGGGCGCCGAGGCGCTTGCGCTGCTCCGCCCGCGCGTCGCCGTCCCCATCCACTGGGGCACGTACGCCCCGGTGCACCTGGGGCTTCGCCGGCAGCCGGCGTTCCTCGCCGAGCCGCAGGCGACGTTCGTCGAGGCGGCCGCCCGAGAGGCGCCCGGGGTCGACGTCCGCGTGCTCGCGCCGGGCGAGGCGCTCGAGCTCTAACCCGACGTCCCCGCCCCGAGCAAGCGCCCCTTCGCGGCGGCGTACTCCTCCTCGGTGAGCAGCTCGTCCGACCGCAGGCGGGCGAGGCGCTCGAGCTCCTCGACCTGCGTCGTCTGCTCGGTCGCCGCCGGCCGGCGGAACGGCATCGAGAGCTGCGGCCGTCCGGCCTCGCCGCCCTCGGCCTCGTACTCGGCGACGGCCTGGCGCCGCGCGACCTCGAACCCGGCACAGGCGAGCACGGCGAGGATCGCCGCGATCAGGAACCGCTGCAGCGGGAGCGCCCAGATCACGAGCAGAAGCACGGCCGCGAACACGCCCCACGCGAGGCCAGGGCGGGCAAGCCACGGCCCGAGCCAGCGTCGTGTCCCGGCGGCGCGCGTCCCCTCGCCGGTTACCCAGGCGCCCAGGGTGCCGATGATGCCGATGACCACGACCGCCCAGGCCGCCTCCTTGAGCCAGTCGGAGAGGATGTTCCAGAAGGCGCTGAGCGCCGGGCGCACGCTGTCGGAGTCCGTCAGGTTGTCGACGAGGTACGACCCGGCGACTCTGCGGATCACGAGGAGGGCGATGCCCGCGACGATCCAGCCGATCGCGATCGCGCGCACCTCCTTGCGGCGGCGGCCCGGGACGAGCCAGAGGGCGAGCGCCCACGCGAGGAGCGCCGGGACCCAGATCCAGTCAGCGACGCTCTTCAGGGCCTGCGTGAGGTTCTGGGCCGTGTTCAGCTGGTCGGACTGGAGCAGGACGATGCGACCCGCGTCCGGCGGGAGCTGCCCCGAGGCGTTGGCGAGGAAGCCGAACCGATCTCCCAGGCGCTGGACGAGCGGGTGCAGGTCGAGCACCACGTTCCCGCCGGTCGTCTGCAGCCGGGTCGTGTCGCCCTCGAGCACGCGGACGGTCTGGGACTGCGCGAGCGAGGCGGCGTTCACGAAGAGGCTCTGGACGCGCGGGCGCTGCAGCAGCTCGACCGCCGCGCGGTCGATGAGCTCGCGGGAGAGCCCGGCGATCGGCCCCGACAGCGCCTGGAGGTTCGGGGGGAGCTTCTGCTCGAGCTGCGCAGAGACGTCGACGTTCGCGTACAGCTGCTCGACCATCGTCTGGGCGAGCTGGTTCTGGATCGCGGGATGCGCGATCAGCTCCTGCGAGGTCGAGGCGAATGTCTCCTTGTCGAGCGCCTCGCGCTTCACCCAGTTCGAGAGCAGGCTGACGACGACGAGGATCACGCCGATCACGACGAGCACGCGCGCGAGGATGATGCGCGTGCGCGAGACCTTCGCGGCAGGTTCGGGTGCGGCCGTCACGTGGTCACCTCCGTGGTCGGGATCGTCTCGGCGGAGGAATCGCGGGGCTGCTCGCGCCATCTGCGCAGCACCTCGTTGACCTGTGCGGCGCCGATGATCGGCTCGTCGGGGAGCGGCAGGCCGCCGGGATGGAGGATGAACGGCTCCGTCTGCGGCCCGCCGAGGCCGCCGTGGAACGAGATCAGCTCCTCGAACGCGCAACCCTCGTCGACGTCCGGGTCGTAGAACGAGCCGACCATGATGTCGGCCACGTTCGAGAAGCCGTCCGTCCGCAGGAGATGACCCGGCGCGTTCGGCGAGAACGAGGCCAGCGGGTCCTGGCCTTCCACCCGACCATCGGCGAGGTAGTGCGCTCCCGCGCCCCCGAGCACGACGGCGCCGTCGTCGGCCGATCGGACGAGTAGCCAGCCGATGTGCGGGTGCGCCGCGAGCGCGGGCAGCAACCGCGGATGCCTCTTGTCGATCTCCTCGCGGGTGAGTCGGCGCGGCTCGTCCATCAGGTAGACGAGCCCGAGGTTGCCCGACGCCAACACGACGACGTCCTCGCCCGAGACGTCGTTCTTCGCCCGCTTCTCCCTGGGCGGGCGTCCCGTTGCCTCGCCGAACGCGGTGCCCACCGCTCGGTCGTGCTCGTCCCCACTCGCGAGCGCCGTGACGTCGGCGGACTCGAGCGAGCGCTGCACGAGCTCGTCCAGGCCGTAGCCGTTCCGTTGCTTGAACGTCGCCCCCTGCGTCTGCCCGTGGTCGGAGAGGACGACGATCTCGTAGGGCCGCGGGGCGAAGCGACGGGCACGGTCGATGCGCCCGAACTGCTGGTCGAGCTTGCGCAGCGCCTCGAGCGTGTCGGCCCGCTCGAGCCCCGAATGATGGGCGACCTCGTCGTAGCTGGAGAACGTCGCATACACCGCTGGCCGCCCCTTCATCATGTCCGTCACCACCGACTGGACGATCAGATCGCGGATGACGATGCACATCGCCGCCCGCATGAACGGGTAGATGCCGCCGCGATGGCCCCGCGGGCGCACGTCCCGCCGGATCGCGCGCAGCGCGGCCGTCCACTCGAGGATCACCTCCCACACGAACAGCACGAGCACGCGCGTCACGTTGAAGCCGTTCGCGAAGAACGTCCGGTAGCCGGGGTTTGCCTTCTTCTCCGCCTCGATCCGGCTCACGGTCAGGATGACCTCGTCCGCCTGGCCGGAGAGCAGATTGCCGCGGCTCGCGCCGCCGTTCATCAGCAGACCCTTGTCGGTCGCGACGCGACGCTCGATCTCGGCACAGTCCGCGGGCGCCGAGCAGGTCATCACCGTGCCGGTCGCCTTGTCCACCCAGCGGAAGGCGGGGATGTCCATGTTCGAGCCGAGGAGGATTCCCGCCTGGCTCGCACCGGTCTGGGACGAGAGGTCGGTCTCCCAACGGCTCAGCTGGTAGCCGTCCTCGGCGACCCAGCGGGCCATGTTGGGAGCGTTGCCGTCCCGCATCGCGCGTCGCAGGACCGGCAGCGCGAGGCCGTCGATCTCGAGATAGACGATCCCCGGGGCGTCGGTGTACGTCGGCTCGCCGGTCCGCCGCGCGATCCGCTGGATGACGCGGAACGAGAACTCGCTGTCGTCGTCGACGCCGGCCACGACCTCGAGCACGAGGGTCACGGCGGCTGTCACAAGCGCGACGAGCAGGGCCCACCAGAAGCCGTCGACGCTCAGGTCGCCGTTCGTCAGGTCGTCGGCCGCGAGCAGCATCAGTGCGTCGAGCACGAGGACGAGCAGGAAGCCGAGAACGAGCATGAAGGGCAGCCGTAAGGCGGCGACGAGCGGAGGCAGGATCGCGTTCAGGACGGCGATGACCGCCGCGGCGGCCAGGGCGCCGGCGAAGCCGTTCACCTCGGCGCCCGGGAGGAGCCACGCCGCGACGACGAGCGCGATCGCAGAGAACAGCCACGTGCGCAGGAGGTGCAACGGCCGGAACCGCGGACGCTCCGGCTGCCACCGCGTCACGGACGCAGGCGTGCGCACCGCATGCTCGGTCATCGGTACCCGTCCCTCCGTGGGCCCATCGCGAGAGCATGTTCCCGCGAGGCCGGGGCCGCGTCAATGCGCGGCACGATCACCCGGGTGAACGCAGCCCGGGGGGCGCATCCGGTGACATAGGCTCGCGCGGTGGACTGGGCCCTTGCGAGCGTCGCCGTTGCGCTGCTCGCGTACGCGGCCGTCTCGGGACGCATCTCCGGCACCTCCTTGACGGCGCCGATGGTCTTCACGGCGTGCGGCCTGCTGTTCGGCACCGAGGTGCTCGGCTTCATCGACCTGAGCCCGCTCGGCGACGACGTGCAGACGCTGGCGGAGGCGACGCTCGCGGTCGTGCTGTTCTCCGACGCCTCGCGGATCGATCTTCGCGCGCTCCGCGGCGAGGCCGCTGTCCCCGCCCGCCTGCTCGGCATCGGCCTGCCGTTGACGATCGTCCTCGGCTTCGTCCTCGCGCTGCCGCTCTTCGGAGACCTCGGCTGGGCCGAGGCGCTCCTCCTCGCCGTGATCCTCGCCCCCACCGACGCTGCCCTCGGCCAGGCGGTCGTCATGCTCCCACGGCTGCCGTCCCGGGTGCGGCAGAGCCTCAACGTCGAGAGCGGCCTCAACGACGGTATCTGCGTCCCGCTCTTCCTCGTCGTGCTGGCAGTCGCGAGCGTCGAGTCCGACAGGCTCGGCGCGGCGTCCGCGCTCCGGGTGGTCGCAGAGCAGATCGGGTACGGAGCGCTCGCCGGCGCGATCGGCGGCGCGGCCGGGGCCGCGGCGCTGATCGTCGCCGGGCGCGCCGCGCACGCCGGGAGCGACTGGCTCGAGATCGTCCCGTTCGCCGCCGCCGCCCTTGCCTGGGGAATTGCCCACCCGATCGGCGGCTCCGGCTTCATCGCGGCATTCGTCGGGGGCGTCGCCTTCCAGGCGCTGCGAAGCGACGCGGTCGGCGAGGTGGGCCACCTGATCGAGGAGACCGGGGAGATCCTCGGCGCGGTGACGTTCGTCGTCTTCGGCGCGGTCCTGCTCGGCCCCGCCCTCGGCCACCTGACCTTCGCGGTCGGCCTCTACGCGCTGCTCAGCCTGACCGTGATCCGCATGGCCCCCGTCGCCGCGGCGCTCGTCGGCACGGGCATGCGCCGTCAGACCGTGAGCTTCCTCGGGTGGTTCGGCCCGCGCGGGCTCGCGTCGATCGTCTTCGCGCTGATGCTCGAGGAGGACGGTGGCGTGACGCACGCGGAGCAGGTGATGACCGCCGTCTTCGTCACGGTCGGGCTCTCCGTGCTGCTCCACGGCCTGACGGCCGCTCCGCTCGCCGAGCGCTACGCCGGCTGGTTCGCGGCGCAGCGAACAAAGGTGGAGCCTTCCGCCGAGGCCCGCCCTGCGCCCGAGATCCGCTGGCGGCGTCAGCTCGGCGCGCGGCGCGCCTGACGGACGCAGGCTTCAGGCCGTGGCGTCCGGCTCGGACGTCTCCTCGGCCCCTTCGAGCGTCTTCCCCCGGCTCGACTTCATCTCGCTCGCCTTCACCTTCGCGTCCGTGTACGAGTCCCTCACGAGCTTCGAGCCGCCGCTCCAGCCGAAGACCAGGCAGACGAGAACGACGGCGAAGCCCACGTTGAAGGCGGTCGTGATCAGCTGCTGGCCGATGGAGTAGGCGGTCGCCGTGGTCGAGTCCGTGTAGCTGTCGAGCGCGAAGGTGTTGAACGCCTGGTTGACGCCGACACCCCCGGGCGTGAACGAGAGGATGTTCGCGAGCTGGTTCGAGCCGAGCACGCTCATCACCGAGCCGAACGTGACGGGGATCGAGTACGCGGCGAGGAAGACGATGATCACGAGCACCTTCGCTGCGTAGCCGCCGACCTGGGGAAGCAGCACGAGCTTCACGTAGGCGCGCAGGTCGCCCAGGATCGCGGCGCCTTTCTTCGCCCTCGCCCACATCTCTTTCACCCAGCGCCAGAAGATCCGCAACAGCAACACGATGAGGAAGAGGCCCCCCGCGAGGATCCCGAGGCTCAGGAACAGATGGTCGACGATCGCATCGCGCTCGTCGCCGAACTGGAAGTCGAACGAGCCCGTGACCTGCGTGAAGAGGTACACGTAGATCAGGGTCCCGATGATCATGTAGAAGATCTTCTGGACGACGTAGCCGGCGAGGATTCCCGGGAACGTCGAGCCACGGACGATCGCGACGTACATCACGAGCGTCACGAAAGTTCCGATGTTCGCCGGCAGGAAGTTGTTGAGCGCGACGCCGGCTGCGTACGCGGCGAGCACCGGCATGTACGTCACGCCGCCGGGATAGGCGTAGCGCAGGATCCCGTACCAGCCGAGGGCGGTGAGCATCGTCTGCGCGCACTGGAAGATGCAGCCGAGGACGATGTACAGCAGTGAGATCTCGCTCACCGTGTCCCACAGCTGCGTCAGCCAGCCCCAGACGTCGACACCGAGCAAGTGGAGGACGACGAGCAGGAGGACCAGCCCGACCACCCAGGAGACGATCTTGAGGACGCGACGCTGCTTCGAGGGCGGGGCGAGCGTGACCGCGGCGTCGGACATCCGAAGCGGAGCGTAATCCCCCCGCCGGAGCGTTTCCCGCGGGCGCTCGCGGGCCACCCGGGTGAACCGCCGCCGCGGCCGAAGCCGTCGCTTCACCCGGGTGAACCCCGACTCACGCCGGCGAAGGACGTGGTTCCGGGTGGGAGGATCGGACGATGGCCGAACGCGGCGTCTCCGACCGGCCGTCGACCCCCGGCGCCGGCGCGTCGACCTCGCCCGAGCGGGGCGGGCTCGTCCTGGCCGCGCTGATCCTCGTCGCGGCCGTCGCCAACCTGAATCTCTCCGTCGCGAACGTCGCGCTCCCCGACATCGGCGAGTCGTTCGACTCCTCGCAGACGATGCTGAACCTCGTCGCGGTCGGCTACTCGCTCGGGCTCGCCGCGTCGGTGATCTGGCTCGGAGCGATCGGCGACCGCTACGGGCGCAAGTTGATGATCGTGATCGGGCTGTGCCTCTCCGTCCCGGCGTCGCTCGTCGCGGGCTTCGCGCCGTCGGACACCGTGCTGTTCGCCGCGCGCGTCGTGGGTGGGATCTCGGCGGGCCTCGCGTACCCGACGACGCTGGCGCTGATCACGGCGCTCTGGGCTGGCCCCGCCCGGACGAAGTCGATCGCGCTCTGGTCGGCGCTCGGCGGCGGAATCGCCGCGCTCGGCCCGCTCGTCTCCGGCGCGCTCCTCGAGCAGTTCGACTGGAGCTCCGTGTTCCTCGTCACCCTGCCGCTCGTCGCCGTCGCGCTGTTCATGGCGATCCGGTTCGTCCCGGCCAACGTGAACGAGGCGACCGAGCCCGTGGACAACCTCGGCGGAATCCTCTCCGTCGTGCTCGTCGGGTCGCTGATCATGGCGATCAACTTCATGCCCGTGCCGAACGAGGGGAGGCTGGCGGTGACGCTGCTGATCGTCGCCGTCGCGGCGGCGATCGCCTTCGTCCTGCGGCAGCGGCGCGCGGAGAACCCGCTCTACGACCTCCGCATCGCGTCGCGCACGACCTTCTGGGTGGCCGCGCTCGCGGGGATCATCGTCTTCGGCTCGCTGATGGGCGCGGCGTTCGTCAACCAGCAGTACCTGCAAAACGTCCTCGGCTACTCGACGATCGAGGCCGGCGCGTCGATCCTCCCCGCGGTCCTCTTCATGGTGCTCGTCGCACCGCGCTCGGCAAAGCTCGTCGAGTCGCACGGCTCCCGACTGACGCTCCTCGCCGGGCAGGCGCTGATCCTGCTCTCGTTCGCGGGCATGCTGCTGCTCTGGAGCGACGATGCGCCGTACTGGAAGGTGGCGCTGCCACTCTGCTTCCTCGGCGCGGGCGTCGGCCTCGCCGGGACGCCGTCCTCGAACTCGCTGACCGGGTCCGTGCCGGTGACGCGGGTCGGCATGGCGTCGGGGACGGCCGACCTGCAGCGCGACCTCGGCGGCGCGCTGATGACGTCGGTCTTCGGCGCGCTCCTGACGGCAGGCTATGCCTCCGCGATGGGCGCGGCGATCGCGGGGTCCGGCACGCACGTCACCGACTCGACGCAGGCCCAGCTGCAGCTGTCGTTCGCGAGCGCCGAGAACCTCGCCGCGAAGCACCCGGCCAACGCCGACCAGATCCTCGCGGCCGCCAAGCAGTCGTTCCTCGACGGCGACCAGTGGGCGTACACGGCGGCTCTCGTCGCGGTGCTCGTCGGGATGTCGCTCGTCTTCTTCGTCTTCCCGCGCAAGGACGAGGAGGAGGCGCTGCGTGCCGCCTACCGCGCGCAGGACGCCGCCGACACACCCGGGCCGCCGACGTCGCCGCCGTCCGTGACGCCGCGAGAAGCGCCCGCGTGACACCCCTCGCCCACTCCAACTCCCGACTCCCAGGAGGCACACGACCATGAGCGACGCCGGCGACCGTTCGATCCTTCCCGTGCCGGACCGCGACGAGCCCGGGCCTACGATCCTGGACGCCAGGGATGCCGCGGCGACCTTCCCGGCGATCGAGCCGCTGCGACCGCCTGCCGGAGCCCCCAACGTCCTCGTCGTGCTGATCGACGACGCCGGCTTCGCCGCCTCGAGCGCGTTCGGCGGCCCGTGCTCGACGCCGACCGCGGAGCGCCTCGCCGCCGGCGGCCTGAAGTACAACCGCTTCCACACGACCGCGCTGTGCTCGCCGACCAGGCAGGCCCTCCTGACGGGTCGGAACCACCACACGGTCGGCATGGGCGGTATCACCGAGCTCGCGACCTCGGCGCCCGGGTACAGCTCGATTCGCCCCAACACCTGCGCGCCGCTCGCGGAAACGCTGCGGCTGAACGGGTATTCGACCGCGCAGTTCGGCAAGTGCCACGAGGTGCCCGTCTGGGAGACGAGCCCGATGGGCCCGTTCGACCGGTGGCCGAGCCCCGGCGGCGGGTTCGAGTACTTCTACGGATTCATCGGCGGCGAGGCGAACCAGTGGTACCCGGCCCTCTACGAGGGAACCATCCCCGTGGAGCCCGACCGGACGCCGGAGGAGGGCTACCACCTGACGGAAGACCTCGCGGACAAGGCGATCAAGTGGGTGCGCCAGCAGAAGGCGCTCATGCCCGACAAGCCGTTCTTCGCCTATTTCGCCCCTGGTGCGACGCACGCGCCGCACCACGTTCCGCCGGAGTGGTCGGAGAAGTACAAGGGGACGTTCGACGACGGTTGGGACGCGCTTCGCGAGCGGATCTTCGAGCGGCAGAAGGAGCTCGGCGTGATCCCCGGCGATGCGGAGCTGACGGCCCGGCCGACCGAGATTCCCGCCTGGGACGAGATGGACGACGACCTCAAACCCGTGCTCGCGCGGCAGATGGAGGTGTACGCGGGCTTCCTCGAGCACACGGATCACCACATCGGGCGGCTCGTGGACGCGCTCGACGACCTGGGCGTGCTCGAGGACACGCTCGTCTACTACATCGTCGGAGACAACGGCGCGAGCGCCGAGGGCACCACCAACGGGACCTTCAACGAGTACTTCATGCTGAACGGCGCCGCGCACATGGAGACGGTCGAGATGATGGCCGGGAACATCGACGCGTTCGGCACCCCGCACGCGTACAACCACTACGCGGTCGGCTGGGCGCATGCGCTCGACACGCCGTACCAGTGGACGAAGCAGGTCGCCTCGCACTGGGGCGGAACCCGCAACGGCACCGTCGTCCACTGGCCGCGCGGCTTCGGCGCGAAGGGCGAGGTTCGTACCCAGTTCCACCACGTGATCGACATCGCCCCGACGGTGCTCGCGGTGGCGGGCGTCCCCGAGCCGAAGGTCGTCCACGGCGTCGAGCAGCGGCCGATCGAGGGCGTGAGCATGGCGTACACGTTCGAAGACCCCTCCGCGGCGGAGCAGCGGACGACGCAGTACTTCGAGATGTTCGTCAACCGCGGCATCTACCACGAGGGCTGGACGGCCGTGACACGGCACTCGACCCCGTGGGTGATGAGCCCGACGCTGCCGTCGCTCGAGGAGGACGTCTGGGAGCTGTACGACACGAACACGGACTGGACGCAGGCCAGGGACCTCGCCGCCGAGCAGCCCGAGAAGCTCGCCGAGCTCCAGCAGCTGTTCCTCGAGGAGGCGCGGAAGTACAACGTGCTTCCGCTCGACGACCGCCGCGTCGAGCGCCTCGACGCCGAGACCGCGGGGCGGCCGACGCTGATCAAGGGCGGTTCACAGCTGCTCTTCTCCGGCATGGGCAGGCTGAGCGAGAGCTCGCTCGTCAACATCAAGAACAAGTCGCACGCCGTGACGGCGGAGATCGTCGTCCCCGAGGGCGGCGCGAGCGGCGTCCTCGTTGCCCAGGGAGGCGCGTTCGGCGGCTGGTCGCTCTACCTCCACGATGGGCGGCCGACCTACTGCTACAGCTTCTTCGGCGTCCAGCGCTTCAAGGTGGCGGCCGACGGCCAAGTGCCCGAGGGCAAGCACCAGGTGCGGATGGAGTTCGGCTACGACGGAGGCGGCCTCGCGAAGGGCGGCGGCGTGACGCTCTACGTCGACGGCCAGAGCGTCGCCGAGGGCCGGGTCGAGCACACGCAGCCGCTGATCTTCTCGGCCGACGAGACGGCGGACGTCGGGCACGAGACGGGCACGACGGTGAGCGACGACTACGACCTCGAGTCGAGCCGGTTCACCGGCACGATCGACTGGGTGCAGATCGACCTGGGCGAGGACGCCGAGGACGCGGACCACCTGATCTCGCCGGAGGAGCGGCTGCGCATCGCCATGGCCCGCCAGTAGCCGAGCATGAGCTCCTGGGGAACACCGGCGCTCGTTCTCGTCTTCGCGCTGGCAGGGGTCGCGACCTGGGTCGCCGGCGCCTTCCTCTCCGAGGCGACGGACGTCCTCGACGACCGCTTCGCGCTCGGCGAGGCCGTCGGCGGAATGCTGCTGCTCGGCCTTGCCGGCTCGCGGCCCGAGCTCGCGATCACAGCATCGGCGGCGCTGGGCGGCCACCTCTCGCTCGCGGTCGGCAACCTGCTCGCGATTCCGGGATGACGGCGTCCACGACAGCTCCCGAGTCCTTCCACCTGCTCGCGAAGCCGACCGGCGCGGTCTGCAATCTCGACTGCGCGTACTGCTTCTTCCTCTCGAAGGAGCTGCTCTACCCGGGCTCGCGGCTTCGGATGGCAGACGAGCTGCTGGAGACGTACGTTCGCCAGCTGGTCGAGGCCCACGCGCGCGCGCCCGTGGTCACGGTCGCCTGGCAGGGCGGCGAGCCGACCCTGATGGGCCTCGACTTCTTCCGCCGCGCAGTGGAGCTCACGGAGCGCTACCTGCGGCCGGGGCAGCGCGCGGAGCACACGATCCAGACGAACGGGACGCTGCTCGACGAGGAGTGGGCGGCGTTCTTCCATGAGCACGAGTTCCTCGTCGGGATCTCGATCGACGGACCGCGAGAGCTGCACGACGCCTACCGCGTCGACAAGGGCGGCGCGGGGTCGTTCGACCAGGTCATGCGGGGGCTCGGTCACCTACGCCGGGCCGGAGTCGAGTGGAACGCGCTGACCACGATCCACGCCGCGAACGCGGCTCACGGCGGGGAGGTCTACCGCTTCCTGCGCGACGAGTGCGGCGCACGCTTCGTCCAGTTCATCCCGATCGTCGAGCGCGTGAGCGAGGCCGACGAGGACGGGACTGTGCCCTGGACGTCGTGGCGCGACCGGCCGCTCTACGTGCAGGAGGGCGACCGCGTCACCGGCCGCTCGGTCACCGCGGTGCAGTACGGGCGCTTCCTGATCGACGTGTTCGAGGAATGGGTGCGCCGCGACGTCGGCGAGATCTACGTGCAGATGTTCGACGTGACGCTCGCGAATTGGGTCGGGGAGCAGCCGAGCCTCTGCATCCACTCGGAGACCTGCGGCCTCGCGCTCGCGCTCGAGCACACCGGCGACCTCTACTCGTGCGACCACTTCGTCGAGCCGCGCCACCTGCTCGGAAACATCCGTGAGACGCACATGCTCGAGCTCGTCGCCTCCCAGCAACAGCAGCGCTTCGGCCTGGACAAGCGCGAAACGCTCCCGCGGTACTGCGTCGAGTGCGACGTCCGCTTCGCCTGCCACGGCGGCTGCCCCAAGGACCGCTTCATATCGACCCCGGACGGCGAGCCCGGGCTCAACTACCTCTGCGCCGGCTACAAGGCCTTCTTCCACCACGTCGACGGGCCGATGCGGTTCATGGCCGACCAGCTCCGCCGCGGGGCGGCCCCGGCCGACGTCATGCGCCTCTACGCCGCGGCGGTGCGACCCGGCGCTTGACCAAGTGGTCTAGGCGGGCGGTCGCGGCGTGAACGGGTGGAGCTCGTCCTGCCCCTCCTGGACGACCCCGTAGCTCGACTCCGGGACCTCGTTCCACGCGCCCTCGAGGTCGCCCAACGGCTCGGACACGACGAGCCTCGACTCGTCGGAGAGCCCCTGGAGCACGGGGTTGTCCGGATACTGGGCGCGCAATGTCGCCACCAGAGTCGAGAAGTAGAGCGATCGCGACCTGCCCTCGCTCGAGTAGCGGAATCCCCAGACGCGGTCGCCGTCGGTCGTGGCCACGGTCATCTGGATCGGATGCTCGATGCGGTTGCTCCGCCCGACGTGCTCGATCAGCCCGACGGCGCGTTCGACCGCCGCGGGCGGATCGTCCTCGAGCCCCATCGTGAGCGCGAGGAAGAAGAACGCCTCGGAGTCGGTCGAGCCCTCCAGGTCGGGAAAGAGCGACGGGTCGACCGCGAGCAGGAGCTCGCGCTTCACGTCGTGGAACCGCGCGATCGAGCCGTTGTGCATCCACAGCCAGCGCCCGTGCCGGAACGGATGGCAGTTCGTCTGCTGGACGGGTGTCCCGGTCGAGGCGCGGATGTGCGCGAAGACGAGCCCGGAGCGCACGTGCCCCGAGAGCTCCTGGAGGTTGCGGTCGTTCCAGGCCGGCTCGATGCTCTTGAAGACGGCCGGTGTCGACGACTCGCCGTACCACCCGATCCCGAAGCCGTCGCCGTTCGTCGTCTCCACGCCGAGACGCGAATGGAGGCTCTGGACGATGAGCGAGTGCGTCGGCTTGTAGAGCAGCTCCTCGAGCAGGACTGGCGTTCCCGAGTATGCGAGCCAGCGGCACATGTCCTCTCTCCTCGTTCAGTGGGCGAAGGCGGTTGCCGTCGCGCCGTCGTGGACCGGTTCGGGCTGGCGCTCGAGGCGGGGCAGCTGACGCCGGAGGTCGGCGACGAGCAGGTCCGCGAGATCGTGGGTGAACCCGCGTCGGACGACCACCCGCAGCGCCGCCAGGTCGGTGCGGTTCTCCGGGAACGTGTAGGCGGGTACCTGCCACCCGCGCTCGCGAAGCGCATTCGAGACGTCGAACACGGTGTAGTTGTCGACGTCCGACCTCAGCGTGAAGGCGAACACCGGCAGCTCGTCGCCGCGGGTCAGCAGCTCGAACAGCCCCAGCTCGGCGATGCTGCCCGAGAGCCGCGTTGCGACCTCGCGCGCATACGCCTGCACGCGCCCGTACCCCTCGAAGCCGAGGCGCAGGAAGTTGTAGTACTGCGCAACGACCTGCGCGCCGGGGCGCGAGAAGTTGAGCGCGAAGGTCGGCATGTTGTCGCCGAGGTAGTTGACCCAGAAGATCAGGTCGTCCGGGAGGGCGTCCGCGTCGCGCCAGACGACCCAGCCCACGCCCGGGTAGACCAGCCCGTACTTGTGCCCGGACGCGTTGACGGAGGCGACGCGCGGAAGGCGGAAATCCCACTCCAGCTCGGGGTCGACGAAGGGTGCCACGAAGGCGCCGGACGCCCCGTCCACGTGGACGGGGACGTCGAGGCCCGTCTCCTGCTCGAGCAGATCGAGTGCGTCGCAGATCTCCTTCACCGGCTCGTACGACCCGTCGAAGGTGGATCCGAGGATCGCGACGACGCCGATCGTGTTCTCGTCGCAGAGCTTCACCGCCTCGTCCGCGGGCAGATGGAAGCGGTCGCCCTCCATCGGCACGAGTCGCATCTCGACGTCCCAGTAGTTCGCGAACTTCTCCCAGCACACCTGGACGTTGATCCCCATGACGAGGTTCGGCCTGTCCGCCGGCTTGCCGTCGGCCCCGCGGCGCTTCTGCCAGCGGCGCTTGAGCGCGAGGCCGCCGAGCATCGCCGCCTCGCTCGAGCCGGTCGTCGAGCAGCCCGTGGCTCGTCCCGGGTCGGGTGCGTGCCAGAGATTGCTCAGGATCGCCACGCAACGCGACTCGATCTCGGCCGTCTGCGGATACTCGTCCTTGTCGATCATGTTCTTGTCGAGGCACTCGGCAATCAGCTTCTCCGCCTGCGGCTCCATCCAGGTCGAGACGAAGGTGGCGACGTTGAGACGGGCGTTGCCGTCGAGCATCAGCTCGTCGTGGATCACCTGGTAGGCCACATCGGGCGGCATCTCGCGCGCCGGCAGGCGATGGCGCGGGATACCACCGCTCTCGAGCGTGTAGAGGGGATCGACGCTGAGCTCGGGTTTCGCCGCGGAGGGCGCGCTCGGGTGCCTCAAGGTCATCGGCGGAACCTCCTCCAGTACGTCGGAAACCCGCGATCGACGCTAACAGCGCCCCGGCCGGGGCCATCCACGAGGACGTCCCTTCACCCGGGTGAACGCTCGGCCGCGGCCGTCACGCGGCGACGGCGCGGAAGTACGTTGGCCCCGCTGATCGTCCGACAGGCGGGAGACAATGGCACGCGTGAAGCTCGGCTTGTTCGACCGCTTCTCGAAGGATCACGATCACGCCGCGCCCGCGGAGCCCGAAGGCCCGACCGTCGTCCAGATCGACGCCACCTCGCTCTCGCGCGTCTTCTCGGCGCCGATGTGGCTGCGGGACCTCGGCCTCCTCGCGTGGTTCCTGGTCGGCGTCGCGCTTCTGCTCGTCGGGCTCGTGTGGCTGCTCGGCCTCACCTCGACGATCACCGTCCCCGTCGTCCTCGGCGCGATCCTGGCGACCGTCGCCGGCCCGCTCGTCACAGCGCTCCAGCGTCACGGCGTCCCGCGCGCTGCAGGTGCGGCGATCGTCCTGCTCGGTCTGATCGCGATCGCGGTCGTGGTCGCGCTCATGGTCTTCGGCGGCATCTACGAGCAGTCGGATCAGATCAAGGCGTCGGCCTCGGATGCGCTCGACAAGGTCGAGGGATGGATGAACGACGCGGGCGCCGGCGGCACCTCCTCGACGGCCGACCAGGTGTCCCGTTCCACGGCCGAGACCGGGAAGGCGCTGCTCCAGGGCGTCGCCAACGGGATCAAGGAGCTCACCTCGCTCGTCTTCTTCCTCACGTTCACGACCTTCTCGACGTTCTTCCTCCTGAAGGACGGCCCGAGCGTCCGGGCTTTCGTCGACCGCCATCTCGGCGTCCCGCACGAAGTCGCGACGATCATCACGGGGAACGTGACGCGCTCGCTGCGGCGCTACTTCCTCGGCGTCACCTACGTGGCGGCCTTCAACGCGATCGTCGTCGGACTGGCGGCGCTCGTGCTCGACGTACCGCTGGCGGGGACGATCGCCGTGGTCGTGTTCGTCACGGCTTACGTGCCCTTCATCGGCGCGTTCGTCTCCGGCGCCTTCGCGGTGATCCTGACGCTCTCGGCCCAGGGGACGACGAGCGCGCTGATCATGCTCGTGGTCGTGATCCTCGCGAACGGGCTGCTCCAGAACATCGTCCAGCCGATCGCTTTCGGCGCGACGCTCGACCTGAATCCGCTCGTCGTCCTCATCGTGACGATCGGCTTCGGGGCGATCTTCGGGATGCTCGGGATGGTGCTCGCCGCGCCGCTCACCTCCGCGGCGCTCCACATCACGCGCGATCTCGCGGAGGCGAAGGCGATCGAGGCGGCGCTGCGGGAGCCTCCACCGCAGGCCGATCCGGCCGGGGCCGCGCAGGCCGCGGCCGGCTGACCCGCGTCTCCCAGAGCGACGTCACGCCCTCGCGCAGGACACGAGCCCCAGGACCACGCCGAGGATGCCGAGCACGGCCGTCTCGTGGACAGGCTCACCCGGGTGAGCCGCCGCAGGGATTCGACAGGGACCGCGGCGTTCTGAGAGAGTTGGAATCGACTCGGAGACAGGAGGTTCAGGTTTGTTCATCGCCGCTGACTACCCATTTCTCGACGTCCTCTGGACGATGCTCATCTTCTTCGCGTGGATCATCTGGTTCTGGCTTCTGATCACGGTCTTCGCGGACGTGTTCCGCCGCCACGACACCTCGGGATTCGCGAAGGTGTTGTGGATCATCTTCGTGATCGTCCTGCCGTTCCTCGGCGTCTTCATCTACCTGATCGTCAACCACGACGGGATGACGCAGCGGAGCATGAACGAAGCCCAGACGCAGAGGGCGCAGATGGACGACTACGTGCGCAGCGTCGCCGGCAGCGGCGGGGCGGCGGCGGAGATCGAGCGGGCCAAGGGGCTGCTCGACTCGGGCGCGATCACGCAGGCGGAGTTCGACGCCATCAAGGCGAAGGCGCTCGCGGCCTCGTAGAGGAGCGGAGCGGAGGGAGAGGAGACAATGGAAGAGATCGGCCCTGTGGATTACGCGGTCATCGCGTTTCCGGGCAACAAGTTCCGGGGCGAGATCGCTCCGGCGATCGCAGACCTCGTCGACGCGGGCACGATCCGCGTGATCGACGTGGCGTTCGTCGGCAAGAACGCCGACGGCGACGCTGTCGCGATGGAGCTGATGGAGCTCGACCCCGACGTGCAGGAGGGGCTCGACAAGGCGGGCGTCGTGGTCGGCGGGCTCTTCAACGAGGACGACCTGATGGACATCGCGGCGGACCTCCCGCCCGAGACGTCCGCCGCCGTTCTCGTCTGGGAGAACGTCTGGGCACGAAAGGTCACCCAGACGATGCGCGACGCGGGCGGCCAGCTCGTCACGTTCGAGCGGATCCCGCACGACATCGTCCAGGCGGCCCGCGAGTGGGCGCTCGAAGAGGCGAAGGCCTAGGAGGGAGAGAGAGGCATATGTTCGGAAGACGAGGCCCCGGGCTCGTTCGAGCCGCAGCCACGACGGCGGTCGTGGCAGGCACGGCCGGTGCGGTGCGCCACCGCCAGGACCAGCGATACGCCCAGCAGGATCAGGAGGCGTACGAGCAACAGGCGTACGCACAGCAGGCCGCGGCTGCGCCCGCGGAGCCCGACTACACCGCGGAGCTCCAGCAGCTCGCGCAGCTCAGGTCTCAGGGCATCCTCACCGACGAGGAGTTCGAGGCCAAGAAGAAGCAGATCCTCGGCATCTAGCCGGTCGGATCGTCAGCCGCGCCGGGACGGCCACGAGTCGTTCCGGCGCGGTTGCGTCGCATGCGCGCCACGGACGTGACCGGGAGGAGAGGTCGGGCCGACACCGTACATGCCTCCTGAGCGACCCCCACCCACGGAGGCACGTATGTCCACGTTCGACCTCGAGGAGCGCGAAGCGATCGCGAGCGCCGCCAGGAGCTGGTGGCTCTTCCTCCTCACCGGAATCCTCTGGTTCCTCGTCGCGATCATCATCCTGCGCTTCGACTACACCTCGGTCAGCGCGATCTCGATCCTCTTCGGGATCGTCGCGATCTTCGCCGGCGTGAACGAGTTCTTCCTGCTCGCCGCGTCCGGCGGATGGTGGAAGCTCCTCCACGGGCTGCTCGGTGTGCTGTTCGTCGGCGTCGGGATCGTCGCGTTCATCCACCCTGGCGACACCTTCGCCGCCCTGGCGGCGGTGATGAGCTTCTTCCTGATCTTCAAGGGCTTCTTCGACATCATCGTGGCGATCGCCACGAAGGACGAGATCCACGTCTGGTGGGTCCAGCTGATCGTGGGAATCGTCGAGGTGCTGATCGGCTTCTGGGCGGCCGGCTACTGGGGCCGGAGCGCCGTGCTCCTGGTCGTCTGGGTCGGCGTGATCGCGCTCACGCGCGGCATCACCGAGGTCGTCTTCGCCTTCAAGCTCCGCTCGGCCGGCCGGTCCGCCGCGGCGTGAGCGCAGACTGGGCGGTGTCGGACGTCGTCCGGCACCGCCCACCGCCGCGCGGGCCCTACTCCGACGAGCATCGCCACCGATCACGACGGACTCGGGTATGCCGTCGAGCACGATCCCGAGCGGCGATCCGTCGGCGCCGGCCTCCCCGTGGATCCTTCCTAGGAGGCCGAAGCGGGACCGGGCGCGTCGCCCGGGGGAGGCTCGAGACGTGCCCGAGCGGCGGCCACCGTCGCCCGCCGCGCCTTCGTCACCTCCTGCACGACGATCTGGAGCGACGCCGTCACCGGCACGGCGACGAGCGCCCCGAGCACGCCGAGCAGCGCCCCGAACAGCGTCACCCCGAGGATGACGAAGAACGCAGAGATGTTGACGGCCTTGCCGTAGATCGTCGGGCTCAGGATGTTGTTCTCGAGCTGCTGGTAGACGAGGATCACGACGAGCATGATCACGGCGTCCGTGAGGCCCTCCTCGGCGAGGATCGTGGGAACGAGGATGAAGCCCGCGATCGTCGCGCCGAGGTTCGGGATGAGGTCGAGCAGGCCGGCGATGATCCCGAGCGCGAGGGCGTAGCTCGAGCCGAGCAGGGCGGCGGTGCCCCCCTGCACCGTCCCGGCGATGACGGCGATCGTGGCGGCTCCGATCGCCCAGCGCGACACCGTCTCGGTCACGCGCTCCCACACGTCGAGCCAGCGTTCGGCGTCGTCCGGCATCAGCACGCTCCGAAGCGCGCCTCGCAGGCGGTCCATGTCGATGAGGAGGAAGAGCGTCAGAAAGATCAGGGTGAAGATCGTGAGGCCGACGGAGAACGCCGAGCCCGCGAGGCCGAGCAGCGCGTCGATCGCATCGGGGATCGTGTTCGCCAGGTTGGCGCTGCCCTGCTGGACGTTCTCGGCCGCACCCGAGTCGCCGAGCCAGGCGAGCTCACCGGAATCGCGGAGCTGGGCGACGAGGTCCGGCAGGGCCTTCAGGAAGTCCCGCAATGCCCCCACCATCGGCACGAGCAGCACGAGCGCGAGCACGGTCACGGCGACCGCGGTCCCGAGCACGAGGATGGTCGCCGAGAGACCGCGGCCCAGACCGGTCTTCCGGATGAACCAGCGGAGTGGGATCTCGAAGACGAGTGCGCCGAAGATCCCGAGGAAGACGACGAGGAGCATGTCCTTGATCGAGACGACAGCGGCGGCGAGGGCGACGACGACGGCTGCCGCGATCAGGATCCGCCACGGCACCACCTTGCGCCAGGCATTCGCCTCCTGACGTATCTCGGAGCTGCTCACGGCCGGTCCGTGCGCACGGGGAATGGCACCGGGCGAGCATAGAGATCGGCGCGGCCGGTGCCGCTCGGCCCGACAACGACCGAGGGCCGCTCACGCGGCCCTCGGTCGTCTTCTAGACACCGGGCGGATTCGAACCGCCGTTTCGCGCTTTGCAGGCGCATGCCTCGCCGCTCGGCCACGGTGTCGTCGACGGTGGTCGCGCGCTACTCGTCGAGGGCGAACGAGCCGAACTTGATCTCGCCGGCGCGCTCGTACGTCGCGACCGTGACGCCGGTGGTCGACGTCTGGATGTCGTTCAGCTCGAGGCCCGCCGGGATCGCTCCGTCGCCGAACAGCCGCTTGCCCTCGCCGAGCACGACCGGGAAGGTCCAGACCTTGAACGTGTCGACGAGATCGTGCTGGATCAGCGTCTGGATCAGCCCGGAGCTCCCGATCACGAGCAGCGGATCGCCGTCCTCCGCCTTCAGGCGTCCGACGGCGTCCGGCACGTCCCCGTCGAGCAGCGACGAGTTCGCCCACTCGAATGTGTCGAGCGTCCGCGAGGCGACGTACTTGGGGACGGCGTTGAGCTTGGCGGCCATCGGATCGTCGTCGCCGACGCGGGGCCAGTAACTGCCGAGGATCTCGTACGTCCTCCGTCCGAACAGCACTCCGCCGGCCGCGAGATGGATCTCGAGCGCGAGCTCCCCCATGCGCTCGTCCCAGTAACCGACCGACCAGCCACCGTGCTCGAAGCCCCCGTCGGGGTCCTCTTCGGGCCCACCCGGGGCCTGCATCACACCGTCGAGCGTCATGAATGTCGTGACGACGAGCTTTCTCATGTCGAGACCTCCGGTCGTGTGCTGTCGAAGATCCCGACCCTTTTCGCGACCGGAACTCATCGGCGTCACGCGGAGAAGCCTCCGAGAGGATTCGAACCTCTGCCGAACCCGGGTTCGAAGCCCGGTGCTCTGTCCGCTGAGCTACGGAGGCATGTGGTGCGTCCGCCCGCTGCATCCGAGCGGGAAGAAGTGCGGATGGAGGGACTCGAACCCCCACGGCCCGAGGCCGCCGGTTTCTGAGACCGGTGCGTCTGCCAGGTTTCGCCACATCCGCATGCGGCTCGGCGCGGGCACCCCCCGTGCCCGCGCCGAACGTGTGACGGGCCGCAAGCGTGAATCGCGCCGGCGGCTCTTGGGGCTTACGCGGCATCCCGCGGGGGCTGCCGCTCGGGTCGTGCCGCCTCGAGGCGCGCCTTGCGGCGGACGTCGAGGACGATCACCTTCGCCGGACGCTCGGGGCGCACCGGACGCGGAGGCGCGAGCCGGACGATGTGCAGGTGACGATGCATCACCGCACCTCCTCTCACGTCATGCAGGTAGTTGCGGCGGCGAAGCCGCCGCCTTCAGGGATCTGCCCCGCCGCAGGCGGGGATCCGAGCGGGGGAATCCGCTCGGCGGCCCCTTGCGAACAGATCACAGAGCGCCGCGGGCGAAGTCCGAGATGAGCTGCGGCGTCGCGGTGTCGAAGCCCACGACGTCGAGCATTCCCGGATCGGACGGATCTGCGATCGAGAACTCGTTCGCGACCATTCCGACCACGACCAGCCGCGCGTCGATGCCCGACGCCCGGCGGTAGTCGCGGAGAGCCCGGGACGGATGGACGTCTCCGGCCCAGGGCTCGCTGTCGGTCAGGATCACGATGCCCCACGTTGCGTACTGCGTCAGGTAGGACATCGCCCCTCCTCTTCCCTTCGTGAGGCTGCGGTCATGGGTTCGCACGACGGCGTTGTGTGTCTGAGCTGAGCTACGGAGCGTGCGCTCCGGGCGGGACTCGAACCCGCCGACCTCCCGGCAAGCCGGGCGCTCTCCCGGTTCCGCACGTTGCCGTGCGGGCGGGATTCGAAGCCCGCTCGGCGGGGTCACCGCCTTTACCAGATCACCGGAGCCGCTTCGGCCCGCGACGGGGACGAGGCCGAAGCCACGTCCCAGCAAACCCGCCAGGATTCGAACCCGGACCAGCGAGGTTGGAGCTCGCCGTGCTTCCTGTTACACCACGGGCCTTCGAAGCGGACGGCCCGGATCGAACGGGCCTCTTCGGAGTGGCGCTCCGGTGCTCTCCCGGCTGAGCTACGTCCGCGAGTGACCTGACGATACGCCCGGCTGGAAT
>Ga0105239_10002998_pt1 | contig 21046 bp, 9 predicted proteins | sample KBSC44metaG_FD_92761 | JGI IMG/M metagenome (GOLD analysis project Ga0105239, IMG submission 92761) | Corn rhizosphere microbial communities from Kellogg Biological Station, Michigan, USA - KBS C4-4 metaG | ecosystem: Host-associated > Plants > Roots > Rhizosphere > Soil | place: Michigan, USA... | reverse complement strand
TCAAGGAGATGCGAGGCTTACCCGCATCCATCACGGTCGACAACGGGCCGGAGTTCGCTGGTAAGGTGCTGGATGCATGGGCCTACGAAGCCGGTGTCACGCTGTCGTTCATTCGGCCTGGCAGGCCGGTGGAGAATGCCTATATCGAGAGCTTCAACGGGCGGTTCCGCGATGAATGCCTGAACGAGCACTGGTTCGTCTCGATGCGCCACGCCAAGCGGCTGATTGAGGAATGGCGTATCGAGTACAACACCGAGCGGCCTCATAGTTCGCTCGGCTATCTGACGCCAGTGCAGTTCGCTCGGGCGCACGATGCAAAGCAGCAGCTTTTAACCTCGGACTCTAACTGCAGTCCGGACTAAAACCGGGGGCAGGTCAAGAGCATCCTTGTTGTACGTGGCCCGGTTTAGTGCGGGACGCTAGCGGAGTGTAGCGACCGTTCTAAATCAAACAGTCCTAAAGTGTTAGCGAGTTCCGTGCAATTATGGGGTTTAGGTGGTACGAACGAGCGGGCGCTTTATTGCTATTGATGCCGCTCCCGGCTCGGGATACGACGTCAGTGCTGACGCGTATCGAAGTGGAAAATCGCGCAATTATAGGTGTCGCATTGTGCGCCCTAGTCGCATGGAAGGCCCTAAACGCTGCTACGCTGTGCGGACCACCAATTGCAAGTATGCAACAGGTCTTTTCATGGTCGACATCCTCACGCCTGAGCAGCGGAGCGCCCGCATGGGCCGGGTGCGTCAAACTGGGACCGATATCGAAATGCGACTACGACGCGCACTATGGGCTACAGGTCTTCGATATCGTATCAAGGCGGCTAGCTCACTGCCTGGTCGGCCCGACGTTGTGTTCGTCGGAGCCAAGGTTGCTATTTTCGTAGACGGGTGTTTTTGGCATGGATGCCCGCTTCATGGCACAAGACCGGTCTCAAACGCCAAATTCTGGGCCAAAAAAATCAAGCGGAACCAGCAGCGAGACCAACGGGTTGGTGACAAACTGTCTGCGGCCGGGTGGCGCGTTGTACGCCTATGGGAGCATGAAGTGAAAAAGGACCTGGCGGGGTGCGTGAGCCGAATACGCGTAGTGATTCAAACCGCAGACAGATAGTGGCGCTGATTGAGAAACTCTTCAACGTCGTTGAGTACCGAAACTAGCAAGGCATTCACGCGTTCATAGTCTTGAATGAGTTCGCTTGCGGTCAGGTCCTTGCCGTAATCGCCGAAAGATTCCGCGCCGTGCGCAAGCCGGTTTCTGGCAACCATGATGGCGTTTAGACGCTCCTCTTTGTAGGCATTGGTCATTCTAATTCCGAATTCGGCGAGCTTTTCGCGTATTTTTTTTGAATTCACGTTTCCATTGAATACCTTGGCCTTGTCAAACGTGCAGCCGATGATGTCAGTCGTTATCGCGACCAGCTTATCCGTTAGCTTATCTGCGGCCACATTTTTAACGTTCGCGAGTACGGCGACCTTGAGGCATGTACTTAGCGAGTCGAATGCCACTTTTCTTGTTTGCAACTCGTCAAATATGGCCTCTACCGCATTGGTCATGGTCGATTCAATGAGGTTATAAAGCAACAGCATCGCGGCAGCCTTCATCGTGGGCGGCAGTCCTTTGGGGATGCCGTGGTCCTTCGATTCGGTGTCGTCAAGCCAATCGAGATAGTCTTTGATTTCGACGCATCGTTTATCAAAGTCGGCGCGAACGGAGTGCATTTTTTTATACGCGCAGAAGTTGGTCTCGCACAAATTCGATGCGGGCTTTCACTTTGGGGCGCGAATTGCTTGCGTCAGAGACCGTATGCTTCGAAAAATCCTCTGAGGCCAGCCAGTCAGCAATATCTTGCTTCGATGCATTAAGTTCAGGGTTTTTCAGCAGTGCTAGGGTTACGCCAACAGAAATTGCTTCGAATCGGACTCGTGGAACGGACGAGTTGGTAGGAGATTTTCGGAAGCCAAAGGGGAAATTGTCGCGTACGAACTCAAGCATCAATACAAAGCGCGAGAGCAACTTCTCCTTATCAAATTTGTGCTGATGCTCCTTCAGGTAGCTGTCAAGGAAGCTACGCACACTATGATTGAATTGTTCATATCGATCGGCATACGCGAAATAACGAAGTACCATTTCTTCCGCCTCTTCTCTTCTTTGCTTGCGATACGAAATCGGGCACACTTCGTTAAACAGCGGAAGGGCAGCACATTCCGCGATGAAGTCGTAGAAAGGTCCTGTAAAGATACCTTTGCGCTTCTCCATCGCCCTGAGCTCGTCGCTGCCCGTATTGATGCGTTCAAATATGTCGCGCCTGACGGATTCCGTCGCTTTCTCCGATAATTCAATCACCCGGATGGGGCGCCGCTTGAATTTTCTCTGCCGTGAGAGTTCGATGTCGGAAAAACGAAATCCGTTGAGTTTGAACAGCTTCTCCAGGCCATCGAGAATCAGCTCGTCGTTTAGAAAGGCCGCGAGTGTGCGAATGCGTTGCGAGCCGTCGACGATTTCGACGCGACCTTCGTCCGAATCGATGTCTTTTGCGAGGGACGCCGTGAACACATACGGTATCGGGAGACCCAGCATCACCGACTCGATGAACTTGCTTTGACGGTCGGGGTTCCACACGAAGTCGCGCTGGTATGTTGGAACGAAAAGTTCGTTAGCGTCCTCGGGCTCTCCTTCGAGATACTTCTGCACGATGAGTTCGACTGTGTATTCCTTCGTTTCATAGTCGACATCAGTTTGCAGCTCACGAACTTGAGCTTCAGCTGCCGTTTTGTCTTCTTCCGTGATAAATCGAAGCTGGTTTCGAGCTGTCGTTGCCATAGTAAATTATCTGAAATATTCCGTATCTCGTACTGCGTCCTTCGACATCAATATCAGGCCGGCAGCAGCGCCAGTTGCCTTTCTAACCGAGGTGGAATCTCGCCACCCAGAAGCTCGACGTGACGCTCCACGGCAGCTATGAAGGCATTGTCAAACTTGAGCTTGGCGCGGCGGGTTCGAGTCAGAAAACCAAGTGTTGCTTTGAGCGAAAGAGGGTCACCTTCATCCTGCAAAAAATCCGACAGTGACGGCGGCCGATGTCCTAACGGGTCTACGCCGATATCGACCTGGTATCTGCGCTTTCCGTCAAAGCGCGCGGCACGTGGTATCCGGCCTGCTGTAGGAAACTCGCGGTCCAGTTGCCTGTCGTAGGGCTCGGGATTGGCTAGCCGTTGCCCCAGCCATTGGGCGACCGGGACGCTAACTGCACTGCCAACGAGACTCCAGCGAAACGACTGTCGGACGACATTCTCGGCGGGTTCCGTCCACCCCGGTGCAAACCCCTGCAGTCTTTCTGCGTCGCGGATACTCGGCTTGACGATTTGTCCATCTGGCAGGAGCACTGCAGGTGGCGACGGAATGCCAATCGTCGAGCCATTTTTGAGCGTCGGAACGCTGTCGACGGCCCATCCGAGACCAGTTAGTCCCTCAGTCCAGTAGAATCCATGCGCAAGCCGACCTACGTCGGTTGTCGGACGAGCCAGTACATTCTCGTCGGCGAGAACAACCTCTGCCGGGTCGATTTCGCGCGAAGCCACCATAAAGACCCGTTCGCGCCGCTGCGGTAGGCCGAACGCAAAGGTATCCACGACACGGTATGCCCAGCGATAGCCGCGGCGCTCGAACTCGTCGGTGATGGCCCGCATGGCTGCGCCTCCGCTCAGCTGCAACATGAACGGCACGTTTTCAATGACAACCGTAGGAATACGCCGTCGCGACAGCAGACGGAATACTTCCGCAATGAGCCCGGACTTCCGGCCGTCAAGCCCAGCACCGCGGCCCGCTTGGCTCAAGTCCTGGCAAGGAAAGCCAGCGCAGATTGCGTCAATGTCGGACGGCAGGGACCTTAGCGTCGTAATGTCGGCATGGTACGGCACGTCGGCGAAGTGGTGTTTTAGCACTGCTTCGGCACCGACATTGACGTCACAGAGCAGCTCGGTACAGTGTCCGGCCCTCGCGAGGCCAAGCTCGAATCCGCCGATTCCAGCAAAGAGTCCTGCAAATCTCATTTTTTCATCTGTCGCTATTTCTGGTCGCGTGCGAAACCTCACATCGGGACCGAGTCGCACATTTCTGGCGCGTTCATTCCGGAATCGGGTTACCGGGTGCCACCCGGAAGGATACTCGAGTTTGCCAATGGCCTCGAGGACTTTTAGCGGGTATTGTGGCCCTCATGTGCAGGCAGTCAACCCGCCGCGACTTCCGCGCGCCGGTAGAGGGGGCGCAGACGAGGGGTAGAGACGCCTTGCACCGGACGCGCTCCCGCCCGGTGGGTCCGAACGCGGGAGCGCATGGCTGTTCGCGGAGGCTTATATCAGTCCATGCTTCTGCGCATGTTCGCGTGCCGCGAACAGGACGCGCTGCGGGCGCCTTGCCGCCTGGAACGTGTCAATCAGCAACGTCGTCCCGGAAAACCCGTCTACGCATTTTTCCAGGACAGCCTTTCTCGACCAGAACGGATGAACGACTACGTATCGACGCGGAGTATTGCGCTCCTCTATCGACGGCAGCCGCAGGGGGCTAACGCGCTTTAGGTCGTATAAATCAGGGCTGAGTCCGGCAATCTCTTCCGCCGAGCGCCAGGCCAAATCCGGCCAGTCGGAGAGTTCGGGGGATGCGGCCCAGTTGCCGTCCAGACCCGTCATCGACGACGCCTTGAGAAATACCCGGAGCATCGACAGTCCGAGTCGCCAGTCCAGCAAACCGTGATAGGCCCGGTTGCCATACCGCTGCATACACTCGTAGCAAGCCTGCGAGCACGTACCGCGATGCGTCTCGTGAAAGTACGGTGCAACGAGGCTGTCCGATAGCGGGACATCGACCATGGACTTCGCGAGCCTGACAACGAGCGGAGGATTCCCTTTGGCCAGGCGGTTTGAAAATCCGGCGCCATTCACGAGGAAGTCTGCAATCTGCAGCAACGGCTTGCCGTTGCGCAGGCGCGGCTCCAGAGCCTCGAACTCGTCGGGTGCGATATCAAGTTCGAGGGAGGCCCGCTGCATCAACAGATGAGTCGCGCTAATCAGTGCCGCACGGACCGAGGTGTCCCCGAAGTCACGACCGACCCGGCCGATATCTAGCCATTCCGGAACCCGGACGGGGGTGAGATACACGGCGTCCGTCTTCTTGCGGGCCATCAGCCGGACGCCTTCGTCGGTCAAGTCCGTGTTGCGTCGCGCAGCGCCACGCAAGTCCAGTTCGGCGAATTTTTCTTCGCTAAGGAGTTGACCGTCCAACGACCATTTCCGATTTCCCGGTGCCGGCACCCGGTGGTCCTTGGTCGGAACCATGGCGAACGGCTGGGTCGCACCGGAATCATCGAGCTTGCCTTCGTTGAGTCGAAGAACGCGTGCGTCCGCTGTCGTGCCAACTGACATGTTCGAACCGGGCACGCTGTCGAGAGAAACATTGGAGGCCTCAGTTGTCGTTACGCGCCGGAACACGGGCGCCAGTTCTCCTTCTTCGACAGACTTGGGCCGGAAATCAGTGGTGAAAGCAACCGGACTGGTATATCTCGCGAATCTTTCGCTGGGAATGTCACTTTCGCAATCCACGCATCGGACCTGTTCCACCGGGAGGTCGGCCAGACTCGACACGGCCCCGCAGGACTCGCAAAACGCGATGTATCGGATTTCTGCTTTCCATGACCCGAATGACGTCGCGCGATTCGGTTGCACGTCCGGTTCGCGCAGTGCCGGCGAGAAGCCAATTGACTCGTGCTTCCTCTTGTCGCGCACGAGCGAACGCCCCGGCGCAAACTCGTAGACCGCGATATCAAGGTCCCGATCAACAGTTGCAAATTCAGGAGTCTTTTCCTCGTTGTTCTCGATGCCCACGTACAGGTCGCGTACCCTTGTTGGCATGCCGTACATGGGCAGCAAACCCTGCTCGGCAAGAAACTGTGCCAGTGGCAATGGACTGCCCGCCCCTTCCCCGGCAAGGGACCAGACTTGGTGCGTCAGGTGTTGCGGCGTCATTGCATCTTTCATGGTCCTGGCTTGGGTCGTATCCTTGTCGGACAGTGCATCGATGACCCGGTCCCGCGTTGCGAGCGTGGCGGCCAGCGCACCCTCAAGCCGACTCCGCCAGTTGCCAGTGGCGGCATAGAAGTTGGGCGCGGGCGGAAACTCACCATGCGTATCCGTCAGGTCATCTCCTGGATAAGCGGGGCCGTCTTCATCCCGCAGCCGTGCAAACGCGGCAGCCAGCCAGGCCTTTCGCACAATCCGTTCGACAATCACGATATGTCCCGTGGTCAGGAACGGCGGAGGCGGCACGTCACCGGTTATTCGCTTGGGATTGCGGAAATAGTGGAGGTCGTGACTTCGGCTCCGGCATAAGGTGACTACCATTGAAAATGCCTGACCACGCCGACCCGCGCGACCGACGCGCTGTTGATAGTTGAATCGCTGCGGCGGCATGTTCGCCTGATACACGGCCTGCAACGCACCAATATCAATACCAACCTCCATCGTCGTCGTGACCGACAGCAGGTCGATTTCGTTGATGCGCTTGAATAGCTCAAATTCAGGCGACTGCTTCTCTCCGACGAAAATTCCCTTGAAGGCTCTGAGCCGGGCAGCCGGCGAGCCAGTTTGTCCCGTGAGCTCCTCGCAATGTAGCCGGAACGCTGATTCATTACCCTGCTCGGAACGCGTGGTGCGCCGTGCCAGGAAGTTCGAATCCCACAGTTGTTCGACATTGCCTTCCCGCTCAGTAGGCAATGGGTCAAGGCAGCGCGTGCATATGCCGGTTCCTCGGTGCAGGTGAACGCGGCCACAGTTGCTGCAACGATAGTAGGGGTCTCCCCGTTGGCTCAGCCTGACGTAGAGTTTGCTGAGCTCCACGATACCGTGTGCGTGTTCGAGGACCCTGAATTTCTTGAGCACGTCGTCTAGTTCAACGACGGGCGCCGCGGGTACGCTGGCGCGGGCGAACTTGAAAATCCGGTGCCGTGGGCCAAACTCCTGCGCATGGTCGACATGGGGCGCATCGTCGGACCAACGGTTTCCCGCTACACGATACGCATCTGCGAATACCCGCAGATAGGCATCGAGCCGGTTCGAATCAGTGGTCTGGCTGGCGGTCATCGACGGATAGCCAATACCCGTCTCCTCGAGCGCGAAGTAGGTCTTCGCGAACAGCACTTCGTAGGTCAGCGGACGCTGGTCCTCGCGAATCTCGGCGCGAGCCTCCCCGGCCTCCCCGCTGTCGCTGTGTGCAGGCCATTCTGGCTTCCCGCTTGCTCCAGCAGGGACGACCCAGTGATTCCACGGCTCGTTGCGGATGTGGCCGATACCCGCGGCGTCCGTCGGATGAATGCCAAGCTCGACATGTCGCCGCAGGTAAGAGCGCAGTTCGTTCGAAGTCAGCAGTACCGGCTCTATTACTTCGGCAAGTGCAACCCGTGACGGGTCGGTCGCAAGTTGCAACTTTGCCAGCTCATCGGAGAGCCGCTTCAGTTCGAGGAAGTCGCCCCTCTTGAGTGCCTCGTCGGCCTGTTTCTTCTTCTCTTCGCGCGCTTCGTCATTCGGCCGCTCAGCAACGACCGACTTCAGCGCTTCGATGAGCATCTGTCTGCGGGTATCCTGATGGTGCCGGCGCTCGATGTCCAGTGCAGCACGGGCCGCATCCTGCCGGCTGTCGGAAAAGACCACGGACTTGGGAGTTCGACCGCTCACCCTCAAGGTCGAAAACAGCTCGGTCGCGAGCAATTGCGACGTTTTCGCGAAACCGGTACGAAAACTTCGCAACGGCGACATAGCCCCCATCCCTGGTCTGCGCCTGCTGTAGTCGGTCCCGCACGCGGGGCAGCAGCGCGGTGAAGCTGACCCGGGCTTCCTGGCCAGGTCGTCCGCTTGATTCATGTGGAAGAGCCGTCCCGCGAGACGCGAGTTGTCGGATGCGACAACGGGCGTGACCATCGCGTTGCGCGTATCAAGAGACGCATCGGGCCAGTGTTCGTGCGTGGTTTCACCGTCCTTCGGCTCGTCGCGCCGCGGCCAGAAAATGGCGTACTCGTTATAGCTGAGATTTTCGTAGTTGGTAATCGCGGCAGCTTCGGGTAGCTGTTCCAGGTTCGGCGCCGTCGTCAGCAGCTCGGTCGCCCCCAAATTGTCGTCGGCGTTTCGACGTCCACCGACAAACAGTTCGCCGCACGCTTCGCAGTACACGAGCTCGAACAGTCGCCTGGTCGAACCGTCATCGCACAGAGCATGTGTATGACCGCGCTCAACCGAGAGCCCGTCGAAGTGCAGTTTTCCGCCGCTATCCCGATAGGGTGCGGCGAACATGCCCTCGATACTCCGGAAGAACGAGTGAAGGCGGACACTCGGCAGTCCGTCCGGAACCGCGATGCCGTAGAGTTCGGGCGTTGATACCGTGTCGGCAAGCCCACGCAGGATGCACAACCCTCGAACCGCTTTCTCGGAGTCGACGCCATCGCTTCCAAAAAGTCGCTGGGCGATTTCACTGACCGCGGTGGCGCGCAGCACTGCGGACGTTCCATCGTCGCTCGTGCAGGCATGAACAATTGCGGATGATGCGGCGGCAATCACTTTGGGTAGAGCCGCGGCGACATCCGTCGGAGTTGCGTCTATTCCCAACGACCTTGCGACATGCGCGATAGCGACGTCGAGCGCGGAAGTGCGCGCGGTTACTTGTGGAGCAAAATCAGCCCCGTTGACGTCCAGGACAGCGGCGAGCTCCACGAACGGCTCGGTAGCGAGCGGCAGGGTGCCGTCGAACCGCTGTGTGAGTTGCCGTCCACGCACGATTGCATGGCGCCAGTCTGCGGGTGCGGCAAAACCAGCGTCGTCGGGTTCGCGGGCCGAGCCAAAGCTGCCGAAAAAATCAAACAGATACTGGAGACTGACCTCCGAGTCGGGACCCTCATCGGGCAACGAGGCGCTCGACGCCAGAATCCTGACCTTGTGCCGATGCTCAGGTCTGTCGAGACCCAGCTTGGCGAAGAGGCTTCTCAGGAGGCCGACTACCTCCATTCCGGCCGAGCCACGAACTAGGTGAAGTTCGTCCATGACCAGAAAGAAATAGGCATCGTCGTTTTCTTCGAGCCATTTGCGAGTCGATGTGAAGATTGGCTCGTCGACCTCGCGCACGAGCATTGTCGCGAGCATCGATGTATTGGTAATCAGGATATCCGGCGGGGTTGCCTGCATGTCCCAGCGGGTGACCATTTCCGCGCCATCGAGCGAGGGAAACAAAAACCTTGTCGGTTCGGGGGCTTCTCGACCAGCCGCGCGTGCATCGGCAAGTTCGCGCGCATCATGTTCGCGCGCAAGTGTCTGCGTGGCTGCCAGGTCGCTCATCCGGCTGCGCATCGTCTCCATGCGTCGCGCCCGCTTGCGCTTTTCCTGCGCAGTGTTGGCCCGTCGAGGATGATTGAGGTGGCCGGTGACCGGTGCGGCGCCAGTGTATCGGCCAAAGAAAATGCGATTTCCGTTGAATCGTTCATCCATCACGGATGTGGCTTCGTCGGAGTCGAGCGCACGGCGTAGCCTCGTCATCTGGTCTTCGACAAGCGCGTTCATCGGATAGATGAGCAACGCGCGAACCGCTTTGGGGCGGCCGGGACTTTCCTTGGAGCGTTGTGCAACGAATTCCTGTCCGGCTTCCTTGTACCATTCGTTCGAGAGCTTTTCGCCACGTGGCGCAGGCCACTGCACAGCCTCCTGCGCGATAGTCGCGAAGATGGGCAGCATGAACGATTCGGTCTTTCCCGAGCCGGTTCCGGATGTCACGATTCCAGGCATACCGCGACCCACACCGCGTTCGAGCATCTGCCATTGATGCAGGTAGGGTCGCACATTGCTGGTTCTCCGCACGTCGTCCCTGCCGGACGCTTCGCCGGGAAACAGTCCGGACAGTGCCAGTTCCACAAACGCGCGCCGGGCCACACTAGAAAAGGAGCGCAGCGGATTCCCCGAGTCGAGCAGGACGAGGTCCTGGAGGAAATGCGTCACCTGCTCATAGCGTGGCACCGGCTCAAGGAAAGGCTCCGTCGTCAGAGTGCCGTGTCGGGTTAGCAGTTGTCGCCGTGCTGCCGAGACGGAATGGTCGCGAATCCGGAAAGCGGTTTCCAGATACGACAGGAAGAATTCCCGGATTCTATGGGTAGCGCCTATCGGGTCGAGCATGTCGTTTACCGTGATTGATTGTTGTGTCTTCAATTCGTCATCGACGTATAACCGTCTCTCAGTGTCGACGGGAGGCTTGTTGCATCCCTGGAGCCGAGAAACTGTCCCCATCCTTGAACGGCTGTCATCAGGTGCTCGGCGTCGTCGCCGATGAACTGATTTCTGAATCTTGCGAGGCGGGCGAGCACGCCCGGAGGCAAATCAAATGTGACGACCCGTGTCAGCCAGTCGCCAGCGACTGAACCAGTCGGGACGGTATCCGGGGCAATCGACAGGCGGCTAGGCGGTGGGACGGGCGCAACGGCGCTCGCCAGTGCTGCGACGGCGCCGGCCTCATGCACGCCGGGAAAAACTGGAACCAGGTATCCGGACCGACTATCGTCGGGAGACCCTACGCCAGACTGCGCGTCACTTCGGCCCGTAGTCGTCGCGAATACCAAAAGGTTGGTCGGACGGGAGGCGCTCTGGAGGACGGCCTGAAACGACGCGAGCCATAGCCGGTAGGGCGCGGCATCAATGTCGCGCATGCAGAGAATATGAAAGCAATCGGGTGCGCTCAAGGCTGCCTGCCAGGCATGTGCGAACGCGGTCGGTGTATGCGTCCCGGGGGCCCGCCAGAGGTCGTCAAGACCGATGATGCTGGGGTCCAGAGCCATCGTTCGATAAACACCGCCGGAGATGCAACGTGCATACGCTCGGAGGGTGAGCTCGGCCTGCGGGCCGCATAGCAGGATCAACTCACCCGCTCGCGCGAAAATGTCAGTCAGTCGTAGCGCGCTTTCATCGATTCCATGGCGCTTCGCTTCCTCGCTGATGACGGCGGTCAAGGAACCATATCCAATTTCGTTGCAGGCGCCACTCGGCATTCCGGTTCCCCAAGGCGGCATGGCTGGTGGAATCAGCGATGGCTCATGGTAACCGTGCTGAGTCAGCATGCCCTCGAGTCGTTCGGCAATGAACGATAGCGCGGGATGGCCTTGAACGGGGCTTTGGGCGAGGCTGGTGCGCAATTCTGAGGCAACCGCCGACAAGCCATCCGAAATCGCCTTCTGTTGCTCACGCCTCTCGTTACACAGTCTTTCCAGTTCTGCGAGGTCGCTCGAAGCCCGGGCGCGACGCTGCTCTAGATTCAGGACCTCTTCCGAGAGTTCGTCGCGCTGACGTCGTGCTTCGATAAGTGATGCCTCGGTTTCCTCTCTCACCTGACGTTCAAGGCTGGGCCGTGCCTCTTCGAGAGCATGGCGGGTCGCCAGTTCCGTCGCGGCCGCCACTTTGTCCTTGGTACTCTTGAGGTCGAGTATCAACGAAGCGAGTTCTTCGGACGCCTCCAGTCGTGCTTCGAGTATCGGCCAGTCTGTCTGGAGCCGTTCCATGTCAAGGACGATGCCGTTGTCCTCTCCCGGCATGAGGTCCGCCTGCCGGAGCGCACGAGAAATGTACTTGACGGCATCCCGTGACGGTCGCGCGTAAGGGGTATCTCCAACACCCTGCATGAACTTGCGGAAGCGGTCGATAACGCGCTCGATAAAGTCCTGGTCACTACACCAGTTGACCGTCCTGATGACGGTAGCATGCGGTATGGTTTGAGCTGGAATGACCCGCAATCCGTTGAAGTCCAGCGACGATTTCCAGCCGTTGGGCATTTCCTTCAGTTGCACGGGTCGCGAGAGGCTGTTGCTGCGCCAGAGACCATCGGCCGAGCGCGTGAGCGTGACATCACAGAAGAGCTCATCGGACAGCAGGGCGACCGCAGTCACCGAGTTGAATTCAAGCGGCAGATGGACGCCCTCATTGAAAAGTCTTCGTCGTGCCATCTCCAGTGAAATCGACGACAGGTCGACAATTGGCGTCGCCCGCACGATGTCCTCGGCGAGCAGGAGGTCGGGACCATGTAGGTCACGTTGCTCGTTCGGACGCTGCGTGAATGTCCACAGGCTGTCAGTTGGGGCGTTAAGCAGGCCGCGCCTCGAGAATATTTTCCCTTCCTTGGGAAACATTTCCACAGTGTTATCGATTCGTTTCCATTGCCCTGCGACTCGCACCGCGAGGGGCTCAATCCGTGCCCAGTTAACTTCGTTTCTGAAGACTTTTCCCAAAAACAGCTCGTCGTCCATTACAACCCCATAACCCTCATTTTCACTGGCGCCCGACAGGGGGCGGCATCAATTCCTGAACCCGAAACACATTCCTGTTTCGAGACCATCCAAGTGCTTCCGCCGACAGGCGACTCAACTTTGCGTCAAGCGCCGACCTGTCGTCGACAAAGGCGTGGCCGAACATGGAGCGTATCCAGCCGACACAGTCTGCAGTCATGCCGTAGACATACGTCCAGCGTCCGTCCATCAATGCCGGGCCGGGACTTCGACAGGACGAAAGCATGGCGAGATTCGCAAGTGGCTCGACGAGGTGACCGTCCTCGCTGTTTCGTACGAGGCGTGCGCCGTCCCATCTGAACATCGCGATTCGCGCGCGTCGGTACGCCTCGACGATTGCTGACGTCCGGGAAGTGGTCACGTACCGTGTGGAGCCGGGGCCGGTGACAACGAAGATGTCATCCCGGTCGCCTCGTTCTCGCCGGAAACGTTCAAGGTTTACCGGCCCGGGATTCGTGGTATCAAGGCTTCGAAAACCGCCCTTGGCCCAGTTCCATCTCCCCACGCGCTGATGTCGGGACTCGTCGACGTTCTCGGGTGGCCAACAGTCCGGCGCAGCCATGGGTTTGCATATCGGCGGTTCGGTGACCGCCCATGCGAGTTCTTCCGCGACCTCGTCTAGAGCGGGTCCCCGCGCGAGTTGCATACATGCCGTGTACTCACTTGCTCCCGGTCGTTCCATCACCGTACAGCCGGCGGCCTGAGCGGTTTGCTGGAAGCGGCGCCGGATATTCGCAGGTGCACTTCCAACGAGCAGCAATCCTTCTATGCCTTCTCTATTCCTAACTCTGATAAGAGAGGGCGGAGTCAGCCACCATCGGCGCGCTCGCCATCTCAGGTTGGAGGTGGGCCTCAGCCAGCCGCACTCCATCAATCCGCGCAGTATGTCCCAGATCGGGGGAGCGTTGTCTCCGAGGACGGCGCGCATGGTCGACACAAGCTCCTGTTCCGACCAGCCGACGCGGCCCCCGGCGTACACCGCTTCCAGACAGTCCTGGAACTGTGCTGAGCGCTCGCTGTCGACGGGCGGGTGGTCATCGGTGATGTCTGTCAGGACAATCGGCCCGCATGTCGAACGAACACGCGCTTCCTCCCGCCGCCGCCACGTCGCCTCCTCGGTATCCCCGAGTTCGGCGTGTTCAACGGCGTCGGGGAAAAAGGCAACCGACGTTTCGATGGCGAGAGGCTCCGCCGACGGAATCATGTTCTCGTCCAGACGAAGCTTGTATGTGCCCTTGAGAGGTGTGCACGCGATGATTGAATAGAGGTTGTCGGAATCGTGACGGAGCTGACACTTCACACCGTCTTCCTGCACTGGACGCAGCGTCACGGCGCCGGGACCTGCAATCCTGATTTGCGGGAGAAGTGCGTCCCGGCCGAGAAGTCCTGAGCCGGTCCTGTGTCCGCCGACAAGCATCATGGCCTGGAAAGGCGGACCGGCTGGTTCGATGCCCCTTCCTAAGTACTGATACACGGAGCGGCAGTCGCGGGCCGGAATCGGGCCCGCCAGTCTCCACTCGTCTCCAATCGGCTCGGTACTGACGCCCCATTTAAGGGCGACGTCACGGTTTTTCTTTGATAGGAGGAGAAGGCAGCGGGTGGGCACGGGGGGCTGGAGCAGACTCGAATGCCATACGCCGAAGCGGGACTCGACGAACGGGACGCCGCCGCGGCTGATGGCCGAAACAAGCGCTTCGCTTGCGATTTTCCCGACTCGCTCGCTAGCCCAAGATGCCGTTTGCGCCAAGACACGGTCCGGGAAATCCTCCAGGACCTGGAGCGGGTCGACGTTCCCTTTCATGTCAGCCAGGACGACGCGCAGTTCCACGTCGCCGAGCGTTGCGCCGAATCTGAGCTCGAGGCGTGGTACAAAGAATCGCTCGGCTGTCGGTGAATGCCGTTCCGTCAGGAGACCGGCCAAGGCTACCCAGAAGCGATGCAGGCCAAGTAACGAGGCTTTTCTCAGATACAGCTGCCGGTATTCCGCGCTCGCCTGGCGCATTGCCGACGAAAAGCTGGCGTCGTTTTCGACCAGGGGGGCCAGCTTAATTGCAGCCCCTACTGTGTCAACGATTGAGCGGTATTCCGTCCTTCGGTCCAGAAGTTGACGCAGTCGCCTGACGTCACGCCAACTCGGGAACGTTATCGCGTTGGTGAGGCCCAGGTGCTTGCCCGTGCCCGGCGGCGGAAGCATGACCTGTCGGACGGCTTCCCCGGCGGTGTGCGCCTCGTCACACCAGTCTTGCAACCGGAGCCACAGGTCGGGCAACGACGAACGGTTGTTGAATGGATTCTGGGTTCCGAAGGCTCGGGCGAGGTTTTTGCCGAACTCCTGCGTGGAGTCGTTGTTGTCGGCCGTCGCGACAATCGCACATGTCATCACGAGGAACCGAAAGAAGCCCGGCAGTCCCGGTCTGGGCTTGAATGGCACGACACCGTTGGCCAGCGCGTCGGTCATCGCGGCCGGACCACCGCAGGCTGCGGCCAGCAATCGTACTGGGTCTGCGTCATGCGCGATTTTCAAAGCCATGCGCAGTTGCGGTTCGGATGCGTCGATGTAGCGCAGCGGGCCTGCACCAAACGCCCCGTCGGAATGCAGATAGTAAGCCGTGAGCGCGGCTTCGACGCGCAGCTGGTCCGCCGCTGAACACCGGTCTGCCACTGGAGTTAACACCGAATGGCCCTCTTTCCAGAAATTTCTTTGCTCTGTTTTTCAGTGCTGCTTTCCGCTTGTCGGAGCCAAAAGCACCTTCTTCTGACTATATGAATGTAACAGGATGTTACCTCAATCGCGCATCCAAAAATCACGAGTCCCTTGATTCACTCGCACATGTCATCGACTCGTACCGCTCGGAAACGGAATGGTTGGGCACTCCATAGAAGGTAACAGTGGCGTGTAGCCCCGCTTCCGGAAAAACCGCGTTGCACCTAAAACGTTCGCCTATTGGCATCCGTTTTAGGTGAATTTCACAGCTCGAAAAGCAAAAAAGCCGCTGTCCTTGCGGAACAGCGGCTTTTTTGGTGAAGCTGGTGGCGAATCAGGGATTCGAACCCCCGAACTGCGGATTATGATTCTGCGGCTGAGCTCTCATAAAACATGGTGCTCGACAGGTAGGTTAGTCGCACCAACTTTGTCGCTCAGTCGCACTTACTCTGGCGCCCTACGATCGACGCTTGCCCTCAAACATCAATATTCCCCGCCCGCAACGCATTCGACTCGATAAACGCCCGCCGCGGCTCGACCTCATCCCCCATGAGGGTAGTAAAGATCCCATCCGCAGCAATAGCGTCTTCGATCTGCACGCGCAGCAACCGCCGCACCGCCGGATCCATCGTCGTTTCCCACAGCTGCCCGGGGTTCATCTCCCCCAGCCCCTTATACCGCTGCTTCGACACGTTCCGCTCGGCATCTGCGAGCAGCCACTTCATCGCGCTCTTGAAGTCGCTCACAGCCATACTGCGCTCACCACGCTTGATGACCGCACCTTCCCCAATAAGCCCCTTGAACGTATCCGCGGTGGTCACAAGCTGCTGATAATCCGCCGTGTGCTGGAATTCCTGGTCGATGACCGAAACCCGCACATTGCCGTGATGCGTCCGCTCGATATGCAGCGAGCGTTGTTCACGAACCGGGTCATACGAAGGCACCACACGAACTTCGTTCTTCAGCGCATCATCATGCAGCGCGGCATGCAGCGCCTTAGCCGAAGCCTCCGTCGAAGCCTCGTTGGAGAGATCGATCGCCACCCCGTCCATGACCGCTTCAAGCGCGGCCGGATCATACAACCGGCTCAACCGCTCGATCACGCTCTTCGACAGCAGGTACGACCGCGCCAGTTCCCCGAGCGCATCGCCGGAAATCGCCGCCGCATTCTCGCCAGGCACCAACTCCGAGCCTTGCAACGCCAACCGCAACATATGCGCGTTCAGCTCCGTATCGTCCTTCAGATACCGCTCGTCCTTGCCCGCCTTGATCTTGTAAAGCGGTGGCTGCGCGATATACACATACCCGCGCTCGATCATGTCCGGCATCTGGCGATAGAGGAACGTGAGCAGCAGCGTGCGGATATGCGCACCGTCGACGTCCGCGTCGGTCATGATGATGATGCGGTGGTAGCGCAGCTTGTCGAGGTTGTAATCGTCCTTGCCGATCCCGCACCCAAGCGCGGTCACGAGCGTGACGATCTGCTCCGACGACAGCAGCTTGTCGTAGCGCGCCTTCTCGACGTTCAGCACCTTGCCGCGCAGCGGCAGGATGGCCTGGAATTTCCGGTCACGTCCTTGCTTCGCCGACCCACCTGCCGAGTCGCCCTCGACGATGTAGATTTCGCACTTGGCCGGGTCTTTCTCCTGGCAGTCCGCGAGCTTGCCCGGCAAGCCGACGCCGTCGAGCACGCCCTTGCGGCGCGTCATTTCGCGCGCCTTGCGTGCCGCATCGCGCGCACGCGCGGCTTCGACGATCTTCCCGCAGATGATCTTCGCGTCGAGCGGCGTTTCGAGCAGGAACTCTTCCAGCGCCTTCGCGACGACTTCTTCAACCGGCGCCCGCACTTCGGACGACACCAGCTTGTCCTTCGTCTGCGAGCTGAACTTCGGCTCCGGCACCTTCACCGACAGCACGCACGACAACCCTTCGCGCATGTCGTCGCCGGTCGTCTCGACCTTCGCCTTCTTCGCGATTTCGTTGTCGGTGATGTACTTATTGATGACGCGCGTCATCGCGGCCCGCAGGCCGGTCAGGTGCGTGCCGCCATCCCGCTGCGGAATGTTGTTCGTGAAGCACAGCACGTTCTCGTTGTAGCTATCGTTCCACTGCATCGCAACTTCGACGCCCACGCCATCCTTCTCGCCGTTGGCGTGGAAAATGGTCGGGTGCAGGTTGGTCTTCGTCTTGTTGATGTATTCGACGAAGCCCTTCACACCGCCGGCGAACGCGAAATCGTCTTCCTTGCCCGAGCGCAGGTCGGTGAGACGGATCCGCACGCCGTTGTTCAGGAACGAAAGCTCGCGCATCCGCTTCGCGAGGATGTCGTAGTGATATTCAACCGTGCCGAAGATCGTCGGATCGGCCATGAAGTGCACTTCGGTGCCGCGGTTCTCGGTGTCGCCGGTCACCAGCATCGGCGACACTTCCACGCCGTCCACCTTCTCGAGCACGCGCTCCTGCGCGATGCCGCGATGGAACTCCATGAAATGCTTCTTGCCGTTGCGGCGCACGGTGAGGCGCAGCCAGCTCGACAGCGCGTTCACGCACGACACGCCCACGCCGTGCAGGCCGCCGGACACCTTGTAGCTGTTCTGGTCGAACTTGCCGCCGGCGTGCAGCTCGGTCATCACGATCTCGGCGGCGCTGCGCTTCGGCTCGTGCTTGTCGTTCATCTTCACGTCGGTCGGAATCCCGCGGCCGTTGTCGGTCACGGAAATCGAGTTGTCGGCGTGAATCGTCACGTGGATGTCGTTGCAGTACCCGGCCAGCGCTTCGTCGATCGAGTTGTCGAGCACCTCGAACACGAGGTGGTGCAGACCGGTGCCATCCGACGTGTCGCCGATGTACATCCCGGGGCGCTTGCGCACCGCTTCCAGACCTTCGAGGATCTGGATCGACGAAGCGCCGTAGCTGCTGTTATCGGGTTGCGAATTGTGCTGTTCACTCATGGATATCTTCCGGTTCTGCGAGGCCACTCTCGTGGCGGCGCGGTGCGTTTCAGCGAGGGAAAGCGCGGGGCCGCCCAGGCCGGCCGCTCCAGTTTCCTGGCCCGTCCGAGGCGCCGAAAAGGCACCAAAGGGACGGGTTGTCGGTTCGCCATAAAAACGCCAAAGGGGCTTGCCGCCCCCTGGTGTGTGTTGCGATGTCGAGCGCGTCAGATGCGCATCGGCATCACGACATACTTGAACTCTTCGTTCTCGGGCACGGTGATCAGCGCGCTCGAGCTGGCGTCGCCGAGGCTCACCTGCACGGTGTCGACCTTCAGGTTCGCGAGCACGTCGAGCAGATACGTGACGTTGAAGCCGATGTCGACGGTATCGCCCTGGTACGCGATTTCCAGTTCTTCCTGCGCCTCTTCCTGATCGGCGTTGGTCGACATGATCTTCAGCTGGCCCGGCGCGATGATGCAGCGCACGCCCTTGAATTTGTCGGATGTCAGGATCGCCGCGCGTTGCAGCGAACGCTGCAGTTCTTCACGGCCGATCTCGAACGTGTTCTTGTGCGCCTTCGGGATCACGCGCTGGAAGTCGGGGAACTTGCCCTCGACCAGCTTCGATACGAGCTCGACCTGGCCGAACGTGAACTTCGCCTGGGTTTGCGCGATGTCGATGGTGACGGTGTCGTCGATGTCTTCGAGCAGGCGCTGCAGCTCGAGAATCGTCTTGCGCGGCACGATCACTTCCTGGCGGCCGAACGTGCCGCCTTCGAGCTTCATCGACGAGAACGCGAGGCGGTGGCCGTCGGTGGCCACGGCCATCAGCTGGTCGCCGTCGACGACGAGCAGCATGCCGTTCAGGTAGTAGCGGATGTCCTGCTGCGCCATCGCGAAGTGCACCATGCCGAGCAGCTGGCGGAACGACTTCTGCGGGACGGTCAGGGTCGCGCCGAAATCCTTCGCCTGCGCGACGGTCGGGAACTCGTCGGCCGCGAGCGTCTGCAGTGCGAAGCGGCTCTTCCCCGATTGAACGGTGAGGCGCTTGTCGGCGAGCGACAGCGTGACCTGGCCGTCAGGCATCGCGCGCAGGATGTCGAGCAGCTTGCGGGCCGCGACGGTGGTGGCCACCTGGTCGCCGCCGACGCCGAAATCGGCGCGCGTGGTGATCTGCAGCTCCAGGTCGGTCGACAGGAAAGAAACGTCCGGGCCGTTCTTGGTGATCAGCAGGTTGGCGAGGATCGGCAACGTATGGCGGCGTTCGACGATGCCGCTGACCGTTTGCAGCGGCCTGAGGAGTGTGTCTCGTTCGGTCTTGACCAGTTGCATAGAGTTCCTTCGTTGAGTAACGGCCTGCAGCGCAGCAGCCACGCAGCGCCCCGCCAGCCGGGCTCTTGGCCGGCCTCCGCCGGGGCGGTCAAACCTGTATTGTGCCTCAAAACCGAACCGCCCCCCTTAATTTGGGGCGGATGCCGAATTATCAAGCGCGCCGCGCGCTCAGCCCTTCAGCGTCTGTTCCAGCACGTGCAGCTCGTGGTTGAGCTGCGCGTCCTTGCTGCGCTCGTCGGCGATCTTGCGCACGGCGTGCAGCACGGTGGTGTGGTCACGCCCGCCGAACAGCTCGCCGATCTCGGGCAGGCTCTTCTGCGTGAGTTCCTTCGCCAGGTACATCGCGATCTGCCGCGGCCGCGCGATGTTCGCGGGACGCTTCTTCGAATACATGTCGGCGACCTTGATGTTGTAGAAGTCGGCGACGGTCTTCTGGATGTTCTCGACCGAAATCTGCCGGTTCTGCACGGTCAGCAGATCCTTCAGCGCTTCCTTGGTCAGCTCGATCGAGATCTCGCGGCCGTGGAACTTCGAATACGCGAGGATCTTGCGCAGCGCGCCTTCGAGTTCGCGCACGTTCGAGCGCAGGTGCTTCGCGACGAAGAACGCGACGTCCTCCGACAGGTTCACGCCTTCCGACTGCGCCTTGCGCATCAGGATCGCGACGCGCATTTCGAGCTCGGGCGGCTCGATCGCGACGGTGAGGCCCGAGTCGAAGCGCGAGATCAGGCGATCGTCGATGCCCGAGATCTCCTTCGGATACGTGTCGCTGGTGATGATCACCTGCGCCTTGTTCGCGACGAGCGCCTCGAACGCGTAGAAGAATTCCTCTTGCGTACGCGACTTGCCGGAGAAGAACTGAATATCGTCGATCAGCAGCAGGTCGAGCGAGTGGTAGTAGCGCTTGAAGTCGTCGAACGCCTTGCGCTGGTATGCCTTCACCACGTCGGACACGTATTGCTCGGCGTGGATGTAGCGGATCCGCGCGCCGGCCTTGTCGAGCAGCAGCTGATTGCCGATCGCATGGATCAGGTGGGTCTTGCCGAGGCCGACGCCGCCGTACAGGAACAGCGGGTTGTACGAAATGCCGGGGTTGTCCGCGACCTGGATCGCGGCGGCGCGTGCGAGCTGGTTCGCCTTACCGGTCACGAAGTTGTCGAACGTGAGCACGGGGTTCAGCTTCGAACGTTCGTACATCGAATCGGCTTCACCGCCGTTCGCGGGCGCGGCGCCGGGGCCCGGGCGCCACGTGCGGCGCCCGGCGGCCGCTTCGTGCGCGGGCAGGCTCGGCAGGTCGATGTCGGCGTCGTCGGCGTTCAGGTGGTGCGCGGCGGCGGCCGACGCCGTCATCGGCACGTCGGCCGGCGCGCTGGGCGCGGCACCGGCATTCGCGGCCAGATTGGCGGCGATCGCGGCCACCGTCGCGGCGGGGCCGTTCGGCGTCAGCGGCGCGCGCTGGGCGGCCGGCGCGGCGTTCGCGGCGGCGCTGCGCGTGCCGGCTTTCGGATCGAGGACGAACTGGACTTCGATCGGCGCATTCCAGAAATCGCGGGCCAGATCGGAGATCCGGCCCGAAAACTGGCTCTTGACCCAGTCCAGCTTGAATCGGTTCGGCGCGGCGATGGACAGCGTGTTCGCCGACGCATCGAAGGCCACCGGGGCCAAGGGTTTGATCCACGTCACGTACTGCTGGGGCGTCAGCTCGCGCTCCAGCAGTGCGGAACAGTGT
>Ga0105239_10002997_pt1 | contig 21052 bp, 21 predicted proteins | sample KBSC44metaG_FD_92761 | JGI IMG/M metagenome (GOLD analysis project Ga0105239, IMG submission 92761) | Corn rhizosphere microbial communities from Kellogg Biological Station, Michigan, USA - KBS C4-4 metaG | ecosystem: Host-associated > Plants > Roots > Rhizosphere > Soil | place: Michigan, USA... | reverse complement strand
CTTGGGTGGAAACGCTGTTGATGGCGATGCCGGTGGCGGTGCCGGCGGTGTTATCGAACGCCAGAATATAGCCGCTGGTTTGGCGGCTCTCGAGCGGCACTACGGCTTCCTGGCCGTTGGGATTGTACCGGAAGATCACGAAGCCTCCGATGTGGCCGTTGGTGGTGAGCTGGGCGGAGCCAATGGTGGGGACGGGATCGGAGACGGGCGCCGTGCTTTGGACCAGCAAGGTCGCGCCTGCCGCCAGAGATTGACTCACGGTGGAATTTACGGTGGTGGTGCTGCTGCTCACGAGCGGGAAAGACAGCGGCAACGGTAACGCGGCGCCGGTGACATCGGCGAAGAAATTCAGATTTACTTGGGCCGTGGTGGTGCCGGTGTTGACCAGTACAAAAGTAGTTTGCCAGCCGTTGCCGGTGGCGATGTGCGCGATGCTTCCACCGGAGGTTCCGACGTTGGCCAGCGCGGGAATGGTGGTGAGTGTAGTGGTCGACCCCAGCGGCGTGGTGCGAATGCCCAGCACACCGATCTGTCCGCCAGCGGGTGTATCGAATTCAATGGTGCCGTGTTTGCCGGCTGTCTCCGGGTATTGGGTGGACAACACGAAGGACGCGTGGCCGTTACCCGCCAGGCCGATGGCGGCTCCCGCGGTTCCGATCAGCGCGCCGGTTTCGTCGCGAATCACTACGGGAACGATGCCGGCTTGCGCGGAGGCGTTTTCGATCGCCACGCCCAGCACCACGCCGCCAGTGTTGTCGAAAGGCAGCAGGTAGGAACTGGCGTTGCGGGTTTCCAGGGGCACGACGGCTTCCTGCGCGCCGGGGATCAAGTGGAAGATGGCGAAGCCATCCACCTGACCGACGGCTGCCAGTTGCGCGGAGCCCACCAGGACGGGCGGGGTCTGCGCTCCCGCGGTGGTGACGATCAGGGATGCATTGGTGGCGATAGTGCGGTCGAACGTGGATGCCAGCAGCGGACCCGATGCGCCTGATATTTGCGGGAACGCCAGGGGCAGAGTCAACGGACCGTTGCCGGTGGGGTCGGCGGCGTCGCCAAATAGGCTGAGGCGCGCCTGAGTGGATGCCGGGCCTTTGTTCACCACGGTAAACAAGGTGGTCCAGTTTTCTTGCGCGGCGATGTGTGGCATGGAGCCTACGAAATTCAAGCCCACGTTGGAAGCTGCTTGCTGCTCGACGGTGAAAGAAACGCCGCTGGAGGTGAGGGTGGCGGAGCGGCCGGGACCTGCATTGGCGGCTACCTGGAAGGTTAGCGTTCCACTTCCGCTGGGGAAATTCGTAATCGTAATCCAACTCGGAATATTGGATGGGGTCCAGTTACAGCCGATTTGAGTCGAGACAGTCACGCTCCCGCTTCCGCCCGCGGCCGTGAACGCCTGGCCGCCGGCACTCAGTGAAAAAGTGCAATTGGCGGTGGCGGAGGCCAAATCCGAAATTTTTCTAATTCGATTGTTGCCGGTATCGCCGATGTACAAATTCGCAGAGGGGTCGAGCGTAATGGCAAAGGGAGAGTTAAATTGAGCCTGCAAGGGTGAGCCGCCGTCGCCTATGTTGCCTATAACACCGGGGACTCCGGCCACGGTTGAAATCGTTCCACCGCTTACCATGCGAATCACCTGATTCACGGTGTCCGCGATAAACAGATTGCCAGCGGAATCGATCACGGTTTCGCCAGGGAAATTCAGGCTCGCCGAGGTTGCCGGGCCGTGATCGCCGGCAAACGCGTTGGCTCCGTTTCCCGCAACGGTGGTGATGATTCCGCTGGTATCGATTTTGCGGATGCGCTGATTAGATTGGTCAGTGACAAACAAATTGCCGGCGCTATCGAAGACGGCCGCTGTGGGATTGTTCATCTGTGCGGCAAATGCCGGGCCGCCGTCGCCGGTGAAACCCTGCGCGTTGGCGATGCCCGCGAAGGTGCTGATAATTCCGCTGCTATTCACTTTGCGGATGTTATGGGCGCCCTGATCGACGATGTATAGGTTGCCGCTATGATCCACGGCGCAGCGGATGGGAATCACCATGCCGGCGGAGGTGGCGGGGCTGCCGTCGCCGAAGCTGAGCGCAGTGGAACTGCCGGCCACTGTGGTGATGGTTCCGTTGGTGGAAATGGCACGCACGCGGTGATTGCCCTGGTCATTCACGTAGACCACGCCGGAGGGCGCCACGCATACGCCGAGGGGTCCGTTGAGCAGGGCCTGGGTGGCGGGACCGTTATCTCCCGAGAATCCCTGCGCGCCGGTTCCGGCGAAGGTGGTGATGGTGCCTCTAGTGTCCACTTTGCGTACTACGTTATTGTTTTGCTCGGCTAGGTAGACGTTGCCGGCCGCGTCAGTGGCCAAGCCTATTACGCGGTTGATCTTGGCCTGAGTGGCTGGTCCGGTGTCTCCCGCATACCCGGCGATGCCGTTGCCGGCGAAGTTCGAAATGGTTTGGCCGGAAGCGAGGGCGGCTAAGAGCAGCGTGGCTGGAAGTAATGGGAAACGCATGGATATTTCTCCTCCGAAAAGTATCTAGTGTAGCGATGCCAGGAGGCGTGTTGGGTTACCGGGGGTAGAATTCCGCGGAGGTAGCGGGCATGAGCATCAACCTCCGCGGATGAGGCGCATGGCTTCGCTGACGCCTGCGCCATCGGATTTCGAGCCGCCGGCTTTTTCGGATTCGGGAATCGAGTCGCCTTCGCCGGGGGCCAGGAACAAGTTGGCTTCGAGGCCGTGCTGGCGGGTGTAGAGATCCCAATAGCGGCCGCCTAGCGCGTACAGGGATTCATGGGTTCCGCGTTCGACGACGCGGCCGGCTTCGACTACCAGAATTTGTTCGGCGCGGCGGATGGTGGAGAGGCGGTGGGCGATGACGAAGGTGGTGCGTCCCTTCATCAGGTACTTCAGGCCTTCCTGGATGAGGGCTTCGGATTCGGAGTCCAGGCTGGAGGTGGCTTCGTCGAGAATCAGAATGCGCGGGTCGGCCAGGATGGCGCGGGCGATGGAGACGCGCTGGCGCTGGCCGCCGGAGAGTTTGACGCCGCGCTCGCCAACGACGGTGTCGTATTTCTTTTCGAAATATTCGGCGAATTCGTCGACGCGGGCGATGCGGCAGGCTTCCAGGATCTGTTCTTTGGTGGCGCCGGGGCGGGCGAAGGCGATGTTCTCTTCGATAGTTCCGTCGAACAGGAAAGTGTCTTGCAGCACTACGCCCAACTGGGTGCGGTAGGTGTCCAAGCGCACGGCGGAGAGATCTACGCCGTCGACGAAGACTTTGCCTTCAGTGGGAATGTGGAAGGCGCTAATCAGGCTGATGATGGTGGATTTGCCGGAACCGGATGGACCGACTAGGGCGGTAACGGTGCCGGGTTGGGAGTGGAAGCTGACGTCGAACAACACTTGCTTGCCCGCTTCGTAGGAGAAGCCGACGTTTTCAAAAATCACTTCGCCGTTGATCGGGCCGAGCGCCACGGTGCGGTTGGGGTCTTCGTCTTCGGGGCGTTCTTTCAGGACTTCGTGGGTGCGATCGAGACCGGCGAGGGCTTCGGTGATCTGGGTGCCTATTCCGACGACTCCGAACACGGGGGCGACTAGGAAGGCCAGGAAGGCGGTGAAGGTGACGAACTCGCCCAGGGTAAGGGTGCCTGCGAAGATCTGGCGCGTGCCGACGAACATCACTACGGAGCCCACGATGCCCATCAGCACGGTGGCGGAGAGGCTCATGAAGGACATGGCGGTGAGTGAGGCTTCGACATTCGCGAGCAGTCGCTTGACGCCGCCCGCGAAGACCGCTGCCTCGCGCTCTTCGGCGTGATAGCCCTTGACCACGCGGACTCCGCCCAGCGATTCCGTCAGGCGGCCGGTGACCTCGGCGTTGATTTTGCCGCGCTCGCGGAAGATGGGGCGGATTTTGGTGAACGCTTTCGAGAGCGCGAACGCGAAGCAGGCGACGAACAGGGCGGTGAGGCCGGTCATGATGGCGCTGATGCGCAGCAGCACTACTAGCGCTACTACGGCGGTCATGAGGCCGCCGACGAACTCGACCAGACCGGTGCCGATTAAATTGCGGACGCCTTCGACGTCGGTCATGATGCGTGAGACGAGCACGCCGCTTTTATTGGAATCGTAATAACCCACCGACAGCCGGCCGATGTGTTGTTGCACTTTCTGGCGCAGCTCGGCGATCAGGCGCTGGCCAGCCTTGGAGAGAAGCTGGGTGAGTGTGAAGGACGTGATTCCCTGAACCACGGTGGCGCCCAGGACTGTGAGCACCAGCGGCGTGAGTAGGCGCGCTTGGTGCTTGCCGACCACATCGTCGATCAGGAAGCGGGTGGAGTAGGGAAGCACCAGACCGCTGAGGCGGTTGATGATCATCAGGCCTAATCCCAGCGCCAGCAGTTTGCGCCGCGGCAGGATCATCTCGCGCAGGTCGGGCCAGATCTCGCGCAGCCGCTCGGACTGCGTGCGCTTGGGCGTGTCGGCTTTTTCGCGGGAGTGTTTGCCGGAGGGCGTTCGTTCGGCGGATCGGGGGTGCACTGTAACTTCAGTGTAGCCTGAGAGAATGGCTCGGCTATCGGCAGGGACCTCGGGATTCGCGTATGCGAGTTGGAAGCCGGATTTTTATCCGCAGAAGCTTCCGGCGAAGGATTTCTTGAAGCATTACGCTACGCGGCTGAACGCGGTGGAGATCAACTACACTTTTCGCCAGTTGCCCAAGGCGGCTACGCTTGAGAATTGGGTGGCGGCAACGGGGGATGGATTTTTGTTCGCTTGCAAGGCGCATATGCGGATTACGCATATTAATCGGTTGAAGGAATCCGAGTTTACTGAGTTGTTCTTCAAGGCGCTGGAGCCGTTGCGGGCTTCGCGGAGGTTGGGGCCGGTGTTGTTTCAGTTGCCTCCGAACTTCAAGGTGGATACGGAGCTGTTGGGGGCGTTTCTGGCGAAGCTGCCGGAGGATATTCGCACGACGTTTGAGTTTCGCAACGCATCGTGGTTGACGGATGAAGTTTTCCGGTTGCTGGAGCGGCATCGAGTGGCGCTGTGCCTGGCGGAATCGGACAAGTTCGAGGTGCCGAAGGTGGTGACGGCTCCGTTCGTGTACGCGCGGCTGCGTAGAGAAGAGTATTCGGCGGAGGACCGGCTCGAGATCGCCGAGCGGGCGCGGCAGCAGTTGAGCGAGGGGCGCGATGTCTTCGTGTTTTTCAAGCATGAAGACACGCCGGCGGGGGCGATCTATGCCGAAGAGCTGGTGGCTGCGTGCGGCGGTGAATAGCAATATACTTTTCCCATGACACGCAGAGACTTCGCACTGGTAGTAGGCATAGGAAGCGCGGCGGCTCTTACGCTGCGGGGAGAAACGCGTCTACAAGTCAAGGCGTTGGTCTTCGACACTTTCGGGACGGTGGTGGATTGGCGCGGGTCGATCATCGCTGAGGGGATGGCTTGGGGCAAGGGCAAGAACCTCAAGGTGGACTGGGCGCGGTTCGCGGACCGCTGGCGGGATGGTTATGCTCCCGCGATGGAGAAAGTTCGAAATGGGCAGCTTCCGTGGACGAAGTTAGATGATCTGCACCGGATGTTGCTGGAGGACTTGCTGAAAGAGTTTGGCATGACGGGACTCAGCGAGGCGGAGAAGGATCATTGGAATCGAGTGTGGCACCGGTTGAAGCCTTGGCCCGATTCGGTGGCCGGGCTCACGCGGTTGAAGAAGAAGTACACGATCGCGCCGCTATCGAACGGCAACGTGGGACTGCTGAATGACATGGCTAAGAATGCGGGGCTGCCGTGGGATCTGATTTTGTCGGCGGAACTCGCCAAGCACTACAAGCCGGATCGCGAGGCTTATCTGACTGCGGTGGAGCTGCTGGGACTGAAACCTGAAGAAGTCATGATGGCGGCTGCGCATTCAGGCGATCTGACTGCGGCGCGGAGCTTTGGACTGCGGACGGGGTTTATTCATCGCCCCAACGAACGCGGGCCCGGCGGCAGGGCAAATCAAGCCAAGCCTGGTGAATTCGATATTGTGTCGAACGATATTGTAGATCTGGCCGCCCAGATGGGGGCCTAGTGGATGTGGTCGGGCTGCTCCACCCGAACATGCAGTACACGTGAGGTGGTTATGGGGTGCACGTCGTCGAGCAGCAAAACCATACGCATGCCACAGCCGATGAAGCCCAGCTCCAGCACGCCTTCCTGATCTACAGAACCTTGCAGGCTCGCGGGCACGGGCTCGGGACAATACTCAGGGTGGCCCGATACGCGGATGGAAGTGCCGCCTAAGCACTCAATGCGGTAGTGGCGACTCTTGGTTTCGACATCGATCATCGAACCCGGCAGCAGATTTTCGCATTTCAGCATTTCCGTGGATTCCATCATGCACCTCTCAGCATATATGCTATGCAAGCGAGTCGCCAGTCAGCTAAGTCGTTTATTGTTCTAGAAGGGAAGTTGGTTTTCGAGCGAAAGTCGGAACTAATTACGGATTTGCTGCGCGTAGGGCGGCGCGGGCGAGGGTGCGGGTGGAGTCGAGAATCGGCAGTACGGAATCGTGGGCCTGGATCAGCAGGGGGATTTCGGTGCAGCCTAGTACTACTGCTTGGCAGCCATTGCGCGCGAAGACTTGAATCGCGTCCTGAAAATATTGGCGCGTGGTGGGGGCGAAGCGGCCGAACACCATTTCGTTCATGATCAGGGCGCTGATGCGCTGGCGGACTTCACGGTTGGGAAATTCGCAGGCGATTCCTTGGGCGGTGAGCGCTTCGGTGTAGACCGGGCCTTCCATCAACCAGCGGGTGCCGAGGACGCCGACTTTGCTGTAGCTGCGTTGCTTCGCGAGCGCGGCGATCTCTTCGGCAATGTGCAGCCAGGGGATGGGGGATTTCTCGCGCACTAAATTTAAACCCTGGTGCGCGGTGTTATCAGGGCAGATCACGAACGACGCACCGATGCGCGCGAGTTTTTCGGCTGACTCTAGGAGCAGGCGGCCGACTTCGGGCCAGTCCTCGGCTTCGATCGAACGCATGTAGTCGGCGAGCGACAAATTGTGCAGCGTGACTTCGGGATGCGCGTAGCCATTCTGCGCTTCGCCTTCCTGGCAGATGGTCCGGTAGCACAGGGCGGCGCCCTCTGAGGTGACTCCGACGATGCCGATGTGTTTGGGCATGGCGTCCAGTATAGCGAGCTAATCTGGATGAATGACTTGGGCGGTTTACGCGTTGCTCTCGGCGTTCTTCGGTGCGCTGGTGGCGATTTTGGGGAAGATCGGCGTGCGCGACGTGGATAGTAATCTGGCGGTGGCGATCCGCACGGTGATCATTGTGTTCTTCGCTTGGGGGATCGTGCTGGTACAGGGAAACGGCCGCGACGTGTGGCGGATTTCACGGCACTCGTATACTTTTTTGATTCTTTCGGCCGTGGCTACGGGGCTCTCGTGGCTGTTTTATTACAAGGCTCTGAAGCTGGGTGAAGCTTCGCGGGTGGCGCCGATCGACAAGTTGAGCGTGGCGCTGGCGGTGGGGATGGCTTTCATTTTCCTGGGGGAGAAACCGACTACGGGAAATGTGCTGGGAGCTGTGCTGGTGGTGGCGGGGGTGATGGTGTCGGTGTTGGTGCGTTAACCGCGCGCTTTGCGCTTCGCCGGCTTGGCTTCCGCGATGGACGTCACCGCTTTTGCGGATGCGGCGGGCTTCTTCGCTACGGCCAAGCTGGCTTTCAGGGCTTCCAGGATGTCGACTACTTTTTCCTGGCGCGGCTCGGGTGTGGCCACGATTTCCTTGCCTTCCTTCTTCGACTCGATCATCTGCAATAGGTTTTCGCGGTAGGAGTCTTTGTATTTATCGGGCTCGAACTCGGCGGCCAAGGCTTCGACAAGGCTTTGCGCTAACGCTAGTTCTTTTTCTTTTACCAGGCTCAGGTCGGTGCGGAACTCGTCTACTTTGCGGATTTCATGGCTGAAGTACATGGTATGCAGCAGCACGCCGTTGGCGCCGGGGCGCAGAATCACGACGTGCTCGCGGTTGTGCATCGTGACTTTGGCGATACCCATGTAGCCGGACTTCTTGAGCGCGTCGAACAGTAAGGCGTAGGGCTTCTCGCCAGCTTCGTCGGGGGCCATGTAATAGGAGGTCTCGAGGTAGATGGGATCGACGGCGTCGGCCTTGACGAATTCCTGGATCTCCATGACCTTGGCGGTCTGCGGGGCCACCTTCTTAATTTCTTCGTCCTCGATGACTACGTAGCGGTCCTTTTCATACTCGTAGCCCTTGACGATTTCGGTGCGCGGGATGGGTTTGTCTTCGGCGGCGCAGTAGAGAACTTGCCGGACACGGGAGTTGTCGGCTTTGTGAAGCTGGTTGAAGCTGATGCTCTCGCTACGCGCGGCACTGTACAATTTAACCGGGAACGAGACCAACCCGAATGTGAGGTGCCCTTTCCAAACTGTGGAAGCCATTGCCTATACCTCGCAGCCTTTCACTATACCTCAAACATTATCCGCTTGTTTTGTATCGGCCGTATGTCCTTAAAAAAGTACGCTGAGAAACGCCATTTCGAGAAGACGCCGGAGCCTGCTCCGGGCGCCATATCCGTCCCCTCTAGTGGACTGCAATTTTGCGTCCAACGCCACCATGCTTCGCATTTGCATTACGATTTCCGGCTGGAGGTGGGCGGAGCGTTGAAGTCGTGGGCGGTGCCTAAGGGGCCGACGCTCGATCCGGACCAAAAAAGGTTGGCCATGATGGTGGAGGATCATCCTTTGGAATACGGCGGCTTCGAGGGGGTGATTCCGAAGGGCAACTATGGGGCTGGGAGCGTGATGCTGTGGGATCGCGGGACTTATGAATTGCTGGGGGATGCGACTACAGAGGAGCAACTGGCGCGGGGGGATTTCAAGTTTCGGCTGGCTGGGCAGAAGCTTTCCGGTGAATTCGCTATCGTGCGGATGAAACGGGGCAAGGGGAATGAGTGGCTACTGATTAAGAAAAAAGACGCCGCGGCTCGGGTTGGATGGGATCCGGAGGATCATTCGGCTAGCGTTCTTACGGGGCGAACGCAAGAAGAGATCGCTCGCGGGCTGGAGGCGGCGCCTGCGCCGGGAAAAGCGGCGTCGGACATGCCGAAGATCATCACTCCCATGCTGGCGGAACTGGGGAAAGGCGAGCCGCCAGAGGGGGGCGATTGGGTTTACGAGATCAAATGGGATGGGGTCAGGGCGATTTGTTTTATCGAGGGCGGGAAGCTGCGCACGATCTCGCGCAACGGCAATGTTATTGACAAGCAATACCCGGAGTTGTCGATACTGCCGCATCACTTGCGCGCGCGGTCGGCGATTGTCGATGGGGAGATCGCGGCGCTCGACGCGCAAGGGCGGCCTAGTTTTGAGTTGTTGCAGAGCCGGATGCATGTGGCGGACGCTAGCGCTATCGCGCGGCTGGCGCGCAGCCATCCGGTGGTGTTCTACGCTTTCGACTTGTTGTATCTCGACGGGCGCGATCTGCGGGCGGTGCCGTTGATCGAGCGGAAGAAGCTGTTGAAAGACATCTTGCAGGCGGACGAGACGATTCGCTATTCGGAGCATTTTGCGACCAGCGGCGTGGATTTGTTGGCTGCTGCAAAGGAGCAGGGGCTGGAGGGGATTGTCGGCAAGCGGGCGCAGAGCCGTTATGAATCGCGGCGTTCTTCGGATTGGACGAAGTGGAAGGTGGTCGATTCGTCGGATTTCGTGATTTGCGGCTACACCGAAGGCGAGCGCCATGGGCTGGGGGCGCTGGTTTTGGGCACGCGTGGGGCTGGCGGTAAGCTGACGTGGGCGGGGAACGTGGGAACGGGGTTCGACGCGAAGATGGTCAAGACGCTGTTCGTGAAGTTGGCGCCGCTGGTCGTTAAGGAATCGCCGCTGGAGCCGGCGCGTGGGCTGCCGCGCAAGGTGGTCTGGACCAAACCGGAACTCGTCTGCGAAGTGCGCTTTGCCAATTGGACCGAAGAAGGGCGTCTACGCGCGCCGGTGTTTTTGGGGCTGCGCGAGGATTTGGATCCGCCTGCGCCTCCACGCACGGTGTTGCTGGACGCAACGCAAAAGGAAGCTGAGATCACTATCGATGGCCATCGGCTAAAGTTCACGAATCTGGATAAATTGTTTTATCCCAAGGATGGCTATCGCAAGCGGGATTTGCTGAACTATTACGATGCGGTCGCGCCTTTGCTGGTGCCGCACCTGAAGGGACGGCCGCTGTCGCTCAAGCGATATCCCAATGGCATCGACAAACCATTCTTTTTTCAAAAGCAGATTGCGGAGAGTTTTCCGAAGTGGTTGCACACTGCGGTCGCGGACAAAATTGAATACGTCATTGGGGACGATCGCGCGACGCTGCTGTTTTTAGTGAATCTGGGCTGCATTGATCACAATCCCTGGATGAGCCGGCTGGGAACCCTTGAAAACCCTGATTATGTCCTGATCGATCTTGATCCTTATGAGTGCAGTTACGAAAAGATTGTCGAGGCGGCGTTGTGGGTGCGGGCAAAGCTCGAGCGTATCGAACTGGTGAGCTATCCCAAAACCACGGGCGGCGATGGCATCCACATCTTTGTTCCTGTGGAGCCGGTCTATACTTACGCGCAAGTGCGGTCCTTCGCTGAGGTTCTGTCGGCGCTGGGGGCGGCGGCGCGGCCGGACTTATTCACTACTCCGCGGGCGGTTTCGAAGCGGGAGAAGGGGAAAGTTTACTTTGACTGGCAGCAGATTGCGCAGAGCAAGACTATCTCCGCGCCCTACGTGTTGCGTGCGTACCCGGGAGCCCCGGTGGCTACGCCGCTGGCTTGGGACGAAGTGACTCCGCGGCTGCGGCCGGAGCAGTTTCACTTAGGCAACGCACTGGGCCGCTTCGACCGGGTGGGCGATTTGTTTGACGGGGTGCTCAAACGCCCGCAGCGGCTGGAAGCGGCCATCGAGAAACTTTCTAAATCGGTGTGAGCTTACTGCTTGGGAGGCGGACCAGGGCGGAAGCCAGGGCCGCGGCCGCGACCACGACCACCGCCGCCGAGCAGGGGGCCGATGCCTTTCATCTGCTGCGTGGAGTCTAAAAGCGCCCAGATACCCGCGGCTGCCGTCGCACGACAACCTTCCTGGTCGCCTTGCAAGGTATTCAGGGCGGCAACCGCATCGGAAACCTTTGTATTCGTCTTAATCGCCGTCACCAGGGCTTCGCGAGCGGTGCGCATCGCGGCGAAGGTGGGCAGACACGACTGTTCGGTACTTACGATGGTAGTAACCGGTCCCACTTGAGCCGGTGTCAGGCTATAAAATCTGGTGAGGAAGTCAACCTGTCTCTGCAGGACTTCCGACGCCGTGGGCGGGGTGAGCGAGTGGGCACGAGGTCCAGGGCCTTGCGCGCTGAGAACGCCCGCCAGAACGATGGGCAGGGCTAGCAAACTGACTTTCATCTCAAAAACTCCTTCACTGTTGTTGACGTGCGACCCGGCGAAAGGATTACGCGCCACTGGAGGGCCGGAATTTGGTGAGGGCTTTCACTTTTTCCATCCAGTTGTAGACGATGGGGCAGTAGGTGGCGCGGTCGACGAGTTCCCACATGCGGCTTTCGAGGGATCCGCTGCCCTTGAGCAGATGGGGGAAGCGCTCGCAATTGCCGGGGCGGGCTTCATATACCGTACATTCGTTGCCTTGGAGGAATTCGCAGCCTTGGGCGTTGCGGCGCAGGATCAGGACGCCGTCGTCGTCGCGGGCGGTGTGTTTGTCGAGGAAGGCTTTCTCGGAGAGTCCCAGGAAGTGGGCCAGCTTCTGGATGTCGCGCTCGACGATGGCTACGTCGGTGACGCGGCAGCATTCGGCGCACTGGCGGCAATCGATCGCGTCGGTGACTTCTTCGGCGGCCTTGCGGAACTGGCGCTCGACGAAGACGCGCGACTTCATGTACTTGCGGAAACGCCCGTTTTCGTCGCGCTTCTTTTCGCCGAGCCGCTTGATCTGCACCAGGTCAGTAATCACTCTCTTCCAGGTTACAATCACAGCGTGCCTGACCGTTTGTATTTTTCCTGCAGCCTGCGCGAAACCGGCGAAGTGCAGATGCTGCAGCAGTTCGGGAAATTGCTGGGGGTGTTCCCGTTCTCGAAGCTCGCGAAGCGCGGGCCGGTGATGCGGATTTACGCGATTGAGCTGGTGGAGCCGCCAGTATTCGAGCGCGAATTTCCGGTGGGGACGGAAGTGGACGTCATGGTCGAGGCCATGCGCGAATTCCTGCACGCCGATTGCGCCTGCGAAATCGATACCTTCTGGGATCTGTGGCAATACGACGGCGAGTGGAAATTGCGGCCGGCGCCGCTGACGCTGGCTTGCTACGGTCCGGAGTTTGAGAGCGAACATGGCGATCATCTGCGGATCGACTTTGGGCTGGACGCGTTGTTCCTGCCGATACCTGGCGTGGACGGGAGCTTGCGCATGGGGCAATCCAATTTGCGGAGCTTGCTGCATCTGGTGAAGGATCTGGAAGAAGTGTTGGACATCGAGAGCCGCCAGGTATGGTCAGAGAGCGGAGCCAACTTCGCCGACGTATTACGGATGGCGCTGGGCACTTATAACGTGAATTAAGCTTAACCATGTGAAACAACTTTAATGGTTTAGATACAACAATATGCGGAACAAATTCGGGCTCTTTCGCATATATTAAATCAGAGGAGTTTTCAACATGAAAAGATTTGGTATTTTGGCATTGGCCCTGACCTTCCTGACCGGCGCCGCGACCGTTAGCTTCGCCCAGGACACCACCACCAAGAAAGAAAAGAAAAAGAAGAAAAAGAAGGCCGACACCACCGAGAAGAAGTAGCTCGGACATATCGGGCGGGTCGTCATGGCCCGCCCATTCCTTAGCCAGTTCTCAGTGCCCGCCCGATTTCGTAGTTGATTCCTACCAACCGTTCCGATTCCACCCACAGTTTTTTGGCCGTTGCGTCGTCTTGCGCCTCTGCGGAGGGCTTCGACAGGCGGCTCTGGTTGAAATACTGTCCCGTCGTTTGTGACAGTTCCGGTGACGACGCCAGGTAGACGATGGCTTCAGCGCTCTTTTCGGGAGGGATGCCTTGGCTGGCTAGGAAGCTGGCGGCGGAAGGATCGCCACCTTGGCCGTTTCTGGGTTGCGCGAAACGGCTGGCTACTACGCCGGGATGGAGACAGTTCACAGTGACGCCGGTACCATCCAGACGCTTCGCTAACTCGCGTGTGAAGAGCACGTTTGCTAGTTTGGATTTGCCGTACGCTCCGTAGCTGCTGTAACTCTTCTCGGATTGGAGGAAGTTGAAGTCCAGGCGTGCACCGCGGTGGACCTCAGAGGCGGTGTTGATAATGCGCGCGGGGGCCGATGCCATTAGGTTCGGGAGCAAACCTTGGGTGAGGACGAAATAGGCCAAGTGATTGGTCGCGAAAGTTAGCTCTAACCCGTCGGCCGTGAGTTGACGACGCGCGGACATAATGCCCGCGTTGTTGATCAGGACGTCGATACGCGATTCGGCGGCGGCGATTTCATCAGCCACACGCTTGGTTTCGGCGATGCGCGAGAGATCCGCGAAGTGTGCGGTGTGCTTGACTCCGGGTGGAAGACGTTTCAACGTTGCTTCGGCCCGCTGCGGGTCACGCGCTACTAGAACCAGGCGCGCGCCTAAGCTCGCTAGCTTTAGCGCTGCGGCTTCGCCGATTCCTGAGGTGCCTCCGGTGAGGACAACAACTTGTCCCTGCATCCCTCGATATTAGATGAGAAGGAGTGCGGCGGCGTAACCCAACGCGCTCCCGATGGCGGCGCCGGCTAGTACGTCGCTGAGGAAGTGCATGCCTAGCAGGATGCGCGATAACGCCACACTGAACGCGCAGAACAAGAGTCCGAGCAGTAGCACGGGGTAAAAGGTTGCCAGCGAGACGGCTACTGAAAACGCGGTGATGGTGTGACCGGAGGGGAAAGAAAACTGATCCGGAGGAAGCAGAGTGGCCCAGGAGTGCGGCTCCATCGCGCAGGGGCGTTTGCGGCCGCAGGCTCGTTTGAGATTCAAGAACAGCACGATGCCTACGCTGACGGCCAGTACCGCTGCCAGCAACGCGCGGAAGCGCTCGGGGCCGCCCACGAATGCCACCACGACGCCGACGCCATACCAGAGCCAGCCGTCGCCGCCACGAGTGGCTGCTACCATCCACAGGCGCATCCAGCGGGGAGGGGTCCAGCGGTTCAAACGTCGCATCAGGCGATGGTCGCGGGTGGAGAGCCAGTCTAACACCGAGGCTGCCATGCTACCTTTTTAAGCGTCTGGCATGACAGCCGTATGACACTGGTATAAAACAATAGTGAAGAAAATTGATTTTATCTATTTCGACGCCGGCGGAGGGCATCGCGCCGCCGCCATGGCGTTGAAAGCGGTGGTCGATTCCCAGCACCGCACTACTCGCGGCGATCCGTGGGAGATCCGGCTGGTGAATTTGCAGGAAGTGCTGGATAGCCTGGATGTCTTCCGCAAAGTCACGGGTATTCGCTTGGAAGATATCTACAACACCATGCTGGCGAAGGGCTGGACGCTTGGCTCGGTTCAGGGGTTGCAGTTCATGCACGGGGTGATTCGACTCTATCACGGGGCTACGGTCCGCCTCCTGGCGCGACATTGGGTAGATACCCAGCCGGATTTGGTCGTTTCACTGGTCCCCAATTTCAACCGGGCCATGTACGCGAGTTTACGGAAGGCGCTGCCTAAAGTGCCATACGTTACGATTCTGACGGATTTCGCGGATTACCTGCCGCATTTCTGGATGGAATCCGGGCAAGAGCAGTATTTCGTCTGCGGGACTGAGAAAGCTGTCGAGCAGGCGCGTTCTTTGGGGCATACGGATGACCGCATTTTCACGACGTCGGGCATGATTCTGCGGCCGCGTTTTTATGAACCGGTGAACGTCGATCGCGCGGTGGAACGGGCGCGTCTAGGGCTGCATCCGACGCGTCCGACTGGGTTGGTTTTATTCGGCGGACAGGGGTCGGGGGTGATGCTCGAAATCTCCGAGCGGCTGCGCGATACCCAGCTCATCTTGATTTGTGGGCGCAACGAAAAACTCGCTGAGAGGCTGAAGGCGCAGCGCGCGGATGCGCCGCGCTGCATCGAAGGCTTCACGCAGGAAGTGCCGTATTACATGTACCTCGCGGATTTCTTCATCGGCAAGCCGGGGCCGGGCAGTATCAGCGAGGCGGTGGCTATGAAGCTGCCGGTGATCGTCGAACAGCCCAGTGCGTGGACGCTGCCCCAGGAACGCTATAACCCCGACTGGGTGCGGGAGCATCACGCTGGGATGGTGGTGGAGAACTTTCGAGGGATCGCCGGGGCGGTAAAGGAATTGCTGGCTTCGCTCGATTCCTACCGGGAGAGCGTTTCGCGGATTGAGAATCGTGCGGTGTTTGAAATTCCCGACATTCTGGCAACAATTTTGGAGAAAAAGGCTACACTCTAAACATGAGGCGCTTGCTCTTTGTCTTCTCGGCGCTGGTGGTTTCGGCGCAATCGAAGAACTATCTGGTTGAAACCGGTACGCACGTGCCGCTCAGCTTGATTAACAGCGTCAGCACCAAGAACGCGGTGCCGGGCGATCGCGTGTATCTGGAAACGGTTTTCCCGATTCTGGTGGATGGCCGCATTGTGATCCCGCCGGGCAGCTATGTCATGGGAACGATCACTGACATTCGCCGTCCTGGCAAAGTGAAGGGCCGTGGGGAGTTTCATTTGCGCTTCGATTCGTTGACGCTGCCGAACGGTACCACTCGGGATTTTCGGGCGCATGTGACTGGTCTCGATGGACGGGCTAGCGAGGAACTCGATCACAAAGAGGGCACCATTCGCAGCGAGGGCAATAAAGCTGGCGATGTCCGCACGGTGGGTGAGACTGCCGCCGCGGGAGCTAGCATTGGCGCGCTGGCCGGTAGTGTTAGTGGCGCTCCTGGCATGGGCGCGGCCATTGGCGCGGGGGCGGGAGCTGCCGCGGCGCTAGCGGGCGTCCTGTTCACGCGGGGGCCGGAGGCAGTGCTGGCCAAGGGCACTACCATCGAGATGATCCTCGACCGCCAGGTGAATTTCGACGAAGCCGACCTCGATTTCAGCAACGCGTTGCCGCGCAGGTCTGCGGCGAGCGACTCGGGGGGGCCTCTGCCGAGTCATAAGACCAGGCAAAACTACCCCAACCGGATTCCGGCTTTCTGAACCACAACAAGTTAACGGCGTCTCTAAAGTTCGTGCCCCCATAGGCCGAAGGATGTAGGGGTACTGCTCATTGCTACCAGTGCAAACTCTACGCCATCCGGGCCAACAGGCCGCCACCTCGGGCACTATCAGAGCCTTTCGGATTTTTGGCGTCCCCGTGCGCCTGCACTTCACGTTTGTGCTGCTGGTGGTGTTTATCGCCGTTTCCGTATTGGGGAGCACTCAGTCGAGCGGCAACTACGCTATTTTTTTGCTGGGCAGCTTGGCGAGCGTGCTGCTGCATGAGTTTGGGCACGCATGGGTGGCTTCGCGCTTCGGCATTAAAACTAGTGAAATTGTGATGTTCCCGATCGGCGGACTCTCGCGCATGGAACGCATGCTGCCCCCGACGGCTGAGATTTGTGTGGCGCTGGCGGGGCCACTGGTGAACCTTCTGCTGGCGGGCGGGACTTTCGCCTACATGCTTTCGACGCACACCGCCGCGATCATCAAGGTGGCCGATCTGCTGCAGCCTAACGGGAAGAATCCGCTGGCTCTGCTGTTATATGGCAACATTCTGCTGGCTGGTTTTAACCTGTTGCCGGCGTTTCCCATGGATGGCGGGCGTATTTTGCGCGCGCTGCTCAGCTACATCCGGCCGGAAGAGGAAGCTACTCGCACGGCTGCGTGGATGGGCCGCATGCTGGCGATTAGCATGGGCTTGTACGGGCTGCTGGCTCCGCAATTCATGCTGGTGTTTTTCGCGCTCTTCATTTACTTGGGTGCGGCGCAGGAGAGCGTGGCGGCGTTGGGTCGCTCACTGACGCACGGGATTCCCATCCGCGCGGCCATGATCACCGAATTCCATACGCTGGAACACCATAGCACCATTCGCGATGCCGCGAATCTGCTGCTCTCGACGTCACAACAGGATTTCCCGGTCATTCACGGGGACCAAGTGGTGGGGCTGCTGGGACGTCATCTGCTGATCCGCGCGATTGCCGCGGAAGGCCCGGACGCTTACGTGGCGGGCGCGATGGACCGCGATTTCCTGGCGCTGGAACCCAACGCCGATCTGGCCGAGGTTCTGCCGCTGATGGCGCGGGCAGGGCGTTGCGCGATGGTGATGGAGAACGGACACCTGCTGGGTCTGCTCACCACCGACAATCTGTCGGAGTTCCTGCTGCTGCGGCGCTTCGGGATGGAGCCCGTGGTTTAAAGCAGTTGCCGCGCGACGCTATAGACCCACATTCCTGCCAGCAACACCGACATCACCAGAGCCGTGTAGCCGAGTTTGCGGCTATAGCCATCCAGTTTGGTAATGCGCTTCATGATTTCCCGCTGTTCGGCTGCCATCCGCTGTTCGCCTACGCTCAGGTAGAGCGTATCTTCTTCTTTCATGCCGATCACCGAGCGAAATAAGAACAAGGCCAGGTAAACGATCACAACCGCTCCCCAAACGGCGGCCACGATCTCGATAGGAGACCATAACATGGAACACCTCCTCAACCCGTCAGCTGCGGCTACTGTGTTACGCCTGTTGGGGGTCGATGTCAAGGGGTGGGGAAGTTGTCAAGTTTGAATTACGGGCATTCTGCTCCGAACATTCCGCAAGCGCTCAAGCTTATGAACAATAGTCCTTGTATCGTCAGATACCCAGATCGTGCTGAGCGCAAATGCGCCGCCAAAGGGCAGAAGAACGACGACTAAGGCACCAAGCGCCATCTCTGTCATCTCTCTTATAGGGAGCGGAACTAAGTGGTCAGGCCACTACCGACGTGCATTGGGCGCAGCGTCTGGCGCCGGCGGGGATGGCACTTAGACATTCGGGGCACGCCTTGGTGGCGGGGGCGGGCGGCGGTGCGGGCATGAAACGGTTCACCTGCCTAATGATCAGGAAGATCACGAACGCGACGATGATGAACTCGATCACGGTGTTGATGAAGATGCCGTAGTTGAGGGTGGGCGCGCCGGCCTTCTTGGCGTCCGCGACGGTGGCGTAGGTTTGCCCGTTGAGCGCGACGAATAGATTCGAAAAATCAATCTTGCCCAGCGCCAGACCGATGATGGGATTCAGAATATCTGCCACCACCGAGGCTACGATCTTGCCAAAGGCTGCGCCAATGATCACGCCGATAGCGAGATCGAGAACGTTGCCGCGCATGATGAAGGTCTTGAACTCTTTGAACATGTTCGTGGCTCCTTGGTGCAGGCCAGTATACACTGGGGATATGGCGAAAAACACGCCGCTCATCACTGTAACCTGTTCCTGCTGTCAGGCGGAGTTGCATATCGACCCGGAGACCAGCGCGGTGATCCGCTATGTGGAGCACGTCAAACCGCCAACGTTTGCGGACCTCGAAAGCGCCGTGCAGCGGCAAAAAGGCGAAGCTAGCCGGCGGGAAAGTGCTTTCCTGAAGTCTGTCGAAAGCCAGAAGACCCATCACGACGTGCTTAGCAAGAAGTTCGACGAGATGCTGAAGATCGCCAAAGAGAACCCCGACGAACCGCCTCCCAAGCGCGACATTGACTTCGATTAGGATGCGAGTCGTCAGGCCTAAAACTGCCGCCGAACGGAAGGCGCGCGTGAAGAAGATCCTGGCCGGGTTGGATGAAATGTATCCGGCGGTCACGTGTGCGCTGCATCACTCGAACGCCTGGGAGCTGCTGGTCGCGACCATCCTTTCGGCGCAATGCACCGACAAACGGGTGAATGAGGTCACGCCAGGACTGTTTCGCAAATATCCGACCATGCGGGATTTTGCTGCTGCGGGGCAGGAGGAAATGGCGCGGGAGATTCGCTCGACCGGGTTCTTCAATAACAAAGCCAAGTCGGTGATCGGGGCGGCGCGCAAGATCCTGGCCGACTACCGGGGCGAGGTGCCGCGGGATATCGAATCGCTGCTCTCGGTGCCGGGGGCGGCGCGCAAGACGGCCAATGTGGTGTTGGGGACGGCGTTCGGCATCGCGTCCGGGGTGGTGGTGGACACGCATGTGCAGCGGATCTCGCAGCGGCTGGACTTAACGAAAGAGACGGAGCCGGTGAAGATTGAGAGGGATCTGATGAAAACCATTCCGCAGGAGAAGTGGATACTGTTTTCGCATCAGATGATTCATCACGGGCGCGCGCTGTGTGTGGCGCGGAAGCCGAAGTGCGCGGAGTGCAAGCTCGCGCCGCTGTGCTATGCGAAGGACAAGACTGTTTAGCGCACGCTATTTAGCGAATGGGCTGTTCGCCGTTCAGGTGTAGGCCTTTGTGGATGGCGTAGAGGGCCAGTTCCAGGCGGTCCGACACGCCTAGTTTATCGAAGATATTGTGCAGATGGTTCTTCACGGTCTGCTCGCTGATAAACATCTTCTCGGCCATCTCTTTGTTCTTGTAGCCCTGCGCGACTAGCGCCACGATTTCGCGTTCACGCGCCGAGAGCGGACTGCGTTCGCGGCCCTTGCCCGAGCCGGAGGCCGACGGATGGCCGCCGGCTTCGAGCGCGGTAGAGAATTGGCGCATCACGGCCGCGGTGGTGTGCGAATCCAACCAGATTTCGCCGGAGTGCACTTTGCGGATGCTCTTGACGATCAGGTCCGGCGCGGTCTGCTTCAGCACGATGCCGCTGCAGCCCAGTTTCATGGCCTGCACGAATTCGTTCTTGTCTTCCGACGCCGTCAGGATGATGACGCGGGTCCGCTGGTTCACTTGCTGCAGAGCCTGTAGCGCGCCCAGGCCGTCGAGGTTGGGCATGCGCAGGTCGAGCAGGAGCACGTCGGGATCCAGTTCGCGGACCTTGTCGAGCACCTCGCGGCCGTCGCCGGCTTCGCCCACGACGTCGAAGTCATCCTCCAGCAGCAACAGCTTTTTCAAGCCGTCGCGCACAATGGGATGATCGTCGGCGATGACGATTCGCACGGTCCCCTTGCGGTTTTCTCTGGCCTCAGGGCTCTGATTCATTGGCGCGGTCATGATGTCCATAAGCTCCGTACTCTCACTTCCGTCCCGATGATAGGTGGTTCTAGTACTGGAGCAAATCGGGGCCCTCTTACGAATTGTCGCAAGATGTTACCTAAAACGTACCTAAGGTTACCTTAGTAAAGGCAGCGTCTATGCGGGGGTGCGCGGCAAAACGCCTACCATGAAGAGATGGTTGGGAAGGCCGAGAGTTACGACGTAATCATCGCGGGAGGCGGTCCGGCGGGGCTGGCGGCTGCGGAAACGCTGGCGCGGCGGGGGTGTTCGGCGCTGGTTCTGGAGCAGAATCATGAGATCGGCTCGCCAATTCGGACCAGCGGAGGCAGTTTTATAGACGAACTGGACGCCTTGGGCGTTCCGCGCGGGCTGCATCATCCTATTTCGCGCGTGCGCTTTGTGTCGCCTGCGAATGCGGCGGTTTACGAATATGCGCAGCCGCGCATGTGCGTGATGGACGTGCGCGGGGTGTTTCAGTTTCTCGCCGGGAGGGCCGTCGAAGCGGGGGCCAGTGTGCGGGTCGCGACTAAGGTTGAAGGTCCAGTACTCCAGGACGAAAGAGTGGTGGGGGTGCGGACGCGTGACGCGGTGTTGGGCGCGCGCGTGGTGATCGACGCCACAGGGTACCGTTCGGTGCTGCTGAAACAGGCGGGGCTGGATCCGGGCATCCGGCGCTTCGGCGTGGGCGCGGAGTACGACATGTATGCGCCGCAGTGTGACGAGAGCGAAGCGGTGCTGCTGGTGGGCAGCGACTTGGCGCCCGCGGGTTACGCCTGGATATTTCCGTGGGGGCGGCACCGGGTGCGGGTGGGTGTCGGCATTATTCATCCGGATTCGGATGCAAAGCCGGATGCGTATCTGGATGCTTTAGTGGCGGGGGCGGATCG